>RCNJ01000303.1_pt1 | contig 24848 bp, 32 predicted proteins | sample 2041171 | NCBI WGS metagenome assembly RCNJ01 (sample SAMN09708213, study PRJNA481090) | feces metagenome | biome: feces | host: Pygoscelis adeliae | place: Antarctica: Rookery Lake | collected 2010-03-01 | reverse complement strand
TCTGTTCAGCAGCCAGGCCAGAATACGACGACACCAATCCAGCCAGGCCAGCCAGGTATTGAGACGTCAATCATCCCAGTGGCAACTCCATCTGTTCAGCAGCCAGGCCAGAATACGACGACACCAATCCAGCCAAGTGTCGAGGCGCCAATCATCCCAGTTGGAACTCCGTCGGTTCAGCAGCCAGGCCAGAATACAACGACACCAATTCAAACAGGCCAGCCAGGTGTTGAGACGTCAATTGTTCCAGGTGAAGCCCATCCTTCAGGTGTCAATACCTCAGTTTCGCCAGTCAACACTTCGGTTCCAGGCGTAACCCAGCCATCTGGTACTCAGGTTTCTACCCCACTCAACACTCCAGCGGGTGAGACCATGGGTAACAAGCAGGCCTCTGGCACGGCTCCAGTACCAAGCAGCACGATGATCCGCAGCGCTGCAGGAAAGGTTAAGTTGAGCAAGAATGTTGCCGGAGGTAGCACCTTCGCCGCCATCGCGGCAATGGTGGTTATGTCTTTCGTCTAGGGCGTAGTGCAGTATAAGCTTTTGAGGGAGGGGGTGTGGATGTAAGGTACGTCGTCTCCGTGTCCCGTTTCTCCGATAAACGCGCGCTTGTTGGCGAGGAAGGAACTACCCCTGAAGATGCTTTCAGCGCACGCAAGCTGAAGGCGTATGTGTTGTGCTAATCGGTTAGCAGAGGTCCTACCCCTCCGCGGGGCGTATCAATCGATTCGGAAACGATTCGAGGCACAACAAAAAACGGACAACGGACTCTTCGTTACCCATAATCGGATTTTGGAAACGAAGCGTATGTAAAGTATAGACATTGGAAGATAAAACTAAAACACAAAAAGGTAGCGCACGTAAGGCGCTCAACAGAAGCAACTGGTTAACTTACGAAACTCTCCGCCTAAGCTTTGAGAGACCCAGCGACGGGAACAAGGCGGCGGCGTTTTCACTGGTTGGCGTATACGAGAACCGGGGATGTGGAAGGGAGTTGGATTTGAACGATGATGCAAGATGATTTATTTGGAGGATATATCCTAGTAATAATAGTGTAATAGAGGGATGCGTAATATAGGGTTCGTTGTCTTCGACTTTCTTATGTGGCACTTGCCACAAACATGGCCTGTGATTGTACTCACCGTTTTTGCCAGCAGTAAAGAAAGCTGAACTGGTTGCGCAAAGGTGTTGGATTGGAAAAAAGCAACGCTATCTGAAACTACGCAAGTAAATGATCATCACCGCCACCTACGCCCAAAACAAATCTCTCCACGACCCCTTCTCTCATCGTCATCTACTCCTCAAGCTCCGCAACGGCAAAATACCCCTTATTCTCAATCACGCCCCTATCCCTCACAACCGCCGTGTATTTCACAACCCACTTCGGCGTGATCTCGCACCGTCCCTCCACCTCTCCTTCCTTGCCATCCTCGGACACCGACATCCTCCTCTTATCAGAGATCACACCTGCTCCATTCTCTCCCTGTCCCAACAGCTCCCTGAGCGTTCCTTTAGGAAGGATCTCGTTGCAGTCGTTATGCGCCAACAACTCAATCCCCTTTCTCCTCGCCAGCTCAATCAGCGGTGGCGGGACATTACAACAATCCTTAACGTTGATCTGATCCACCATGGGTCTGACCCTGACGCTTTGAAGGAATTTTGAAAGCTTAGCAGATCCAAACTCCGCAATCCCCAACCTCTTCACAACCCCTCTAGCATGCAGGTCCTCAAAGATAGGCCAACTAGCCAACTCCTCCTCATCGTTCCCTTGCTGGGAGTTAATGCGGTCGGCTTCGTATTCGCAGTCCCCATCGAAACTCAAGCCGGGGAAAGAGACGATGAGGAGTTCGATGCTCTGGACTCCCAACTCCTTTGTGACGAGTGCTAATGCATCTTCGGTGAGTTGCTTACGCTCGGAGAGGGTGGCGCCGGGGAGGAAGAATAGCTTGAGCGTTATGTCGTGGTCTTCGCCTGCGTCGAGACCGGAGAGGGTCCAGTCTATGGTGGGGATGTAGAGGTCGGATCCTGAGCGGGTTGTCCAGATGCTTGGTGGTGGGCGAGAGGGCTTGGTGCCATTCGTGCTGGTGCCGTTGGTCTTTGGGGAATTGCCATTTGTTGCTGGAGAGGTGGAGCTTGGTGATGTAGAGCGAGGTGTGTTGAAGGAGGATGATGGGGGCGAGTAGTCCTGTTGTGCAGCGAGGAAGTTTGCGCGCAGGCTGCCGAGGAGCTCGTCGTTTGATTTCGAACCACCATTGCGCCGTATAATGGGTGCGCCAGAGGAGACTATGTTTCTGTGTAGAGATTAGTAAGTGAAGGTATGATGTGATCCAGGAACAAATTGCGACGCAGATTGAAGTCAGATAGGATTCTGACATTGCCACTGACGGCGGGTGAGATCTGACTGATGTCTTGGTGATGGGAAAGTGAAGAAGGCATTACGAGGTTGAAAGGATAAGCCTTGTCATGATGACGATGTACGGCGCTTGAAGTCGCTGTGCGGGGACGGTATGATGTTGTCGCGCACTCTCAGTGTCGCAAAGCGAGTCTCGAGGTCTATAAAAGCTTATTTGTGATTCTGTATAGTGTCGCTTGTAGACAGTATGCTGTTTACCAAGGTGTACGTCTCTATTGCAAGGTCTTCGGGGTATATCGGCGTCTAGATGTGGTGTTTTAGAAAATTTATAAGCGTCGCGGGGTTGATGCGAGTCTAAAGCGGATGCGGGGCATGAAAGGGAAGAAGTTGACAGGAGAAAGTGGATGACGAGAGGACTTGAAGGCTGAAATCTACCTTGGTAGATAACTAGATATACAACAATAGCGACTGGAGCGAGAAATCTACAAGAAATAGAAGAAATAAAAGTTGTAGAAGTTACTATCTTGCTGACAAAACATGATACCTCGCTACGAGGTAAATGCGATCTTCCCAGCATGGTGTGTAGCATCGGGTGAATGCGGTTTGTGCAAAGCTTCCGGTAGAGAGCACCTGTCGCGGGGACAAACGAGGCTGCAGCTCGAGGATGTGACCGCAGCGGCCGCTGTCCGCTAGGAGACAACACCGTTGGTTTTCAACGACTGTACCACAAAACAAACCACAAAGCAACATCGTACCGGCGACATCTCATCATACAAGAGGCGTACAGGAGATTCGTAACCAACACTCGAACAGCGACAAATTCTTACCCCCAGTTGAGAGTGAAACCCATCGCCTACAATGGCTATCAAGTAAGTTCGCGAGCTCCTGACGAGGCTACGTGCCTTCAATAGCATCCACAGCAACAGAACAGCAAGCTAAAAATCACGACAGCTACCTCATCCTGCTCTCGAGGCAGGGCAAAGTCGTACGTAATCCCGGGCAAATCGACCACCACGAACAGCGATCGTCAACTAACCCCCGTTACCCACAACTTTTTAACACCTCACCCAGCGCCTCGCAAAATGGTTCACAACCCTCTCCCCCAAAGACAAAGCGAAGATCCTAAAAGACGTCTCAACCCTCGTCCTCGCACGCCGCACGCGAATGTGCAATTTCCTCGAATACCGCGATACCAAAATAATCTACCGACGCTACGCCAGTCTCTTCTTCATCGTCGGCTGCTCCTCCTCCGACAACGAGCTTATCACTTTAGAAATCGTGCACAGATATGTAGAGCAGATGGACAAGTACTACGGTAACGTGTGTGAGCTGGATATCATCTTCAACTTTCAGAAGGCGTATTTCATTCTGGATGAGCTGTTGCTGGCGGGAGAGATGCAGGAGAGTAGTAAGAAGAATGTGCTCAGGGTTATTGGACAGCAGGATAGTTTGGAGGATTTGGAGGTATGCTAAGCTCTTTCGCTATTATTTTTGTTTCGCATGTCGCTGCCGCTAACGCGGTGGTGTTTTCGTTAAGTTCGAGAATTTTGAGCAGTCGTCTATGGGGCATGCGGCCCAGTAATCGGCGGCTTTCCTTTTCTATATCGCATTGCTATGGGGCTTTATGCCAGGGCCACACGGCTGACCGAATGACTTCAGGTCGAGGAGGAGATCACGAAGATCATGTAGTTCGGCGACTCGGGACATGAACATGGGAGTTTGGGATTGGAACGGCGCAGAAAGACAGAGAGGCAGAGAATACTAGAAATTCATACACTCGGACACCACTGCTGCTCTGGTCTGCTTGCTAATGTGACTGGTTGTAGGATGCTAAGGTGATTGAGGATAATCTGAAGGCTGCTGGATTCTTACGAGGTGCTACCAGCGGAACAGGCTGGTGGCACAGAGGTAATACAAAAGGGGACTAATAGACGAATAACTACCACAACACAGGAAAGGAGGCCAACCGGTAAGAGATAGAGGAAAGGGCGACGAATAGATTTATAGAAGGATGGACTGCCATAATGGAGTCCAGCCCAGAGAGAGGGTAGACTGGAATGCCACGTTTACACGGGCGTTTAGTATCACTTTTTATTGGAAACAATGGCGAAGTTGTGAGTTTCAGGGCGGCGGCGTCGTGTCGCCAACTCGCCAGTTAATGAGGCGCGAACCCGAACAGCGCACAAAACCAGCTCAGCAAAATTTCTGGCTCGCATTCATCGCTTCAACCCTTTTAACCTTCCAGCTCAAACATAAAACAAAGTCACCGTGCCGAGTTCCTCACTCCTTAGTCAAACCAAGCCTCTTTGTTCTTCGGCGTGGTCTTATATAACTTCTTACTGGCCGGTTTTCTTATCGTTACTAACCCGCACTTGGCATGCCGTAACATCAGTGCTGCACGTGACACCACAACCAATTGCGACGATCTACTTTTAGCCCACGCACCCCGCAATTCCCGAACCTTACGGCTCCACCAACTGGCTTGTCAGTGCGATAACACAATCGACTCGCGCCAACAGATGAGCATTGAAACACGACTTGGCCGCTTACTGTCTAACTAGCCTACTCTATATCCTGAGAGAGATTGGAAGTTGTTGTGTGCATCCAACGCAGAAATAAGTACCTTTCCTCCATCGCACCAAGACACGAAGCGCAAGCGGCTGCAACCGGTTTCGGAAGAACAACAACCAGAACCGGAGTACCATACCATCCAGACCGAGCATCCTCGTTAACGTCATACGACCTCGCGGCTCCACTTTAGTCGCAAGACAGGTAGACTCACAGAACACACGCCAGTTAGCCGGAGAGCAATACCCGCGTATTCTGACTATACCTTTGACAATACTTTGTCTTCAGATTGGATTCAGATCCCTTTAACCCGATCAACCCTACATCAATCCTTATCTTCAAGGATATTGACTATCAACGCGCGACTCTTGAGCCGCATATATCAATTGCGCGCCTGAACCTCAAGACCCAGATCGATAAACTCATAACCACCAACCATCAATTATACCTGCGCAAAGTCGCCAACATAACAAACAACAGGAACCATGAAGGTACACCTCCTTCATCCCATACCCGTACCTCTTCCGTGCCTGTCCGTTCTCCAAGCTCACCCTCCATGCCTCTAGTTCCTACCCATCCACTCTTTCAGCACCCTCACAACCTCCCTAAACTTCACAACGCCCTCGTTCCACATAACCGGCAGTATCGACCTCTACACCACCAAAGCCGCCGGCGGCGATAAGAAACTCTACAAAGAAATCGAATCAAACCTCGAAGCGCAATACGAGTCTCTCTTGCGCCTTTCCGCCAGCCTATCCCCGCCAAATTCCGGCGCGACGTATTTGGGGAGTAGTTTGGATCTGAGTAGAGCTAGTCCGTTTGGGCCACTCAGTCAGGCGGCAAGTAGGAGGACGTTTGTGTACCTCATCGCAACCTTGAATGCTTCGCATCCAGATTATGACTTCTCACATGTCCTCAGACCGTCCGATTTCAGAAGAGAGAGGTCCTTGAAGGCGGTGATGAATAATATAGACTCTACGCTCCTTAGTCTGCGTCCACAGTCTGAGGCGTCGAAAGTCGCGCTGGCGATACCTTCCCATTCTCCTCCAGCGACGACAGGCAGGAGGAGTTCGAAGACGCCAGCACCCAAATCCGCAGACTCGTCCTCTTCATCCAAATCAAAGCGCAAATCACCCACCCCACCCAAACAATCCCCAACCTTTCCATCACAAACGGGAGTCGATGAAGCGAGCCAGGGTGAGGCGGTATGGGGGCCCCGCATGTGGTCGCTGATAGACAAAGAGATGGATCTGCGGAATTGCGCCGTCTACTGTTGGGCACCAGAAGATAGTGTGTGGGAGGGGGAGGAGGGCGCAATTTGGAGCCTGAATTATTTCTTTTTCAACAAGAAACGTAAGCGCGTCGCGTACTTCTACGCCCGCGCTATACCTGTCATGACACAGTCACCCCGTCTCGGAAAAAACCGCCGAAGCTCGGCAACAGGACTGGGAGACGAGGGCGCAGGGAAGAGGGCGCGTTACTGGTTAGGCGATAAGGCGGTGGGTGCGCAGGGGCTCGCGGCGGAGGATGAGAGGCCGGATAATTATGATGTGGAGGAGGAGTTTGATCTGAATGATGACTCGGATAGCTTTATGAGCGATGTATATGAGGATGATGACGAGAGTCCATACGACGAGGATGACGATGATGTGGATATGGTCGACGAGCTAGCGCAGGAGGAGAAGGCGAAGCGGATGAGGAGAGCTGAGAGTGAGGGTTTTGTTGACAGAATGGAGCTGTAGTTGGGAGCTCGCGGCCGAGTCTGATTACTATGGTCGTCTAGGAGGCTAAATCGAGCTTCGGCGGCGGATCGTTTCGTTTTCGTTGCATTATTCGTTCTGATGGTTATTTGTCTGGGAACGGGGTCTGATTTTATTGACGGGCGTTTGAGGCCGATGGCAAGGCCGGCGAACTGTTCAATACCTTGCTGGTTTGCTTTTCGATACTGGTTAGGGTGCTCAGACCTAGATTCCAGAGCGTGCATGGGAGGCCGGATAATGAGCATTGGGAGCATTGGGAGTATTGGGAGGTGGATTGATACATACCGGGCGTTTGTGATCAGTCTCAGGTGAGAGCTGAGCTGGCGTCTGCGGTATGATGAGAGATTGGAGACTTAGCTCTTCAACAATACCTACTTGCTTTGCTGTACACGCAACGAATTAATATTTTGAAGTCTTGACGGCTTTCTTCTTTGCCTATTATATTGTTGATGGGTGAGATGTACTGTGAGATGTGACTCTTGTTGGTTGCGTTGCTGATGGTGACTCGACCGGTCAACCGGACGTGGCGAAGGTCGCCTTGGCTCGACCGCGCCACATCTTTGGTCGTCGGTGGCACAATTGCTGCTTGGGAAGAGTATGCTTGCTGTTCTTCGTTTCCATGTGGTAATGGCTGCAGCTGAAATGTGCAATTCTGGCAACCCTCTATGTGGCTGGCGACTTGCCGCCATGGCGCATGCACATATCTGCACACCATGAAACGTCGTATGAGTCCGCTCTCCCCGACATACGACGGCGGAGGGGCCCCTCGAGCGTCAACATGAGTTAGTATCAAAATCAAACTCGCCTTCAACAGTCTTTCCTGTTGTGTGAAACAATAGTCACGGAGCAAGTAAACAGCAGTTCCTCTTGTGTCACTGAGAAGCATCTCACAAGCGATAACAAGATATGAACCGAGTAAGTTTGTGATTTAAGAATTTCATTAATCTGACTGATCAATTAAGATAGCAGATTTCGTTTACGGCAACGCTTCCCTCCTCGAAGATCAGAAAACGGAACTCGAACCGACGGAACGGCTCAAGCTGCCACATTCCAGTGACGTTTCCACTTCATAATCCCTCGGTGAATTTGCGAAGCTATACCTCGCTTTACGGTTTAGCGGCTCGACAGGCTCAAATGATTGCTTAGATCATGAGACGCTCGACCTTATCCTTAAGAGCACGGATCTGGTTCATGAGATCAGAAGCCTCGTTGGTGGTGATAGAGGTAGCGATAACGGCGCGGGAGACACCGCAGGCGCGTCCAAGAGCGGTCTTGGATGGAACGTAGATGTATGGGACGTTCTTGTCCTCGCAGAGGAGTGGGAGATGGAGGAGGATGGCCAATGGAGCGGTGTCGGCAGCGAGGATGATGATCTCGGAGATACCGCGGTTGAGGGTCTTGGTGGCCTCGTTGGCACCCTTCTTCAGCTGGCGGTAGTGGGAAGCCTGCTGGACGATGTCGAGGATCTCCTGGGTGAGGTTGGCGTCGGCGACTGGCCAGGCTGGGGGATGTTAGTTGATGCGCCGGCGACACAACAGGTTGGGATTGAGCTTACCGGCACCAGAGTTCTGCTCGTCAGACATTTTGATAGATGGTGTAAAGGTTGTTGTTAGAGGTGATGATGGCTGAAGCGTGCAGGGTTCCTTTCTTTCGATCGCCCTGAGTATGCTGGATGAAGTCGAGAAATGTAGTCGTGAAACTCGCGGAATAAGTCTTTGCAGCATCTTTTTTGAGCCCCAGGCCGTCTGGAAAATCGTAGCGCGAAAGGCCGCCGGGCTGCGCTAGACCATTTTGGTACTTAGTGTCCTGAGGCATGAACTTGGCAGTTTAACCTTCTGGACGAGGCTCAGACATGGTTAACTTAACCAGGGCGGTGGATTACATAAGCGGAGCTTGGGAAAGGACCAACCTCGAACTAGCAACACCCTCACAACAGGAACCGCAGTAGAACGAGTAGCTTCACGACCCAATTCATCCCATCTTCATCGACAGCTCAACTACCTCGCCCCTATACACAAACAACAAACTAGACGGTATATCAATAAATACCGCCACCATGTCCACTGAACTTTGGTACGTTTGTCTCTGGCGCGGTGTGCCAACTCGAGGTCCAGTTGCCACGATAAGCTCCACAGCTAAATGGCAGCGGCTGGACATGAGATGATGCACTCAACGCCTTTGAGTATTTTCTGAGCCTTATGCTAACGATGTATTCTACAGCCCGGTCTATGCGGTTAGTTGCCTTATACTCTGCCAGTCTTTATATCACCGCCTGCGACGATGACGCCAATGGTTCTGCCTCGCGACGTCGCGAGCCACCTCATACTCAATGTCTGGAATATCTAAACTGATACAATGAACAGCCATTCTTTGGTGCCATGGGCTGCACATCGGCCATCGTCTTCACCTGCTTCGGCGCCGCCTACGGAACCGCAAAGTCCGGTGTTGGAATTTCCGCCATGGGGGTCCTCCGCCCAGATCTGATCGTTAAGAGTGCGTCACATCTCCACCTCACAAAACTCTTCCATACTAATACTACGCTCCAGACATCGTCCCAGTCATTATGGCCGGTATCATTGGTATCTACGGCCTCGTCGTCTCCGTCCTCATCTCCGACGGCCTCACCCAACAAATGCCTCTCTTCACCGGTTTCATCCAGCTCGGCGCCGGTCTCTCTGTCGGTCTCGCTGGTCTCGCCGCTGGTTTCGCTATCGGTATTGTTGGTGATGCTGGTGTGCGTGGTACTGCGCAACAACCCAGACTCTTCGTCGGCATGATTTTAATTCTCATTTTTGCCGAAGTTTTGGGTAAGTGGAACAAAGAAAGAGGGTGGCTGGGAAAAGATAGTGGCTAATGAGATATAGGTCTTTATGGTCTTATTGTTGCTCTTTTGATGAACTCTAAGGCTACCCAGGGTGTTACCTGCTCTTAAGTACGTCAAAAACATGGAGGATATGTGACCAAGTTGCATTCATGCACATATCCTTCAGTGACGAAGAGCATGAAGATAAAGCTGTAGTTGAGAGATACTTCGGCTGAACGAGAATTGTACGAGGCGAAGGAAGGTGGGAGCTGATAGGGGAGGACGATGGAGAATGGAGCACAGCGGGAATGGTTGGTTTGGCCCTTCCCGCCTGTTAGAAGCATATGTATTCTGTCCTTTTTTTGCGTGCGTGTTATCATTGAATTGAGCATAGATGCAGTTGGCGAAGCAAATATTGAGGAGGGAGTCAGAATGTGAGCTGGCGTGTATCCTAGTTTCCTCTTAAGTGTGCATAACCTATTTTAAATCGATCGTCTCGAGACGCCATCTTGAATCATCGCAGTGATACCTGGTTGGATACTGTGCCGTTGTGGGCCTCAACGCTTTCATGTCAGAAGGGCTTATACGTCTGAGTATGAGGTGCATCTGCTAATATTTGAGATTTTCTACGCCTGATGGATGGTTTACCGCGCGTTTGTTCGGCTGCTGCAACGGCAGTTTGTCGTCTATCAATCGGCAATGATTCGCCTTAGCGCGACCTATCAACTCCGACATTAGTGTACGACACCCCGCATAACCCCGCAACGCGGAACCATTCGCTCTCACTCGAATTGTAAAGGTAGACACTTCATATAAGAGCACCTCTGCCATTTCTCTTTTGCCTGTTTCTCTTCTGTCGCTCTGTCTTTTATGTCACGGTTTCTCACGAACTTCCAACCACTTCGTAATCACGTCTTCAGAACAACCATCACAAGGACAGCAACCTGCCATCACTCTCCATCACCACAGTTTTCAAAATGCGTCTTCCATACGTCGAAAACCCCCCCCAAGCAGGTTCCCTCTCAGAGGCCAACCAGGCGATCTGGGACCGCATCTCCGCCCGTCGTGAACCCCGCCCTCTCTTGCCCTTGGACCTTGCGCTCCTTCATAACCCAGAGATCGCAGACGGCTGGAACTCATTCCTTGGCGCCATCAGGACTAAGACGTCGTTGGGGGATGATGTGCGAGAGATCAGTATTTGTAGGGTGGCAGTGCTCAATGGAGCAGCGTATGAGTGGGAACATCATGCTCCGCTTGCTAAGTGTGAGTTGAGTCGAGGAGAGAGAAAGAGTGACTGGAAAAACGGAGGGACTAGTTGAAGAATATGGCTTGGGTAGAGGAGAACGCTGACTGGATTATAGCTGGAGGAGTGACAGATGAGGGCATGAAGACACTCGCCTCTAAAGAGATTTCTAAAGGCAGCAACCCAGAAGGAAGTGGACTGAATGATGAGCAATGGTTGGTATGTAGATTTACGGATGAGATGACCAAGAATGTTAAGGTATCAGATGAGACCTTTGAGCAGGCGAAGAAGGCGTTTGGGGAGAAGAAGGTTATGGAGCTTGTTTCAACTGTGGGCGCATATAACTGCGTTAGCAGGTTTTTGGTGGCGCTTGATGGTGAGTCTTCCTGAGAACGAGAGGGAAGTGGGTTGTGTGCTAATCCGTGGTAGTTGGCGAGTCGAACGACAAGGAGATCGCTGCTGTTTAGAGCTCTGCCATGTTTCAGGCCTCATCTTACAATAATTCAAGTATCAGATTGCCTGGACTCAACTTTTCGCTCGAAGAGAGTCGTCGTTATGGCGTTGATGCTTAACCGACACCTCGCTAGTAAGATTGTTAATCCAAGCCCCATGTCCAGAGATCCGTTTTGCTTCTCATGCACAAGGGAATGTTGATGAACCCGAGTATGGGTGAAGGTAACCAGTTTTACATGCTTCGGCACTGTGTCACTTTGATTTTCTGCTAAATTTCAGCTATCGTCGACAAGCCAGTGGCATGTGAACCATAACCGTGCCCTGTTATCATCATGCTTTCTCTTGCTGTCAACCGGTTAACCCACAACCCTATGTGGCTTAAGCGAGCTGGTAGCCTGACGACAATGGGCGAGACACCGGGACATGGTCAAGAATGCTCCATCGGTCTCTTTTGTGGAAATTTCTGGGAATTTTGAACTACATTGTTGGATCAACGCAAGTTTTTATAGATGCTGCAGCCAAGGATGCACTTTTCCAACACCAATTATCTTCGATTTCTGGATGGTTCCGCCAAACCTGTTGGCTGTTAGGATTATTGAGGTAAAGTTTCGGGTTGTTCAAAGCGAGAAAGAATATAAAATGGCAATAAATTGAGGGCTCGGTCCCTCATTCAGCAGTAGGGAACCTTTCAAAAAAAGGATCGTATGGGCGCTTCTTGTGGCTGGCTTAATCTTAGGCATCAACATGGCCATTCGAAGAAGCTGAGTCCGTGCGTTTAAAGAAATGTCGTAGGTTAGCCATAAGTGCCATCGTAAGTTAGAGCTTCTACAACGTATTAGCATCAAGTGGCTCCATTGTCATCAAGACTGGTGAGTGGTTTCTAGCTGTCGCTCATTATGATCTAGCTCCCGTTTGGATGAAATACTCACATACCGTCGACTCATCACGGAATTCTCACCAGCGTTCGGCCGAGTATGACTTGAGTAACATATGGTCAGGGCCGAGTAAAGTAATTCATTATTCGAGTAATGAACTTGGGCCTTCAAATAAACTAAAGGTAACATAAGTAACAGGCCAAAAAGGCGGCCTAGGCTAAAGTTTCCTTAAGCTTTTTCGCTTTAACGGGTTAGCTTTGACAGGGCCCTGTTTTGCAGTCGTGGCATTACTCTCTCTCACTCCAGGATTACTCGAGTAATGAAAAAGTAACCATTTAGGCTGGAGTAATGTAATACTCTACTCTCAAATATACAGAGTAAAGTTACTTGTGCGGAACGCTGATTTCCATTTTCATTTTCATTTTTCTATTCTTGATTCAACCAATGTTCTTATACACATCACATCGAGGAATTTCCATGGGCATGCTATTCCTTGTCGGCCTTCCTGTTGGGTATCGGCGAGCGCGGAGCGGTCTGAGCTGGATGAGTCATGTTTCTTCTATTTCTTTACATCTCTTCCTTTTCTCCATTTCTTGTGTATACTGCACCACTTCTTCCCAGCTCTCTAAACGTCGTCCCTAGTATAGTGGCCCGCTCCTAAAAGTTTCCCACTGTAACGATTAACAGGCGGATCATTCACAAGAAGTTTTGGCCTCAGATTCGGCAAACCCTCAGCCTGAAGCATCTCTTCCGCCATCAAAAATAGTCAAGCATGCGATGTTGCTAGCCTCTTTGCCTTCGGAAATCTTGCTACACATCATCTCCTACATCGGCTGTGATGATTGGGAGGATGCGGAAAGACCTCATGCTCTTTTCGCGCTGAGTCTCACATGCCAACGATTGTACGCCTTTGCTAGTGATCTGCTATGGAGGTGGCCAGAGGACTTTACTTGTGACGAAGGATACATCGTGCCCATGATTCGAGCCCTCTTACGCAGACCCAGCTTGGCGAAACACGTCATAAGTAGCCACGTGAACTTTTATCGGCGTTGGAATCAGGAGCCCCTCACATTCAGCTTTGCAGAGCTTACTGGGAAGGAATGGCTTATGGCCGAACAAGTTGTTGCCTCAATGAGCAACTTGGCCAGCTGCGGCGACGACGAATCTGTGGATGCAACCCCGATCTCTCAGCACTGGATGGGTTGTCTGAGAAAAGGACGAAAAGACGCCGTCTACGCTCTACTCCTAGCACTAACCCGCCGTTGCCCAGAAATACCGTGCCGCCAATGTTGACGAAGGATGTGGATTATATATTTCTGCTCTTTCGAGCTGCTCAAAACGCTTACAAGCTTGTGGACTCGGGCTTGGAGGCAAAGTATGGGATGGAAGCTGCTGCGGTCTCTGCAATCAAGGTCCCTCTTTCGAAATTGAAGGACCTAGAATTACGAGGTGACGCTCGTCTGGACATGCAAACCCTCCTCCCATTCATCGCCCACCCATCGCTGAGAAATCTCGAGCTGTGGGTTGATATGGTAGACGGCTGGGAAGTACCGCTTCCGGACGACCTTCAAATCATGGCGCAGAAACTGCACATCGAAGAGAACGACTGCACTCACTTCCGCAACGACTTCCTCGAAAGGTTAATTCAAACCTGTCCCCGATTAGAGGAGTTTTCCTACGGCGCGGCTAATTCTGAAGATGTTTATGACAACTATCCTCCACCTCAATACAAGATGGACGAGTGGTTGAGGCAGACAAATCCGCAGTACAGTGGCGAGTGGTGGGATTGGGAGCATCACCTGCACCGCGAGTTCAGAAAGAGATTGCGTCGCTTGAAACCTCGCCTTATAGTGACTATCGACATAAGTACAGTCATCATGCTGCTGCTTATATGGTGCTTGGCTGAAACGATACAGTAAATTGTTACTAAATCGAGACGATACCCCCCGTCGTAAATGGGACGGAGGGTATGTCGACCTCGAGGCGGACGGTAAAGCTCTATTCGCTGGTGTTTCCAGTCATGAAAATATCTTTGTATAAGCCGCTGGTCAGAAAACGCCAAGATTGCCAAATGATTAATCCACGCTTGAAGGGTCAATGGTGCCGGACCCTGAGAAGAGTTCTGCCAGTGCACAGCGTTAATAGACCACTTGTTTCAATGCTCTATTAGCTCGCAGCCTCTATTTGCCTGGTGTCCGTCTCCACGTCCCTCGATAAATCTCACAATAATCCTCGGATTGGGCATCCACAGAGCAATCCACCAAGCCCCGACTCCTGTCCTGACATTCACGTGCCCAAAAAAATCCTTATAGTGATGCAGGAGTGTATATGTCTCCGTTATCACACACCAATGGATCTTTGGGCGGCTCGAGTCTTGGTTGAAACAAGCTCGTCCAATACCACGGCGTAAAGCCTTTTTGGTGTCGAAAGCAGCTCCGAATCATGGTCCTGCGAAGTCTCAGACAGGCGCTAGCAGAATGAGCGTCGAGGCAACACCCTTTTGGTGATAGGTGTCTCATTCCATACACGACCTCGATCTAGACCTTGTCTCTTGGCGTTGAAACACAACGCGTTATCTTAGTGAAGCTTGCAAGCTATTGGTAGTCATCTAATTTGTTCCTCGGGCGTCTGCCCCTCCTATCGCAATGCTGTATGTAATGCTGTCTTATCAAGTCGTATCTGTCGTAGCCGTTCATGTCGTAATTGGTGAAATATGCTGTCCTTCATGTAAATCGTTCCCGTCGTAATTTCGTGGTACTTGCTGTTGTTGGGCTCTCGCCTTTAAGCACTCGCTGCATTCATCACTGCTTTGGTATGCCCATCTTCTTAGCACTGTGGTAACCGGTTTGGCGCCACCGTCCTGCCTTTACTAAATCCATCACATCCATCATCATTGCATAGCATCTACGGTGACAATATATCTGGTGGCAAAGCTAATCGCCTCTCAATACTCGCCCTCCTATTATGCAGCTTGGGACTCAGCTGGAGCTCTCGAATCACATTCGAGAACGACATCTGATGCTGAGCGCCCATCTCCTGCGTGCTATGCCCCGTAGCCGCCATCGTCAATCTCTGCCTCGGCTGAGGCGTCGACGGTTGTGGTGGTTGTTTATCCGGCTGTTCCACCCTCGTCGCCTTCTTCTTGACGCCCTCAGCTAGAGAGTGGGGTATGCCAGGTCTTGCAAATTGCCCTTTAGGTGCCATCCGTGACATTGCTTCCGGCTTCTCGTGCGCAGGAAGTGCTGACGCAACTGCTCCCATGTACAAGATGAGAAAGCGCTGGCGGAGCAAGTCTAGACGCTGCAGCCGCCACTGCAGGCGCTCACGATGATGCTTCCACAGAAATAGGGCTGAGTTCTTCGGCTTCGTCTTTGAGCCTTCAATCATCAACCGGTCAAGGTCCTCACTGAAATCGTCGCCGCATTTCTGGATCTGTCCCAACAGCCGTATCATACGTGGTCTGTCGTCGGGTTTTAAGCGCTCGATATCGTGACCGAAGGCCTCGTTCTCGTCGATACTTGATGCTGCGGCCTCGACGAAGATGTGTAGTTCTTGCGGCGTGGCGAGGTAGGCTTTGATGTGCGATACCACGACCAAAGCGATAGTGAGGAGGGAGAGGAGCAGGGCGGCCAGAATGAAAGTCATCGGCGTACCGCCGAGCTCGCTCTTCGTCATAGCCATCGTTGCAGGTGGAGGAGGGGCTTCCAGGGTCGCCATCAGAATCGGACTCTTATTGAAATTTGAGGCCATGATCGTAGCTGATGTGGAAGCATTGAGTCTGACTGAGCAAATCCGTAGAGTCGGGACGATGACGATTTGTGTACTTCGTGATAGGTTGAGGCGAGGGTGGTGTGGTACTGCAAAAGAACAGGTGGGCAAACAGGTGATTTGCGACAGTGTGGGAGCTGTGCCCTTGGTGGGTAGTGGCCAGGCCCCTGCAGTAGGTGCGTGGGCGCGTGCATGAGACTTGTGACGAGACAAACTGAGGAATTGGCCAAAGAGAGTTGGCCGTGATGAGGACGAATGAGAACAAGGGCGTCCAGTTATGACACTGTGATGCGGAGAGAGATTGTGGAAACTAATGAGAGCTAATAAAGACACTAGAAAACACACACTTACCTCTTTTGGCTGTTGTTGTTGAGACATCGCTTACTGCGACAGATGGAGGGGTTGTCACAACACAAGGCTGACCCAGCGCGTCAGAACAAGGCTAAACGCGGGTGCAACCGACCCTACGCCTGGCACTTGGGAGCTGGGAACCACATAATTTCTGGCGACCTCAAACCACAACACCACGTCTTGTACCTCTTACAAACCTTTCAAGACCCGATATACACAAGGACCAAATCACAATGACATCCGTCTCCGCCCCAAGAGAGGCACCAGAAACCTTCGCCGAGCCCATCATCCCCCTCCCAACAATCCTCTCCCACCCCTCCGCCACTGCACCACAACTCATCACCCAAGGCGCTGAAGCCCTTCTCTACAAATCGACATACCTCCTCTCAACCTTACCTTGCGCCATAAAACACCGCCCTGCAAAACCATACCGCCATCCCATTCTCGACGCGCGCTTGACCAAACACCGCATATTATGCGAAACGCGCGTGCTCGCAAAATGTCGCAAGGACGGCGTGCCGGTCCCAGCAGTTTATGGGCTGGATAGTGAAGCCAAAGGGGGGTGGATAGCTATGGAGTGGGTGGAGGGTGAGGTTGTACGTGTGGCGCTGAATCGGTGGTTGAAGAGCCGGAAGGCGGAAGTGAAGACTACACATTATTTTGAAGGGCAAGAGGCGGTCAGGGCCTTGATGGCGAAGGTAGGACATGCGGTGGGGAGGATGCATTCGATAGGTGTTGTGCACGGAGATTTGACGACGAGCAATCTTATGCTGAGGCCTCGGGAGGAACATGGAGAAGAGAAGGAGGGGTTGGAGGGGGAGGTTATATTGATCGATTTTGGCCTCGCATCGCAGTCGTCACAGGATGAGGATAGAGCGGTCGACTTGTATGTTTTAGAACGCGCATTTGGTTCGACGCATCCGGGTGCAGAAACACTATTTGGGGAGGTGCTGAAGGTGTATGGGGAGAGCTTTAAGCAAGCAGGTGCTGTGTTGAGGAAGCTGGAGGATGTGAGGATGAGAGGGAGAAAGCGTAGTATGATTGGCTAGATGGAGAGACGAAACAAAAAAACCCTCCCCTCCCCTTACCCTACCTAGCTTCACTCACCATTAGCTATACGATACACGATGTGCTCAACTACCGCCACACACCACAGCGCCTGTACCCACACCATCCAGATAGCCGATCTGCACCTTCTTCCACAACTGCCCTGGATCCGCATGTTCGTGTCTGGATCACAAATCACAGCAGCCGCATCCAACGGCGAATCTGACTTGGAGCTGGGAGCTGCCTTCACAACGGGAACGGCTGTTGCTACCTTGGATACTTTGATGAGATGCGTTGACGAGCTGTGTATGAAGCGGGAGACTTGTGTCCTGCCGGCAGTTGGCCAGCGTGTTTGTAATCTGGGAGTGTTGCAGTAGGATAGGATGGTGGAGGAGCTGGGTTTAAAGGAGTTTGAGGACCCATTGACGACGTCTGAAGGGCCTGACATGTTCTCCGCGTTTGAGTGCTTGCATCTGGGCGTCACAGTTGTGTTGGAAATGCAAGGGCTCTACTAGGGAAGGCAGTTGTTGCCGCAGCAATTCTGTTTTCTGCGGAACACACTACCACTGCAGCAGAATTAGTATTCGACTGGCAACTGATCGTCTAATTCGATTACTCTTTATTTGATGGCGTCCTAGCGTCATTCCGAGCCCATTATATGTGATTAAATGTTGTATATGCGCAGAGAATGTCCGTATTCCCCGTGTATCCTTTTCAACGCCTATTTCCCTATCCAAAATGCTTTTCTGTCTAAACTGCAGCATTACTTTTCGCCGCATCCGCCATCACAGGCTGCATCTCCTCATCACTCCTCTGCGCAGACCCATTCCCATTTTTCAAAATACCCTTCAACCTCTTTGGCCGTTGCGGCCTCATTTCCTGACCCGCTTCTAAATCATCCTCCTTTTTCTCCTTCTTTGCCACACCCCTCGCCCTCTCCTCCGCGCTCTTCGCATTATTATGTCCAATCCACCCTCCCGTCAGCAAAAACGTCGGTCCGGCACCAGCAAGGCACAGCAACGCCAACGTCCAAACCATCGTATCCCAACCGGCCGTATCCCTAATAAAGCCACTCCAAATCGGGCCCACGAGGCATCCAGCCGCAAACGCAGTGACAAAGAGGCCATAAGCCTGTGCATAAGCACCGTTAGGGCCAAAACACCCCGGGTTGCGCACCTCTTTAGCTTCAACGATATACGTAACCTCCGCCATGAGCGGCGGCATCAGGATAGCGAGACAAAACCCAATCAGCGCCAACAGAGCACAGAGCAACACCTTCTGATTAAGCGTATTATGGTCCACGAACCTCATGCAAACGAACAACGGGATATTGGCCACGAAGCCTCCAGCTGTTAGCCAACGGGGCCCGAACCGATCTGCTAGGTGTCCGGTGAGGGGTGCGATGAAGCCAGGCAGTACGACGGGCAGGAAGATCAGCCCGGCGCCCGTAGAGCCCCAGTTGAACGTGTCGTGCACGAAGAGGGGAAGGACGGAATCGAACGAGGTGACGAGGCAGGATTGGATGAATGCGCCCCAGAGGGCGGCGCAGAAACGGCGCGAGGCGAAGAGGGAGAAGATGGGTGGGATCTTCGGGTGCTTCCTGGCTGTTGGGACAGGCCCGAGTGCTTGATCGTCCTTGGAGTCGTCCGAGGCGGCTGAGCATGTGGCTTCGATGTCAGGAGACTCCCTGTTAATCTTCGAGTCGCCAGTGTCTTGATCGACGTCTTCCGCAGAAGTGTTCTGTGCTGCTCCGCTTGCGGCTGGCCATTCCTCCAGGTCCACAACATCGCCCCATTGCTTTGCAATCTTCTTCTCTACCATGATGAGACGGAGGAAGATATCCAGCGCCAACACGCCAAAGCACATGTAGTAGACCGCGTAATAGCCTGCGGCATCGTACACCACGCCTCCCAGAAGCGGAGAGACCATAATTCCCAAACTCATAGTGATACTCACATACCCCATAACCTGGCCAATGTTTGCTTGACCAACCGTATCGACCAAGAGAGCCTGGCCAACAGTCCAAACAATGCCAGCCGCAAACCCTTGAAACAGACGTCCTAAAACTAACACGGTGATAGACTTGGCTACTAAAAGCATAACAGTCGCCACGGTCAGCACCACCAGGCCTCCCAAAAGCGGCAAACGTCTCGAACTGCTATGGTCCGCATAGTACCCCGCAATTGGGCTAGATGCAAGCAACGCAGCTCCATAGACGGCGAGCAGGATAGACACCCAATGCTGCACCTCGTTCTCGGGTACGCCAGCGCGCTCGGAGATGCTGAAAGGCACGACTGGCACGATGACGCCGTAGAGGAACAAGTCGCTGAAGATGGCTATGCATATCGCGGAGCTGATGAATATCTTTGAAGAGCGGAAACGGAGGAAGTGTGGTGGTGGTGAAGAGGCGTTTTTGCGCCGGCCGAGGATGAAGTTTTGGAGGCGCCCGAATACCATATTGAGTGAGAGCACTGCACTTCTCAAATCTCAGTGTAACGAGATTTTGCTGGAATCTTTCCAATGGAACTGGGGATCCAAGAATGAATGAGACGTGGAGGAAGCGTGACTAGGAGATGTTCATGCTCGAGATGGGGGATGAGTGAGTCGACTGAGAAGAGTCAAGAATGAAAAATTGCGTGCCATGACAGCTCGTTCAATAGCTCAGCCGTCCATTGTGGGTTGACGTCTTGGTATTGCGCTTAGGTTGGCCTGCCACAGTTTTAGTCTAGCCCATGATAGACGGAGGGGATAAGCTAGGTATTACATAAGGATATTGTCGTTGACGAATGATAGGATTTGTTGGTGCTCCAGTTAACCTATCATTGGTGCGTGTTCAGGCTCAGCCCGTGCTAAGCAAAAAGCCGTAAGACAACATTTCCGATGTTCTGAAAGAGATAGGAAACTGGCAAGCAGCTTCTTGAGATACCTATTTTGTGTGACTTGGCGATGGTTATATACCATTTGTTTTGCCGAAGTTGAGGTCAAATCAGTGGTTTTCGCGCGGCCTTGTCTGCCCAGATCGATGCTGACGGGCGACTGCTATTACCTTTTAAGGTCAACTCAGTTTTTCGGTTCTGGTAAAATTGAAGGTCCTGTATGAACCACTTTAAATTTGTGTTTTATACCACCACAACTCCGAAAATGAAAGCTCTTATTAGGTTAGCTGTGAAAATCGTTTTAAATTATAAACGTTCATTAGTTTAAGCTTCAAGAAGACGTGGGCAAGGTGGGGAGGTACAAAGGTACTTGGGTAAACTGGCTTCGTACCAAAGTAACGAAGTACTCTTGGCACGGTGGAGGGACTGTCCCACCTAGCTTGGCGCTACCCCCATCAAAAACCATGACAAAGGTTAATTTCATGTTTGAGGCGCAAATAAGGCCTTAGATATGTGATGATTTAGGGTTTGAAAACATTTTAAATAAGCGCTATCACCTGGTGTACAGGTTGAGAAAATGAAATTTCAGTGGTAGCTGAGGTCGCGTCAGGGACATGGAGTGAGGGACCACAGGGCTGCGTCCTGGCCACTCCCGCCAGTCGCAGCCCCGTCAACTCGCCCACGCCAGCACCAAGCTTATTTAAGCCTTATATAACCCAATTTCAAGCTTTCAATTGTTGATGTTCAAACATACCTATGGATTTGATCTACCACAGCTTTTAAGATTACGGTTTCCTGGCGGTCGTAGACATGAAATTCCAAAATGAAGCCGGACATCACGATTTGGCATTTCTTAAGTTGATCCTTACGGTACTAACAGGCCTCGGCAGATGACGCTGAGAGCGGCCAAAATTCGTTGGGCTGATGTAGATGATTTTGAGGTTCGAAGGCGCAAAAGTTCCGCCCTGCAGATCAGTCATTGTTAGGGATCTTAAGTGGCCCAAGGTTGTATTCTACAGAACAATACATGGTCCTAACACAAGTCTTATGTTCAGTTCTTCTATCTTTAGCGTCCTCGGGTTATTCGTGGTTGTATTGAATCTCGGTGCCCTTGGTGCTAACGGGAACAGTTTCCTCAAGACAATTCAGGAGCCTGGTATGCATAAAAAGACTTTCTCAAATAGGCCAAATGGCTAGTCTGGCAAGTTAAAAACACACAAGCCGCGGACGGTATGAACTCTGCAGTTTCCTGCTGAAAAATCATCGTCGCTTTGAATCGAGCAGGCGATGGATATAACCGCACCCGCTGATGAAGACTGGGTTTTCCTGCTTGCGATATTGTATGGGCTTATATCATGGCGTTGCCTTCTGTACGAGACGGATGCGGTTGTTCTCAACAAATGTTGCAACACCGACATTCGCCCCGGGGCCAATGGTGCCAGTAACACGCATTCACTATTCACAGCAACGTATTGGAATCGAGATGGCGCTGTGGTGGTAGTACCGCAGTTTGTATTGGGTGCAACTATCCTCAAACTCAGTCTTTCTCAAGGAAAATAGCAAGAGCGCCACGGGCCATTGTGTATCATATCCATCTCTCAACCATAACGCCCGCAGTCTGAATGTAAAAGGTCGTAACGTCGTATATGCGCTCCCCGTCCTCTGCGCATTCCCTCATCTTCATCCATCCATGTCGTCCATCGCGTCCATTCGGTCCTCATTCGATCTAATCATCGAGTATCAGGTAGTGACGCGTTGTCTAGCGTGGGCTTAAAAAGGCCAATGACAAGTCAGCACAAGCTTCTCTGTAAGAACGGAAGAGATAGCGATAACGTACCGAAGAAGTTTAACGGAAGCAGTTCAATCCGCAAAGTCTGAATCTTAACATCGGTTTACGAAGCCCATGTCTATCAGCGCCCATGGAGACGCCAGCACGGCGGCCACCAAAGTGCTTGGACCAGAAAGGACCCATTGTTGTCGTGTGAGGTTGTGTTGTGGTGATGTGAGGTCTCGTATAGCTGTGGAGTGTAATTTATGGTATTTGTTTGTTTGCTTGACATAGCATCGTGAGAAGTTTTCAGTGGGACGTCTCGGGAGAAGGCTGGTATTTATTGTCTCTTGGTCGGGTCCAGGCGCAGCTTGTATCGTGGTCTGGCCGTCCAACGGTCTTGATTGTTGGCGGTTGGGTCCAGCCATGTGACGTCGAGTGACAGGCGCTTTGCCAGGTAAAGTTGGGTCTGTGCGGGATGTGAAACTCGTGGACGGTGGCGATGTACTGTAGCAGATCGTGGCTGGTGAACGAAGATCTGTGGCTGAAGTGCTGATGAGGTGTGGCTGTGCTATTTGCTTCACTCGAAGTCTGTTTGGAATGAAGCTCCGGATCTAGTGATGTTTGGAAGGCTGGCAATGCTGAGTATTGTTAACAAGTTGGATTATTCTCTCAGTACGGCGCTCCTGAAGGATGACAGTTTGGTGCTGCCAAGAAGCTCAGAAGCTCTCACTGGAAATCCGTCCTTATTCGCTTGGATGGCCGATTCATCACGCTATCATCAGGAAGCACACTCCTCTTCGTGCCAGGCGCACTCTTCATATCATTCTCCTCATTAGTCACTTTCCTTGCCGGGTACTTCTTATCGTTGCCCTCAAAGCAGTTGGCTGACACCTTGTCTCCATTGCTGAAGAAAGGATGAAGCAGTGCTTGTTGTGCCGTTAAACGCTTTTCGGGATTGTACTCCAGCAGTCCGGCCATGAGGTCGAGTCCCCGACTTCCCAGATGCAAGCGTGCTGGGGAGGTGCCAGAGCTCGGCGGCATGGTGGCGTTCAACCAGCTTTCAAGTCTTTGTCTCCCCTGGCTGCTGGAATTGCTGAGCTGGTTCAGATTGGGGTATTCCGACATGGAAGTGAGGAGTGGCCATTTATCTTTCGTTGGCATACCCATGATATCCACGATCTTCTGCATCTGATGTCTTTGGAAGGGCACCGTCTTCTTCGAGTCCATCTTTGCTTCCTCTCCTTTGAAGATGGGTCGTAAGGCGAGTAATTCGGCGAAGATGCAGCCTACTGCCCACATGTCAATAGCAGGGGTGTAGTGTCTGCTTCCCAGCAGTAGCTCTGGCGCTCGATACCAGATAGTGACAACCACCTTGTCGCCATTGAACAGATTCTGAAGAGGCTTGTTGAAGAGCCTTGCCAATCCCAAGTCCCCTATCCTCACCTCCCCCGCCGAGCTCACCATAATATTGGCCGGCTTCAAATCTCTATGCAACACCCAATTGCTATGCAGATACTGGCACCCATTCAGCAACTGAAACATAATACTCTTCACCGTGGTCGGCGGAATCGGACACCGTGGCGAGGTGTGATGATGCACAATCTGGAGGAGATCATGCTCTGCATATTCGAATACCATAAAAATGCTTTTATCCTGCAGGATAATCTCCTCCAGTTTGATCACGTTGACATGGCTCAACTCTGTACAAAGAGCCATCTCACGCACAGCAGATTGGGAGATACCGGTGTACTGGACTTGCTCTCCTTCTTTGTCCGGCTTGAACTTTTTGATGGCGAAGAGTCCTGGTTGACCATTTTTACAACAGGCCTTGTAAACTCGACCGTAAGTGCCCGAGGATATGAAGCCTATAACTTCGTATTTGTCGAATACGCTGACCTTGTGTTTGTAGGCGATGTGGCCGGTGTTGCTGTCTCTGGGTTCTGTGCCGGCCGTTAGTCAGGGGTCCTAGTGCACGAGAAAAGGTGAAAGAACCTGGGGCTGAGAAAGAACCCGGCACTGGCAGAGAATAGTTCGAATGGTTCTGATAATTGTTGTATCTCAGCGGATACATATTTTGTAGTGCATAGATCTTTTCTTGAAAGACCATCTCACGAAATATTAAGTGCCAAAAGTGAAAGTTGCGACTTCGGCTTAGACAGTGAACTTGGGCTTAGACACTGAACCTCCGCTTAGACACTGAAGACCGCGCTGTCAAACTGGCAGCCTGACAAAAAGGGTCAAGAACAAAACACCGGTTGTCGTTGACAGCCACCATGAAAATGGGACTTAAAAACATATAAAATGCCAACCTTCAAAAGCCTGCTGCACACTTCTCTTTAGATTTTGTTTTGCAGTTACGGAGGCCGGCACGCTCGCCGATGAAGGCGGGTTGGTGGCCATAGACATGCCGTCCCTCTGTTCTGTCCCTGTGGTAGCGTTGGGCGGCCCTGGTGGACAGCCTTCTGGTCTCCGTTTGTCCAACGAGACGGCCGTGTCACGCCTCGCTTTACGGAGTGTGATGGGACTGTGGCTCAGGCGTCGAGGGGCTGACAACACGTTTCACGTGATAAGCAGCCAGAAGTCCGGTTACTGGTGGAAGGGAAGACGGTGGAGTGAGAAGTGAGAGGGGAAGGCCAAAGCTGGCGACGTCAACTAGCAAGACATGGCAGAAAGGCGGAATTCAGAGGGAGCAGAAGGAGCAGAAGGGGCAGAAGAGGCAGAAGGGGCAGAAGGGACAGAAGGAGGACACCAAGGAGAACAAGCGAGTGTGCTGGGTTGCATCTTCGGCTAAGAGGGGAACAGCGAGGAGCTTCCACCGCCGAGCTTCCACCGCCCACTTTCCTCCGCGCATCTTCCACCGCAGGGCTTCCACTCCCCACGTTCCACCCCATACCTTCCACTCCCCACGTTCCACCCCGTACCTTCCACTCCACACGTTCCACCCCGTACCTTCGGCCCCCATGCTCCACCGCCCAGCCTC
>RCNJ01000302.1_pt1 | contig 25183 bp, 23 predicted proteins | sample 2041171 | NCBI WGS metagenome assembly RCNJ01 (sample SAMN09708213, study PRJNA481090) | feces metagenome | biome: feces | host: Pygoscelis adeliae | place: Antarctica: Rookery Lake | collected 2010-03-01 | reverse complement strand
GGTAGACCCCGGTGCGGGGTCCTCCCTTGTGGAACTGTCCGGTGGAGTGCAGGAAACGCGGGCCCCACCCGAACGTCGTCGGACGGTTCGATGCCACGGCCAGGTCCTCGCGGATGGTGGCGAGATCGGCATGTCCGATGCGATCCAGATAGGCCTGGATGCTCAGGTAGCCGTCGGCAGGCAGTGCGCCGAGCAGGTTGGCCACGGCATCGGTGACACCTGCCGCCCCCTCGAGCAGGCCTTCGGTGGCCCGGAGCTCGATATCGCCGTCGACCAGTTGGGCGGCCTCCGGCTCGGGGGTGGCGTCGAGCAGTCCGCGGGCAGCGAGCTTCGCGGCCTCGACATCCGGTTGGTCGAAGGGATCGATGCCCAACAACTTGCCGGCCACGACGGTCGCATACTCCCACAACAGCATCTGGCTGCCCAACGATCCAGAGACATACACATGGTGGCCCTGGGTCGCGATGACCGGGTCCTCATCGTCGGAGACCAAGTGGACGAGCAGCACGTCGTCGGCCTGGTGGACCGTTTCCTCGGCCCCGGGCTCCACGACGACCGGAAGCAGACCGGTACCGTGCTTGCCGGTGGACTCGGCAATGAGCTGCTCGGCCCAATCGGCGAATCCGACGATTCCGGAGCCCTCGTCGACGAAGACGATCTTATTGCGCAGCGGTGACGTCCCGGCCAGGGCTGCACCCAGAGCGAGTCCGAGGTTGTCCTCGTCGTCGTCGGCTAGAAACTCTGCGGCTTCCTCCGCCTCGTCCAGCAGGGTGGCGATGTCGACACCCGCCAGACCGGAAGGCACGAGCCCGAAGGCGGTCAGCGCGGAGTACCGTCCACCGACGTTGGGGTCGGCGTTGAAGACCGCCCGGTAGCCGGCCTTCCGTGAGGCCTCATCCATCGGTGAACCGGGGTCGGTGACCACGATGATGCGCGATGCCGGATCGATTCCGGCGTCCTCGAATGCCTGCGAGAACACGCGGCGCTGGGAATCGGTTTCGACGGTCGAACCGGATTTGGAGGAGACCACCAAGGCCGTGGTGGCCAGCCGGTCGGTCAGGGCGTTGCCGACCATTTCGGGGTCGGTGCTATCCAGGACGATCAGCTCCACGTCGGCGGTGGCGGTGATGACCTCGGGTGCCAGTGAGGATCCGCCCATTCCGGCCAGGACGATCCGGTCGATCCCGTCGGCCTGCAGTTCCCGGCGCAGGTCCAGAATGGGCTCGACCAGGGGACGTGAGGTCTCGGCCAGGTCGACCCATCCAAGGCGCTTGGACGCCTCGGACTGTGCTTCGGCACCCCAGAGGGTGTCGTCCTTGGCAGCAATGCGCGAGGCGGTTTTATCGGCGACCAAGCCAGGCACATGTGCTTGGATGGCAGCTTGCGCGGCTCCGGTTGCCGTGAACCCCAGGGCACTCATGCCGACGCCTTTCCTGCTGCTTCCAGTGCCTGGCGGACATCGGCCAGCAGGTCGGTCCAGGCTGCCTCGAACTTCTCCACGCCTTCGTTCTCCAGCAGGAGGACGACGTCGTTGTAGTCGATGCCCAGGCCCGCGAGGGAATCCAGGACCTGGTTCGACTCGTCGTAGGTGCCGGTGATGGTGTCAGCGGTGACCTCGGCGTGGTCCGCCGTGGCGTCCAGCGTCTTCTCGGGCATCGTGTTCACGACCTGCGGGGCAATGAGCCCGGTCACGTACAGGGTGTCGGGCAGCGAAGGGTCCTTCACTCCGGTGGAGGCCCACAGCGGACGCTGCGGCCGGGCGCCGGAAGCGGCGAGGACGCTCCAGCGTTCGGAGGAGAAGTCCTCCTCGAAGACCTGGTAGGCCAGTCGGGCGTTGGCCAGACCGGCCTTGCCCTTGAGCGCGGTGGCTTCCTCGGTCCCGATGGCGTCGAGACGCTTGTCGATTTCGGTGTCGACGCGGGAGACGAAGAAGGAGGCAACGGAGTGCAGCTTGGACAGGTCGTGGCCGTTCTCCTTGGCCTGCTCCATGCCTGAGAGGAACGCGTTGATCACCCCGCGGTAGCGCTCGAGCGAGAAGATCAGCGTGACGTTGACGCTGATGCCTGCCGCCAGCGTCGCGGTGATGGCCTCGAGGCCTTCGACGGTGGCCGGGATTTTGATGAAGACGTTCTCGCGGTCCACCTTGGCGGAGAGCTTCTTGGCCTCGGCGATGGTGGCTGCCGCGTCATGAGCGGACCGGGGATCGACCTCGATCGAGACCCGCCCGTCGATGCCCTTGCTGGCGGTGGCGACGGGAGCGAAGAGATCGCAGGCCTGGGTGACGTCCTGGGTGGTGATCTGGAAGACGGCTTCTTCGAGGTCGGCACCTGCAGCGGCGAGTTCGGCCACCTGCTCGGTGTAGTCGGCATCGCCCTTGGACAGGGCCGCGGCGAAGATCGACGGGTTGGTGGTCACACCGACCACGTTCTGCTCGCCGATGAGTTTCTGCAGCGAGCCCGAGGTCAAGCGGGAGCGGGAGAGGTCATCGAGCCAGATGGAGACTCCGGCGTCGGAGAGGGCCTGGGTGTTGGGGTTGCTCATGAGATGGATCCTTCCAGGAGGGAAATGAGGTCTGGGGCGTTCCCGCGGGTTCGGAACACGGGAACGGAAACCGATCGGCCACTTTTCTCGTGGCCGACCGGCGTCGTGCTATGTCGCTGCGTTGATCGACTCGCGCGCAGCCTGGGCAACGGCCTCGGCCGTGATGCCGAACTCGGTGTAGAGGCGCTTATAGTCGGCGGAGGCACCGAAGTGCTCCAAGGAGACCATGCGGCCGACGTCGCCGACCAGTTCGCGCCAACCCTGGGCCACGCCGGCCTCGACGCTGACCCTGGCCTTCACCGACGGTGGGAGAACGGAGTCGCGGTAGGGCTGGTCCGCACGGTTGAACCACTCGACGCACGGCAGCGAAACCACGCGGGCGGCGATGCCTTCCGCAGCCAGTGCCTCGCGGGCATCGACGGCGAGCTGGACTTCCGAACCGGTGCCCATCAGCACCACGTCCGGATCCACGACCTGACCGTCGCGCATTGCCTCGACGAACACGTAACCGCCCTTCGCGACGCCGGAAGCCGGCCCGAACCCGGGCTGGCTCCTGTCGTAGACCGGCAGTCCCTGACGGGAGAGCACCAACCCCGCGGGGTTGGAGGTGTTCTCGAGGATCGTCTTCCAGGCCCAGGACACCTCGTTCGCGTCCGCCGGGCGGACCACGTCGAGGTTCGGGATGGCACGCAGCGAGGCCAGCTGTTCGACCGGCTGGTGGGTCGGGCCGTCTTCGCCCAGGCCGATGGAATCGTGCGTCCACACGAAGATGGACGGCACGCCCATCAGCGCCGCCAGACGGATGGCCGGGCGCTGGTAGTCGGAGAAGATCAGGAACGTCCCCGCGAAGGCGCGGGTCGGCGAGGCCAGGGTGATGCCATTGACGATGGCTGCCGCGGCATGTTCGCGGATACCGAAATGCAAGACGCGTCCGTACGGATCGCCCTTCCAGGAATCGGTCTGCTTGGTCTCTGGAATGAAGGACCGGGCAGCTTCGATGGTCGTGTTGTTCGATCCGGCCAGGTCGGCCGAACCGCCCCAGAGCTCCGGCAGGACATCGGCGATGGCATTGATGACCTTACCCGAGGCAGCGCGTGTGGCCAGATCCTTGCCCGCTTCGAACTCGGGGAGGTTGGCGTCCCATCCCTCGGGCAGCTTTCCTGCCCGGATGCGCTCGAGCAATGCGGCATTCTCCGGGTTGGCTGCCTTCCAGGCGTCGAAGTCCTTCTGCCATTCGGCGTGGGCGGTGGCCCCACGATCGGCGACCTCGCGTGCATGGGCCAGAACCTCACCCTCGAGGGCGAAATGGGCGGCCGGGTCGAAGCCCAGTTCCTTCTTCAGCCCTTCCAGCTCTTCGGTTCCCAGCTTAGAGCCGTGGATGCCGCCGGTGTTCTTCTTCGTCGGCGACGGCCAACCGATGATGGTGCGCAGCGAAATGATCGATGGACGGCTGGTCTCGGCCTTGGCCTCGTTGATCGCCAGGTGCAGGGCTTCGATGTCTTCGACGTAGTTGCCGGTCCGGGTCCAATCCACACGCTGGGTGTGCCATCCGTAGGCGGAGTATCGGCCGAGCACGTCCTCGGTGAAGGACACGTCGGTGTCGTCTTCGATGGAGATGTGGTTTTCGTCATAGATGACGACCAGGTTGCCGAGTTCCTGGTGACCAGCCAGGGAAGAGGCCTCGGAGGTCACACCTTCCTGCATGTCTCCGTCGGACGCGATCACGAAGACCGAGTGGTCGAACGGGCTGGTGCCGGCGGCTGCCTGCGGGTCGAGCATGCCGCGCATGCGGCGCTGGGCGTAGGCGAACCCGACGGCGGAGGCCAGGCCCTGCCCCAGCGGGCCGGTGGTGATCTCCACGCCGTTGGTGTGACCGACCTCCGGGTGCCCGGGGGTGAGTGAATCCCAGGTGCGCAGCGATTCGATGTCCTTCATCTCCAGGCCGTAGCCGGAGAGGAAGAGCTGGAGGTAGAGGGTCAGCGAAGTGTGGCCGGGGGAGAGGACGAACCGATCACGGCCGATCCAATGGGGGTCACTCGGGTCGTGGCGCAGGTGCTGCTGGAACAGGAGATAGGCCGCGGGGGCCAGGCTCATTGCCGTACCGGGGTGGCCGCTTCCGACCTTCTCCACCGCATCGGCTGCCAGGACGCGGATGCTGTCCACGGCCTTCTGATCCGATTCCGTCCACGACAATTCCCGAACATCTGACTGTGGCGCCACGAGGCGGCCCCTCTCTCTGGTCCTGTATTGGTGGTCGGTGCCGAGGAGTGGAGTCGGGGGAAGCGCAGATGCTGCACGCCCACGTACGAATACTGAGCTCCAGCGCTCCGGCACATCGCTTCAACCATAACGCTTCGGGGGTGCTCGTGGCCTGTTTGATCCGATAATTTCCGGCCCGTTCGCGACTGGGGGAATCATCCCTGAGTTCTACAGCCGGTAAAAGGGTATGATTGGGGTTGTCTGTGTAATTCCCGCGAAGAACTGAGTGGCATGTCCGTGAAGACCGTACCGACCGACGTAGAGCTTGCACCTCGTGCGTCACGTCAAACCGATGAACCACTGGGTGGTTTCATCGGACGCAAGGCCCGGGCCTATGTCGCCCTGACCAAGCCGCGAGTCATCGAACTGCTTCTGGTCACCACGCTGCCGACCATGATCTTCGCGCAGCGCGGATTCCCCGACCTCGTGACCATCCTGGCCACGTTGGTGGGTGGCGCCCTGGCCGCCGGCAGCGCCGGTGCCTTCAACTGTTATTTCGACCGGGACATGGACCGGCTCATGCACCGGACGTCGAAGCGCCCGCTGGTCACCGGTGAAGCCACCCCACGGGAAGCCCTCATCTTCTCGTTCTTGATCGGCGTGGCTTCGATCGCGATCCTGTGGGCCGGGACCAACCTCTTCACAGCGGTTCTGGGGCTTACCGCGATCCTGCTCTACGTGGTCTTCTACACGCTGATCCTCAAGCGCCGCACCTCACAGAACATCGTCTGGGGCGGCATCGCCGGGTGCATGCCCGTGCTTATCGGTTGGGCGGCGGTGACCGGCACTCTCGCATGGCCGGCCATCATCCTGTTCCTGATCATCTTCCTCTGGACCCCGCCGCACTATTGGCCGCTGTCCATGAAGTACGCCGATGACTACAACAACGCGCAAGTCCCGATGCTCGGTGCCATCGCCGGTGCCCGGACCGTTTCCGTGCAGGTCGTCCTGTACGCGTGGGCGACCGTCACATGCTCCTTGCTGCTGGTTCCGATGGGCGATGCAGGCATCGTCTACACGGTGCTGGCCGCGGTTTCGGGCGGCTGGTTCATCTTCGAATCCCATGTGCTCTACCGTGAGGCCCAGCGCGAACACCTGCCGAGCGACATGAACCGCAAGGCGATGAAGGTCTTCCACATCTCCATCAGCTACCTCACGATCCTGTTCGTCGGACTGGCCATCGACCCGTTCGTCGGTACCCCGCTCTTCGGCTAGGACTTCCTGGAATAGGCAGGTTCCCGCAGTGCGGGAACCTGCCTATTTTTGTGCCTCCGCGCTCTGCGACCGTCGGTAGGTAGGGGGCGTCCGTACGGTGGAAGGCGGCCCGCAGCCGGTTCCCATCTGCTGCAGGGGACGGCAGGGTGTTGGACCTCCCTCCACCGGAAGTCGGGCGTGCAAGACCTGGTGTGGATACCGTCGGGCTCGATCCTGAAATGCCATCCAGGGCACTTTCCTGCTGGCCCGGGAACGACAGAACCCCGCACCTTCCCAGTGGAGAGGTGCGGGGTTGCCGACGGCTCGTACGCCGCGGGGCTACAGCGGGACGACGCCGGTGGAACGGTCCCACACATTGGTTGCGGCAGCTGTCAGGAACGCGGTGCCGACCATGTGTAGCAGTACGACCCCGATGGGCAGGCCGAGAAAGAACTGGGTGTAGCCGATGGCACCTTGTGCCAGCACGGCAACGACCAGGACCAGGTACCCGCGTTTCAAGGCTGGCGCTGCATGGGTGCGGAACACCAGATACAGACCCAAGAGTGTCGCGATGACCAGCAGGTAGACGGGGACCACATGGATGCGGGTCACGAGGTACAGGTTGAAGCCGTGGCGGGGAGAGGAGGGATCTCCTGCGTGGGGGCCCGAGCCGGTGACCACGGTTCCCAGAATCAGGGCCAGTGCCGACGTGATGGCGATGGTCCAACCCAGCGAGCGCATCGTTCCGGTGAGCGGGCCTGGTGCCACCAGTTGCTCCCCGCGGGACTCCCTCCCGGTGCGGTTGACCAACAGTGTTGCCACGGCCACCAAGGCGATCGAGGCGAGGAAGTGGAAGCTGACGACCCACGGGTTCAAATCCGTCAAGACGGTGATCCCGCCGATGACGGCTTGGATCGGGATGAAGCACAACAGTGCGATGGAAAGCCAGAACACCGTGCGGTGGGTACGGCGTATGCGCCACACGGAGACGATCATGGCAATAGCCACGGCTGCTAGGACGAACGTCAGCATCCGGTTGCCGAATTCGATCAGCCCATGGATTCCCATTTCGGGGGTCGGCGTCATCGTGCCCGGCATGCAATTGGGCCACTGGGAGCATCCGAGACCCGAGGCCGTCAGGCGCACCGCTCCGCCGGAGACGATCAGGATCGACTGGGTGATCAGGGATGCGATCGCCAACCGGTGAATTCCCCGGCCAATGGACAGCGGAAGCCGGTTGTACCAACGGGAGTAGGTGGTTGCCACCGCGCGGGCACCGCGCCCCAAAGCCGGCGGTAGCCGGTCGGACCAATGGTTGGCGACGGGGGTTGTCATGTTTTCTTTCTCCATTCGGAACGCGGGGCGACTAGCTGTGCGCGCGTCAATTCCACTTGAACCATCGAGTGGCCGCGAACCCTGCGGCGATCGTCCAGGCCAGCAGGATCAGGATGGCGCCCATGTTTATGTTCCCACTGATGAGTGTCTCGCGCAGTGCATCCCCGAGCGCTGACGACGGCAGCACGGCAACGACGTCGGACAACACCCCGGGCAGGCGACTCCCCGGAATGAGGATGCCACCCCCGGCAGCCAGGAGGATCCACGCCAGGTTGGTGATCGCCAAGGTTGCTTCAGGCCGGACGGTGCCGGCAATCAACAGGCCCAGTGAGGTGAACGCCGCGGCACCGAGAATCAGGAGCACGATGCCGATGGGAATGCCTGCCGGTACGGGGCGCCAGCCCATGAAGAGGGCCACCCCACCGATCAGGACGACCTGGACGACCAGCACTGCCAACACTGCCAACGCCTTGCCGAAGATCAACCCAGCCCGGCCCAGAGGGGTCGTAGCCAGGAAACGTAGGACGCCATAACGCCGGTCGAACCCGGTGGAGATGCCTTGGCCGGTGAAGGCCGTTGACATCACGCACAGCGCCAGGACTCCGGGGGTGGCCGCGTCGATGCGGTGTTCGGCGACGCCGTCGAGAATGCTGGTGAACGTCAACCCGAACAATGCCAGCAAGGGCAGTGCCACCGCCAGGACGAGCTGCTCGCCGTTGCTGAGCATGGCGCGGGTTTCGTACCCACCATGGCGGAAGATGCGATTGATCAGGCTGGCGGCGTTGGCCCTGGGGCTGCCGGTTGCCGGGGCTTCGGGAAGGGACGACGGCGTTGATTCAGCCACGGTGGCCTCCTTGGGCAATATCCAGGAAGACGTCTTCGAGGTTCTTGGGTTCCATGCTGATCGAGGTGGGGAGGATTGCCTGCTCCGACCACCAGGAGGTGATCTCCGCCAACCCGGCGGGGGAGTGCAACCCTTCGACCCGGTAGCGGCCCGCCGCCTCCTCGATGAGGGAACCGGCGTCGTGCAGTCGGGGAATTGGAAGGCCGGGTTCCGCGGTGAAGTACAGGGTGCGGCTGTCCGTTGCCGAGGTGGACTCGGCCGTCAGCTCTGCAACGGTGCCTTGAGCGACATTGCGGCCGTTGTCGATGATGTAGACGTAGTCGGACAGGCGCTGGGCGTCTTCCATCAGATGGGTGGTCAAGACGATGCACAGCCCCCGCTCACGGAGCTCTTCGATCAGGTCGAAGACCGTTTGGCGTGATTGGGGGTCCAGCCCGGCGCTCGGTTCGTCCAGGAACACGACTTCGGGGTTTCCGACCAGGGAGGCTGCCAACGCGACGCGTTGACGCTGCCCGCCGGAGAGGCGACGGATGGTCGTGTGCGCGAAGGAGTCAATGCCGAGACGTTCGGCCAAGGCATCGACATCGACGGGACGCGCATACATCCGCGCGACATGACGCAACAGGGTCATGGGTTTGGCTGAGGGAGGCAGGCCGCCGTCCTGAAGCATGACGCCCACGCGGGAGCGCAGGGTGCTTCCACCGGAGGCAGGGTCGGTACCCAGTAGACGGACCGTGCCGCCATCCGGAAGGAGCAGCCCCTGGGCGCAGGCGAGGGTGGTGGATTTACCGGCGCCATTGGAGCCGAGCAACGTCGTCACCGCGCCACGGTGGGCCGTCAGTGAGATACCGTTGAGGACCCTGACCATGCGGCCATCGAGTGCGGCAACCGGTCCAAAGTCCTTGCGCAGGGACTCGACGATGAGACTGGGTTCTGTAGCTGTCACCCGAGCATTCTACGTCACGTAGAGAACGGCGGGGCCGGGTCCCACGTGGAGCACGACGTGGACGGGTGTAGGGTGCCGATGATTTGCGCTCTGCGGGAACTAAGTCACACCTTACTGGCGCACTGGGCTCTATTAGGTCATGATTGTGTTGTGTATTCATCAAAGCATCCCTCCCCGGAGGCGACCGCTATGCCGGCCGCTAGCCCGGTGGCGCCCGAACCCGAAGAGCGGACCCGCGACCGCGTCTTGCAGGCCGTCCTCCACCAGGGGCCGGTTAGTGCCGCGGAACTCGGCGAGAGCCTCGGCTTCACCCCGGCTGCCGTTCGACGCCATTTGGATGCCTTGAGCCGCGAGGGGCTGGTCGAGGTCAAGCTCGTCGCCAACCAACCAGCTGGTGCCGGACGCCCTGCCCGACGTTATGTGCTCAGCCACCGTGGGCAGACGAATCGTGGCAACGACTACCTCGACATCGCCACCTCGGCTTTGACCGACCTGGCACACGTGGCAGGCGAAGAAGCAGTCGCGGCATTCGCTGAGCGACGCTTCGCGGAAATGGAGCGTCGCTACCGGCCCATCGTCGAGGCGGCCGGCGATTCCTTGGAGGACCGGGCCGAAGCCCTCTCGGGTGCACTCAGCGGCGATCGCTTCGTCGCTTCGACGCGCACGGTGGGATTCAACCAGCCGGCGGCGATGTTGCAGAGCATCCAGCTCTGCCAGGGGCATTGCCCCATTCAGGACCTGGCCCGGGAGTTCCCGGTGTTTTGTGATGAAGAAACCAAAGTTTTTGCCCGCCTGTTGGGTGTCGACGTCCGCCGACTGTCGACGCTAGCCTCGGGAGGGCACGTTTGTACGACCCACATACCGTTGGGTCGTAACCAGACTCCTCAGCAAGCTGAGAAGAGAACACGAGTCAAACTGACAAAGCAGGAAAGGCCGCGATGACGGATCAGATGGCACAGGAGACCGCCGACCTCGGCGTGCTCTCGATTCTTGAAAAGAATCCGGAGCTCGAGGGGATCGGGAACTACGAGTATGGCTGGTCGGATAAGAACGACGCCGGCGCAAACGCGCGCCGTGGCCTCAACGAGGAAGTCGTTCGCGACATCTCAGGTAAGAAGAGTGAGCCCGAATGGATGCTGAACATGCGTCTGAAGGGCTTGAAGTACTTCGGTCGCAAGCCGATGCCAACCTGGGGTGCAGACCTCTCGGGCATCGACTTCGATAACATCAAGTACTTCGTGCGCTCGACCGAGAAGCAGGCAACGAGATGGGAAGACCTCCCGGAGGACATCCGCAACACGTACGACAAGCTGGGCATCCCGGAGGCGGAGAAGAATCGCCTCGTCTCGGGTGTAGCCGCACAGTACGAGTCCGAGGTCGTGTACCACCAGCTCCGTGAGGACCTGGAAAAGCAGGGCGTTATCTTCCTGGACACCGATACGGCGCTGAAGGAGCACGAAGACGTCTTCAAGGAGTACTTCGGTTCAGTCATCCCCGTGGGCGACAACAAGTTCGGTTCGCTGAACACGGCTGTCTGGTCGGGCGGTTCCTTCGTTTACGTGCCCAAGGGCGTACACGTTGATATCCCGCTGCAGGCCTACTTCCGAATCAACACGGAAAACATGGGTCAGTTCGAACGCACGCTGATCATTGCGGACGAGGATTCCTACGTCCACTACATCGAAGGCTGCACGGCACCGATCTACGATTCGGATTCGCTGCACTCGGCGGTCGTGGAGATCATCGTGAAGAAGGGCGCTCGAGTCCGCTACACGACGATCCAGAACTGGTCGAACAACGTGTACAACTTGGTCACCAAGCGCGCGATCTGCGAAGAGGGCGCCACCATGGAGTGGATCGATGGCAACATCGGTTCCAAGGTCACCATGAAGTACCCGGCCGTCTACCTGGTCGGCGAGCATGCCAAGGGTGAGACGCTTTCCATCGCCTTCGCCGGCGAGGGACAGCACCAGGACACTGGTTCGAAGATGGTGCACATCGCACCAAACACGTCGTCGACGATCGTGGCGAAGTCCGTGGCCCGCAACGGTGGCCGCTCGGCCTACCGAGGATTGGTCCAGGTGCGCGAAGGCGCCAAGGGATCGCGTAACTCGGTGGAGTGCGACGCGCTGTTGGTCGATGAGATCTCGCGTTCGGACACGTACCCGTACATTGACGTCCGCGAAGACGACGTGACCATGGGCCACGAGGCAACTGTCTCGCGCGTTTCCGAAGAGCAGCTGTTCTATCTCATGTCCCGCGGCATGGCCGAGGAAGAGGCAATGGCGATGATCGTGCGCGGTTTCGTCGAGCCGATCTCCCGCGAGCTTCCGATGGAATACGCGCTCGAACTGAACCGCCTCATTGAACTGCAGATGGAAGGATCCGTCGGTTAATCATGACTGATACCGCAACAGAAACCACCGGTAAGGAACCACGCTACGGCGTGCCCGCCATCGCTGGATTCACCGAAGAGGGCGAGAACCTCTCCGCGCTGAATGAGGACAGCTCGCCGCTTGGCGGCGACGCCAGCAAGGCGCACAGCCACGGCGGTGGAGCGGGCGTGCCCGACTCTTCCCGTGCCGGCCGTCTGACCAGCTACAAGCTGGAGGACTTCAAGGCGCTGACGGGTCGCGAGGAAGACTGGCGCTTCACACCGCTCAAGCGCCTGGGGGGACTGCATAAGAACGCTCCCACCGGCACCGCTCCAACGCTGGCCACCGAGCTCAGCGATGGCGCGACCGTGGAAACCGTCGGCATGGACGACGCTCGCGTCGGCTCCGCCGGCATTCCCGAGGACCGCGTCTCCGCCAACGGCTGGAACGCAGCCACAGAGGCTTCCGTGCTGACCATCGGCGCCAACGCCGAGGACGTCAAAGCCACCCTCACTTACACCGGTGCGGGCATGGAAGCGTCGGCCCAGCACCTGGTCGTCGTCGCGGAGCCGAACTCCCGCGGTCTCGTCGTCATCGACCACGTCGGCAGCGCCGTCGTGAGCGAGAACATCGAGCTCGATGTCCAGGAAGGCGCAGAACTGACCGTGGTCAGCGTCCAGGCTTGGGAAGACGATGCCATTCACGTCGGTTCGCAGCAGGTCAAGGTGGCCAAGAATGCGAAGATCAAGCACATCGTTGTCACCTTCGGCGGTGATCTTGTTCGCCTGACGCCGTCGGCACGATTCGCTGGCACCGGTGCCAGCGTAGAGATGTTTGGACTGTACTTCGCCGATCCGGGCCAGCACCTGGAACACCGTTTGTTCGTAGATCACGCTACGCCTCATTGCACTTCCAACGTCCTCTACAAGGGGGCGCTGCAGGGCAAGGACGCACACACCGTGTGGGTCGGCGACGTGCTCATCCGCGCGGCGGCTGAAGGCACGGACTCCTACGAGGCCAACCGCAACCTGGTCCTCACCGATGGTGCCCGGGCTGATTCGGTCCCCAACCTGGAGATCGAGACCGGCAACATCGCTGGTGCCGGACACGCGAGCACCACCGGTCGTTTCGACGACGAGCACCTGTTCTACCTCCAGTCCCGCGGAATCGACGAGAAGACGGCTCGCCGTCTCGTTGTACGCGGCTTCCTCAACGAGATCATTCAGCAGATCGGCGTCGAGGAGCTGCAGGACCGCTTGAACGAAACGGTTGAGGCAGAACTCGCCGCGACCGATAACTAGGCCTTTGGCCATTCCACCCAGTGAACCTCGCCGGCCAGCCCGGCATGTCAGAGAACGGACACCAATGTCTACCCTGGAAATCAAGGACCTGCACGTATCGATCGACACGGAGCAGGGCAGCAAGGAAATCCTCAAGGGCGTGAGCCTCACCATCAAGACTGGTGAAACGCACGCCATCATGGGCCCCAACGGTTCGGGCAAGTCAACCCTGGCGTCCACGATCGCGGGCCACCCGCGCTACAACGTCACCTCGGGCACCATCACGCTCGACGGCGACGACGTGTTGGCGATGAGCGTCGACAAGCGCGCTCGTGCTGGCCTCTTCCTGGCCATGCAGTACCCGGTCGAGGTACCCGGCGTGAGCATGACGAACTTCCTCCGGACGGCCAAGACGGCCATCGAGGGCGAAGCCCCGAGCCTTCGCCACTGGACTAAGGACGTCAAGGCGGCCATGGCCAACCTGAAGATCGACCCGGAATTCGCCAGCCGCAACGTCAACGAAGGCTTCTCCGGTGGTGAGAAGAAACGCGTTGAGATCCTGCAGCTCGAGCTCTTCAAGCCCAAGTTCGCCGTCCTCGACGAGACCGACTCCGGCCTCGACGTCGACGCGCTGAAGGTCGTTGCCGATGGTGTGAACCGCGCCGCAGAGAGCAGCGAGATGGGCACCATGCTCATCACCCACTACACGCGGATCCTGCGCTACATCAAGCCGGACTTCGTCCATGTGTTCATTGATGGCCATATCGCCGAACAGGGCGGTCCGGACCTTGCCGACCGTCTCGAGGAAGAGGGCTACGACCGCTTCCTTCCCGTCGGGGCGTAGTCATGAGCACCACCGACGAAGCAAACGGCTCGACCCACACTCCGCTGGAGGACGTCGAGGAAGCACTTAAAGACGTGATTGACCCCGAACTGGGCGTGAATATCGTTGATCTGGGCTTGCTCTACGGACTGCAGTATGCCGATGACGGTGCGCTGCTCATTGACATGACGCTGACTTCGGCAGCCTGCCCGCTCACGGACATCATCGAGGAGCAGGTCGGCCAGGCGATGAGCAGTGTCGTCGACGAGCACCGATTGACATGGGTCTGGATGCCTCCGTGGGGACCTGAGAAGATCACCGACGATGGACGCGACCAGATGCGTGCCCTCGGCTTCAACATCTAGCAAGATCACTGGATCCCGTTGAAGGCTTCTCTGGAAGCACTTCGACAGGGCGCCACAATGATGCTCCCACCGCATGTAGCGGCGGGAGCATCGTTGTTTAATCGACAGCTGTCCCTAGTTCCATTTTCTGCTGGGGTACTTCTAGCCTTCGTCTCAGAAGGGTGGTTCTTCTGGGGGTTTCTCTGGTGCCTCGGCTTTGGTGCGTAAGGGGTTGTCCCGGTCGTCAGGGCGAGGGATCGTTGGTGGCCCGTAGAGACCGGCGTTGCGCTTCAAACGCCGCTTCCGCGTCGCTCTGGCATGAGTGGTCATCGCGTAGCGCCCATGCACGGGAGTCTGGCTTGAGGAATCCGGGACGTCCTGGACCCGACCCCATAAACGAATCTGCAAGCCCTGATACTTCTCATACCCGCGCTCGATCTTGCTGGACTCGATCGTGAACGCCTTCGGCGGAACCACCGGACACGGCGCTACCGATGGGATCACTGCATCAGGATCCGCAGGCGGTGCCTCGACCCCGCTACCACTATCGGTGGCCCTGGTCGTTTGCCAGGGGTCTGCCAGAGCCCAGGGTGCTGCCGGGTATCCAACACGTCGGGTCCCGAACAAACTCGTGACCAGGATCGTGCCTCCGGCACGTTGTTCGACTTCGAGCAAACCCAACGACTTCAACCGGTGACACCGTTTGCAACCCAGGCGCAGGTTCGCGATATCCGTCCCTCCACCGTGTTGCCATTCCTGGGTATGGTCGATCTCGCACGTCCTACCAGGTCCGGTGCATCCCGGGGTGGTGCAGGACCCGTCCCTGAATTGCAGGATCGCCCGCTGCGCAGCCGTTGGGCGGTATCTATCCTGGCCGAACTTCACTACAGCCCCGGTGAGTGGATCGGTGATGACCCTCCACCAGGTCTTCGCCGCGACCATCAACCGGGCAGCTGATGATTGATCAATCGGCCCACCACCAAGGATCGTGGGAACCGGTGCCCCGGGCTGTAGTGCGGCTACCGCCAAACCACCCGGACCATCGACCCCGGCCTGTCCACGCCCTGCCTCAGCGGCCCCTGTCTGTCCCAGATCTGCTTCTGCCGGGCCTGTCAGCTGGTTTTGGGCAACGCCTCCGCCACCGACAGCCCGTTGCCCGATAACGGGAGTTGCATCCTCGGAGGCGTCGGTTCCGTTGACGGGGGTGTCATCGATGCTGGTGGGCCCGCCGGGGGTCCCTGGCAGCATCGTGGCCGGAATCGCGACGAAGACCTGCGCGTCCACTGTCTCCAATCCCTGGCCGCGGGGGCCGTTGAGCATCATGTCGGTGAAGACATCGGCGCGCAACTGATCCAACGTGCGGAACTCGCCAGGATCATCCCCCGACGAAGGAGCATCGGCATCAAATGGCTCTGGAACTGTGCTGGTGTCCTGGGCTGCTTCTGTGGCGGCTTGGCTGACAGCTTTGGCGGTTTCGGGGTCGGTCTTCAGTAGCCGGGCCATGGCATCGACCTTGGAGAAGATCGCCTGGCAACTGGCCGTGGGTAGATATCCGCAGAACCAGGTCATCCCATCACGAGCCTCTTCCAGACTGATCCGCCGGTCCCGCAACGCCGCCCTGGAACGTTTGGTGAAAGAGAACCCGTAATACTTTTCCAGTACCTGCCGGCCCCGGGCCCGTAGTTGCGAGGGGGACTTCCCCGGGGCGATAGCGAGCATATCGGCGCCGAAGTCACGCCGATCAGCCCTGGCCCGTGCGGCACCGGCGGCAACGTCGCGTTCGAACTCTTCCTTCGTGGCCTCATCTGCGTCCCGGGCGGGCAAGGTCAACGGTTCGGCGGTGATGTGGTGGGTATGTTCCAGGATCCGTTGGACATGACTGGCACCGATACGGCCCAACGCCAGGGACTCGAGGACTTCGGGGGTATCCATGACCAGGGTCTCGGCCTGGTCCAACACCCGGTGCCCTTGGCCTTGGGAAAGTCCGGCGACCAGGGCGATTTCCATGGCGGCACTATCGGTGGCCGCGAAGGAAACGATCCGTCCGGTCCGGAGCGAGATCTGCATGCCGGGCCGGTTTTGTAGTGCTTCAAGGCGGGGATCGATGGCTTGTTGGGCTTCGTCGTGGAGCATGGCAGCGGCACGGAATTTCTCGGCCTCGGCGAAGCGTGCCAGTGCTTCGGCGGCTTTGAAGCGGGTGGAGCCGTCCACGGGCGCGGGGGTTTGACGGGTGAGTGTCCACCCGTTGACCTCGACCGCTTCGTTGACCTCGTCCATAACCCCACTTTGCCAGTTGCCACCGACAGATTGGATGGTATGGAACGGGGTGTGTAGAACACTGTCCCGGAAGGGTCCTGTGAGGGAAGGGTGCCAATGAGACGGGCAGACAGAGCCACGAAACTACTGCTTCGTCCGGAGCGCGGGCGCCGTTTTTGTCGGCATCTTTCTACCGTCGATGATGAGGGAACTCGGCTCGTGGAGAAGAGCAGAAGTCCATTCCAATGGGGAGCCCCGCTTTGAAATGTCCGTACGGACTCTGGTCTTGAGAACGACGTGGCTCAGCTGGCACGGCGACCGCGTTCACTCGGACGTTTTGGTTTTGTGGAAGGCCTCGCCCGTTTGCCGTACAGCGCGTTCGAGTATCGGCGTCGGCATGGCCAGGTTGAAGCTAAGATGCCCAGCACCGTTGTCTCCAAAGGCGGCCCCGTCTGAACAGGCGACTCCCGCCTTGTCGAGAAAGAACTCAGCAGGATGGTTGCCGAGATTGAGATCGCGACAGTCGAGCCAGGCAAGGTAGGTACCTTAAGGGGCGCTGTATCGGACCTCCGGCAGGTGCTCGGCGAGCAGGACTGCCAAGTGACGGCGGTTTCGATCCAGGTAAGTGGTCACCCCATCGAGCCACGGCTTCCCCGCGCGGTACGCGGCTGTCGTCGCCAGGACACCCAAGTGTCCGACGCCGTGCTCGGCCATGAAGTTCACCGATGACCAGGTTTCCTGATCAGCACTGTTGCTGAAGATGATCTACGCGCATTTCAGGCCTGACATGTTCCAGGCTTTGGTGGCGGAAGTCAGTGTCACCGTGTGGTTGGCGGCCGCTGCTGAAACAGAGGCGTACGGTATGTGGCGGCTACTCGAGAAGACGAGTGGAGCATGGATTTCATCGGAGCAGACTCTGGCACCGTGTTTATCCACGAGCGAGGCCACTTCGAACATCTCCGCAGGCGAGTAGACCTTGCCGATCGGGTTATGCGGGTTGCAGAAGATCAGCAGGCCACCGCCCGCAGCAAACGCGGCGTCGATCCCCTTCAAGTCGAGCTTCCAATCTTCGCCGTCGAACGTCATCGGTACCTGGATGATTCGACGATTGAGACTGGCTGGAATTTTCAGGAAGGGCATGTGGGCTGGAGTCGGTAGGACGACGGCCGACCCGGGAGCCGAGTCGTGGGTGATAGCCAGGACGATGCCTGCCAAGACATCCGAAATCGGACGGACAGCCGAGGCAGGAACGTTCCAGCCGTAGACGCTTTCAAGCCAGTCCGAGCATGCTTGTGTCATTTCTTCCACGGCGGTCACCGGCACGTATCCCAGTCCGCCGGACTCTACCGGCTTCTGAAGTGCTTCTTGGATCTGCGGGGACGTGCCGAAGTCCATCTCAACAATGAAGGCGCCGATCGCGTCCGGATACGTACTCCACTTCGTACTTCCTGCTCGACGCAGTTCCACCTCCGAGAGCCCACCGAAATAGTCCGCATGGTTCATCTGGGTCCCTCGCTGATTCTTGGACGTAGGCGTAGCTGTGGTTCCAAAAATACACACAAAGTACGTACATTTAGTCTCAGGGGAGATACTCAGCTTCTCCTTGGCCCTTGCCCCGTTCCAGGAGGACCTAGACGTGGTGCTCGGCGTCGTTCTCCCGAACCGAATCGGCAGCTTCTTCCGGGAGGCCTTGTTCAAGGATCCCGCGAGCAGCCAAGGCGTCCCCGGTCTGGTGTGCGAAGGCCACGGCAGAGACCACGACGGGCCCGGCCAGGGCGACGGGATTCCGGCCCAGGCCTCGGGCGCGTGCCGCATCCGCAACGTCGGCGATGCACCCCAGTACGGCAGGGATGCTGCGCAACATGAGTCCGACCGCCAGTGCCACGAGTTCGGGGTTGACTCCCACCTTGCGTAGCGGCGAACAAGCCCAGGCCAAACCGTCGATCAGGTCGGATTGATCGGTGGTCAGCAGCAGGAGCCGTGCCAGCTGCAGTGCAGCGAACATGCCCCCAACGACCATGAACGCGGTCCACGGGCCGTTCATCCACCACTGGTAGGCCGCCAGCAGGGCAAAGATCCACCAGAGCAGCCGCAGCGGGGAGGCCCAGGCAGCGAGGACCCGTGCCCCGGCAACTGCATACAGCAGAAGGCCCATCGCCAGCAGGACAGCTGCCGTCGTGGGGGAGCGGAGGACGACGACGGCGGTTCCGGCCGCGACCAGCACGAGATACTTCAACCACAACGGTGCACGGTGCACCAAAGAAGTTCCGGGTATACGTAGGCCCAACAAGAGGGCATGGCCGCGCATCAGGAGCGTCCCGGCTGGGCGGACAAGGCCAGCCGCCGGTAGTGTTCGATGGCTTCACGAGGGTTTCCATCATGAACGATGTGACCGCCATCGGCGACCAGGACCCGGTCGGCACATGCGGCGAAGTCCAGGTCATGGGTGGCGTAGATGACCTGCTGGTCCAGTGCGAACAGGGTGTTCTGCAGCAGGATGTTGTTGCGTAGGTCCAACAGGGTCGTCGGCTCGTCCGCGACCAGGATGTCCTGGCCTGCGGCCAGGACGCTGGTCAGGGCGACGAGCTGGCGTTCACCGCCCGAAAGATCGTGGACGCTACGTTCGGACAGGTGGGCCAACCCCATGGAATCCAGATGTTCCAGGGCCGCTTGACGGCGTCGTGCCTTGTTTTTGATCGAGGCTTTCAGGGACAGCTCGACGTCCTCGCGAACCAGTGGCATGACCAGCTGGGAGAGCGGATCGCTGAACAGGAAGGCAACGCGTCGACGCACCGCAGCCACGTCACGGACGACATCCTTCCCCTCGACGACGACGCGGCCCGTCGATGGGCGTGCCAGCCCATTGATGAGTCTGAGCAGAGTCGACTTGCCGGAACCGTTGGCGCCGATGACGGCCACTCGGGACTCGCACAGGTCCAGCGTCACCGGTGCCAGGATGACGGTGTCGTCATCGCTGCCATCGGAGTTCTGGACGCTGAGACCTGCGTCGTGGAAACTGATCACCGGAACAGCCTAGGCACCGAAGTCGCGCCGCGCCATGCGCGGGAACGCCTTGAAGACCATGACGGCGACCAAGGCCGCGATGATGTTCTTGATGATGTCCCCCGGCCAGTACGCCAGGTCCACCACGGCTGCCTGTGCCAAGGGGATATGACCATTGATGCTCATTCCCAGGATGCCCAGCGGGTGCGTCACCAGTATGGAACCGGCCATCGCGGCGGCGAAGAGCCACGGCGTGCCCGCCGTCCGCTTCCGACGCAGAATCAGGGTGACGAGGGAGCCCGCCACCAGTGCCGCCAGCGGGAAAGCCAGCAGGTAGCCTGCCGTCGGACCCGCCAGGACGCCCAGACCACCGGTGAACTTCGCGAAGACGGGAACTCCCGCGAGTCCGACGGCCACATAGAGCAGCACGCTGACGGAGCCACGTAGACCGCCGAGACAAAGTGCTACGAGGGAGACCGCCAGGGTCTGCAAGGTGATGGGAACGCCCAGAGGGCCGACGGGGATGGCCGGGACCAGTGTCAGAGCGGCCATCAAGGCGGCGAAAACGGAGATCAGGCCCAGGTCGCGGGCACCCCACCTACTGCGGTGGGCGAATTGCCGGTGGGTATCCAGGGAGGGAATCGTCATGGAAGTCATGATACTTGATCACTGTTCAAGTCTGATGCATTAGGTGAGATCGCACTCGTGGGCGGCATCAGCCTTAGGCGGTCATCGTTCGCACGCGTACACTGGAAAGGTTGCGTGTTAGCGCATCACATTCCATTTGAGAGGTTCCCATTGATTTCCGTTGCCGACCTTGAGCTCCGTGCCGGTGCTCGACTCCTGATGGAGGGTGTCAACTTCCGCATCGATCAGGGAGACAAGATCGGCTTGGTCGGACGCAATGGCGCCGGCAAGACGACGATGACCCGCGTTCTGGCGGGCGAAGCGGAGCCCACCGGAGGGACGGTGACGCGGAACGGATCCATCGGGTACCTCCCGCAGGATCCCCGGACGCCGAACATGGGTCAGCTGGCCCGTGACCGGATCCTTTCGGCTCGTGGCATGGATGAAATCGTGACCAAGCTGCGCAAGTGCACGGACGAGATGGGCAGCGAGGACGAGGCCGTCCGCAACAAGGCGATGAATCGGTACGACCGGTTGGACGCGGAGTTCATCTCGCGCGGTGGCTACGCCGCCGAGGCGGAAGCCTCGGCGATCTGCAACAACCTCGCCCTGCCCGAGCGGCTCCTCGATCAGACCCTGGACACTCTCTCCGGTGGTCAGCGTCGACGTGTTGAACTGGCACGGATCCTCTATGCCGACGCCCAGACGCTCCTGCTTGACGAGCCCACCAACCACCTCGATGCCGACTCGGTGGCCTGGCTGCGCGACTTCCTGCGCAACCATCAGGGCGGGCTGATGGTGATCTCCCACGACACCGACCTGCTTGAATCCACCGTCAACAAGGTCATCCACCTCGATGCCAACCGCGCGACGATGGACCTCTACAACCTCGGGTGGAAGCGCTACCTCGAGCAGCGTGAAACGGATGAGCGTTCCCGTAAGCGCGAGCGCGCCAGCACCGAGAAGAAGGCCGGCACCCTGCTGGCCCAGGCCAATAAGATGAAGGCGAGGGCCTCGGGTGCCTCCGCCGCGCAGAGCATGCTCAAGCGCGTGGATCGCCTCATGGGTGGTCTGGAGGAAGCCCGTACGCAGGAAAAGGTGGCCGCGCTGCGCTTCCCGGACCCCGATCCCTGTGGCAAGACACCCATGATGGCCAAGAACCTGAGCAAGTCCTACGGGTCCCTGGAGATTTTCATGGACGTGGACCTGGCCATCGACCGCGGGTCCAAGGTGGTCATCCTGGGCTTGAACGGCGCCGGCAAGACGACCTTGCTGCGAATGCTTGCCGGGGTCGCCGAGCCCGATACCGGGGAGGTCATTCCCGGTCACGGGCTCAAGGTGGGCTACTACGCCCAGGAGCACGACACCCTCGATGTTGAACGCACCGTGCTGGAAAACATGCGCTCTTCCGCGCCGGATAAGCTCGGCGATGCCGAAGTGCGCGGAATCCTCGGGTCGTTCATGTTCAGCGGCGACGACGTCAACAAGCCGGCCGGAGTCCTCTCCGGCGGTGAAAAGACGCGTCTTGCGCTGGCCACGATCGTTGCTTCCAGCGCCAACGTGCTGCTCCTCGACGAACCGACCAACAACCTGGACCCTGCAAGCCGCGCCGAGATCCTCAACGCGCTGAGCAACTACAGCGGCGCCGTCGTCATGGTCAGTCACGATGAGGGCGCAGTGGCCGCCCTGAACCCGGAACGCGTGGTCCTGTTGCCCGATGGCGACGAGGACCTGTGGAACGAAGGGTATCTGGATCTGGTCACCCTGGCCTAGAGGTTTTCGAACCGCCTCGGGGACCACCTCGGCGGTGCCGATGCCCTGAACCGCCGCTAGCTGGGCAGTACAACTAGCGGCGGGTCTGGTCCTCGAAACGGTCGAGGTAGGCATCCTCTAGTTCTTCGTCGGTGGGCACATTGCCTTTCCTGCGGTTGACGCGTTGACGTGGCGCCCGGTAGGCGGAATGGATGACCTCGGTGCCCGCAGCGGCGGCTTCGGCCGCCTCCTGTGCGTCCTCGCGATTGAGCCGGGCCTGCTGCCGCGCCGCGTATCCCAGCCCGATGAAGGACAGAACGCCGAAGGCGAACCACTGCAACGAGTAGGACAGGTGGTTTCCCTCATCTATCGAGGGCCGCTCCAACGCGGTGGGGGTCGTTGCCGGGGCGGGTTGCTCCTGGGCGATCACGCCGTAGGCGCCGGTGGCGATGGGGTATCCCAGATCCTCTTCCAGTGCGGGAAGCTCGATCGAGGCTACCTGTCCTTCGGGGGCCGAGCGGCGGATCGCCGGCTCACCGATCTTCAGGCGCGCGGTGATCGCCACCTGTCCGTCCGGCGGTGCAGGAACCACGTCGGGCCTGCCGGCGGAGTCGTCGCCGATGGGCAGCCAGCCGCGATCGATGATCACACGGGTTCCTTCATCGGTCTCGAACGGAACCAGGACCTCATAGCCGGGTTGGCCATTGGTGGTGCGGTTGCGCACGATGCGTGTGTCCCCGGGGAGGTAGCTGCCGTTCATCTTGACCGGAGTCCAGGACTGATCCTCCGGAAGCGTGGTGAAATACGCGCGTGCCTGCTGGAAATCCAGTGCCGAAGCGTCGTAGTTGGCTTCGACCAGATCGTTGGCAGCACGGGCCTCATCGAGCCGGTTCATCTGCCATTTGCCCAGACCCACGCAGGCCGCCGCGAAGATGCAGACCAGCAGCAGCCAGCCAAGCCAGCGGGTGCTGGCCAGGAATCGGTACACGGAATCAGCCCTCCTGGGCGTCGTCGGGGAGCGGTTGTGATTCCTTGAACAACCCGCGCTCCGTGAGGTAGGTGGTCAACCACTCGCGGTGGTCGGAACAAGCCAGCCAGATCTTCCGGCGCTCCGGGGTGTGGATGCGGGGGTTGTTCCAGAGCAGTTGCCACTGCGCCGAGAGCCGGCATCCCTTCCGCGAGCACTTCGGCACCGCGGGACCCTCGACGCCGGAGAGTTGGTCGAAGATGCTCATCCATGCTCCCTTTCGTTTCCTGGGTGGCCGGGATGGCCGTGGTGGTGATGGTCCCGCTGTGCTTCCTGTGGTTCGTCCTCATCGCCACCGGGGACGTACCACTGCCCGGACAACAGGTCGGGTTCGTCGTCGTCCTCTGGCCCTGTAGTTGAGGATCCGGAGCCGAACGGACCGGTATCGTCCCGACGGCTGCCCGACGTCGAGTCATCGTTCCTCGACTCCTCTTTCGACGCGGGCTTCTGTGGGTCATCGTCCCCCACGGGAGCTGCCGGAGCGCCCGCCAGCATGGCGGGTTCAGCGGGGCCGCCGTCGTAGTAGTTCGTCTCGGTGCGCTTGGCCAGGTCGGCACCGCTGGCGTTGGCCACGACGACAGCGAAGTAGGGAAGGATCACCGCCAGGACGAGCATGACGACCTGGATCCAGCCGTGGACGAAAAAAGCCGTGATGAAGCAGGCCATGCGCACCGACATCGAAATCGTGTACTTGACGGTGCGTGAATGCATGTCCGCCGAGCGCGACTCATCGGCGTCGGTGATCCGCTGCGGGTGACCGGCGGGGACAGGCTGGTTCAAAGGGTGCGAATGCTGGCTCATGTCTCTTCCATGGTGTTCCCTCCATTGTGTCACCGTCACGACGATCCGCCGAACCCTCCGCGGCTAGAATGGTGCGGAACCGTTGACCAACCGACTTGGAGGACCCATGACCGAAACCGTCCAGCCCGCCCCGCGCAGCATACTGATCACCGGTGGCAACCGGGGGATCGGCTTGGCCATTGCCCGGGCGTTCGAAGCGAACGGCGATCAGGTGGCCATCACCTACCGCAGTGGCGAGGTCCCCGAGGGCCTGTTTGGGGTGAAGGCGGATGTGACCGACTATGCGTCCATCGACGCCGCGTTCACCGAGGTCGAGCAGCAGCACGGTCCCGTCGAGGTCCTGGTGGCCAACGCCGGCATGACCAAGGACATGCTGCTGCTGCGGATGAACGAGGACGACTTCAGCACGGTGATCGACACCAACCTCACCGGCGCCTTCCGGGCGATCAAGCGGGCTTCGAAGGGGATGATCAAAATGCGCAAGGGCCGCGTCGTACTGATCTCCTCCGTCGTGGGCCTGTTGGGTTCACCCGGCCAGATCAACTACGCGGCTTCCAAGGCGGGATTGGTGGGCATGGCCCGTTCACTGACCCGTGAGCTGGGGTCCCGCGGTATCACCGCCAACGTGGTGGCTCCGGGGTTCGTGAACACGGATATGACCGCCGCGCTGCCCGAGGACACACAGAAGGAGTACCTCTCGGGTATTCCGGCAGGTCGATTCGCCGACCCCACCGAAGTAGCAGGCGTTGTCCGGTGGCTGGCCAGCGATGAGGCCGCCTACATCTCGGGTGCCGTCATTCCGGTCGACGGCGGAATGGGCATGGGCCACTAGGGCCACCCTGCTGTTCGTCTTTGGAGCATTCCCACAACGGCACGACGCCGGATGGGCTGGCAAGATGGAGGAAAGTACCCGTGAAATCGGGCTTCCTCGCCGCATCCGCGCCATGGCCGCGTGAACCCCAACTAGGAGAATTCATGTCAGAACTCAACGGAAAAACAGCCATTGTCACCGGGTCCTCCCGGGGCATCGGCGCAGAAGTGGCAAAGAACCTCGCAGCAGGCGGCGCCTCCGTCGTGGTGAACTACCGGCAGAAGGCGCCACGCGCCAATAAGGTCGTGCAGGGCATCATCGATGCCGGTGGCCAGGCCGTCGCCGTCGGCGCGGACCTGACCGCAGCAGGCGGCGCCCAGTCACTGGTTGATGCGGCGCTGGAGAACTTCGGTTCCCTCGACGTGCTGGTACTCAACGCCTCGGGTGGCATGGAAGCGGATCTCGGCGAGGACTACGCATTGCGCCTGAACCGCGACGCCCAGGTCGACATGCTACGTACGGCAGCCGCCGTCATGCCCGAGGGATCGCGCGTGGTGTTCGTCACCAGCCACCAGGCCCACTTCGTTGATCAGACGGCGACGTTGGACGCCTACGAGCCCGTGGCACGTTCCAAGCGTGCCGGCGAGCTGGCATTGCGTGAAGAGATCCCGGCGCTGGACGCCAAGGGGATCTCCCTGGTGGTGATTTCCGGGGACATGATCGAAGGGACCGTCACCGCCACGCTCCTGGACCGCGCCCAGCCAGGTGCCATCGAGGAGCGCCGCAAGGCTGCCGGCAGGCTGTTCACCGTCCAGGAGTTCGGGGTCGAGGTCGCCGGAATGGCCACGGCCGACGTTCCGACTGGACATACCGAATACGCCGGGGGCGCCGGACACTTCCTCGACTAGTACCGTCTCGACTAGTCGCGTCTGGACTTGCAGAGTCTGGACCGGCAGCGTCTAGAC
>RCNJ01000346.1_pt1 | contig 25602 bp, 15 predicted proteins | sample 2041171 | NCBI WGS metagenome assembly RCNJ01 (sample SAMN09708213, study PRJNA481090) | feces metagenome | biome: feces | host: Pygoscelis adeliae | place: Antarctica: Rookery Lake | collected 2010-03-01 | reverse complement strand
GTCGGCCGCCGACGCCGTCCGCAACGGCATGGGCTACCTGTCGGAGGATCGCAAGCAGTTCGGCATTCTGCTGGAGCAGGACGTCAAGGCCAACGCGGTCATGGCCGCCATGCGTGACTTCAGCATTGGGGGGTTCATCCTCGACGGCAAGATCCGCACCGTCGGCCAGGAGTATGCCGACAAGCTCCGGGTGAAGACCCCGTCTGTGAACCAGTTGCTCGGGAAGCTTTCCGGCGGCAACCAGCAGAAGGTCGTCATCGCCAAGTGGTTGGTGCGCAACTGCGACATCCTCATCTTCGACGAACCCACGAGGGGCATCGATGTGGGGGCCAAGGAAGAGATCTACGAACTGCTGGAGCAGCTCTGCGGGCAGGGCAAGGCGATCATCATGATCTCCTCGGAGCTGCCCGAGGTGCTGAGGATGTCGAATCGCATCGCCGTCATGGCACACGGACACATCACGGGCATCCTCGACAACGAGGACGCTGACCAGGAAAAAATCATGGAGCTTGCCACGGTCGGCAAGGAACAACTGAGTGGAGAAGCAGCATGAGCACCCTCAAGTCCGGGCATGACGTTGACGTGGTCCAGAACGACATCGAAATGGGATCAGAAGCCCAGGAGGGTGTCGCGGGTTCAGCGCACAGCAGCCCACCGGCGGCGCTGCGACTCCTGAAGTCCTCGCTGCAACAGGTGTTCGTCTTCGCCGCCCTGATCGCCGTGTACGTCTTCTTCCTCTTCATGGCGGACAACTTCGGCACGACGAATGTGCTCACGGGCATCCTGATGCAATCAGCAACCATCGGCGTGCTGGCACTCGGTGCGACGTTCGTCATCGCCACCAGTGGCATCGACCTTTCCGTGGGCACCGGCATGACGCTGTGCGCTGTCATGGCAGGCATCTTCATGGGCGGTGACTACCTCAACCTGCCCATGGGGATCGGCCTCATCCTCACGCTGCTCGTGGGTGCGGCGATCGGGCTCGTCAACGGGGTGAACATCTCGCTGTTGGGTATCCCGCCCTTCATCGCCACGCTGGCGATGATGATGGTGGCGCGAGGCCTGGCGCTCGTCATCTCCAAGGCACAGACGATCACGATCCAGAACCCGGACTATGTCGCGCTGTCCAACGGCAACATCATCCCGGGCCTGTCCAACGCGGCACTCATCTTCGTCGTCCTGACCATCGTGGCCGCTGTCATGTTGTCCAAGACCTTGTTGGGTCGCTACGCATTGGCCATCGGCTCCAACGAGGAGGCGACGCGACTCTCGGGCATCAACGTGAAGTTCTGGAAGATCATGGTCTACATCACGGCCGGCGTCTTCATGGCGATGGGCGCCATCCTCTACTCGGCACGCTTCGGTTTCGTGCAGCCCTCGGAAGGCGTGGGCTTCGAGCTGCAGGTCATCGCCGCCGTCGTCATTGGTGGCACGTCGCTGGCGGGTGGCCGCGCCAACATCATCGGCACGCTCGTCGGTGCCCTCCTCATGAACACGCTCACCACGGGGCTCCAAATGATGGGCGTGGTCCAACAATGGCAGCTCGTCGTCGTGGGCGTCGTGGTGCTGATCGCGGTCTTCGCCGACAACGTGCGCCGGAGCCGGGCAACAGCAGTCTGATCGGCCGCTGCACCACAACTGAATCGCGTCAACCCGGGGGGAGCACAGATGCTTCCACCCCTTGCACGAGTTGGCAGTGACGTCACTGCCACCGCTACGAAAGGAAAGAGATGCGTCTCTTGCGTTCCGCCATTGCAGTCTCATCGCTGCTGGCACTCGGTCTCACGGCCGCCTGCTCCACATCCAACCCGACCACAACCACGGAGGACACCGCCGCCGAGACGACAGCCGCGGAGGTCACCCCGGATGAGTCCGCCGAGACCAGCGGTGAACCGATGGCCGAGGGCGACGTTCCCATGGGGGACGGCTCCCAGACCATCTACCTCGTGTCCAAGGGCTTCCAGCACCGCTTCTGGCAGGCGGTGAAGGAAGGCGCCGAGGATGCGGGCAAGGAATTCAACTACAAGGTGGAGTTCGTCGGTCCAGAGAACGAGACCCAGGTCACCCAGCAGCTCGACCAACTGACCACCGCCCTGAACAGCAACCCGGCAGCCATCGGCTTCGCCGCGCTTGACTCCGGTGCCGCAAGCCCCGTGCTCGATCAGATCGAAGCGGCGGACATTCCCGTCATCGCCTTCGACTCCGGCGTGGAATCCGAACTTCCACTGACCACTGTCCAGACGGACAACCGCGCAGCGGCAGCCGAGGCCGCCACGCACATGGCGGAGCTTGTGGACAACACGGGCACGGTTGGGCTCGTGTGCCACGATCAGACCTCACAGACCGGCATCGAGCGTTGCGAGGGTTTCCAGGACTGGATGAAGGAGAACGCTCCTGACGTCACGGTGCTGCCAGCGCAGTACGCCGGCGAGGTGGGCCTCGCCGCCAACACCGCCAAGGCGATGGTGCAGGCGAACCCGGACATGGTGGGCATCTACGGAACCAACGAGGCTGCCGCCATCGGCGCTTTGCAAGGTGTTGAGGAGTCCGGCAAGGAACTGACGATCGTCGGGTTCGACTCCGGAAAGGCACAGCTGGACGCCGTTCGCTCAGGTGTGATGGCCGGAGCCATCACCCAGTCGCCCGTCAAAATGGGCTACGAGACCGTCAAGGCGGCCATCATGGCTGTCAACGACCAGGAGCTGCCCAAGATCATCGACTCGGGCTTCGCTTGGTACGACGCTGAGAACATGGACGACGAGGACATCGCGTCCAACCTGTACGAGTGACCCATCGGCCGCATCGGCCAATGCACAGGGCACCGTCCCCTTCGGGCGGGCGGTGCCATTCGTCCACCACTAGCCCCACCACAGGCGACGCGGCCACGCGCCCTCCGCACTGAACCCTCGAGAACAACCATCGACAAGATCAAGGTGTGAAAAGCCACTATGACGAATTATCCCAGGATCGGTATCCGCCCCATCATCGACGGCCGTCGACGTGGCGTGCGTGAGAGCCTCGAGGACCAGACCATGGACATGGCCCGGCGCGTCGCGGCGCTGTATGAGTCGGAGTTGCGTTATCCCGACGGCACCCCCGTGCAGTGCGTGATCGCCGACACCACGATTGGCGGCGTCGCGGAAGCGCAGGCCGCCGCCACCAAGTTCCGCCGCGAGAACGTCGGACTGACGCTGAGTGTCACGCCGTGTTGGTGCTATGGCACCGAGACCATCGACATGGACCGCACCATGCCGCACGCCATCTGGGGGTTCAACGGATCCGAGCGCCCCGGTGCCGTGTACCTGGCGGCCGCGCTCGCCGGACACGCCCAACTCGGTATTCCCGCCTTCGGCATCTATGGGGAGGACGTGCAGGATGCCGACGACGACACGATTCCCGATGCGGTACGCCAGCGGCTCCTTGACTACGCAGTCAGCGGACTCGCCGTCGCCCAGATGAAGGGCACCTCCTACCTGTCCATCGGCTCGGTCTGCATGGGGATCGCCGGCTCCGTCGTCAACGACTCCTTTTGGGGCAAGTACTTGGGCATGCGCAACGAGTACGTTGACATGTCGGAGGTCAGCCGCCGCGTCGACAACGAGATCTACGACACGGACGAGTACGAAAAGGCTCTCGCCTGGATCAAGGAGAACTTCACCCAGGGTGAGGACTTCAACCCGGAGGAGAACCAGTTTCCGGAGCAGCACGAACAGTGGTGGCAATACGTCACGAAGATGACGCTCATTGGCCGCGACCTCATGGTGGGCAACCCGAAGCTCGCCGAGGCCGGTTGGGGCGAGGAGGCACAGGGGCATGGCGCGCTGGCCGCCGGGTTCCAGGGCCAGCGTCAGTGGACCGACGGCAAACCCAACGGTGATGTCATGGAGACGGTGCTCAATACCCAGTTCGACTGGAACGGGAAGCGCGCCCCCTACATCCTCGCGACGGAGAACGATGCCCTCAACGGCGCTTCAATGTTGTTCAACCACCTCCTGACCAACCGGGCGCAGATCTTCTCTGACGTGCGCACCTACTGGAGCCCCGATTCCGTGAAGCGGGTCACGGGGCACACCCTGGAAGGGCGTGCAGCAGGAGGTTTCCTCGACCTGCGCAACTCCGGTTCCACCACGCTGGATGGCACCTTCGCCGCCACGCAGGACGGCGAGCCCATCATCAAGCACTGGTGGGACCTCACGGACGAGGACTGCCAGGCCCAGCTGGGTGCCACCTCGTTCCACCCCGCCAATGTGGAGTACTTCCCCGGCGGCGGCTTCTCCACCCACTTCCGTTCCGCAGGTGATGTGCCCGTCACGATGACGCGCATCAACCTCGTGGACGGGTTGGGGCCGGTGATCCAGATCGCCGAGGGCTGGACCGTGGAACTGCCGGAGGATGTGGCCACCACCATCGAGAACCGCACGGACCGGGCATGGCCCACCACGTGGTTCGTCCCCAACCTCACGGGCGAAGGTGTCTTCCGCAACGTCTACGAGGTGATGAACGCCTGGGGTGCCAACCACGGAGCCATCTCCTACGGCCACATCGGTGCACGGCTCATCACGCTGGCCTCGATGCTCCGCATTCCGGTCAACATGCACAACGTGCCGTCCGAACAGGTGTTCCGCCCCAAGAACTGGCTGGGCTTCGGCACGGCCGACGCCGAGGGTGCGGACTACCGGGCATGTGCCCAGTTCGGTCCGTTGTACGGCTGACAGAATGAGGGCCCCGGGCCGTGTGGTCGCCACTGCCCGGGGTGCCATTCACACTTCGATACCGCAGACGACCGACTGGAGGATGAGAGACGTGGCGAGCCGTGTCACCGCACTGGCCGTGGACCTGGGGTCCTCATCGGGCCGGATCACAGCAGGAAGCCTCGAGGACGGCGCGGTGTCGCAGGTGGAGATCCACCGATTCATCCACGGCGCCACCATGCAGGACGGAAACCTGGTGTGGGACCTTGACCTCATCTGGAGGGAGGTTCTCGCTGGACTGCGGAATGCCGTGGCGCAGTTCCCCGATGCCATCAGCGTCTCGGTGGACACCTGGGGTGTCGATTGGGTGCCGCTGGACAGCCAGAGCCATCGCATGGGTGCCGGACGGGCCTATCGCGACGAGCGCACCGAGCGCACCCTCGGTGCGTTTCGCGACCGTCTCCCCGACGAACGTGCCTGGGAGCTCACAGGAATCGCGCCAGCGACCATCAACTCCGCCAACCAGATGTTCGCCTTTCTCACAGAGGAACCCGAGCTAGCCGCCCGGACCGACCAGATCCTCTTCCTCCCTGACCACTTCACCCACCTGCTCTCGGGTCAGCGACGCTGGTCACGCTCCATCGCCTCCACAGCCGGGCTCTGCAACCCCGGTGCCACGGACTGGTCCGTCGACGTCTTCGACGCACTCGGTATCCCCCGCAGCTGGGTGGGTGAGCTCAGTCACGAGCACGACGTCGTGGGTCCCTGCACCGTCGAGGGTCTCGAGCAACTGACGGTCGTGCGCGCCGGGGCGCACGACACCGCCTGCGCCGTCCACGCCCTGCCCCGTGACGAGGCGACGGATTCCTACTTCCTCTCCTGCGGGTCGTGGTCAGTGTTCGGCGTGCTGCGTGACGAGCCGCTGATGACCACCCGGGCACACGAGTTGGGGCTCACCAACGAGGCCCGGGGCGACCACGGCGTGCGGCCACTGTTCAACATCACCGGCCTGTGGATTCTGCAGGAGTGCCAGCGCCAGTGGCAGGCAGACGGTCTGGACGCCGACATCGTCAGCCTGGTGAAGAAGGCGACGGAGGCCGAGTCGCTGGGATTGCTGATCGACCCCGACGAGCCGGAGTATGCGGCGCCCGGCGACATGGTTACCCGCGTCCGCCTGGCACTGTCTCGCCAGGGCGCGTCCTTGGACATGACGCAGGGGCAGGTGGTGCGCGCGATCCTGGAATCGCTGGCCCAGCGCTATGCCCGCAGCGTCGCCGACCTGACGGGCCTCACCGGGACCCGGGCCGTGCAACTCAATATGACGGCGGGTGGTTCCCGTAACACGCTGCTGTGCCAACTCACCGCGGACGCACTGCAGGTGCCCGTCATCGCCGGGCCGGCGGAGGCCTCCACGCTGGGCTCACTGCTGGCCCAGTTCGAGATCACGGGTCACCTTTTGCCGGAGGACCGCAACGACGTCATCGCAGCCTCGGCGGAGACCGTGCGGTACGACCCGTGACCCCCGTGCGCGCGAACGGGCGTCCCAGTCTCGCGGACGTGGCCAAGGTGGCAGGCGTCTCCAGCCAGACGGTCTCGCGCGTGGTGCGGGGCGCCGACGTCGTGGCCGAGGACACCCGGGGCAGGGTGCTGGCCATCGTGGCGGAGCTCGGCTACCAACCCAACCTCGCGGCCCGCTCGTTGTCGCAGCGTCGCACGGGAGTGGTGCACGTCGTCAACGCCACCCCACTGTTCCACGGCCACGCCCGCACCTTTCTCGAGGTGGTCCGGGCGCTGGGGGAGCTGAGTATCCACACGTCCATGTCGGTGGTCCCGTTCGGGGAGGACCTGACGCTCAATCGGCTCATCCCCATCGGGGTCGACGGTGTCGTCATCCTTGGCGGTCACAGTCGCTCCAGTCGCTGGGCCGAGATGGCCGAGTCGCGGGTGCCCGTGGTGTTCGTCGGACAGCGCACGGGTCTGCCCGCGTCGGTGTCCAGCGTCGGGGTCGATCAGGCGCACGGCGCCCTCCTTGCCACGAGGCACCTCATCGACGCGGGCCGCGAGCGGCTCCTGCACATTTGCGGTCCGCGCGATTGGTTCGATGCCGAGGAGCGGCGCAACGGGTTCATCGCAGCATGCGACGAGGCGGGCATCTCGTTCGAGAAGATCTCCAGCCCCACGTGGGATGCGCAGTCCGCCTACGACGTGAGCAGCCGCCTGCCATCCGGCATCGACGGTGTCTTCGCCAGTAACGATCATCTCGCGCTCGGGGTCATGCGTCGGCTCCACGAGCGTGGCGTCGCCATCCCCGGAGACGTCGCAGTGGTCGGGTTCGATGACGCGGAGGGCTCGTCCTGCTCCTGGCCGCCGCTGACCACGGTCCGGCAGCCATTCGGCGAGGTGGCCCACGCCGCTGTCCACCAACTCACCGGTCTCATGGACGGGGGCTACCCGGAACACACCCTCATCAGACCCGAACTGGTTGTTCGGAGCAGCTCGGAAGGAAACAGATGATTTACGGACCGATGATTCACCCGCCTCTGTTGCGCGCCCTCGCGGGAACGGGCCACGGGGCGAAGATCCTGATCGCGGACTCGAACTATCCGTACGAAACTTTGGCGAACCCACGCTCCACGGTGGTGTTCCTGAACCTGGCGCCCGGCCTCATCAATGCCACCGACGTGCTCGAGGTCCTCCAGAAGACGATCCCCATTGAGGCCGCCGCCATCATGTTGCCGGCGCCGGACGCCGGTCACGTTGACATCCCCATCCATGAGGAGTTCCGTACCGCGCTTGCGGGGGTTGAGGTCACGGGAATCAGCCGTTGGGACTACTATGACGCCGCTGGTGCCAACGACGTCGCCGTCGTCATCGCCACGGATGAGTCGCACATCTACGCCAATCTGCTTCTGACGATCGGGGTTCGCCACGGCGACGCGCCGGCGTGAAACACCCAGCAGAGCGCCACCATGGTGAACGCGAAGAGGGCCCGGAGGTGAACACCTCCGGGCCCTCTTCATCAGTTCTGGCTCAGCTGAACCGGACGATGTTGTTGAACACCCACTTGTCCACTCGGACGTAGCGTGTGTCACCGTTCGGGGACTTCTGTGCCTCTACCGCGCCGGGTGTCCAGATGAAGCTGCGGCATCCGCCACGACCTGTCTCCGGGGTGTCGCATTCGGTGCGCCACTGCCGGTTCCCACTGGTGAACGTGCCAGCGTTGGCCAGAGGGTTGGTGCCCCAGGCCTTGCGTGTCATCTGCGGCAGGTAGGTGAGGTTGTTGAAGTGCCAGCCGGTCTTCGACACGAACTTTCCTGCGGCGTAGTCCACAGCCGTGGACCAGATATCGGTGCGGCACCTGACGGTCTGCGAATACGGCTCACAGGACGTGTACCAGCGGCGACCGTTGACGTCGTGAAAGCCCGGGGTCGAGTACAAGTCGCCCTTGACAGGCGGCTTGGTGGCCGACGGTGCGGTGGTGGGCTTGGCCGTTGTGGTCCGCGTCACCGTCGGGGTGACGGTCGTCGTGGGCGTTTCGGTGACGGTCTCGGTTGCTGTCGCTGTCACGGTGTCGGTGGCAGTCGCCGTGGCTGTGGCGGTTGTGGTGACTGTCGCCGTCGTCGTCGCGGTCGCTGTGGCCGTCGTCGTGACGGTGACCGTTGCCGTGGGAGTGGACGTGGCCGTGGGCGTCGGTTCGACCGTGGGGAAATCCACCTCGATGTAGTCGACACCGGGGGCACCCTTGGGGCTCCATAACCACACCCAGTTCGTCCCTTCCGAGAATTCGCACGTGAATGCGAGGTTCTGGGCTGGTGTGGACGGGAGGTCGTCGTGGTTCAGGTTCACGACCGGAAGCTCAGTGCCCTCTGAAGGCGGCGTGTCAGTGTCAGTGCACGCGTAGAGCAGTGAGCGATCACCCGTGGGGTAGAAGTACTGCAACGTCACCGTGCCTTCGGCTTCGGGTGCGTCCTCGACCTTGATTCCCACCTTGCCGTTCCCGCCCCCGATGTATCCGACGGTGGCTCCGTTGGAGGCGTTGTTGTACAACGTCTCCACCTTGGCGTTCCCGACGAAGATGTTGGCAGCGTCTTCGGCCTCAAGGATGCTGGACGGCTCCGGTGTTGGCTCCTCGCCAACCCCGATGGGCAGCAACAGACGGGACTCGCCGCCGCCCACGTCGGACAGCGTGACGCTCCGGTTGGCGCCGCTTCCCGTGATGGGGAGGTCCGTGGCTTCGCCCGTGGCGGGATCCACGACCTTCAACGAGGTGATGTCGTCGGTGAGTGTGATGGTGATGTCCTGGGCGGTCTCCCAGCGCTGACCATTGTCGTTGCGAAGAAAGTTGCGTCGCTCAGAACCCTGCTTGGGCGTGGTGCCGTTCAGCGCGTTGACCACCATGATGGCGTGACGGACGTCGGGACCGAAGATGGGATCGAGGTCTGCATCCGCCAGGCCCGGCAAGGCTTTGAAGTAGCCGAGCATGACGTCGCCCGCGAGGCCATCGTTGATGGTGCCGACGTTCGAGGCAGCGACGTCCTTGACGCCGTAGTGGGGCATGGAGGTGGCTGCATCATCGACGGACCCCATGCGCCATCCGGTGATGGCTTCGTTGTCGGTCGGGGTGGTGTTGACCATGCGCTGACCGGGTTCGAATGCCACCCAGTCATTGGTCAGGGGGGTCAGGTAATTCGACAGGTTGCGGGTCTCGTCCATGATCTTTGCGAATTCGTACAACGCGCGGGTGGGGGCCCCATCCTCGTCGAACATGAAGGAGCCATCGAACTGGAACTCGGTGCGGAAAAGATCGAGCCACTTCTGTCCGAACGCGAGTGAGGCATTGAAGGTCATTGCCTTCTGCGATTCGGACACGTCATAATCGAAGTTGTCGAAGTACTGCCCGAAAATGATGGGGGTTTCCCGGTCACCGTCGACGCCTTCAAGTGCAATTTGCCGCTGCGCCCGGGCCAGAGGTGCTCCGAGCATGTCGTAGAGGGGCTCGCGGCCAGCCGAACCGGCCCAGAAGCCGTCGGAGTCGTTAGCGCCCCAACCCCAGGGGTAGCGGTCGAAGGAGAGGATGTCCGGATCAGATGCCTCCATGTATTCGCGCATTTTGGCGGGGGAGTCCCAGCCTCGGCCGTGGGCCTGGTTAGAGTGCACGAGTACGTGGGGCCACTGCTCCTTGGAGTAGTCGAACCACTTCTTGAACCGTTCGTTCTCCGCAAGCGAGTACTGCCCCTCGTCACCGTAGGCGAAGCTCAACGCGTTGCCGAGGTAGGGCTTCATCTCATCAGTGATGAAGTTGCGGGGTTCCCCGGCATGGGCCATGTCGTTGGCGCCCCAGGGAGCCTTGGCGAGCGCCCACTCGGAGGTCGGGTTCTGTTTCATGAAGTCAATATTGAACAGCTGGGGATCGTAGAACAGCGGTGCGGGATTTCCGAAAGCGTCCCACTCCTGGGGTGTTGGAACCCCACGCCCGTAGCCCGCTGACGGCATCCAGGTAGAGATGTGGAGTCCGTTGCGCAGGATGAGTTCCTGTGAGCGGTGGATGTCCGGGTTGGAGGGTGCTGGCGCTGTCGCCGCGTCCGCGGGGGCGGGGAACTCGGGAAGGGCGCCTTCATCTCCTGCGAACACCTCAAGACGGTGCCAGCGGATCCAGTTCAGTGCCTGGTCGAACTTGACGTAGGCCAACCGCACGTGGGTGACATCTTCTGCAACCTGGCCGAATTCCCAGCGGACGGAGTTGTCGCCCTGGTCCTCGCGGAGGTTCGCCTTGTCCGCGACGGAGCGCCACGTGGAGCCGTCATCGGTGGAGACGGAGATGTCGATGTTGTTGTTCCAGATGTTGGGCTGCCAAGCACCCCCTGGGGCGAAGGAGGTGTCCAACTGGATGCGCGAAACGTTGTGGCTGCCGCCCAGGTCGAGCAGAAGATTGGTGGTGGCGTCGCTGTCGGCATCATCGGTAGTGACCGGTTTGGTGGCAGGCTGCCAGTAGGTGCTGGCGTCGCCGTCGAGAACGTTGGCCACTGCGGCCCCGGGCGCCGAATCCTTGTTGGACGTCGCTGTCACGTCCACGATGGGCTTGCGGCCACGGTAATCCGTGTCCATCTTGGTCACCTCGACGGTGTAGGTGGTGGTCTGTCCGTCCTTGGTGGCGGTCACGGGGATCGAATTGAGACCCACCTCGACCGGCACCTTGGTCCAGCCGTTGGTTGCAGGAGCAACGCCATCAACAGCCACGCTGACCGAGGCATCGTCGACCATCGGTTTGATGTCCACCTCGGTCACGGACCGATACACCTGTGCGTCGTAGGCGGTGACGGCTGGTTCGAAGGAGGGAGAAAGGACAGGAGACTGATTGACGATCAGGTCCCGCAACTGTGGCGGATCAGCAGCCGCGGATGGTTGAACTGCGAAACTCCCGTTCAGGACGAGAGTGAGCGCTGCCACAACGGCAAGCACGCGTGGTCGCATGGAGGTGCTCCTTTGCACTGGGGGATGACGACTCATTGTTACAGGCGGTAACTATGTGGGCAAGGTTTGCGAGGATACCCGTGGGATTCGTGCGGGCAGGTTGATCAAGTGAGCTGCGAGGGCCCGCCGGAGTCGACCCTCATGTCCTTGGTGCGGGAGAAATGACAGGTTGTACGTAGGTCTGCTCGGGTGGCAGTCCTCGCGATGTCATGTTGATCTGTCCATGACCGGTCACGGGACGGGTGAAGCCGGACACGCCTTCCCTCTGGTGGGTGACGAACCAGTCGTGCAGAGCGGTCGCCAGCTGATCCTTTTCCGCCTTGCGAGCGGCCCCTTTGACTAGGTTCGCCCGTTCACCCGGGTCGTTGTGCCTGTCGTAGAGCTCTTCGGGGCCATTGTGGCGCTGGACGTACTTCCAGCGGCCGTCGGTGATCATGCGCGCTCCGCCATACTCGCTGGCGACAACGACCGTCTCGTCGGTGGCCTGGTCCTCGCCTCTTGCCAAGGGGGCAACGGATCTGGCAACACCCCACTGGTCCTCGGGCGGAGTGAGTCCCGCGAGTTCGCACAAGGTTGCATGCAACGACGCCCCCGACACGAGACGGTCACTGGTGCCCCGCGCACCACCCGGAACGTGGATGTAGAAAGGGACACGCACCGAGTTGTCCCAGAAGTTCAGGGGCCACGTACCATTGCCCTTGCCCCACACTCCGTGATGACCGCACGAGAACCCGTTGTCGGACAGGTAGACCACGATGGTGTCGTTCTCAGCCCCTTGGTCCCGGACGGCTGCCCGTAGCAGTCCCAAGCCCTCGTCCACAGCCGTGAGGGACGCGCAGTAGCCAGCCAGGTGCGGTTCTGGGTTCGCGAACGCCGCTTCAAAGTCTTGACGACGTGGCTCGGTCCAGGGATGGCGCGACTCGCGGGGAACGCTTGGAAAGTCGCAACCCTCGTAGTGCTGAAGGTATCTCCCGGGATGGTTGTCGATCCAGGGATCGTGTGGAGCCGTGTAGTTGACCTGTAGGTAGAAGGGACGCGAGCGGTCGCGCCCGGACAGGAACTCCAGAGCGCGGTCGGTCACCGCATGGGTGAAGTACTTGGGCTCCGTGGCGGCCTCTCCCTCACGCCAGATCGGCGCATCGAAGTAGGGGCCCCCGCCGAAGCGGTGCGCGTACCAGAAATCGAATCCGGGAGCAGGCTCCCGGGCGTCGCCCACGTGCCATTTGCCTGACATCGCGCACTCGTAGCCAGCGTCGGCAAACACTTCAGGGGTGGTCGGTTGACCCTCCAGGAAACGGTCCGGTCGGCCCTGTGGGTGGCGCCCGCCCACGAGCCAGTCGTGGACACCGTGCGCCGAAGGCATCCTCCCCGTCAGGAGGGAAGCGCGGGAAGGTGAACACACGGGCGACGCACAGTAGAGCTCATCGAGCTCCAGTGATTCCTTGGTGAGCTCGTCCAGATGGGGCATCACCAGTTCGGGCATCCGCGACGGCACCGCCCAACGGCCCTGGTCATCCGTGAGGACGACGATGACATTGGGTGGCGGAAGGGGGGACACACACTCAGCGGGCGGCTCGCCTGCATGGGTGAAGTCGTCAATGGCTACCATGATGGGACACTTTGTCACACCGGGTAATAATTGAGTATCCGGGGTGGCGAGTCGCGTTTCGCGCTCGTCACCCAAGCGTTGTCTTCCAATCGACGGAAGATCTTTCGAGAAGGGGGCGCCATGGCAGGGACATCGTCTGGTTCAGCCATGCGCTCGCACAATGAGGCTCTCGTGATCGCCAGCCTGCGCGATGACGCGCCCCTGTCGCGGGCGCAGATCGCAGAGCATCTCGACCTCACACGAGCGGCCATCAGCCGAATCATCGCCTCCATGGAGGAGCGCGGACTGGTGCAGGAGACCGGGACACGGGCAGCCGGCGGATCCGGGCGCCCGGGCAGGCATCTGGAGTTGTCCAACTCCTGGGTGGGTATCGGACTGGATGCGCGCGTCGACCGCACTGAGTTGGTCTGCCTCGGCATGGGCGGACGGGTGCTCCGGCGAGAGTCCTTCGACGTACCTGAGCGACCAAGCCCCGAGGAATTCGTGGCAGTTGCGAGCAGGGCAATCAACCGACTCCGCGGGTCGATGGAACAACGATTCACAGGCATCGGCGTTGCCCTGCCGGGGCGGATGTCGGATGACCGCCTCGAGGTGAAACGTTCACACCACTTCGGCTGGGACGACGTGCCACTCGCACACATGCTTTCGGAGCAGACCGACCTTCCCGTCGGGCTGCGGCACGGCGCCGAGTGCGCCGCGATTGCCAACGCGCGCCAGCCGGAACTTGCAGGCAGTTCCCGTCTGCTCCATGTCCAGGTGGGCAGTGGCCTCGGTCTGGCGCTCACACGCAATCGCGACCTCGACGACACACTTCCCGTCGGCTGGGGTGGGGCAGGACACGCACTGCTCGGCGATCCGGAGCGTCTCTGCATCTGTGGACGCCACGGGTGTGTCGACACGGTGGTGGGGTTCGAGGCTTTTGCGTCTCGCGGTCGTGCTGCCGGGTTCGAGGATGTGGCGGCGGAGCAGGGCATGGACAGGTTCGCGGCGTTGGTGAGCCGACAGGCCGCCTCTGGCCAGAGGTGGGCCGTCGAGTCGCTGGAGGAGCTTGCGGAGGACCTGGGGCGCATCCTGGCTGTCTTCATCACCATCGAACTGCCCGACAGCGTGACGCTGGGTGGGTACGTCGCCGCCCTGGGGAACGCCTTCCTGGATCAGCTGGACGAGATCGTCTCCAGACACATGGTTGCGGACTCGCCCATCAGGCGCACATCGCTGGGCACCGACGCGCCAGGACTTGGAGCGGCGATGGTGGGGCTCAACCTCATGACGGGGCTTTGACGTCCAGCCAAACGGGAGACACTTTGCCACCGGGTGTTGCAAAGTGTGTGGGTGACGATATACCGTCGTGATCAATGCCTGTTGGCGCGAGTCCTCCATCGCCGGAGGATCACACTCGACGACGCATTGACAACGCACAACCATGTGCTCCGTCCGGAAAGAACGAGGAATGAAGCTCCTATTCAAGCTCGCGGCCATTGCCAGTGTCTCCGCCCTGGCGCTCACAGCCTGCGGAACGGATAATCCCGATCCGACCAACGGCGGTACCACCGCCTCAACCGAGACAGCTGCGGGATCTGCCATCCCCTCCCCACAGGTGCCGTGTGACATCCCGGACATCAACCTGGACGATTCTGCCCTCGACACTGACGCGGCTGAGGGTGAGATCACCTTCATGACCCAGGGACTGAAGGGCACATTCGACGACTTCTTCACAGGTCTGATCACGGAATTCGAAGCTGACAACCCCGGTACCACCATTACCTGGACTGACCAGGGTGGCTCGGATGACTTCGACACTCTCATGGTCACCCAGGCCAGCAACTGCTCGATGGCCGACGTCATCAACGTGCCGTCGTCGACGATGCTGGCGTTGAGCCAGGGAAACTTCCTGCTCGATCTCGACACCAAGATGCCCGGCGTGGGGGACAAGTTCGTTCCCGCAGTGTGGGACACGATCGGGCTCGGCCACGAGGGTGCGCACACCGCCCTGCCGTGGTACTTCGGCCCGTTCATCTCGACATACAACAAGACGGTCTTCGAGAACGCGGGACTCGATCCCGAAGTTTCGCCTGCCACGATGGATGAGTACTTCGAATTCGCCATGCAGGTGGCTGAGAAGACCGACGATTACGCCGTCTATGGCAACACCAGCTGGTACATGGTGCCGCAGATGCGCGCCTACGGTGTCGAGATGATGAACGAGGACGCCACCGAGTTCACGTTCGCATCGGATCCCCAGGCGCTCAAGTGGGTGTCCAACATGGCTGAGTTGTACGAGGCTGGTGGCATACCGCAGGACTCCATCACGGGGGACCTGGACATGTCGAAGGCCTATGGGGACGGCAATCTCGCCTACGGCTCACCGAACGCATCGTTTATCCGCAACGTGCAGGCCAATGCCCCGGCCGTCTACGACGTGACGGGTGCCGGCTCCGATCCCCGCAACGAAGGGATTAAGCCGCTGTTCAACGGTCAGTTCATCGGCGTCTCAGCCACGAGTGAGAACAGTCCCCTGGCCGCCAAGTGGGCCGAGTACCTCACCAATGCCGAAAACGGCCTTGCATGGGCCCAGTACGGGATCGAGACCGAGACCGCAGTAGCATTCCCGGTGGCCACCGAGGCCCTCCAGGATCCTTCGCTGACTGAGGGAGATGCCACGGACGCGTTCACCCAAGGTCGTATCGCCGCTGCAAAGGATGCACAGGACGCCGAGGCCTACCTGCCGCTGTTCTACGTGACGGGTGCCGTGCGCGACGCGCTGGTGGACAGCGTCAACCAGGCAATCGTCGGTCAGATTGAACCCCAGGCCGCCCTCGATGGCGCCCAGGAGGAGATGAACTCACTCCTCGACCGCCTGCTCGGCAACTGATCCACCAACCTGGGTGGGGCGCGGCCCCTGTGGCGGCGCCCCACCCTTTCTCGTAGACCACTACACCAGGGAGTGCTCGTGTCTCACGTCGCCGAGATGGCCAAGTCCCGCAAGAACCGGCGCCGCAGCAACCTCAGCGGCGCAGCTCGCTTCCGGAAGTGGTACACCCCGTACCTCTGGATGGCGATCCCGGGCGCGGTGGTGGTCTATTTCTATGTCTATCCGTTCTTCAATACGCTGAGGCTGTCGCTGACTGACGCCTCGCCGCTCTCTGCACAGGGGGCATTCGTTGGTGTCACCAACTACGCAACAGTTCTCACGGACGACAGATTCTGGAATGCGACGCTCAACTCGCTGTTCTATGCACTTCTGGCCGTCCCATTCCTGACCATGCTGCCGTTGCTGGTGGCGGTGCTGTTGAAGACCAATGTGCCGGGAATCGGGTTCTTCCGTTCGATCTACTACATACCTGCCGTCTCCTCCCTGGTGGTCATCTCGCTGGCCTGGTCCTCGATCCTGAAGGACAACGGCATTCTCAACAACTTCCTGATCGATTCGGGGGTAGTGGACAATCCCGTCCCCTTCCTGACCGGCCGGTGGTGGCTGATCGTCAGCGCCGTGCTCATCACGGTCTGGCAGGGGTTGCCCTATTACATGATCATGTACCTCGCTGCGCTGGCCAACGTCGACAAGTCCCTCTACGAGGCGGCCGAGATGGACGGCGCGGGGGCGGTGAGCCAGTTCTTCCACATCACCATTCCCGGGGTGCGGCTGATCATGGCACTGGTGGCGACACTGACAACCATTGGCTCCATCAAAATCTTCACCGAGATCCAGCTGCTGAGCAACGGCACAGGCGGAATCGGGGGCAAGTCCGAGACGTTGACGATGTACATCCGCAAGATCGGACTCGATCCCACCTACGGATCGCTGGGTGAGGGTTCGGCAGCTGCCGTCGCTCTCTTCTTCCTGACACTGGGCCTCGTCATCCTGCAGCAGATCCTCAACCGCAAGGAGGCGTGAGATGACCGTCACACAAGAGCCGGCGTCGGTAGTCCAGCCAGCACTGGAGGCGAAGCGGCCCAAGTTGGGTCGGCAACGCGGGTGGTCCTCGACACACCTGACCGGTTGGCGGCTGGGAAGGCGCTACATCATGCTGATCGTGGTGGGCTTCCTGCTGCTGGCACCGCTCGTGTTCCCGCTGCTGGGCGCCTTCAAAGCCCAGGGTGAAGCTGTCTACGGTCAGGGAGCCACGCTCATCCCGCAGGTCTGGTCCCTCGACGCCTTCCGGACTCTGTTCGAGACCACCAACATCGTGCGATATGTCAGCAACTCGTTCGTTGTCGCTGGCCTCAACGTCGTCTCCCACCTCGTGCTGGCGACGATCGCCGGGTACATGCTGTCGCGCAGGGGATGGCGCGGCCATCTCCTTTTGACGATCGTGGTGACCTCCGCCCTGATCTTCCCCTTCGAATCCATCATGCTGTCGCTGTATGCGCAGGTCAAGGGGCTCGGCTTCTATGACACGCTCGTCGGCGCCTGGATGCCAGCGATGCTCGGTCCATTCCACGTCCTGCTGATGCGGGCGGCCTTCTTGGGGGTTCCGGACGAGGTGGAGGACGCTTCCTACATTGATGGGGCGGGAGAGCTTCGCAGGTTCTGGACGATCTTCCTGCCGCAGGTCAAGGGAGCACTCGTGGTCGTTGGGTTGACCAGCTTTATCTTCGCGTGGCAGGACTACCTGTGGCCCCTGCTGATCATCCAGTCGGATGAGAAGTCCACCATGATGCTCGGCATCGCCCGGCTCCAGAGCTCTTTCGGTACCGATTATCGCGTCGTGCTTGCCGGAGCCATCACCGCGATCGTGCCCATCATCCTGTTGTTCTTCTTCACACAGAAGTACTTTTTCCGCGGCATTGAAGAGGGAGGACTGAAGTTCTGATGGCTGAACATGATTTCACCGCTGACGCCCTCGAGGCAGCTGGCGCACACTCATCCGCTGTCGATCCGGGCTACACATGGCCACAGGACGAGGAAGTGGCTGCGTCGCTGGAGCACTGGCAGCAACAGAAGGTGGGTGTCATCATCCACTGGGGCATCTACTCTGCGATCGGCCAGGGCGGATCCTGGTCCCTGCACCGTGAGCACTTGGGTGGCTTCACCGACCCACCGCCGGACTGGGACGGGACAGACGCGGAGTACCACACCTGGTACTACGACCAGGCTCGGACCTTCACAGGTGCAGATCTCGATCCGGAGGACTGGGCCCGCGCCTGCCGAGACGCCGGGATGCGGTACCTGATCTTCACGACCAAGCACCACGACGGCTACGCCATGTACGACACGGCGTTCTCCAACCTGAAGTCGACAGCGGAGTGGACCGGCTTGAAGCGGGACGTGTTCCGGGACTTCTGCGACGCTTTCCGCGCGGAGGGACTCGAGACCGGCGTCTACTTCTCCAAGGCTGACTGGGCGCATCCGTGCTACTGGGATCTTGGCCGCCCCGTGAAGAACCGCTGGGCCAACTACGACATCACCGCCGATCCCAGGCGTTGGTCCCGATTCGTGCAATTCACGCATGACCAGATCGAGGAGCTGATGCGTGACTACGGCCCCATGAACGTGCTGTGGCTCGACGCAGGCTGGGTGCGGGAGCCCGAGGAACCCATCGGGATGGACCAGATCGCCGCCATCGCACGCAAGCACCAGCCGGGCATCATGGTGGTGGACCGGGAAGTGCACGGTCCCCACGAGAACTACCGCACGCCGGAACAGGGACTTCCCGACGGCGGGATGGACTGCCCGTGGGAGGCATGCATCACCATGACCCGCTCGTGGTGCGCTCTTCGGCCCGATGATCCTGCCAAGCCCCTCCACGACATCATCGGCACACTGCTCAAGATTGTGGCCGGCGGGGGCAACTACCTGATTGGCATCGGTCCTGATGCAACTGGAGCCATGCCCCCCGAGGTGCGTAAGCGGCTCTCCCAGCTGGGACGTTGGCTGGACGTGTGCGGTGAGGGAATCTACTCATCCGTGCGTGCGGACGACGCCCCGGACATGAAGGGGGACCTCACGTGGTACCCCACCAAGGTGGGAGATCGCCTGTACGCCTTCGGACACGGCGAGACGGACGTGGTGGGTCCCACCTCGTTGCGCGTGCGGGCTGAACTGGCTTCCGCACGGGTCCTGGGAGGCGGCGAGATGGACGTGACCCGCGATGGCGGGTGGAGCGTCCTGGCCATCCCTGCATCGCCGACGGCAGTAGCCGTCGGCGTGGAACTCCGATTGGCCTGAGCCACGGGCCAGCACCACACCATTTCAGCCTGACGAGAGAGAATACACATGGCGGGCGACATCACGTCCTTCGAACCGGGATCCGGCCGGAGGGTCACCCCGCGCTCGTTCCTCAGCAGCGACGCAGCCACCCTGGATCTGTCCGGTACATGGCGCTTCACCTGGAGTCCCTCGGCTGAGGCGGCACCCACGCTGGCGCACACCGTGGACTTCGATGACTCCGGATGGGACGACATCGCCATCCCCGGCCATTGGGTGCTGCAGGGTCGAGTGGACTGGGGCAGCCCCATCTACACCAACGTCAACTACCCGTTCCCCGTGGAACCACCGCATGTGCCCGACGAAAATCCCACGGGCGACCATCGGCTCCGGTTCACGCTCCCGGACGGATTCCTGTCTGAGGGCGGGAGGGCGCACCTGCGATTCCAGGGGGTGGAGTCGCTGTGCATCGCTTCCCTCAACGGTCAGAGGGTCGGGGTCGTGCGCGGGAGCCGGTTGGTTTCTGAACTGGACGTCACCGATGAGTTGGTTGCGGGCGAAAATCTGCTCCATCTGCGCGTCCACCAGTGGTCCGCCCACAGCTACCTGGAGGATCAGGATCAATGGTGGCTGCCGGGCGTCTTCCGTGAGGTTGAGTTGGTGGCGCGTCCGGTGGCGGGCATTGACGACGTGTGGTTGCGCGCTGACTACGACCCCCTTACGAGAGAGGGAACTCTGTTCCCGGAGTTGCGCGCCGACGACAGCGCATACCCGATCACTGTGAAGGTGCTCGAACTGGGGCTCTCACATGTGTTCAGATCTCCGTCGGACGTGAAGAGTATTCCCGTTGGTGCTGTCGAGCCATGGAGCGCCGACGTCCCACGCCTTTTTGACGCGCAGGTCAGCAATGCCGTGGAGACCCGAAAGCTGCGGATCGGGTTCCGACGGGTGGAGATCGTGGGACACGAGTGGCGCGTCAACGGCCACAAGCTGCGCATCCGGGGCGTCAACCGCCACGAGTACCATCCGGACCACGGTCGGGTCTTCGACGCGGACGAGGCGCGCGCTGGGCTGCTCCTCATGAAACAGCACAACATCAACGCCGTCAGGACCGCCCACTACCCGCCGCACCCGAAACTCCTGGAGCTCACTGATGAGTTGGGCTTCTGGGTCATCGACGAGTGTGACCTCGAGACCCACGGCTTCGAGGCCGGTGGCTGGGTGGACAATCCCAGCGACGATCCACGGTGGCGAGCCGCACTGCTCGATCGCGTGGAAAGGTTCTTCGAGCGGGACAAGAACCACCCCTCGGTCATCGCCTGGTCGCTCGGCAATGAAGCGGGAACGGGGTCCAACACCGCAGCGATGGCAGCGTGGTTGCACCGCCGGGACCCCGAGCGTCCCGTTCACTACGAACCGGACTTCGAGGGCAGCTACACCGACGTCGTCTCCCGCATGTACGCCACCATCGAGGAGATGGAGGACATGTCCGAGGGCACCGGAAACAATATGGGGGGCTCCCCCGGCCGCAATGCCGTCTTGGCGAAGCGCCCCATGATCCTTTGCGAGTACGCACACGCCATGGGCAACGGTGCAGGCGCCCTCCACCTCTACGAGGAGCGATTCAACACACTGCCGCAGTGGCACGGCGGCTTCGTCTGGGAGTGGCGCGACCACGGCCTGCGCCAGGTCGGCGAGAACGGTCAGGAGTTCTTCGCTTACGGTGGCGACTTTGGCGAGGAAATCCACGACGGCAGTTTTGTTTGTGACGGCATGGTTCTTTCTGACGGCTCTCCGACACCGATGCTGGCTGAGTTCGCCGCTGTCAGTGCTCCGATCAAGTTGGCGGTTGATGCTGACGTGCTGCACATCGAAAATCATCGCCATGCAGGGGAAACCGCAGACCTGCGCTTCGTGGTCATTGACGAACTCGACGGTGTGTCTGTCGACGAGCACATCGTCGATGTGGATGCGCTGGCACCGGGGGAGAGCACGACGGTGGCAATCCCGGCAGTACGGACTGCAAGCGACGGCGAGGTGTGGCGAACGGTTTGGGCCGAGCTGACGAAGGACGCTGCGTGGGCGAATTCCGGCCATGTCGTTGCTTTTGATCAGATCCAGCTGCGCGACGTTGTGGGGGTGGTACAGCGTTCAGCCACGGAAGCTCCGTTCCGCGATGGTGCACTCGTTCATGTCGGAGCGCTCGTCCTGGACGCATCCACGGGAGACGTTGCCCGTCTCGGCGAGCACGAAATCGAGGGGCCACGGCTGGAGCTGTGGCGGGCACCCATTGAAAACGACGTGTTGTCCTTCTTTCCGTCGTATGCCCACGTCGAGCCGCTCGCCAGCCGTGGCAAGGGCGGCCCGGCACCAAGCTGGGCAGAGCAATGGCGACAGTCCGGTCTCGACCGCCTCCAACGACGCGTACTGGCAGTGGATGTTCAGCAGGACCACGTCCGGGTTCTGCACCGCTACTCACCGGCGGCATCCCGGGAGTCAGTCGTGGTGGAGTTGGTGTGGCGCAGTACGGACGGTGAGGTTCAACTATCCGTCGACGCGCAGCCCAGCACGGGGTGGGCCACGACGTGGCCACGGTTTGGGTTGTACTTCGCGTTGCCGTTGGAGGTGTCTCGCGCCCAATGGTTCGGTACGGGACCGCACGAAAACTATCCGGACTCGAACTGCGCTGCCCGAGTGGGAAGGTATTCTGCTTCGTTGGACGATCTCATTGTCGACTACGCGGTACCGCAGGAGAGTGGGCATCGAGCCGGCCTCCGCTGGCTCTCACTCCCCGACCTTGGATTGAGCGTCGCCGCGGATGCCGTGGCCGGCAACCGGGTGGGATTCGCCCTGAGGAGCCACAATGTCCACGAGGTCACCGCAGCGAGACATCCCAACGAACTACCCGGCCCGACGGCGACGCACCTCTATCTGGACGTGGCCCAACACGGTCTGGGATCACGGAGCTGTGGGCCTGACGTTCGCCCCGAGTACCAACTCCGTCCGCGAGCGGGCCAGTGGTCGCTTCGGTTTGCCCTTGGAGATTGTCCATAGGGCAGACCACGGATGACGGGGCTGGGGGACCAAAGGCGGGACATGAATGCCTCCCAGCGTTGATCGTGTCCATCCGCGGCGGTGGCGGTGCTCAGCGATGGGTGCTCTCACGCACTGATGATGTCCAGGTTCATCCAAACCGCTGACGCTGACTGTTCGCGCTAACTACACTGACGTCACCCCCGTCCGCCTGATGGAAACGATGGAGTTCATCCATGGCAACAAAGCCCCCATTCACTGTGAAAGGGGTGATGGCGACGACGGCAGCACTGGCTGTCGTGGCCTCATCCTTCACATTCCTTCAACCCGCCACAGCGGCCCCATCGGACGATCTCGACGTTCGCTTCGGCGGCTCGCTCGTCGGTACAACCCAATACACCACCGCCGGGGAAGAAGCCCAGCGCGGCGTCCTGCATCGTGTGCAGGGCGATGAAGAGCAGGGAGCCGACAGTGTGACGCTCACCGGCGGCACCCAAGGCCTGCGTTTCGACGCGGCAGACCTGAGCCTGGGCAGTGATTACATCTCCCAGAGCTTCGTGATGGAGACCGAGTTCACACCGACCGCGGCCACCCAAACTTCGCTGGCTCCCATCATGTCGGCAGGCGGCAACTTCTCGGTCCGCTACGAGGGCAACACACTCACCTACGGCTTCGACAGCAACAAGTCCGGCAGTTGGGTCAAGCATCGGGCAGTGGTGCCCATGCCGTCGATCAACGAGGAGCACGTCTTCTCGGCGAACTACCGCGTCCAGGGGGATGGCAACGTTGTCCTCGAGGCGATGCTCGACGGTGCCGTGCTGGCGTCCGTCACCGCTCCCAACTCTGCGAACATCAGCAGCGGCCGGGACAAGGCGTTCGGCTTCGGAAACGACGTCCATCCCTCGGGGCTGGAGCGTGGCTTCAAGGGCACCCTCCATGCGGTGCGCGTGAACAAGACCACCGGCCAGGGTGGGGCAGGGGTGTTTGAGTACCAGCCCTCCAACGGGACCACCGACCAGTTCCACGTCGGTTGGGACGGCACTGTCGCGGACGGCGTGTACACGCCCGCCGCGTCAGAGAAGGCCGACGGAGTGGTGGCCCTCGAGGGCTCGGCCACCGTTAGCGAAGGCAACCTGATGGTCAACGGCGCCAGCGACGGCGCACGCTTCACCCCCACGGACAACCAACTCACTGAGACCTGGCTGAAGTCGCAGGGCTTCGTGGTGGAAACCACGTTCACCCCGAACGGTACCCAGGATGCCCTCGGGACCGTACTGGCTGTCGGAGGCAACCTGTTCGTCCGCTACCAGAACGATGAACTGCGCTACGGCTACTCCGGCACACCCGAGGCCGGCGGTTGTCGGAACAACCACCCTCCCGGAGGACGGCAAGCAGCATGTCCTCTCACTCGCCTACGAGCCCAAGACTGACGCCGCAGGCGCCACCGTCACCGTGTGGCTGGACGGCATCGCGCTGGACGCGTTGGAAGGCGCCGTGTACGTCAAGCAGTCCGCCGCAGTGGCGGGCGTGGTTGGCCTCGGTAACGACGTCAACCCCGACGCGCAGAATCGTGGTTTCACGGGAACCCTCTCCGAATCGCGTTTCGCACTCCTCGACGAGCCGTTCCAGCAGAAGGCGTTCGTCCTGCAGACCCTCAAGCCCGTCCAGGGCTGCGAGGACATCTCTGGCCTGGCCCCCGGCAACTACATGGGCGTGTCCATCAGCGACTGCGACGAGAACATCCTGAAGAAAGCCTCGCTCGTGCGCCCCACCGGCAAGCAGGCCGACTGGCAGGAAGAAGGCCTCACCGCGTTCATCCACTTCGGCGTGAACACGTTCTACAACCAGGAGTGGGGCAACGGCACCGAAGACCCTGCGCGCGTGGACCCCACCGACGAGATCGACCCCGACCAGTGGGTGCGCCAGCTCCGTGACTCGGGCTACCGCACCGTCGTCATCACGCTGAAGCACCACGACGGGTTCATGCTGTGGCCCACGCGATACTCCGACTATTCCATCGCCAGCTCGCCGTGGAAGGACGGCAACGGCGACATTGCCAAGGACGTCTCCGACGCCGCGCGCAAGTACGGCATGAAAGTGGGCTTCTACCTCTCCCCAGCCGACAGCCATGCGGAGAACGTGGGCATCTTCGGCAATGGTTCCCCGAAGTCCGAGCGCACCATCCCGACGCTGGTGGATGGGGATGACCGCGCTGGTCAGGACTTGGCGACCTTCACCTACGACGCCACCGACTACGGCGCATTCTTCCTCAACTCTCTCTACGAGGTGCTGACGGAATACGGTGACCTCACCGAGCTGTGGTTCGACGGCGCCCAGGGCAACACCGCGGCGGAGGAGATCTACGACTACGACGCCTTTTACAACCTCATCAACACCCTGCAGCCGCAGGCCAATATCGCCGTCGGAGGCCGCGACATCCGCTGGATCGGCAATGAGCGCGGTGAGGCGCGCGCCAATGAATGGTCCCCGCTCCCGATCTCCGATCCGGACGGCAAGGGCAAGATCGGTGGTGTGCAGCCCGGGGGCTCGTTCATGCAGAACTATGGCTCCGACGACCAGCTGATCCAGGCCGTCCGCTCCGGCGCCGCCAACAAGCTGCACTGGTGGCCGGCCGAGGCTGACATGAAGCTGACGCAGGGCTGGTTCGCGCACGGCAACGACGTCCCGAAGACGCCTGCCGCACTGATGGGGCACTACGAGGGCACCGTCGGACACAACTCCGTCATGCTCCTCAACGTTCCACCGACCACCACGGGCCGCTTCGCCCCGGGATCCGTCACCGCCATTGATGGTTTCGCGGCGGAGCGTCGCAAGGCCTTCATGCTCGACCACGCGGTGGGTGTCCCGGCACAGGTGGGCGATGCCCAGGTCACCTCCGTCACCAACGGCAACACGCGTGACGGCAAGGTCTTCGCAAAGGGCGTCTACACCCCGATTGAGATTGATCTCGGATCGGCGAAGTCGGTGGCACGGTTGGGTATCAGTGAGGACATCGTCCATGCCGGTATGACGGTCAAGACCTTCAAGGTTGAGGCCGAAGTGGGCGGCAACTGGACGGATGTCGCCACCTCCGGCGTCATCGGTGCCCAGCGGATCGTCAAGTTCACGGCACCGGTCACCGCGCAGAAGTGGCGCATCACAGTGACCGATGCCCGCGACACCTACACGATCTCCGACATCAAGTTGTGGGGACAGTTGGCCACGGATCCCGGCAAGCTGACGGACGTCTACGTCGATTGCTCGGCGCCGGCGGCCGGTGACGGGTCAGAGGCCCGTCCGTTCAGCTCCCTGGAGCAGTTCCGCAAGACCGAACTGGCCACGGGAGCGACGCTTCACTTCAAGGCGGGCACAGAGTGTGCAGACGCTGACGTGAAGTTCTGGGGTTACGGCACGTCCGAGAATCCCCTCACGGTGAAAACGTGGGGTGATGGCGAGGCACCGCTGATCGGTGGCAAGCCGTTGGCCGACCGGTTCAAGGGCTACGAGCAGCAGGGCTGGTCCCTGGACGACGGCTCCACGCCAACTGAGACGCCCACTGCGACGACGACGGTCACCTCGACCGCCACCGCGACTGAGACGGCCACCACCACCGCCACGGCCACGAGCACGGCTACGGCGACAGCCACCAG
>RCNJ01000300.1_pt1 | contig 25697 bp, 29 predicted proteins | sample 2041171 | NCBI WGS metagenome assembly RCNJ01 (sample SAMN09708213, study PRJNA481090) | feces metagenome | biome: feces | host: Pygoscelis adeliae | place: Antarctica: Rookery Lake | collected 2010-03-01 | reverse complement strand
GACGGATATGCAGCGTTTGAGAGAGCGTAAGATGGCGGCTCGCTCATGGTATCGTGATAGGCTCAGAAATCAGCATGAGGATCAGACGTAGACAGGAGGTGAGTGGCGGGATGATGAGTAGTACTAGGAGGATCGCATCGAGCTGTGAGTCGAGAGACTCATTGGAACTAGGGGGCGAAGAGAATGAGGCGAGATGCTTTGGAGAACTTCAGGTAGATAGCAGTAGATCGAAGGAATGTAAGGCGTTATACTCAAGACGCAACGCAAGCTAACAGGTTACTCATACTCTATATCAATCGCCTACTTGGTACACATTGGGCATGTCTCGTTTCGCCAATGCGGGATCTTTCGTGCCGAGCCGTGCTCCTTGTGTGAACCCCTGGTCGCACGTCATCAGATTACAACGGAAGCTGAGAAAACTCGAACTCAAACTGGCAGAAGGAGAGACAGCTCATCAAGCCCAGGAGGCTGAGAATTTGGATCTAACAAGGCCGAAGCAAAATCCAATTCCGAGCTCACTTGCCGGAGCTAGAGAGGACGACGAAAACAATAACCATGAGGAGCTAAGTACGAGAATAGAGAATCAGGGCGTGGAGAACTCTGGACAGCAGAATCAGTCAGCAGAAGTCATTCCTGTCGCCGATTCAGACGATTTGGCCATAACTATTGATGAATTAGAGTTGGCAAGAAAACTCCTATCCAGTTTCGAAGAATTGATTCGTGAGCTCACGAATCAAAAAAATGCTTATATTTACCTTCTCTCCTACCACGGACTACATCCAGCAAAGATGTTTCGTATTACTCGCCGATCAAAGTCGACAACCTAACTCAGATCCCGACCGTGACCACTTTGATGAGAGGAGTAGCAGTCACAGTAATTCGAGCTTTGAGACCGACGACCCATCGCCAGACTCTTACCGATTGAAGCTGTGGCTTCTGCAAACTCAAGTGCAACAAGAAATCGAAGGAGGCTTGGTGTATGAGATCAAAGCAAACTGGGTGTATCTTATGCGCTCAAGGCGAGACATAAACGACGATGAAGTGGAAGAGCTGTGGAAAGGAGGAGACGATGCGGACTCGATACAGGCGGCTTGGACTGTGAGCTCGTAAGTGATATCACCCATTAGAACCTGCAAACTCGGCTAATCGATTGGGTAGCTATATCGTCACAGCTGGCGTGTTTATAGTTGCTTTGATGGCTGTGCTGACTGAATTGAAAGACCGACAGGCTACGCCTCAAAGAAAGATTGCAGATTCTGAAGTGTAAAGACAAGCGTCTAACTGGTCGTATGGATGGACGGCAGAAATTTTATGATGGTAATAATAGCACTTCCTACAAAAACTGTCAATAAAACTCATATAATGATAATTCATAAGCCCATCTTATAGCCCTCACTTCACACGTCCATCTCACCTCGTTCTCAAACTTCATCTCGCGACCTAGTATTCTCTGTCGCTCAAGCCCTTGAAACGAGTGCTCTCTCTCCATGAGCGCTTTCTATGATCGGCCTCTTTCCATCCATATATCTACGAGAATAGCAAGTACGATTGTCAACACAGAATATACTTTGTATGATGTTTACACGAAAACGCGTTGTGAGATGGTGTCGTCAAGTGCCAAGACGTAGCTCAAGCAGCAAGGCTACGACAGCCAGCAAGGCTACAGCAGCCTCGCTATGGAAGCCAATGCCAACAGGGCCATAACTCAACCACCACCCAACAACCAAACAACACAGAACTCGGAGCTGACGTTTACCACCACCATAAACACAACTCACAACTTCTTGTTTTGCAAACCATTTTCTCACACAACTTCCCTTCAGCATCATCACCATGGCAATCGGAGATGCCGCAGCAGAGGCCGAGGCCCTCATTCCACAATTCCAGCTTGATCGTGTGCTCAACCAAGGTATATCTACTTCATCCTCCGCACCATACCGCGACTCCACTCCTAACAACCTCAGACCAAGCAGGCCGCCGCTTAGTCCTCCTCGGCACCATCGCCTCCCAACAATGCCTTCTAACCCTCGAGCGCGCCCCATTCTCCACGTCCCCTTCACAACTGTCAACAATCCCCACCACCCTCCGCAGCCTCACAAACCTGATCTCCAACGACATCTACTACGTCTTCATGGGCTCGAGCGGTACCGCCGCACCATCCAACCGTGACGAACCTGCCGACCTGCACGAAGATCTGAAAATCAATCTGATTTATCCTTGCTCGCAGAAGCATATCGCGAAGTATTCACGGCAGAAGGTCCGCTACGTTACCGAGACGGCGAACATATACAGGGAGAAGGTTCGTCCATACATGGCTAGGCAGCGAGAAGATGGACGGTTGCAGTGGGTTTGGAACATCATCGACGGCATCACCGAAGCTGAAGACGTTATCTATCGTATACCCAAGAGTCTCGACCCCGAGCACGGTTTCCTGCTGCTGCCGGATCTGAATTGGGATCGCAAGACGATGGAGTCGCTGCACCTCCTCGCTATCGTCGAGCGGATGGATATCTGGAGCTTGCGGGATTTGAGGAAGAAGCACATCCCTTGGTTGATGGATATGAAGGAGAAGATTCTTGAGGCGACGGAGACGAGCTACCCGGAGCTGGAGAGGGATCAGTTGAAAGCCTATGTGCATTATCAGCCGACGTATTACCATTTCCATATTCATATTGTGCATGTGGCGTTGGAGGCGGGCACGACGCAGGCGGTGGGGAAGGCGTGGGGTCTAGATAGCATTATTTCACAGCTCGAGCATATTGCGGGAGATGAGGAGGCGGGCATGGATAAGGTGGATATGAGTTATACTCTAGGGGAAGCGAGCGAGTTGTGGATGAGCGTCTTTGAGCCGTTGAAGAAGGAGAAGAAGGAGAAGAAGGCTGAGGAGGAGAAGAGAGCGGCGGCTTGAGGTATTATGTATGGAGATCCTTCCATATTGGTTTCCTTCTGGGAAAAGAGGTTGGACCATGACTGGACGTAGATTCACGACGGGAAATTCCCAGCGTCTGGTCCCAAGTGCAGCACTGTAGTAAGGAGATACCGTGAAGGTCTGGCATGCTCAAGAACAACAAAACCTTCCGAATATGCTTATCTTGGTCGAGGGAGATCAAGTGCCTTGCGAACGGAGAGAAGAGCAAAGAGAGCAGGAACGGATGGGAGGAAGGATTACAAGTCCTTGGTCAGTTCGTCAGAGCCACCAAAGCTAGTTAGTTGGCTAGACGCTCATTTCTCAAGTTGACAAAGTTTTGGTACGAGTACTTCTTCACATTCTCCCAACAGTTATCAGTTCGCAGATGGTGCTAATGGGGCAGGAGTGATGCGGCGCCAGCTAATATGTTGGCGATTCCCTAAGAAGAAACGGGAGATATTATGATCTCGATTAAGAGGAGTCAAAGCATGCCTTTTTCTGGGTGCAAACCAATTTGCTCTCGAAGACCTTTGCAAAGTGACTCGCCAGGCACGCCAATGATTGCTGTAATATCCTCGGGTAATCATGTAGTATCATACATCATTATCATCCTCCCTTATCCCCTCTCACAACCAGTTAGCCATCCACCAGCTTCCCCCGAATACGAGGTCTAAAACTCTTGGCTCCTATACAGCTTCTCAATCTCGATTACGAGATCGTTGACTCCTGGGCCCTTTGGACACTCCTTCCACGTCCCATCATGGATACAATACACCTCCTCATTCAACCTCACAGTACAACTTTTCGTCACCGACTTGCTAGTAGTCCTCTCCACACTATCCCTCAGCAACCCAATCCCCAATGCCTCATCGGACGCACAATCATTGATCCTATCAAAATTCACCGCATGCTCCAACGCACACTGGCGCACAAGCGTCTCGTCGGGAATATCCTGGTACTCGTTCTCCAAACACATCGCGAACGGCAGCGCAAGTGGTGTTGGATACAAGTGCGCAGCGCACAGCAACAAGATGTTGCCGAGGCATTCGGACGGCCCGTGCATGCATTCTACGCCGTCGTTGTCGGTTGAGCGGCCGAGGAAGGAGAGTTGGAAAGCAACCTTGGAGGAGACGCGCTCCATGGCTGGGAGGACGAGTTCTTTGAGGCAGGCCTGTGACTGGTTAATATTTGCGCCCAAGGTATATATTGCGCGGGATGGGAGGGGAGGGACGGGGAGCGGGCGGACCTTGGTATCGGGACACTTGCTCATGATATGCGCCTCCAGCGGCACCAGCCTCTTGTTTGCCAGGGCCTCGCTGCCTGCCCCATTTGTGGCGATCGGCCTCGATTCACTTCTTAGGCCGGAGAAGTCGAGTCCGCCAGTTGCGGTCAGGAAGAACCAGAGGAGTGCGGCGGCTCCAAGGACCAAAGCGATTGGCCGAGATGAGCTGGCCGCCTGAGGGGAGGTGGTGTGGATGCCCATGTTTGCGGAAGAAGTTGCGGTAGGTGAAGCTTGAGGATGAGAAGAACGGATTTGAGTGTTTAGGTGAGGAGTTTGTGGGGTTGTTGGCACGGCAGCTGCGTGTGGGGCGGCGGACTTGACGTCTTGCTCATAGAGAGGAAGAAGTTCTTTTTTCTCGCCAGTGGGATAAGCGATCTCTGGCGTCGCGATCTCTGGCGTCGGGATTACAGTCTTTTCATCCATCCCTGCGATGAAAGTCTACATTCGATAGTGGTAGCTGGGCAAAGTTGGTGATGGGGACATACAACCATGATGGTCGTCGGGCCTACCCACAAGGCTGATGTCGGTGGTCAGACAGCTCTTGGCGAGGCTTGGCTGGGATCACCTTTCACTGCCAGACTTCACTTGACCTCGACATTTCGACGTCAAGCACCATGACACTCTTTTTCGCGGTTGGATTCTCACTTTCATATATTTTTCATCATGACCCCGTCCTCCTTCAAGCAGTAACGTTATGGTTCAAGCATTGAACGAGGGAGTGCATCTAACACGTTTTCCCATTATCATCACACCTCGGACTAAAATTTATGCACCTTATATCACTACTGACACACCCTTCTCTTGCCTTGATTGATCATCGAGCGTCTCTCGCTACGGCTCGTTGTCTTTCGTTCTCATCGTTCCAGACTCATCTCCACCGCCATGTTTCATCAGAACAATGTTCATTCTAAGAGACTGCAACCTCCAGTGTCTCGGTCTTATTGCTCAGTAGTAGACGTTGTTTGCAAAGTTTGAGGTTGCGCGCATGATTTCTTTGAATATTCGACGCTTTCACTCGACGATAACGACTCGTTGGCAGCTCTCATGCACGTGAATGCACGTCTCATGCCATGATCTTGCTCCCCCCTGCCATGCTCCCCCCCTGCCATCAGGCTTCTCCACGCAGACAGGGCACGTTTTCTTCTGCATAATCTCAACGTTCGAACATACGCCGACGACGAAGATGTTCATCCAGTCGTACGATGTCGTAAACTGGTTGATTAAACTTACTTGTCTCTGTATCTCACTCTACACATCCATTGAGCGCTACGCCACGTCTAAGGCTGAACGAAGATGTGGAAATTCTCCTTGTCCGAACCTGGCGTAACCACGGCTTTCTCCTCCTTGGCGTCTTCTCCTTATCCGAATCTGGCGGAACCGCAGCTTTCCCCTCCTTGGCGTCTAACCGTGGATGAATCTCGTGTTCATGTTTGTTACTTGGTATCCACGGGGTTAAGTGGTTAAGTGTTAAGTGTCGTGTAGTGCCGTGTAGTGCCGTGTAGTGTCGTGTGGTGCCGTGTAGTGTCGTGTGGTGCCGTGTAGTGTCGTGTAGTGTCAATCTGTACCAGTGACTTGCCTCCACTGCAGAATTCTGCGGCCACGCAAGTACCTGCTACAGATTGGCACGACACGTAACCACTTAAGCACTTAACTCCGTGGATAGGGCGTAATCTGACAGCCACATCACCCCGCCAAGGCATTCCCGCCATCTGCAGCTCTCAGAAAGTATCCGAGACAGCCCTAACTACCAACGTCGAATCAAGAACAACTAGGGCTAACCAAGATTCGCGGCGCCCAATAATAAGATGAGGAACTAAATAATTTACACGGAGTGCAAGCGACACTTTTCTATTTCGAGAAGACTGCCAACCAATTGGCAACGAATAACTATCAATGTCAGCTGAGAATGTGCATCGACTATCGAAAGCCAAGATACGAGGCGCTCTTTGCTGGCTCTTGGTCGTGACCTCTTGGGTACGGACGAGACAGGTACCACAACCGCAAACTCATGGCACGGCATATTCCTCTTCCATGGTCAAGACTTGTCAGATGCGGGCTGTTGTGTCTACAAGCTCTCCCATTCCAGTGGTTCAGCACTTCGCCTAGATCTTGGCCAAACATGGTCACAGCTCACGGCGTAGCTCTGGCAGCTCATGGCGCAGAAGTCCCTTGTCATGCCGACCATCTCAATTGGTGGCTTAGGTACGTGGACTCATCCTTGCACCGAACGCCGGTCGGACGGTTGTCTTCAGCAACAGACATGTTGATAAGTACTCTGGTTTACCTCGTATTTCTCTTTCTCCATTTCTCTCTTTCTCTACTTCTCTCATTCTCTCATTCTCTCATTCTCTCATTGTTGACTTTCTCGTTTCAAGTCCTGTCTGTCATTCGGTTGACGACCTTCGTTTTCAGACTTCGCAATGAAGTTCTCATTATCGTTGCAAGGCCTCAGCGGCCTTGCACTCATTTCTTCTGTCCTCGCAGCGCCGACATGGCCAGCACCCACCGACGAGCTCGAAGCCCTCATGCTCCAAACCACCGGCTACCGTTCCCGCCAATTCGCAGAGCTTGTAACGCCCTGTTCCAAATCCCCAAATATGCCCGGACGGATCAACGCCGCGGAATGGATGCGCACCTGTTTCCACGACATGGCGACTCACGATCGTTATCAAGGCACTGGTGGACTGGATGGGAGTCTTATGTTCGAGACGGGACGGAGTGAAAATACAGGGCCGGCATTCCATACAACGTTTATCTTTCTGCAAGAGCATCTGACTGTTAAGACGAGTATCGCGGATTTGTTGGCGCTGAGCATGTATGCCTCAGTCCGCGGCTGTGGAGGACCAATAGTGCCAATTAGAGGAGGAAGGGTTGATGCCGAAGCCGCGGGGCCCAACGGTGTTCCGCAGCCTGAGAATCCGACCGGGACGTTCGTTGCGCAGTTCGAAAGGATGGGGTTTAATGTGCAAGAGATGATCGATGCCACGGCCTGTGGACACACGATTGGCGGCGTACACTCAGCGCAGCATCCGCTGATTGTGCCTGTTGGCACGGCGCCGAATGAGTATAAACTCCTAGACGACCCGACGCAAGCAGCCAGCAAATTCGACGAACGCATAGCAGCAGACTTCGTGTTAGGAAACACCACAAATCCAATGGTGGGCGGTAGTGCCTTGAGGTATAAGAGGGACTCTGATTTCCGAATCTACACCTTCGACAGCAACGTCACGATCCGTCAACTAGCAGACCCAGACACCTTCCGCGCTCGCTGCGCAGTCAGCATGGCCAAGCTGATTGACACCGTACCAGCCAGTGTCCAGCTCAGCGACGTAATTGTCCCATACGACGTTAAGCCCATCAACGCCCAACTCACCCTCCTCCCCGGAGGCAGCCAGGTGAGCTTCACGGGGGAAATCCGTGTCCGTGCCACCACGGCCGGTGCATCGACCGTTGCGATCGCCTACAAATCCCGCGCCAAGGGCGTCGGCGGCACAATCTTAACCACGGTGGCAGGCACCGGTGGCGGCTTCGACGACTCCTTCACGTTCTTCGCATTCTCGGGTACAATCCCCGCATCCTCGGGGATTTCGAGCTTTGTGGTTACGGTGGATGGGGAGACGTGGGATAATAATGGTGCCGGCTTTCCTATGCAGGATACTGTTATTTATCAGAAGCCGCAGAGCTGTGTCGATCAGAATACTGATGAGGCGAATATGAGGCAGATGACGGTTACGGCGGCTAAGTTGACGAGTGTGCAGGGGGAGCCGGTGCTGGATTTTGCGCAGAGAGTCCCACGTACAGACGGCATAGTGGTGCCGCGGATTGTTAAGCAAAGTCTTCCGATGAATGAAGGGGAGACGGTGGGGCTCTACACACTTTATAGTGTTAGTACAGCGATTGGAAGTACGCAGGCACTGAAGAATTCTTTTGATGTCGTGCTTGGAGATATCAAGGACGAGTTCAAGCTCACAGGCGGTATGGGGACTAGTTGCGCTGCTTTACCGGGCGATGGCGGGTCGAGCTCTTCTTCGAGTACTTCGGCTTCGTCAACATCCACATCCGAGCCACCCACGTCAACATCTGAGACGCCAATAAGTACGACGGGAGACCCAGCAAGCACCACCGAAAATCCAACAACCACAGATGAGCCGCCGTCAAGCACATCCAACCCCCCAGCCGCAACCACAGGCTGGGTAAAGCTAGGCTGCTACACCGACCGCGTAGCCTCCCGCACTCTGCCCATCGGCATGAACGTCCCCTCTTCCCAAGGGGGCTCCACGAACGCCAAATGCCAATCCGCTTGCCTCGCCGCCGGGTACAAGTTTGCGGGTACTGAGTACTCATACGAATGCTTCTGCGGCAACACCCTCGACTCTGGCAAGGAAGCTGAGAGTGGATGTAACATGCCTTGTGATGGTGATGCCGGCGAGGTGTGTGGTGGACCGGATCGGTTAAGCGTGTGGGAGTGGCTCGGGACGGGGGAGCCTGATCCTGAGGTGAGTAGTACGACGAGTGAGGCCCCTGGGCCGACGTCTACGGTGCCGCCGGGATGGGAGGCGCTGGGATGCTACACTGATTCTGTGGCTGCGAGGGCGTTGCCCCACTTCGGGAACGTGGAGGGTGGGATGACGAATGGGGGGTGTGTGGATGCTTGTGATGCCGCAGGGTATGGGTATGCAGGGACTGAGTACAGCGCTGAGTGTTTCTGTGGGAATGAGATTAGGAACGAGCATGTGGAGGCGGAGGGGGGGTGTAATATGAAGTGTGCGGGTGCTAGTGGTGAGTTCTGTGGCGGGTCAAACAGGTTGACGATTTGGAAAAGAAGTTAGTTGTTGCTTTCCATAATTTATGCTTAATGAGGTTATGATGCTTGCGGTTTACGGTGTATGCTCTACGGTTTTCAGTGAACCAATTTTCACGACTTTCATAACAAGTATGCTGTTCGCGTCCTCTCTCTAGCAGCCCATTGACAAGTCATCCAGCTCCCGCACCCAAATCCACAGTAGGCGACTACACCTACCTAGGCTGCCACGCCGACTCCGTAGCCTCCCGCTCTCTTACCGGCCGCTACATCGGCACCGACAAAATGGATCTAGAAACTTGCGCAGAGTTTTGCGACGGTTTCGAGTATTTTGGTACCGAATACGGCAAAGAATGTTTCTGTGGTGATACGCTTGCGCCGACATCTGATGAGGCAGATGACGGAGATTGCCAGATGGCGTGTGCGGGAGATGGGAAGGAAGCTTGTGGTGCGGGAGGTCGGCTAAGTGTGTATAAGCTTGGGTAACTGGTTGGCTTAATGTAGCAGACGTGTCGAAGTACTGATGAGCGATGCCTTGAAAAATGGGAGAAGAGGATGTGAAATGGCGCTCCAGTTTCAATCGGTTAACGGTTGTTGGCAAGGCTCATGTTTTTGGGTTTGTGTGAAAAAATTGCCATGTTGAGTAATAAGTTCTTTGACATAAGAGCAACCGATCGACTTGGTGGGATGACTTCGATGCAATAATATGCTCTTAATTGTGGCAATATACAATCTAAATCTTGATCTCAAGCTACCATACTTGTACAGCCCTCATTAGTTTCTTGGTGTCAGGCCGCCAAGGGAGTCCAGTTCCTCCTTCCTAGACCTATAAACTTCCTGTGCCTCGCGCTCTCTCCTGCTCACATAGCCAACCTCTTCTCTCAGTTTCTCCAATCGTCCGTTGATAGCTGCACCTTCAGCAATCTGCAAAGTCCTGAACGATTCCAGAGCATTTCCAGCGGTGCCAAGAGCGTCGTAGGCTTCATTAATCCTCCCCTTAAGCATCTTCTGTCGCTTCTGGTAACCGCCTAGGTGCAGCGCCAACTTCTTCTCAAGCTTGTTGCCGCGCTCCGCTGAAGTTTGGATGTCGTTCTGCACAGTCTGAGTGATGTTAGTCAATGGTCGAATCATTTAGTGTTGTAAATGATTGCATACCTCGAAAGCTTTCGTCAGCTCTTCCCTCTCATCAGGCTCATCATCACCATAAGCAATGAGTGAAGGCGCCAGAGCTGAAGTATGCACCTTACGCCACGCCTTCTCAAAGGGCTCAGCTTGATCCTTCCAGTCCACCACCTTCTTGGCCATGGCGATCTCCAAGCCAGCCTTCTCTTTATCAGAGTCTGCGAAAGTCGGGATTGCTTGCGGTTTGCCCATCAACCTCATATCTGGCGCTGGGAACTTCGCAGCATCGTTTGCCAACAGTAAAGCCATCTCTTGTGCGATAGCCTTCTCTATTGGATCTTCAATGCTTTCGGCGTCCTTCATCAGACTCGCGACATTGACGACGGCCGGTCGAGGCAGACCTCTCTGCATGACCATCGTCCTCCGGTTGCGCTCTTGCGCCTCCCTAGCTTCTCTTGCCTCCTTCTCCCTCCTATCCCTAAGCTCCGCATCCTCCTCACTTAATTCCACGCGGCTCGGCGCAGCTTGTTCTTGTGGCAGTTCAAGCTCCCACTCTGTATCTTGTGGCTTTGGAAGGCTTGCCAAGCTTTGAGCAAGTGAGTTCTTCACGTCCTGTTGCCTCAAGCGCACATCCCGTGGTGTCTGTCCAACCAGCTGCATCTCACCGTTCTCGTTGATTGCGAACGCATCTCTGCCAGGCGTCTGAGCGATTCCAGGTGTGCGCAGCGGTGTTTGTCCAGCATTGCGGAAAGGAGTCGCCATCGGGTTCGGAGTAGCGAAGTCGTGCTTCCTAGGCGTCATGCCCTCGAAGCCTGTGCTACCTGGGCCCTCATACAGGACCGTGTTCTCTCCTCCTTGCAGCGCACTCTTGGTCTCGGTCAAAGCACGGATATTCATAATCTCATTCGCCACGCGGTCTTCCTGTGGCGGTGCTCTAGGTGTCCTGATGGGTGTCTGAGCTGTGACTGTGCTGTAACTGCTGACGAGTCCTCTGGTTGCGTCGTTGTCGCTTGCTCTGGCACTCTGGTTCGCACGCTCGCCGATAAAACCCTGCTTGACGATCTCCTCTAGCTCGCCTTCTCCGAGTTGTGGTGCTGGCAGGGCCAGAGCTCGGCGCTTACTGCTTTGCTCTGCCTCTCTGATCCTCTGCATCTGTCCCGCCTTCATGGCTGTCGCATAGCTCGCCGACGGACTGTTCTTGTCGTTCTTCTGCTTCTTGCGATCTCCGTCGTCATCATCGTCTCCCTTGCGCTTATTGGCAAGCTGTTGTTTCCTCGGGTCGAATGCTGCGCGCTCCTTCTCGTTCATCTGATCTTCAGCCGAGGTGTCGTAGAATCCTGGTGCGGCCTTCTTCTCGAAAGGAACGTCGGCGTTGTAGTCCATTTGTCCCTTCTTCTTGGTTGTGATTTTGATGTTGATGCCAGCCGTCTTAAGTTCGCGGCGCTTCTGCAGCACTGCCAATCGTCTCGATTCCTCGAGTTGCCTCTCACGAGCCTTCCGCTTTGCCTTCTTTCCTTGTGTGTTCGCCAATCTCGCTCTCGCCTCGCTCAGCATCTCCTTCTCATCCTCATCCATATCGATTGTGTCGGGTCTCGCTGGTTTCGACTCTGGATCCGGATCGAGCTCTCCTGGTCTGAGTTTTCGCACATCGTCGGCGCTTGGTGCAGCAGCTCCATCGACGCCCTGCAATCCTAACTCCCCTGCTTCCTTCTCCTCTGCCTCATCCAGCAACTTCTGGTATCTCTCCAAGCACTGGTTCGCCGTCCTTCCAACGAGTGGTGCAAGCGTCCTCCATTGCGTCGGCATCAGTTTTGCAAGGTGCAGCAGCTTCTCATCCTCCTCTCGGCTCCACTCCACCTTCCTGATGCCAGGGTCGAGCCATTCGGACCAGCGCGCTTTGCATTGCTTTGGCGTCTTGCGCGCCAGCAAGGACGAGACGCGCGCCCATTGATTGAGGCCATATTTCGAGACCGACGCCTTTAAGATTTCATCTTCGATATTCGTCCAGACGCCTCCCTTGACGACAGGCATATTGGCGGTTGTTGTGTGGTGAAGATGAAGTTGATGTTGTTCGTGGTCAAGCTTGGGCAGGTGGATGATGGAAGGTCAGCCTTGTGTCGCCAAATTATTGGGAACGCGGAACTGGCATGGGTCGTCGTGATACCTCACGTGATGCCATCAATGAGACTGTGGTCAGGTCAACCTGTGGAACCGTTCCAAACGATGTGGGATTACGCCTAAACGTAGTCGCTTGAGTTCTATAAACAGTTAGATGACAGGAGTCGCCCATATTGTAGAACCCGGATGTGAGTGAGGGTGCCGTATTTCTCAAAGCGAAACCGTCCATAGCCACCATCACCGCAACGCGAATTCCAAGACTCAGAGTCATCACGGAAAAGTTTACGGATATGAACATTGCCGCACAAGGGGGCCGATACAGCAGTAGTAGAAGTAAGAAGTTGACACATTAAAGTGTTTGTATTTTATTCCTCCTGTTTATATATCTTCTCTGTCCAATGTTCTAGATCCTGGAATTTGAGCACTTCATCGCCCCAAGATGTCCAACCGGTCGTGAGATTCCTTGCGAATATCTCCAAACATATCGGCTCCGATGGTAGCAGAGGTTGAAACAGCTCTGAGAGATTCGGCTTTCTTGAATGTAAGTCTGGCACAGCCAGTATGATGCGACGTGTGACTTCACTTTGACTCCGAGGTTGTTCTGATGAACTCGAGCGCCTGCGCCCAAGCAGCAGAACCTCATATGGTCTTCTCCAGACGCCATCAATAGCGGTCACTGGCTCTCCACCGCTAGTAATCTTCAGCCACACCCATTCTTCGACTAGCTCGATACCCCACTGCCCAAACAACGAGTTCTGACCATCAATGAGCATGTCATGGAAAGCTGCTTTGTTGGTGACCCAAACGCCGACCAAAGCATTGTCATTGAGCTTGTCCTCCAATGGTATTGAAGCGAGCAAGGCCTTGATGTCTGCTGTACCGTTTGACACCTTGTAGTTACCTGCTCTGCGTACTGATCGGTTCGGCCACGGTGGATCCATTATCACCAGATCATACTTGGTTGGATCCTCCTTGAAGAACGGCAGGAATTCTTGGATGGTTCCTGGGACGAAAGTAGAAGCTGGCGGGTACGATGGTTCTCCCGACTTTGTTCTTTTCAGTTTTGGCGGTGACGGCGGGTCGATAATTGGAAATGGAAATCCCTCCACTTCCTGTTTGGGAACTCTCTTCTCGGCTTTCGTCCGTTCAAACTTCGTCCTCTTCGATTCACCGGACTGTGATACCTCGCTCATGAAGGCCGAGATTCCCGATTCATTGCCGTCATCGTGCTCCCGCTTAGCACCAGGTGACAGTATTATGTCTTCATAAGACGAGTCTACCACTCTGTTCCAATGCCAGCAGTCTCGGCCATTGCCACGCGCTTCATCCAAGGCAAGCTGTAGAGCTCGCTGCAGAATCAAATCATGGATGTTTGGTACTGCTATCCCACCGGCGGCTTTCTGGGACTTGGGCTCTGTCGAGGCGTACGGCTTGCTCAGTGGTGTGGTGGAAATTATTCTCCTCCTATCTATGTCATCGAACTGCTGAGCCAGTTCGTGGGAGTGGGGAATATCCGCGAGGGTCACTGTATTGTCTTCATTCTGCCAAATGACGCTCGATGAAAGCCAAGAATCGGCGTCCTCGTCTCTCAAGTTGTCACTAAGCACATCTTTCCACATAGGAACAACTCTCTCGTCGTCGGCGCTCGTGTTGGCGGAATTTGGTGTTCTGGTCACGGCGCACGTGCCGCCGCAAATATTTCCTGCTCCGCCTCCGGACGCCAGGGCGGCCTCCGCATAACGTCGGCTCGGCAGGATTTGAATCAGCAATTGCCGAACTTCACGCGGAGAAAGATGACGTCCGGACTAGCCGCTAGGTCGTTTCCCCAACTTCTGCTACCCCACGATTTTTTACTCCGCGACCCCTTGCGTACACACAACACCAATGGAAGAATTATAGTATCGTTTACTCTCCGCTCCACCTTTGACGCATAAACACCTATCCCTCCACCAAATAATACCAGCAGACAACCTAGTCGGCGGCACGGGATGCCACCGGCGCTCCTGGGCCATGCCTCCCCTCCAGAGTCAATGAATACCACAACACACCGACCACAAAATATGGAAGCGCGAGAGCGCCGGGGCAAGCAGCCGGCTGTGTGTCCTACAGACGATGATCACGAAGCCTTAAGGACCAAGACGCCGATAGACAAACAAAGTCTCGACTATGTATGGAGGACAGGCTTAGCCGGAGGTCTTGCCGGCAGTGCTGTAAGTTCACTTCCACTGCGGAAACCAGTTAACACCTTTACTGACCTCTAAAAGGCCAAATCCTTGGTAGCACCACTCGACCGAGTCAAGATCCTCTTCCAAACTGCCAACCCCATGTTCTCCAAATACGCAGGTTCATGGAGCGGGGTTTACCATGTCATGACCCATATATACCGCGATGAGGGCGCCGTCGGCCTTTACCGTGGACACTCCGCAACTCTACTCCGCATCTTTCCCTATGCCGCCGTCAAGTTCCTTGCCTACGAGCAAATACGAGCAATTCTTATCCCATCCCACAACCACGAAACACCTTTAAGGCGACTCCTCAGTGGCAGTTTGGCCGGCGTCACTAGTGTGTTCTTCACTTATCCGTTAGAGGTCATCAGAGTACGAATGGCATTCAACACGCGGCACGACCAGAACGCTGGCTTCACACATACAGTCAGGAGGATATACAATGAGCGGCCAGCACCTTGTCCGCCTGCGCCTGAGGTCCACAGCAGCCACAAATCAGTCGCAGCAATTCAGACAGCTGAGAAGGTTGCAGTGGACTCGCTACACAAGCTTGCGCCCCAAGGCGGCTTAGTAAACTTTTATCGTGGGTTCTCGCCTACGATTTTGGGAATGCTGCCTTATGCTGGAATGTCCTTCCTTACGCATGACACCGCCGGCGACCTGCTCCGCCTTGAAGCTGTGCGCGAATGGACCACGAATCCAAAACCCGAGGGCTATCCACCTGGAAAACCAGCACCACTGAAGTCCTGGGCTGAGCTGTTCGCCGGAGGAATTGCCGGTTTGGTCTCACAGACTGCCAGTTACCCATTAGAGGTTATCAGACGTCGTATGCAAGTCGGAGGTGCCGTTGGTGATGGCCACAGATTGCATATTTCCGAGACTGCTGGATTGATCTTAAAAGAGAACGGGTTCAGAGGTTTCTGGGTTGGACTGAGTATTGGCTATGTGAAGGTTGTGCCGATGGTGGCCGTCAGCTTCTACGTTTATGAGCGCGGCAAGACTTGGCTTGGCATATAAGGGCCCGGTGGCTGTGAGAATGAAGAGCCAACTATGGCTCCTGTTTATGGCGCGATAGAGCGAGAACCTCAACGATATTCGCCCTGCCCAGATCGTGATTCCCTTGAGGCTTCGATGATAGCGCGCGTTTGGTTATGGCATGTCTTGGCGTTTAGAGGGTGGGTTAGCAATACTAGATACCTGGAATCAGGAGTATTTTCTTGAATATAAGCACATAGGTTACATATATCCGATTTACCTATATTTCCCGAGACAGGTTAGTTCTCTCGCTCATTTGTGTGCTCCAAGTATGCGAGTTGCGCCTGACACTTCTAAGGCCCGGTCCACGTCTTTACTCATCGACAACTGCTGCTAGTAATAACAAATGAGCTCGCAATCCCCCAACAAGCGGACGGCCGAGGTTGCGAGCTTCGATACAGACGCTGGACGCAAGAGACAGGCCACAAGACGAGTCGACCAAGATGGCGTTGTTGTAAATGCTGACGACAGACGAACGCCTCCTTCTGATGCCTCCATCCAAGTTACGCAGCCGAAGCCTCAGTTCACGGGCCGAGCATGGGAGCCATTGAAAGCCAAATATGAGGATCAATTCGACCATCCTACCGTCCACAGACCTCTCTTCGAGCCACCGATATTTGACTACGACAAGTTTGAGGATGAATTTGTCCCGCATGAAAAGAAGCTTAAGAAAATGTTTATTTGGAGATGACCGTGTCGAGATTAATGCGTATCGAGATGCGGTGACAGAGGTCGCGCTGCTTGCTATGTACCGGCAATGGTGTAATGAGAATATCGTGGCGTGGAGGAATCAGCAAGAGTCTGCCGAACGTCGGGTCTATCACGATCTACATATTGAAGTGCAGAGTGAAGAGGGTGTTGTTGCCCTCGAACGATCAAAGCTTTTAAAAGAGTGTGGAGAACTTGTGTGGCTCGAGGATAGTTGGTTGGATAATTATGGGGAGACGACAAGGATTGAGGGTTTGAGTGGGGAAGAGTTAGTTCGCAGATTTGGGATTTACGATGAGTTTGTGAAGCAATGTGGACATCTGTTTTGCAAGCCGATTGACGCTCTGAGCGCTGATAAGCATGCCACCGTGGTAGGAGCGTCGGACAGGAGAAAAGAGTTGGACAAACACAAGGAACAAAGAGGAGAGGCGTTGAGACGTGAAGCGGCGAGGATGAGAGAAGAGTTGAAGAGAAAGGAACCGTAGCTCGAACAGTTGGGCTGAAGGAGACAACCCCGCATGAGAGCGCTTGAAACACCAAAAACCATGTAAAAAAAGGGGATACACAGCGAGGTGCCTTACCCATTACATTCGGATTAATCCGTCACTCCACGGACGAGAGCTCATGATCTCTGAGGTTTACTACGCAGACAAACCCATACTCACCCCTCCAACGCCACTGAAAACAATCCCAAACGCGACCCCGCACCCCATACTTGGCCTTTAAATCATAACTTCATGCACCACGGTCAGGTTGCCAGTTACCGAAGGATCCTTCTGAGGATCATACTTGCCGATACCTTCAAGTGGTGCATACTTCTCGCAGAGGTAACACATATTATTGTACGGCCTATAAGCGATTAGCAGCCATTCCCAGAAACAGAGTGTGGGAGCTTATGTTCGCCTCAAAGTCCTCCCATCAGGGCCAGGATGCTCAGCGGAGTAATCGAGATTGGTCTTGATGCTATACAAGTGGATTCTGTCATCAAATTCCTACACAGACTCGGCTGGCGGGTAATGTGACAAGAACTGCTCAAGGTATTCCTTGGACCTCAGATGATCGCTGAACTCGGCTCGCCAATGCGCCAGCTCTATATTATTGTGGCCGTCGACCGACGCAGCATCGAAGATCATCACTTCTCAGGTCGCCACGTCTTTTCCGATATTACCATCTCATAAATCTACATGGATGAGACATGGCTTGAGCTTGCGAACATCGGCCTGCAACGGTTTTAAAAGACGGTGAACGACTTCCACGTCGACGTGCCCTAGCGCCTGCCCCATCTTTGGCCGTTTTCCGTTCCTTGCGACGTCTGTGGTTGTATTCTGGAGCGCAAGCTTAGAAAATAGCGCCGCCTAACTGTCAGCCCAGCCAACCCCTTGGGCAATGCTGCCTTCCCATGTGGTGACCTGGAAGCCGAACATGTCAGTTGGTAAAGCTTAGCCAGCTTGTTAGCAAGCTCAGCCGGATTTGAGGCACTAGTTACATCCATCTCGACGAATTGAGAGATGTAGAGGTGTGCTTCGTGGCCCGCAATTTTGTACGAGTACTTGCTATTATCGAATGGCTCTGGGATGAAGCTGGGCATGAGGCGTTAGATCTCCTTGGGAGATTCTAACTCGCCTTTGAGCATCGTTCCGCCGAGCTCGCCGAATGTAACCTGTGATGTTTGTCAGTCATCTTGGTTCAGAACCAGGATAAGGAGGTGTTACCTTGTGGAAATACACATTCTCGGTGTCGTCAGCTTCGACTGTCGTAAGCTTATCAGTCACCGTGAAGACGCTTTTGCCAAAGAACTCGAAAGTGTGAGATTTCGGTGAAATTGGCGGACACGTCAGAACAGTCTCATCCATTGGGAAGCGTCCGTCAAGACTGGCGATCATATCTTTGATGTTGACAGTCATTTTGGATCTGGATGTCGAATTCGAAAGTTGTAGATGGAGGCACTTGGGTGCTTCTTGTGTCTCGGTCGTATTGCTCTGCTGCGGCTCAATTGGAGCTCGGCATATGGGTGCAAATCCAGCTTTACGGCTATACCGAGGACGGGACAAGACAAGTACTTGTCTTTGAGTACGAAGCTCTTTGATTCGGAAAGGACAGCGAAGAACAACAAGAGCCTGACAATCCCGTCGATGCACTTTGTTCCTGAGCGAGCAGCACAGCATCAATGAACAAGATGCTCGCTTTGTGCAAAGGGCAAGGAGAATTTGAGTTTGGGGCGACACTGAGGCGATATTGACTATGTCAGAAGCAATAGGTCAGGAAAAGCAGCGAAAATCGCCATGAATCACTCACGGTACACGTCATCACGGCATACGATCAGACCTGCCCGCCGGCCCACCTATCAGCAACTTTCTGTCGACTTCACATCAGCATCGTTCCAGAGAAAACAGGCGCCGTACTGTAGACGCAACGTCGATCTGTCCGTAGCATTCTCGGCCTATTCTCCTTTCGGTACAGGCGAACATTCCAGTCCCTGCGAAGACCATACCTCCGGCGTCTGCTCGACATTCGATTTCAACCCGTCGGGTTCTCATGCCAGATGTCAACTAAAAGAAGCGACGCCGCGCTGCACCTATGCAATCTTGAGGAGGGCCGGTATCGAGATTGCACATCAATCCCCTGAATTAACCATATCCAACCATGCCATCCCGCAATATAAAACCTTCGAAGCACCAAAAGCTCTGTACCATACAGCAGATATCCAGAAATAAAGCTTACCACCTCCCAACCGGTTCTCCCTAGCCGTCCTTCGTCGACAACACCACAGCAGCAGCATTTATACCGATTCGTAGCGGTTATTGTATTACAAGCTTATGGTTGCATCAGCTTTATGAGGAGGGATATCATTCGACCATCGTCCGAGCGACCGAGGAAGTACATATGTCGCCAAGAACCGTTAAAAGCACGAGCTGGGGCCGTGCCGCGAACAGGACGACCACGAGGGACAACGGAACCAACGGATAACTTACTTCATCTACCTTTACGGAGTACATCCAGGAAGTAGGTCAAGGAACGTAAGCAATGGACCCGTGAAGATGGTGCCGTCAGCGAGTATTGACTCCTCGCGAGGCAGTTTTTATACTAGAAAACCGTGTGAGGCGACCTTAACCGTCGAGTTGGAGCTCCTCGAAGTCGCTCTCGAAATTGTGCGCAAGCAAGCTTTTTAGCGTGGACAAGTGTCAGGTCGTCGGAAAGTTTGTGTTAACCTGTAGGCCTCCTCCCAACCGGTTCGCCATAGGGTCATCGCTCGTTCGCCCGTCGCGTTGTCAACACAGCCAAAGGGATGACTATATCCAGCTGAGCTTGATGGTTCTATTCCGGACCGCGGAGTCGAACCCCGCGCAACCGCGAACTTCTATTCATCGAATAGTGGGAGGTGGATATGAGCTAAAGTTCAACTGAAACATTGTACTTTATGCTTCCAAATACAATAAGTAGTTAGCGGCATGGTGCCGCTTGAAAGGGTGATTTGCAAGGATCGCAGTTGAGCGCAGGTGAGCGCATAAATGCACAAAGTGGAGTGGATGGTACTAGGGTGATGCTGAAGTCGAGCACCCCTGAAGACCACCCTCTTGAGACCCCTGGTGGCAAAACTTCGCGCAGCTGGCCAACCAGACGTCCGACACGTCCGGCTTGTGGACTTGTGAGACAAACGCATTATGGAGTGTCTCAAGGCACCCGAAGCACTGGGATGAGGGGAAGCAGATGAAAGCAGAGGTCTCCACACCCGCCCAGATGAAACACTACACAAATTCTGCCAACACCTAGTCCGTTCAGCCCGTCGAAATGGTAGCAATGCTCAACAACTGCTTCCCCAGAGCGCACCCACGACTCCAACTCTCACCACCTATGCATCGCATTCCTCAAAAAGCTCGATGAGATGCGCGAACCCCTCGCACCTCTCGTCTCAATGTCAACAGGTGTCTCGCATCCAGCTTTCTCAAACACGATCGTCCTCGACTGTAACCCACGGGCACGCGGCGCTGCAGACGCTCTAGGGCCACCAGGGCGCCCTCGACTCCAGACAAAGGGTAGGCCTCTGGTCCCTAGCGGAGGAGGACCAGGAGCATTATAGTAGAACCGCTCCGCGTCTTGGAACTAAGAGCTGCTCCGACCTTTGTTGTGCAGGGGTGACAGGACGCACCTGTGAAATTCACACACTGAGTTCTTGATGTAGGCAATTATTTACTTGATCGCTTGTTACATCAGTAACGTGAGTACCGGGAGCGTGCACGCCACAGATATATTTTTTAAGCGAGGAAGACATGAGCTGTATACAGCCATCCGATGACATTCGATGCGTCTCCCTTTCGTTTACCTAGAGTTGCGGGTTTTGGCATCCCTTCAGCAAGGAGGAAATCTCGGAAGGAAGGGTGGAGTAGGCGGATAGGATTTGCACTGCTTTTGGGAACCTCCAAGACGGAGTGAAGATGGCTCAACATCTCCTCTACATCCATTTGCGCCTGCTTTGTTCCAATAGCTGACTTGTCGAGTAGGAAGCCAAGAGCGACGGCGGATAGGGGATTGAAAAGAATGACAATAGATCCAACAACTCGTTTGAAAAGCTCGTATGACTCCTCCCCGCTCTTCCTCATACTCTTCGACAATTGAATTTGATAGAATTTGAGCATAGATATGGTCAAGCTCTTTCTCTGGGTTTCTTTCACTTGTTCCTCCCTCGAGTACGAGAGATAGCCGCTTGCGAGCGAAAAGAGCAGGGTGTTTGTCCTGTTTAAAAAACCGACATGCTGTTGCTGCCCAAATAAAAAGCCCGCAAGCTTTCTCAACCAGACGCCTGATGATATTTGCATCTAGCTGGGTGTTTTTAAATTCTTCCCAAAAGTATAAAGTAAGGTCGTCATCGATAATTCCCCGAGAGATCTCGCCTAAACCCACGTCTCGATGCCAAATTCCTGCATTTTCTCCGAAGCCAAGACGAATCGGTGTCTCTGGTTTACTGGTCACCAGAACTCGCAATTGATTGTTGAGTTTATGTTTGCTAACCGATGCAAGAAGATCGATTATAAGTCGCACATCTCTTTGATCATCGCACTCGTCCAAGGCATCGATAACAAGAAGCAGCGGAAAATGAGGCAGTTCTGACTTTGTCATAGCCAGCGTTCCAAGAATGAGCAGTTCCCACTGTTCACTCATTGATCGAGTGTCGATGTCCCTATTCTCGTTTACAACCTCAACTATGCAGCGCTTCAAGGCAGGCGGTTTCTGTGCCAGCTGAGCAGCAATGGTCGTGAAGAACATGCTCGCCTTACCAACGTCGCCGCCACCTCCAGAGAAGAAAAAGCTCGCCCCTAGCTGGTTTTTGTGTTTGGTATTTACGAGCTGCTGTTCTAGCGATGGTGGACTTTTACGTCCCAGCCATGCCGTTCAGCCAGAAAATACGATCTCTTGTCGCATGTATCTTAAACCCATTCTTTTATTTCGTTGAGCACTCCAACTCGGGTACCTGGAAGGCATGAGGGTTCCTGTTTTCTTTTCGAGTAGTTGAATCCAGCTTCAACAGCGTACGGCAACGGGTTCAGGATTCCTTCGGGTTCTACATGTTGTAATCAGCAAAAGAACCTCAATGTTATGCTTGCAGCCGGTGCTTACTGGTATTGAACACACCTCCATTGTGAACACTGCCGCTGTTGTGCTGGTCTTGTATAGTATGACCACTTCTTTTATATACATCTCCAAATTGCACTCGAGCGCCTCCGCCAATTTTATTATCCTGGAATTGGTGACCATGCGAGGATGCCTTTTCTTCGCTGCAAGGGATAAAGCATTCAACCTCATCTGCGGAATCTGACCAGAATGTTGGATACGCCATTATGCGACGTCTTGATGGGCTATGAAAGTTCGGGCCATGGAAGATATTTTGGAGGAGGAAACGAAATGTTCAACTAAGCGCGGGATTAGCCTAGCGTGCCAGGATGAGGTTAAATGAAGCCAAATGAGGTTAGACATGGGGAGCGCGTACCATTGGGATGGTACCTCTCACTGGCTTGGCAAAAATGTGGAGAAGCTGAGCACCAGTGCAAGCTCCTCTGTTCTTCACCTTATTGTTCACCACTTTGCTCACACCACCTTGCTGTTCATCTTTTGTCCGTTACGGCTGTCTTGCTCGTGCCTAAAGCTCCTTGAAATCAATGCTACAGCGTCGCTTCATGCTTCGCCCTTACAACTGAATATTGGTGAGACCGATGTCTAGCTAGGTCTCAAGCGGCTTGGTCAAAGAGCTTCCGTCTCTTGAGGTAAATCCACTCGCCCTTGCTACCGCCCTCTTTCTATTTCTGCCATCGGAAGATATGTGGGCTCCGCAAAGGGTACTGCCATGGGTGCCAGTTTGCGATGGTCCCTACCGAGGATGATGTCTGTCGGCTGAAAATATCCCCCATATTTCTTTATTTTACATTCCAGAACTTTTTAGACGATAAGTGTTCAGGAGATCACAGAGAATCGTTGCGAGTCGCTCCCAACGCCATTGTCTGCTTGGCTTACTCGGTAGATGTGACCGAACAGTGACTAGGCCAGATTGGGCAGACTGCATACAACCCCGCAACAGCGTCAAGACAATACATGTCTCGTCGCGTGTAATGCAGGTCATCCAAACAAGTACAAAGAGGTCTGAATGCAGGGCTGGTGATGGAGCTGGTAGAGAGCATCAGATGCTTCTACGGAATGTGAAGAAGACTTTTTACCTCATGTGGGCAGTTCGAAGGTCATGCCGACTTGACCGGCAACCGAAGCATACTAATGCGGCGACCATTTCAACTGCACGAGCGACGAGGATCAATACCTCTTGAAAGCAATATATGTACGCCCAACACTGCTAATAGTCAAAAACCTGCAGGCTTTCTGAATACACTTTCAAAGTTGGGGAATAGTTGGAGTTTCTACACGAAATGACGGCGAGCACGTTGCCAGATCGACCATCTTGGGAATACAGAGCACGGTCCTAGCCCCATCAATTTCAACAACAGCGTTCTGCCATGACGTCCGGCAGTCTGTTACTGTAGCAAGACAATGCATGAATCTTGGGCCCTCATGGAACCTTGCTATTAGAGCTCGTGGTCTGGGAAGGCTGGGCATTGTTCATTTTGAGGAACCTTATCCCATGTCATGATGCGCCAGGGGGGAAGGCGTCGGTTTCGATGGTGCACTTGGGCAACAAAAACACGCACTTGTCGTTGCATCGAGACAAAATGAAAAGAACGTTGGCGGTTACATAAAGACTTCAGTTCGCCATTATCAAATATAGCAAAGCGTTTATGGCTTCAGAGGACGTCGGAGTACAGTTTCTGGCACCGAACTTGCGAGTTGATGTGTCTGGGTAACTACCAATATAAATCAAACTTGCTCCCCACACGGCCCGTTCCGCTGCACTGCGCTCTTCCGGAAACATTTCAGGCACGGCCACAGTGGCAAAGATTTAGTTTCTGCATCGAGTATGATAAACAGCGTTGAAGTGCATGAAAAACTCGAGAAGCGAGTGTTTCTTTACGAATGACAAAACAGAAAGTCTGGCGGCTTATTTGAGCAAGACTTCCTGTCGAGATAATTTGCAGGCTTTAAAGTCCTGAAGTTAGATGAGTGTGACGAACATTCACGTAGTCACTGTTGTATGCTTTTATTAATTATTGCTTCTTTGCACTTTTACTTCAAACCGTGGTGTTGAAATTCTATTGTTGCTGCTTCATTGAGCTAGCTGCTTTGTCTTAATTTTACCGCCCGTCGTCCTCATCCATCCACTTGCCATCCCCAAGAAATGTGTTCTCGAATCTTTAACCATGATGTACACAATTAGGAAACAGCCATCACGGTGGTTTCGTTAGTTCTTGATCTTGCACGCCCAGCAGCAGCTTACAGGCGCTGTCTGAGCGCAATGGCCGCCCCGCCTCTATGTTCTGCGGGGTCGACAAGTGTAGACCGTTTTATCCAGCCGCCGCGTTGCCCCTTGCTGAAGTGAAGCGACAGCGCCTACGTCCTAAACCAAGCCACTAACCACTACTACGACACCCTCAATGTTGTTATTGTGCCGTAGTTTTTGCATGAGTACGAGACAAATACGCGCGCAACATTATAGCCGACGTACAACGCTGTCAAATCCTTCAAACTGATATGTCACCTCTCGTTATCGATAATCGACCTCATGCACCAGCAGCCGCGAGGTATGGATAACTTTTGTCGTCGCATTCCTTGAGCTCCTCAGAACCGCTCCGTGATTCAATCCACGGCATAACACTTGGCCTGATTTAGATGGCCTGAATCCTACCTGGTTTTGGTGTTGAAGATTTAAATGAATTTCAAATATGGAATTTAGCCCTACCTCATGCTTTTCAGAACTAGGTGTTCACGTGGCTGAATCTGTTGGAGCACGGTATGCCAACACATTTGGTCTTGAGGTTACACTGAGAAGTAAGCGACCACAGCGATCGAGCATGAAACAGCTGACACTCATAACAACGAGTGCCTATATGTAGGAAGAGATAGTAATACTAGAATAGAACAAGCACTTTAATACAATTCGGTTAACACCTACCAAATTCCGGCCGTTGCTCCCTGCGCGCCCAGCATTGTCGCTAGACCGACTTAATTGCAACAAAAGTATACCATAACTACCGGGGATTATATACATCAGACATTTCCTTATTTTTGTGGCAGAGACGCGTATTGTGCCCAGGCTTTCCGTGTGTGCCGCAGCGCCGTGGAACCGTCTTTGTTCTTGTGCGCCGACGACCACTCTTACGAATTTCACATTCGACCTATTCTTGACCCCAATTACGTGTCGCTATTGTCTCGGCGTCGTCAAGGTTTGGTTCAGGTTTCCAGGAGTCGAAGTGTGGCCGGAAATCCTTCCACCTCACCAGATATTCTCTGTCTCCTGTCTTCGACACGCTGTCTGCCAATATGACCTCAACCCCTGGTGCTCTTCTCCTTCCAAGTCAGCCTCCACAGGTGTCGGGGACGCTGAGGGCCCGGGCCTCCCTCGAGTATCCCTTGATAAACCGACGGTAAAAGTTGGCGAAACCTAGAAACACTTGTAGCTCTCGGAATGCCTTCGGTTCCGGCCATTTTCTAACATACTCCGCCCGACTCTTCCCCATCGGTACCGAATGGCATTACGAAGTACTCGAAATGTCCATATCAGGTCCGGAAGGCTGTTTTCTATCCGCCCCCTCTTTTGATACGGATTCTATGGTAAGCGTTTTTGAGATCCAACTTCGTAAAGATAGGGGAGCTCCCTAGGCGATCCAGCGTTTCGCTGATAAGTGGTAGCGGGCGTCGGTTCGTGATTGTAATGTTATTCAGACATCTGTAGTCCACACAGAGCCGTAAGCCTCCATCCTTTTTAGGCACGAATAGTACTGGAACTCCCGCTGTGCTCGTGGATCTTCGAATCCAACCTGTCAGGAATCGGTGTCGAGAGATGTCACTCGTGATGTACTGGAGAAATCCGAAGCCATTTACGCCACCTACCTCACCAGTATTAGG
>RCNJ01000299.1_pt1 | contig 25703 bp, 16 predicted proteins | sample 2041171 | NCBI WGS metagenome assembly RCNJ01 (sample SAMN09708213, study PRJNA481090) | feces metagenome | biome: feces | host: Pygoscelis adeliae | place: Antarctica: Rookery Lake | collected 2010-03-01 | reverse complement strand
ACTACGACGCCCTGTTCCGCCTGCATTTACCGGTACTACTGACATTTGTGCTTCAGCGCCAAGCCAGTTATCGGCAAGCAACTCCAACACTTTTATCTTATCTTATGGAGGGTCAGAGTGTGCTTACACTTCTAGGCCGTGTTGTGGCACAACCCATTGCTTTTACTCGTTTTTACTCGTATAAGCAGTCAGATGATTAACGAGTTCGACAATAGTGAGCTGTCGTGGCGTGAGCTATTCGCCAACCAGTGCTCTCGTCATTTTCTCGATTGGAAGACGTTCCTTGACTGCTGAAGGCTTTCCGGCCGGGTTTTTCTGTCTGATAAACTGTTCTAATATTTGTTCTATACGTGAACCATTCATTTTCCCAACTCGTTCAACAGCTTGAACCTAGCTGTGGGCAAAGCGAAGATATGGTGAGGTAGCTCCTTGCGACATGGTAACCTATTGTGCCGAAGGCGGTGACGCTTCCCAGCGACCTTGATGTCCAGATAGCGGCAGAATGTCGACCGCAACCTAACCCATCCAGTTCTCCGTCCCAAAATAAATGCAATCTCCAGCCACTGATCACCGCCCCTCGCTACCGCCATGATTTATTGATAATGCATGTCGATTGTCTGTAACATATGTGAACACACACCCAACACATGAGCGCCCGAGCCCCAATGAGCCGCCCCGGCAGTAATGCGCTTCCACGGCGTCCTTCTATCCTGCCAGACCGAAGGCCTAGTACGAATACCACGACACGCCTCCATCCAACAACCGGAGAAACGTCGCATACGGCGGAATCGAACAATGATGCCGATGTGCCATTCGAGAAGCGCTGTGTGCTATGGGTCCACGACGAGCAATTCTCCAAGGAGGAGGTGCTGTTCAACCACACTCTGCTCCTGCCCGGCACCTTGCAGGATGGGAGGTTGATGGGCATAATACCGGTCAAAGCTGACGCACTTGGCAGGGACATCGCGGATAAGTCTGTTTCAAAGCAGGGCCCAGCGGCCGGCAGTGTAGCTGGTGGAGATAACCATGAGGTGGAGGAAAAGCAGTACCTATTCACGCCAAAGGAGATGAGCAAGGAGATGCTGGCGCGACATCCAAAGCTGGAGGTCTCGGTTGCCAAACATGTTGCTGGTGTGTTCGGCTTCAAGCATAGGACAAACGTTCTTCTCGCCAGCAGAACGGCGGCAGCTGTCTCGGCCACGCATGTCGAATTGTCATTCCGAGACGTTTACCTTGCGCGCTCAGACATGTGGCGTTTGACGGTCGCCGAAATCAGTAATAAGACGGTTTACAAGGGACAGAAAATTGTGTTCATAGGCACGATAAAAGCAACAGTGACCAACGTATATGTGGCAGGGAGGAAGGTGCAGTCGGCTTTCTTCAGCACAAATACAAAGCCGATCTTTCGAAGCGAGAGTGCGAGATATGTCTTGTTTATACAAATGAGTAGAGAAATGTGGGACTTCGACAGTGAAGGCAGTGGAGAGATCATGTTCACAAAGGTCGTAAATGGCTTTCTGCCAGCACTTTTCAAGAGGTGGGTGGCTTTGAAGGCACGGCATCTCGTCAGTATTTGTCTCTTTACTCGCGTGGAATACGATACAGGCCTATCAAACGACATAAAAAGCGAGGTAGAAGACTGCGACTACTTTACCGGCTATCAGGATAGAGATGGCAACAGGAAGCCATACAAGGACTTCTATCGTGTTGTGGTTAGTGAGATGGCAAGCGCTCAGTGGACGGATATCCTCTTCCAGCTCAAGCACGAGTTTCGATTCTTTAGACACGACATCACGAATTTCCGCCTCAATAATTTCGTAACAAGGCCAGAGAACCCCCCGGAAATTACAGATTGGAACCTCGGCTCCATCCCTGGGACGAGAATTGAGGCAGAGCCAACCTTCGCAATCCATGGCAACTTTTTGGAAGCTATCACTCTTGCCACCAGCCAATTCTCGTCAAACCACATTGATAGAGATCTGGTGAGGACAGGGATTTCGATTGTTGTGATTACGCCAGGACCAGGACTGTTTGAGGTGGATTATGAGAGGTTGAGAAGCACCACGGATGCCTTGATTGGCAGCGGAATTGGTATAGAACTTGTTTGCTTGCCTAAGATACCACTGCATTCCGTGCCTTTGTTTCGATATCTGAATCCCTTGTTTACGGCATATCAAGAGAGTCGACGGTTTAAAGCCCAGGGGCTTGGGAGTGAGCTTAGCACACCCAGACAGTCTGGCACTATCATTGGCAGCTACTCAACGCTCCATGAGAGCTTGTCTCCGTCAAAATTTTCAGGCCCAGAGCTGCAGAGACGATTGAGCGCTGTTCTACATCATGGTCATGGAGCGGCACATCCACCTGACGAGTATAGTTATGCTATTCCACATTGGCTAGATGTCTCGTTCTGGACCGGTGCATCACAGGAACTGCTCTCAAGACATGGTAACATCCTTGCGAAGGACCATCGCAACAAGAGAGGCATCGTGAAGCCGAGAAAGCCGTTCGCTGTAAGGTGCAAAATGTATGAGATTGAAATGCTCGGGCATGTCGAGAATACAGAGATATCGGTTCCGCTGCTGCCTGACCGATTTAGACGGCTGGGACGTAAGGAAGGCTCTGATGAACTTTCATTGGTAAAAGTACCAAAAAGACCCTTCGCCGGTATTGGTGACGCTATATACGGTCCCACAAGGAATGTGATAGACAAGAAATCGTCGCAGGCCGACAAAGATCTCTTTGCTTCTCTGGATGCATTCGATCGTGAAGCGGCGCTTGTTCCCAAGCCGGAAGCTGAACCAACTGCATCTGAGAAATTGGAAGCCAGGAAGAAAATCAAGATCGTGGAAGGTAAACCGCCAAAAAAGCCTCTTATGAATGAGAACGCCAGGTTACAGAGGACGCCATCGCATGATAGCGTCTCTGTCAGGTCTGTGACCACCCCTTCGATATCGAGTAAGAGGCAGGCAACCACTGCAACCAGTAATGCATCAAGTGCTGCTGCAAGTTCAATACCTTCTCGGAGCGCGACGCCGACTCCAGAGGCACCGCCAACCAAGTCCATGCTACTTTCGCTGCCTTTCAAGATGTCGAGACACATCAGTTTTGGCTTTAAAGGCTTTGGCATCTCAGCACCAAAAGCAGCAGCTGCGTCGGTTCACAAGGAACATGCAAATGCTGGACCAGTATCATCAATATCTGCAACTACCCAGATGTTAGCGCCTCCGAAGAACAGTGCTTCTTCAATGACGAGCCACCTACTTTCTACGCCTTTAAATGATAACGGCAGGCCGAGATCGGCACAAGGAAGCGTACGATCCAGTAAAGGGTCAATAGCTGAGTCAGACGATACGAAGAAATCAGCACAACCGATTGATATAAAGGGGCAAGGACCGCACGCGGAGCCAACTTCCCCACTGCAGGGCAGGGCGAAACTTGGCTCTGTATTCGCTGTTGCCTCGAGTGCTGGAAAAGAGGATGGTTCTGTGGGTATGCCATCATTGCAGACTATTATCTCTGATGACACGATTCGTGTCGCCAACTCTAAACTGCTGGCCGAGGGAGTGCCTGACTCACACACCCTTATTCCATCTACTGTCCCTTCACCTTGGCTTAAAGTGCTCAATCCGTCAAATCCTACCGAGGCAAATAATACGGCAAGTCAGTACACTCGCTGGCAGCATGTCTTTCCTCGTCCGGTAGTTACCAAAGCCATGAAGTGGAAGTCGTTATGCTCTCCAGCAGTTGTGCCGTTGACAACTGAGTTCTTTCCAACGAGGTGTCAGTTGGACAGCGATTATACGCAGAAGCCGTACAATATTTCCCAGAACACCGAAGATGATATGTCGGAGGTGCCAAAGACTAGGGAAGAGTTTTTGCGAGAGCTCATATCTTTACGACTTTCGCAGGGATTTCAGATCGTTATTGGCACAGGAGTCGTCGAGGCATTTGGACAGAAAGTTATGAAAATTGCGAATGCATTCGAGAATGGAGAGATCTCGCATGATGGAACATGCATCTTTCTTACTATGGGTAATTCTATCCACCAGCTCTCATGCGTCAATGGCACAGAAGTGGAAATTATGATGTATGAACGGAAATCAGTGGCTATGATCGAGCGAGTTCCAAAGGAGGACAAGGACTATAAGCCTGCTATCAGGACTCACTTTGACGACGACTATGTCTCCAGGGTAGTCTTCCTGCAGGAACCGGTCCAGGAGTACAACTGGAATTATGTGGATTCCTATATTGCAGGCCACGAAGAGGATATGACAGATCGTATCAAGTACTGGAGAGCAAGGTTTGTGTTGATACCGGTCGATAGGCCGACCATTTCCAGAGCTAATAAAGGAGAGGACACGGAAGAGGAGACTAGACTTGAAGGCATCAAGGCATTGACCCAGATCTGGCAAAGACATAGGGTCGTGCCTCCTTCTGAGCGAAGATTTCAGAGTGTTAAGGCTGGACAGAGGAAACATCCAAACCCACTGGATATCTGGTATCAGACGCAGGATCCTTCACTAGCTATTGCTGCCGAGCTCGAAGGACTTCCAATACTGGAGACTGGAGATACACAACCCAGACGGGGTTTGTTGTCCGAGTCAGAGCACTTTAAGAAGGTCAGTGTCAATATCGCTGCTCTTGCAGAGTCTATGCAGCAACCGCCTGAGAAGGGCGGGGTGAGGATGCAGAATCGCAGATGGCACTTTAGATTGCATTACAACTGTTTTATCGGTTCGGATATGACGACCTGGTTGATGGATAACTTTGATGATATCGAGACACGAGAAGAGGCGGTTGAGTTTGGAAATATGCTCATGGCAAAGGAGGATGACTTGAAACCGGGCGAACAAGGCCCAGAGACGAAAGGAAAGAGTCAAGATGTAGGCTTGTTTGTGCATGTGGAAAAGCGTCACCCCTTTAGGGATGGGCAATACTTTTACCAGATTGCCGGACAGTATGCCAGGCAGAGACCTAGCGGAGGAGGATGGCCTTTTGCGCCGCGGAGAAGAGATACAACGTTGCCGCAGACACCTGGTGCTGAGAGCAACCCTAAGGATTCCCCAAAGCCAGAGAGGGCTAGATCGGGCGCCAACTCCAACACCAATTCCTCTGAACAAGAGCTAAGGTCTGGTGCCGCCACACCTACTGGTAGGAGGCCAGTGGTAACACTGAGCAAGATGATGAGATACGACGTGGACCCCAGGAGACGTTCTTATCGTCCCGAGCGCATAAACCTGCACTACGATCGCATCCATAATCCAGATTCCTGCTACCACATTCGTCTGGAGTGGATGAATGTTACAGCTAAGCTGATTGAGGACTCCATCGCCTCGTGGGCAGTGACTGCTGACCGTTATGGGCTCATGCTAGTCGAAGCACCACTAGCGGAAGCTTGTGACCTCGCCTCTAGAAATCCTTTCCGTCGTCCTTACGCAATCAAGCTTGCCTTGCAGCCACCCGAGAAGCAGCCGGCCACTGACTTTAACCCTACCAGTCTTGTGGCGGTTGCTCAGCCGCAAAGATCCTTCTACCAGAAAGCAATCTTGAAGAAGCACAACTTTGTCCTAGACATGGAAGCTGCCTCGAACTTCCCACCAACTGTTGACGTGACATACTCGTGGGGCAGGCCAGAGTACAAGTTTAGCCAGTACATCCACCGCTCTGGAAGAGTGTTTGCGCAAGTCACTGACGAAGGAAACTTCGTCCTCACTAGCAATAAGATGTACAACAGCCGATTACCTCAGTCACGAGACGACAAGTTTGCTAATGGTATTCCGCAAACTGGACCTCCGCCCCAGCATCTTCGCCAGCCAACACCATTGAACAGTCCAATGCTGAGAGCCACCATGGGATCACCAGGACTGCGTGCTAGCCCGGCCATAAGACCAAGTATGGCGCAGTCGCAACGTAACTCTACAGCAACCATCGCTCCGGTGCGAGCAACCGTTGGGGCCAATAGCCCGCCACATGATATCAAGCAGAACCTTGAGGACTTCTGCGCTGACGTCGAAGGCCTTGCAGCTTTCTACAAAGAAGTGATGGACAAGTCGGGCAAGCCCTCTGTGCCTCCAACGCCGCAGAACATGAGGCCGGAGAGAGATGGAAAGGATTTGGATGATCATAACATCCCGGCGCTAGGATTAGGTCCAGGTTTGTTTGGGCCGCACCCTGGAGCAGGGTATCAAGGTGGTAGTTTCAGGGAAGGGATGAGAGGAGGTGGACATTCAGATGTCCATCCTGTTTGGAGGGAAGGCGGGTGGGGAAGTATGAGAGAGAGTCTGCGTGAAGGCCTGAGAGCGCCACCTTTCAGAAAAGGAAGTGAACATGCTTCTGATACAGGGAGCATCACCGCAAGCACAGGACTTGGGAGCCCGCTGGTGAATGTGAAGAGCAACACTGGCAGCATAGGAGATAAATGATGGGTGCAATTAGAAGTCATGTAATCTTACGTCTCTAGATAAAGTAGCCTCATAGTCTTGAAAGAACTCTCTCATTTTCTCGGCTTCCCACTGATTGTCTCCCAAATGTCCCATTTCGATGGACTTTCGCTTGATCGTCCTGCGTCAACCAATTAACGGCGAGCAGACTGGGCGTGAGAAGTGCTAATGATGAATTTCATTGATACGTAAGAAGAGTGAAGATACTCGTTCAGTATCTCTAGAAACGTCGCTTAAAAGTTACGCTTACCACATTCGTCCATTTCCCTATCGTCCCGCTTTAGGCCACCGCAACCTCTGCTAGCTTATCCTTGCCGCCGTCACGCTTCATTTAGCAATGCACTAGCCCACTCCGGGCTTCGTCACGACGAGCGCCGAGACAACACCAAACGCACGGATGCGGGCGCAATGCAGAACCACTGGGTGTTACGAGGCTGGGCGCCATGGCTGAGGCTGAGCACCTCTGTGCCTTGAAAGGTAAGCGAGGGGGGAGGTGCAGAATATTGGTTGGTCCCTTTGTTTGGATTATTCTTCATCCTCAATTATTTCCTCCCCACTGTCGCTCTCTGTCAATTAAACTCCTCGAAGTGAAGTATGGCGGAATTGTCCAAGGAGGACGCAATCACATACCAAGCAGACTACCGTCCGTTCTCAGGCTCAAGATCCACATATATATATAGCGATTGACGAAATACGGACAGATAGACGACAATTAGATATTAGAGGACCCCAGAGCTATTCTGAAGCAACGCCACCAACATACAAGTACATCCGACGAAAGCAGAATCTGAGAGATATCCACACGGCGTACATGGCGCGAAGCAACGAAAAGTAAGCACTGAAAAGGTAGTAGACGGCGACCTTCAACCACGACAGCTGCAGAAACAGCACCACACAATTCATAATGCACATTACCAGCGCACTTCTCCTTGCGACAGCGACCTTAACGCGCCTCTCCACCGCCGCCGAAGTCTCCTCCAACTCCACCAAGCGCGGTCTCATATACCTCAGCCAACAATTCACAGAACACCCAGAAGATGAGGCCAAGCTACTCTTTCCCGACAAAACCTTGACATGGTACTACAACTACCAAGTCTCGCCGTCGCCTCAATTGAAAGACGCAAAACACCTCCACTTCGTCCCCATGCTCTGGGGCAATCCCGAAAACGCCAACGATTTCTCATTCTCTGACGCGGTCCTCAATATGCTCCGTCAAGGACAGAACATCACACATGTAATGGGGTTCAACGAGCCTGATGGCTCTTACGAGACTGGCGGATCGGAAATATCGCCCATTGGCGCCGCGGCGTCCTGGATCAGAGTCCTGGAGCCTCTGCGCGAGAAAGGCATAAAACTCGTCGGTCCAGCGACAACCGGTGGACCAGATGGATTCGTCTGGCTTGCGCAGTTCTTCGAAGCTTGTGCTGGACGTTGCAACATTGATGTGCTGCCCGTACACTGGTATGGCGATTTTCAGGGACTGGCAAGTCATATTGGGGAGAAAACTTCGGCGTTTGAGATGTACGGGCTGGATTTTTCGGAGAATGGAACGCAGAAGATCTGGATCACTGAGTATGCATTGCCGCACGGCGACATCGAGAACTCTAATCGGTTCTTCAATGAATCGGCGGAGTACTTTGATCGCCTGGACGTTGTGGAGCGTTATTCGTACTTCGGCTCGTTCAGATCTGATAAGAGTAATGTTGGCCCGTATGCCGCGATGTTGACGGAGAAGGGAGAGCTGACGGATATCGGCTCTTTGTATCTCGGCGAGGGCGTAACCGGTAATGTGCCGGATGGTTCGACGATGCAGGAGAGTGGCGCAATGAGTATGATCTCTAAGACGATTTCGGATTACCAGTTTTTGATCTGGTGTGTCTGTGCGGTGGCAGTTTTGTGACTCTTGCGTTACATGCGTCATTACTTAACGAGGGAAGCGTTTTTGACATTTGATGAATGGCGCATGAAGCCCATGGTGGCCGCTTTAGATCGGTGGGTGCGAGCTATTGGGAGATGGATGACGAGTTACTGGAAACGAGGACGGACTGGGAAACATGAATATATACCTGTGGCCGAAGATGGAATGGAGATGTCGTGACCGAGATTAACGATTACTATGTACATCTATGAAAAATACCTTGCAGAAAGGCTTAAAAAACCTGCCGGCCTTCCAGCGCTTATCGTCCCACCCCGCCACATCGTAATCGGCCGCCCGTGTGCCATTTGAACTGATGCGATTCAGTTTGGGCATGAGGTACTCGTCATCTTCTTTCTCCGCTTCCCGGGCAGCCGCACTGAACTCCTCATCAACTTCACTATACGGTGGCGGGTTGCTCCCCTGGATCAAGCTAGCAAGCACGTCTTGATGCCAGCCCGCCATCAAAGCGCTATCGGGCCACGTTCTTACCCCGTATTTACTCTGCGGCTCTGGTTCACCTTGCCCCTCCTCCCTGCTATTCACCAGTGTGGAATCACTCAGCGTCGGCGAGCAATGCATCAACCACGCGGCCCTCGCTGCCATCGCTGCTTCATTCCGTTTCAGTCTCCCCTTTTCAATCCTGTCTTTTCCCTCCTGCCACCCCAGAAGCAGCTCGCCAATTACTACGGCCTTATACCTCTTTCTATTCTCGATCGCAATCTCCGCCACCTCACAAATTCTCGGCATATTGTGTACCTTTCTCCTTTTCCTCGTTGCCTTTTTCTCCGCGTTAGGCCATTTAATCATCTTTCTGTTCTCCATCTTCCTCATCTGCTGCCAATAAAACAACTGCATCTTCAATGTGAGAATCGGCTGTTTCCTTGTTGGCGGTGCGGTGGTGACTTTAAGTGTCGATTTTAGCTTGATTGGAGCCGGTCTCTCCGCAGTTGGTGGCTTTTTGACGGCCGTTGGAGGCTCAGATACATTGGGAGAGCCGTCACCGCGCTTCAAACTCCTATTTGCGTAAGATTTTGTCGGGAAGCGCGAGCACTTATACCGTTCTTGCTTATCAAGGCCCTAACGCATCCTCGCCGGAGTATTTGACATGAGGAAGTTTCCCTTTCCGATCTTGGCGAATTGCGACGTTTAAGGTCGAATATCACGCCGACTGCGTCGAAATTTACAGTGCTAAGGCCGTCAATGTCGTTGGTAGCTGGAGATTTGTTGGCGCTTGGTGGGCGAAATCCGCTGGAATGCGTTTTTGACGCAGTGGTAGAGCTCGATGACACCGTTGTGCATCCGGATACTGGTTTGACGGTCGAGATTATTTGAACTAGGAATCATTCCACTTACGATTATCACGCTTATATGATCGAAAGAAGCAGTGGTAAATGACTATAAATGCGTTGCTAAGATCGCCGATGCGGGTATTGTATACTGATAATGCAATATTAACGTCGTTATACTTAAAAGTAGAAAGAGAAAATTCAACTATATGTATATTAATTTATACGACATCGACTGCGAATGCACTCGGGCCTTGTCACGATCCGGTACTCAACGTCTGGTTCGCAAGGGCAAGTCGCCATCACCAACATCAATCCCGCCGTCAAAATAACAAACACAACGACAGGAGCCGATCAAACGGTAATAATATCTATAAATACACTACCACGCCTTCATGCAACACCCGCGAGATAGAATCCTCCCATCGCGAACATCGTCACTTACATCGGCGACAAGCCCTTAAACCAAAAAAGCGCGGTCTAAGACAGCCACCGGGCTGTCTTAAACCGCGCCAAGCTTCTTCAGTTCCTCATCACTCTCCTCTTCTCCACGACCATGACAGGTGGGAGTGTGTGTAATTCGTAATCCTGGCCCTCACTTCTCCAAATCTGCTTCAGCAATTCCTCCTCCCTGACGAACTGCGTCTCGAAATCCCCGCCAACCTTCGCAGCCTCGGTCTGGTCTTCATACTCCACCAACTTGATATTCCTCTCTTTCGTCTTCTCGCCGAGGAAGTCCCTCGGAAGGTTGCTCAACCACGTTGGCCTGCGCTTGAGTACGAGGTATAGTTGTGAGAGATGGTGGAAGGACTTGATAAGCACGGCCTTGTCGTATGCTTCCCACGGACGCTTGACGCCGATCTCAACGGAGTCGAGAGCGATGCGTTGAACACGGTCAAGGTCTGATTGGTCCGCCATGTACGTGGAGAAGTCCCGCAGAGTGTCATCATAGCCCATTTCTCTGTGTCTCGGAAAGTACAAGGTATCGAGCTTCGGACTAAAGAGAACGTAGGCGCCATTGTTGTGTGTCTTAAACAATGGACGATAGAAGCGAAGCGCCTCGTAGCGAGCCTCTGTATTTACGTGGAGTACAGGCGGGATCGGAGTGGAGGAGTCACAGCGCTTGGTGGCTGGATTGTAGGATATCAAGACAACGCGAGGTTCCATCATCTGGCTCCAAATATTAAGGCGCAGCTCGGGTGGGAGGCGCTGAAAGGGAGCGAAGGTACGCTCGCTTGCAACCTCGATACTAGGCTTCATATGATCCTGAGCAGATGGGCTTGAGGTTTGTGAAGTGGTTCGGGTAGGGGTGACGGTCAGCGTGCCATTATTGCGTGGCTCCGCCATCGGAGAGACCAGCGCTTGTTTGCACATATTCGCGCTCAACTGATCTCGTCCTGATATGATTCGGTGTAGCACCCTTCTCAAGGTGGCGATTCAAGTGCGACGATCGACGATGTTGTAAGCTCTATGCTCTTCCTCTCTCCTTCTTCTGCGTCTTGAATTAAGCTTTTGTCTTTCGAGGATTGATGCACACATTGAATGATGTATCGGTTGGTTGTGTTGTTGTTCTGTGTACTCCTTCTCGCCCTTCTTATAATTCTAAGTTGTCTTATTCAGGCTGTGCGCTGAATGAGGCTGGGTGAGACTCGGAGTCTGGAAGGCGCTGAAATCGTCTCTGATTAATCGATTGCGCGGTGCTGTGACGGACAAATCCGAATAGACGTATCCTATAATATTATCTGTTTACAAGTTCGCGGATCGTGCTCCTCATATAGTTTCCGTCATCCTGGCCGCCTTCTAGAATACTGGGCTGGTGGCGGCTTGGCCCCTCTCCACTATGACAGGGAATCGCAAGGTCCCCACAACGAAGGCTGGAACAGATCCCGGTCAGTAAAATGGCGCATGCTGACAGGCTGAATTGGACCACACTAGGCCCGGAGGTATTTCGCCGTGGATCGCTCCCACGCGGATTGGCGCCCCAAGTGTGGTAGGCTGGCGGGGTGCAATGGCATTTACGGTGGAGAATCAGCTGTTCTCTGACGGCGATGGAGCCTGGATTCGTATAGTTTGGGCAGAAATTTCCTCGACTGAGCCATCCGATTTATTTGGAAACGGCGGTCGGATCGCCCAGAATCTCCTGTTTAGATTGTGCTCATCCCGCAGGAGATGGCTGGCTTCGTGTTTGGATGAGTTAGTGAATAAAGGCTCTAAGGGCGCATGTCAGCGCTGCCTATTGTAAACCGGAGGAATGAGAAGGACTGGCGGCCAGCAATCGGACTCACAGAGGAGTGTCGTATGCCATGCTTTGCCAACGTTTGGCAGGCTTTCTGGCATAAATGCTTCCTGACTCATCCTCTGACCACCCAATTGGGTGTTGATCTTGAGCTACCGATCAGTTCTCTGGCTGTTGTCAAAAGGCCTCGGTGATGCCAAGTCTGCTTGAAGCAGGGCTCTGGTGGCGACGCAAGGATGCGATGCAGCCTTAATGCAAGCCAGAATTGGCCGCTTGGATACACAGAAACACCAATTTGCGATGTCGCAGGTGGAATTGAGCTTTAGTACTCCTTCGGAGCGTATGGAGGGAGATTAACAGAACGAAAGACGTTCCTTATCAACAGGCCGCCGTCGCTTCCGTTGCCGCGCGTTTAGACGCGATATATCACAAATGGAAGGAGCAGTGCATCTTCCCGGCTCCACCATAACGACGGCCGTTGGCGAATTGAAAAGGCCCTCAATTGTCGGCAGCCATGGTTGGTTTAGGTGCGATAATTTCACTTGTAGATATCACCAGATGCACCAAGAAAAGCATGGCTGTTTGATTGGCTTCGGCAATTTTTGCAGTTTTGTCTTCTCATCTACTTTGGGTATACTAGTTTCTCAGAGAGATTCTTCTCCTCCCTCCATTGCTGTTCTCCGCTCTTAACCTTCGTCTGTTACCTCCGAACATTTTTACACTCTTCCGACACCCTTCAACCTCAAGTAAACATCGCAGCCCCAGCCAAACAATGACTGCACAGCAATCCCACCACCAAAATACTCAGCATACGCCCTACTCAAGGGCAATCCGTATCCTAATCCCGCAATACTCGAGTTGAAGCCTCCCGTGCTACCCAACTGAGTCAGCGCGTCAATCCCACCACCTCCAGGATGATTCACCCCCCCTCCACCTCCTGGCGCATCACCAACATCGTCCTGCTCAGCTTCAAACGTTGAGAAAGAATAACTCCAAATATCTAGCAGCACTTTTGGCCGAATACCACCACCTCTATCCCTGATCCTAATAGTCACCCCTGGCGCACCTCTCGGGCTTATACTCTCACTCATAGCCTGATCCAACACACTCGCCGCGAGCTCATCCTCGTCCTCCGGCTCCGCTGCAATCGTGATAACCACAGGCTCTGGACTCCTTCCTCTTGGGCAGTTCTCCACTGTGGCTCTAAAAGCGTTTTTCAGCAGCTCCGTCAATATGTACTCAAGATGAACAGGAACGTGGGCAAATGAGGTCTCTGGATCACCATCTATTATCCATGTTGGCCTTATGCCATACTTCAGTTCACAGATCTCAGCAACGAAGTTACCGCAAGTGTTTATGATGTCTGTGGGTCGAAGAGCCGTGTCAATTACCCCGTTGTAGGTATTTTTGGGGCCAAGGGTTTCTGGGTGAAGTGAGGAATGGTGGAGGGCGATATGTTGTTCTGCGATCAATCTTGTCCCTATCCTTGCTCTTAAGTGCTCGTCCAAGAACCTTGTCACTTCAGCCGGCGATATGTAGCGTCGTGACTCGAGAAAGCCTCGAGCTAGGATTGGAATGGTGTCGCGATGTGTCTCGACTAGCTCGGCGAGAACCTGTGTGAATTTCTCTTCCTCCTCCAAGGTCTGGATGGGTGAACATGGTTTGTGCGCTGCGACTGAGGAGATACTGGAGACTGCAGTGCTGCGGCGGTGGTAAGGTAAGAGGGTGGAGAGCGAATGTTGGTAGTTGCCGTATATTTGTGATACAGAGGGGTTGGCGACTACGATGTATGGCAAGTTGCCAAGAGCGTGGATGCGGTGCGCGAGTCTGATTGGGAGAAGCGAGAGAGTGAAGTTTGCGCTGTCAAAGAGCGCGGGTGCTGGAAGAGGAGGAATGCCATGCCTTAGAAATATTAGCCAATGGGGAGAAACTGGTTAAAATGCGTTGCGTACCTGACGAGGTCTGCTAATGAGAACTTGTGCAATGGCTTTGATGCGAGCTCGGAGACTTGGTCCCCGCCAACGGGATGTTGTAATAAATCTGGCAATCTGTTATGGCTTGAAGCATGAGTTGTGTAGGTACAGGGCCTGCAACTCCGTGCTTGAAGGCACGACAGCCGTATCCTTTGACGTATCATTCTGGCATATGTGTGTGTTTGCGACAACAATGGATGGATTTCAGGAAGCTTGTTGAGGTATCCAATCTTGGTCGTCTGATGGCCTATCGGCTTATCACGGCATTTGGTTGCAGGGGTGCTGATTAGATCTGAGCGCCGGGTTAGGCACGAAAGTGCGGGGCGAAGGCAAGATGTTAATGGCTTTAATGGAGATATGAGGGCTGTTCAAGAAATATGAGACAGTGAACAGTTGTTCGTGGTGCAATCCAGAAACTGTCATGGCGACAGAGTTTTCGACCTTTGTAAAGCTGGAAATACCCAGCGTTCCAACTTCACTTCTTAGGAGCTGAAGATGACCATCGTGACCTTTTCAGAAGTGGTCAAAGGACGAAGGAAGAAGCTGCTAAAATAGTGTATTTTTCAAAGCCTCTGCTTAATGCTATGCTATACACCTATCATCCGGGTCCTCCCAAACAATGTGGAGTTTACTTCTGGGTCCTGACCTCTCCATCAACCTCGACGCTCTCAACATGTGGGTGAGACTCCAAAGTAGAGAACTGGTCCTCTGGGTATCTGACACTATCCCAGAATTAATATGAGAGCTCCACCATATTCTCAGATGTACAGGTGAGGTTGCGGGGACTTACGAGAAGCCCTTGAAGATAGTGTACTCGTGCTCGATGGTTCCGCCCTGCTCCTTGCAGTTGTCCTTGACGGTCTTGACCTCCTGGTCGGAGATGTCGTCCTTGAGAGTGACCTGAGGATGGCTTGTTAGCCGAGTACTAGAAATGGAATGAGGAGGGTTGAAGAGTGAAAGGACGGGGACGGCAAACAATGTAAGCTGGCATATTTGCGGTTATGCTGGTTCCAATGTTTCTAGCTGTATTGTTTTGAAAGAGTTTAACCGGTTTGGTGTATAGTATTCGTGAAATCTTGAAACGCGAAATGTCGTAACGGAATAGGTTGTGCAAAGGGGGAGATCTGTCTATATAAACAATCCTTTTTATCTATATCCGCCAGGCTAGGCAGGTCGAAGTCGCAACCTTGATGGATTGCCCGAGGCACAGAAGTGCGTCATCACAACCCCGCAGATACCCGCATGGCAGCTGATTGCGCCCATAAAACACGAAACCTAGATCGACCAATTATAGGCGCGTTCATGAAATTCTAACTTGTAAGTGGTTTGGTCTGTCTTGAATATAAGTCGCTGGTGCCAAGCTTCGCAAACAGCAGCAAATTCACGTCTACCACTGTTTTGATATAGCTCCTCGAAAAGTTGATACAAATGGTCAAACTTCAGAAACTTGAACATGGACAAAGACAACCATTTATCGAGAGTGAATACGAAACGGTATATATCGCTAAACTAACAGGATATGATATGATAACTCTACTTCGAATACTTTGACCTCTTTCCACCACCTCCATCCTCATCACCACGGCGCTTCTTGCCCTCTTTTCTCCAGTACTCCTGCTTTTCCCTCTTTTCGCGCTCACCACGCATCTCCTCGTTCTCCGCAACCTTCTTACGATACTCAGCGCGCTTCTTCTCCTTGGCCTCTCTGCGCTTTGCGACCTTCTCATTGCGAACAGTCATCAACTGCTGCATCAGGGCTCTGGCCTTCTTCTCCTCACCTCCCACAACAACAGCACGCTTAGCGATATAAGTCTCCTTCTTCTGTGGCTTCATCTGCGTGATCTGCGACTTGTAAGGGAGCTCAGCAGCAACCTGTCTTGGAACCCTCAATGGGTTGAAGATTCTGGTGGCACGCTCGACAGGCTTGTACAGGGAGTTAGGGTTGGAAGGAGTTGGGATGGCCTGCTCGGCACGGACTTGGCCAGTCAAGCGCATCTGGTTCCAGCCGGTCAAGTTGGTGACTGGGTTGTAGAATCGGTGTGGCCGGACGGGGTACCATGCTCTCAAGAACACGATATCGGACATCAGGATCTTGTCCTCGAAGGTGGCTCGGAAGTGACCCTCTGGCTTGGACAATGCGCGCTTGATCTGTCCACGAATTCCGGAGACGGTCTTGATGGATGCACCCTCGAACTTGGCAATCTCCAAGGATGTACTGAACATATCCTTGATGAAGGCAGTGTTCTTGAAGATCTTGTATGGAACACCGGTGAGCTTGAGCTTCTTGACAATCTCAGTAGACTCGTCGACGTTCAGAACCGTACCGGTGGCCGCTATTCTAAAGCCAGGAGTCTTGTTGCTGAAAGATTGGTAGCAGGAGAATCCGGTGTTTGGCGCAATCAATGGCCCGTAAAAGGTTGCGAAACAATGCATGTGCTCAGGCGTGTACTTGAGCATGCGGTTTCTGATTCTCGAATCAGAGATAGAGTAGACTGGTAAAGTCTGGAAACGTCTCCATCCGAGGGAGAAGATCAATGGATCGTTGGTCTTCAAGATCTTCTTGTGCCATCTATGCCTCTTGATTCTGACCTGGACGAAGCCAAATCTGTCCTCAGTGGCATTGATGCCTCCAACCAAAATTGGCATCTTTGGTGAGAAGCGCTCTACAAACTCAGATGGGACGCCCTCGATGACCATCTTTGCGTACTGGCCGGCACGGAGACCCTCGACATTGATGCGAGATCTGTCATCGAGAGACTCAAACTCGGATTTGTTGATGTCGAGCTGCTTCTGGATGACTGCCTTTTGGGCATCATACCAGTCATCCTCGCCAAACTCCTCCTCATCGCCGCCTTCACGACGGGCAATAGCCTTGTCGTTATTAAATCCTTCTCTGTCTTCCTCCTCGAATCTGAGCTTTAATTCCTCTTTACGGCGGGCATTCTTCTCACGCTCGGCCTGAAGAGTTGTCTCCTCATCTTCCTCCTTCTCCTCCTCAGAATTCGCCTTCTCTTTCTCCTCCTCGGCTTCGAGATCCTGGAAGTCTCCATCACCCTCATCGTCGTCGGAGTTGATACCCTCAAACTCCTCGCCATCATCACCATCCGCCTTCTCCTTAAGAAGATCAGCGGTGGCAAATCTGCGACGAAGAGCCTCGATGTTATCCTCAACAGACCACTTCTTCTCTAACTCTTCGTAGTTGAAGTCTGGAATCATGCGGTCCTCGGAAAGGGCCTCAGCCTTCTCGTGATTGGCCTTCTTGAAGAAAACATCGTCGTCATCATCCTCAATGTTCTCCTCCTCCTCCTCATCGACCCCTCCTCTCCATCTCTTCAGGACCTCAGTTGGAGATAACGTCTCGTCGTACATGAGACGAGCGAGGTCACCAGTACGGTAGGACTTCTTCTTGCCGTGCATCTTCTGCGCATTGCGGAGCATATTCTGCTTCCACTTTGCACCTTCCTCTTCAGAGTCGTACTCGTCGTCCGAATCTGGCTCGCCCTCATCCTCGGATTGAGAACCCATATCAGAGTCGGAGTCAGCGAAAGCGACGTCTCCATCGACAGTCTTCTCTTTCTCCTTCCTGAAGGTCTTGCCGAGCTTGTCCTCCGAGATTTCTTCGACACCGTCAGACATTATGTCCTCGTCTCCGGAAGTCATGTCGCCATCCTCCACCTCCTCATCGGAGTCGGCGTCCTTCTGGACGAAGCGTGCCTTACGTGGCTCCTTACGTCCTGTATCATTATCCTCCTCGATCTTCTTGATGGCAGCTCCATCGTTGAAGAGACGCACACCCTCATCGGTCTGTCCCAGCAGCTTGCGCTCACCCTGAAGACCAACAATCAGTTGTTCTCCCTGGCCACGCTCAATTCCATCCTCCTCATCCTCGTCGGCATTGAAGTTGAAGCCTTTCTCGCGGGTGATCCAAATAGTGTCACCCTCGATCTTCAAACCAGAGACATCAGACATAGGTGCGTGTAGGCGCTTCTCCTTCTCGTCGAGACGTCTGCGGCCAGTCTTGCCGGTGATCTTGGCCATGGCTTGGTCCATAAACGGCGTTGGACATGGATCTGGAAGCGCCTCCATAGTCTTGATAGTGAAGTCTCCAAGGCCTGGGATGTGAACTCTCTGTCCCTGGGAAGCGAAGTTGGTACCGCGCAGGTAACCGGATAGCACAATCGTTCTGTCGCACGTCAGGTCCTCCTCAATCTTCGTTGGATGAGTGACATCGCGCATGCTGTCAATGATAGTATATGGGTGGGCATTACGCCAGATAAGAGGACGAGGGTTCTTCATGACAGAGATGAAGCGGGACAAGTTGTGGATTTCGCGGTCTGGGTAACGGCCGTTGATGACACCGGAGAGGTAGAAGAGGTGAGCACCATTGTACAGCTCAGACCAGAAACGGTTCTTAAGTCTCTTCTTGGCGTCCTTCAAAGTCTGTGGCTTCTTGAACAGGTCGAGATGGGTGAGGATACCGAAGACATTTCCTGGCATACCGGAAGCGGAAAGGATGTTGAGGAACTCCATGGTCTCCATTTCGAATCCAAAGTTTCCATCGATCATGAGCAACACGATATCGGCGACCTTGGACATGTCGACCATAGCCTCCAGCTCGTTTGGGCATTCGACGAAGGTAAGGCGCTGCTTCTTCGAGGTGACGACGGTAATTGGTCCTTGTGGCTCGCTGAGAGTCTCCTTCGCATATCTCTTGACCAACGACTTCAACAAAGTCGTCTTTCCAACACCCGGTGGGCCAACAATGGCCACAAGACGTGGCGGCGGCTCATCTGGAATTCTGTCAACTAAAGGCACATGAAGCCTCTTCTCCTTCACATCGCTGGATCTGGCGCTCGTCTTTGCCAGACGTCCTGGGTTGGCGAAAGCAAAAGCCTTCGGATTCTTCTCTCCAGAGGCATGCTTCTTCTTCGCCTTCGCAGGCCTATGCGCCCTATTAGTTTGGTCATCCATGCTTTGATATACTCAAAACACCTCGATGTTGACTTGACAAGGCTGAGAGTCGAGTATTTTCGCCTTGCAATATAATTTTGCGTCCTTATCTTGGCTGTTCCTGTCGATAAGGAGGATTGGCCGGGAAAAGTCCAATCATGTGACGCGTAAACAAAGTGAATGTGCCACCCAAGATTCTCCGCCGCCGAGCCGTGTCAGTGGAGCCAGGAACTGCCGCCGAGATTCATGTCCCGCGACCCGAAAGGTCACAATCTAAAGTCATTTGTAAACATCTTTCGCTATATTTGCTTTTTTGCTTGCAATTTGAGCGGCGCATATGAAGAGCATGTCATTGTAGACCTCTACACTCGTTTTGCATATATTACTATCATAGAAAGACGAGATAGAAAGAAATGCGCAGAGTTCATGCCAGTAACAGCCTTGTCGCGGCGCAACGGCTGCTTGCGCCACGGAGGACGACAACCGCAGTGCGCGCTCTGAATGCACAAACACAATCCAGCAGATACGCTAATACCTCATTTGCACCTTCGTCGTCATCAGGCCTATCAAGAACTGCTTTGGGCGCAAACCAGACCACGAAGCGCATTCTCCCCGCCATTCGCATCGCAGGCCAACGCCGAGGCTATACCATCTCCTCAGACAAGAACACGCATAACAACCCAGAATATGGCCCAATGGCCGAGTACAATGCACGTGTCGAGTCCGGCAGATTGAGAGACGACGACCATCAGCGCGGCATCATTCAATCACTCCAGCACTTGCACGACGAGCTCGTACACTACAAAGCACCATCAGTCGTCCACCCAAGCATAGAAGCTTTACTACCTCCACCGCCGAAAAAGAAGGGATGGTTGGGACAACTGATGAGCACGGAGGAGGATTTGGAGGCCCTGATGATTCCTAAGGCACTGCAAGGAAAGAGTTCCCTTGACACCAAGGACGAGCCGAAAGAGGGGCTCTTCTCCAAGTTCTTTGGAGGAAAGATGGAGGAAGCCAAGCCAAAGAGCACGATCCCAGAGAACTTACCACGAGGACTATACCTCTACGGCGACGTCGGCTCCGGCAAAACCATGCTCATGGACCTGTTTTACGACACCCTGCCACCCTCGGTCACGAGCAAGACTCGCATCCATTTCCACAACTTCATGCAAGATGTGCACAAGCGCCTACACAGGATGAAGGTGGAGCACGGTAACAACGTAGACGGTATTCCATTCATTGCCGCTGATATCGCGGAGAAGGGACAGGTGCTATGCTTCGACGAATTTCAGTGTACCGACGTGGCGGACGCTATGATTTTGAGAAGGCTGCTGGAGAGTTTGATGAGCCACGGTGTTGTCCTTGTCACGACTTCTAACCGTCACCCAGATCAGCTGTATGTTAATGGCATCCAGAGAGAGTCTTTCATACCTTGTATTGCCCTCTTGAAGAACAGATTACATGTTATCAACCTCGACTCACCGACCGACTACCGCAAGATCCCACGCCCACCATCTGGTGTCTATCACAGTCCGCTGGACGCCCACGCCCAATCCCACGCCAACAAGTGGTTCCGCTTCCTCGGCAACCCGCAAGACGAACCTCATCCTGAGACGCAACACGTCTGGGGTAGAGATATCAGAGTCCCAGCTGTAAGCGGGAGGGCGTGCATGTTCACCTTCGACGAGCTGATCGGGCGTCCGAAGTCCGCAGCCGACTACATCGAGCTCTGCCGACACTACGACGCCTTTGTTGTTGCTGAGGTGCCTGGCATGAACCACAAGTCTCGCGACCTTGCCAGAAGGTTCATCACTTTCATCGATGCGCTTTACGAGTCGAGGGCGAAACTGGTGTTGACGTCCGCGGTGCCGATGACGCAGTTGTTCATGAGTACGGATGAAATGAAGGAGGGACTGAAGATGGATCCGAAGGCGAAGGAGAAGGCCGCGACTGAGGGAGGATCCGGGAACGCCGAGGGTGAGGGTGAGGCGTTGGACGCGGCGATGAGGAATCTAATGGATGATCTGGGGTTGAACATGGATATGCTGAAGAACTCGACTATCTTCTCCGGCGACGAGGAACGTTTCGCCTTCGCGCGCGCACTATCCCGCCTGTCAGAGATGGGTTCGCAAGAATGGGTTGAGCGTGGAATGGGACTCGAGCAGAAGGGAGGAGAGGCGGAGAAGCAAGGCTGGGACAGAGTGAAGTCGAAGTGGAGAGAGGATAGTATGTGATCATGCTAGCGTTGCATACCAAGCTGGCACGTAGATGTTGTATAGTTTTCAATTGCATACACCCATTTCCGAGTCTGCCTGTCCAACCACTGTAACCTGACCGCCTTGCGCCGGGTATCATGTTCTTTTTGTTGCTTCTTTCGATCCCTCTGCTGTGATATATCTAGTTGCCCTCAATAACGTACGCGACCCGGCGGCAAGAGTAGCACTCCCATCACTGGTTGTCAACGCACTGGTTATACTCCTCGCCGGCCCACGGCTCCATACCAGCGACTTCAACCTCGATATCGATGGCAGTGGCGTCGTCTCAGGCGTGAATATCGACCTTGACGGCGGATTCAACGGCCTCAAGTCCCATGGCAAAGGCGGGCTTAGCGACGGGAGCAACGTCGGCAGCGTTAAAGACGGTGGCCGTCAGCTCGACATTGTTGGCGTCGCCGCAGTTTCCGTCAATCAGCTCGATGAGCTGCCAGTCGTCGGCGCCGTGGATCAAGGTTCTGGAGTCGGAGCTGATTATGTTGGCAGCGCCATAGAAGGCCTGCCTGACGGTATCGACGACCGGACGGTGGATCTCGGAGACCATCTCTCAGTGATCCTCGGACCAGGTGCTGGGGTCGTTGCCGTCAACAACAGGATTGACCGCCTCGACGACGGCAACTTGGGCGCCGGCGACGGAACTGGAGATGTCGGCGCTGAGAAAAGTGTCTGTATAAAGGCCCTTTCGACGGGTAATGGTGGGAAATTACTTTCCGGCCTCATCGTCGGTACGGATGGCATTCTGCCCGTAGTCAACGCAGGAACCGAGGAATTCAGACATGGCGGCGGCTTCAAGTACAGTTGATGACCTGGATACCCAGATACGTTCGACTTCCGAAGAGAACCATCCTCAGAGCGCTGGGATGAACGCTCTTATTCGCCTCCAGCTGTCACGGCTGCGGTCATTATCCTTGCAATGTCATGATATCTTTACTTGGTGCCCGTGGTCTGTTTAGAAAGTTGTCATTACTATGATTACTATTGTATGCATCTAACGCGTATGGGTATCATCATCAACAGCTGCAGCAGCCGCAGCCGCAAGCGCAGCATTCTTAGCCTCCCTCTGCTCCTTGGTTAAGAGCGTAATCTTGATTTTCTTCACTGCACTAGTGAGCGAGTCCATATCAACACTACTCTCTCTGTTCATTACATGCTCCTTCTTGACGCTATTATCTTCTGCCTTCGTCTCGTTGTCCTTATCTACTGAGGTAGCCTTCGTGCTGTCACTAGTGTTTGGTGCCACTTTGGTCCTAATCTGGTCATTCGTCGTTCCAAATGTCGTCGTGGATGACAAGCGCGCGCTAGATGGGCCGACATCAGCCACGATTGTGAAGGGGTTGGCACTAGGTGTCCTCCCTGTCACCTCTCTTGATGATGTGGATGTTAGACCCGCACGGGAAACACTTCCGGCAGTGGTCGTAGAGCCTCTTCCTCTGCCGCCTGTAACTGCAGCCCTTGCACGAACGTTAGACTCTGGACGAACACTAGCAGATGTACTTGGTCTTGAAGATATCTTCAAACCCGGGAGTGGTGGTGAAGATCTAGCACCATCCAGCGACATAGCACCCATGCCCCTCATATTCGAATCGGAGCTTGACGTCATGCTCGATCGTCTTGCGCCAGATCGGATGGAAGATGCAATCATCGATGTGGTGGACACCGCCCTTGAGCTAGCACCTCTGGTAGGTAACGCGGGTGGTTCCATAGCTATGACAGCTGCACCAGCCACAGTTCTCCGCCTGGATGCTCTAGCAGCAGCACTGACCGGCACCTCTTCCTCCGCTCTCACATCGCCAGTTTGTACTGGCTTACGAGTCCTAGTTGATTTCCTAATCGTCGGTTCAGGCGACAACATCAGAGGAGTCTCGGGTGGTGTGACAAGTAGACTTGCACGATCTTTGCGCTGCCTAGTGGCAGCCGCACCCAATGCTTCTGGTGTACAGCTGTTTACTTGACAGTTCTGAGGCACGAGAGCCTTGCACAACTCTTTTGCTGCAACTGACCACGAGACTTCTGGTGATGGTGGAGTTGGGGCACGGACTTGCTTATAACTCTGGGCTGAGTGCAGCTCACGATCACGATGATGTAGACCATGGCCTGGAAGAGATTTGAAGAGGCCTGACGAACTACGACGTGCTTGTGGTGACTCTGCGATTTTGGCGTCAAAGGACTGTGTGCTGGCGTAGTAGGTGGCTGGTGGACCTTCTTTCGGTTTGGCAACTATCGGGGCGGCTGGCTGTGGTGCTCTCTCGGCGTCAAGTGCTTCAAGGTGGCTAAGTGCCCACCATGAAGGATCGTACGCTGGAGGTGGCTGCCTCTTGCCGTCGTGGGAAGATCTCACCGACAATGAGCCGTGGCGTTGAGGGATCTCGAATCCCAGGCCACGAGTCTCATCTTGCGGATGAAGGATGGGAGTTGTGTCTGGGTCGGACCCTGCAAGACCAGAGATGTGTGAAAAGACTCCAGAGCACAGCGCACGGTTGGAGTATCCACCCTCAAGGACAGAGATGACCCGGCCGTCAACACTCGTACCTTCCTCCTCGGCAATCCTCCTCACATCACGAGCGAGTCTTGCATAGAACTCTGTGGGCACGTGAACCTTGTGTCTTTGCATTCCGTCACTCTCATGCTCAGACGCATCGAACCCAGCAGATAGGAATATAGCCGCCTTTGGCTGAACTCCCCTTCCGGCTTCAATGATCTTCTGTGTTTGTCTTTTGAGAAAAATGCGCGTCTTCTCCAGAAGCACAGAGTACCTGTTCTCATACAAGTCCCAGAATTCGTCCTCCTTCTCGTACGAGCCAAGGTGTACATTCCATATGTTCTGTCCGTGAGCGTTGTCTATACAGAGCGACGCCATCTGAACCTTCTTCTTGTCACCCCATTCGCAAGGATAGCTGTTTATATCATGAATGCTGAAGTAGCCAATACTCGTTCTCCTCCAGGCCGGAGAATTTTTTGCCAATGAGGTGCCGCGCTCGTTATGTGACCAGGCAATGTCTTGGCTCCCATCGCCGTGGTGAAGATCAAAATCAATAATGGCAGCGTGCGTCAAGCCGTGTTGCAGAGTGGCATGCGATATGCCGACATGCACGTTATTCACCCAACAAAAGCCTGATGGGTAGTCGCTTGAACAATGATGACCCGGCGGACGAACAACAACAAAGGCACGCTTTGGTCCTCTCTCAGCGAAAACGGCATCGACACCATCACAAACTGCACCCATTGCGGCCTCCATAGCGTCCAACGATTCAGAGCAAAGGTACATATCGCTCTCGCTGAACCTCGATGGTGCCTCTACGTCGTTGCCTCTATCCATCACTGGTCGCCCAACCTCGTTCTTTCCGTGAGCGAGTTTCGCCTCGGCGTTATTGCACATCAGCTTCAGCTCCTCCATCCACTTGACGCCGTGTACGTTTGTGACAGCAGGACTGCTGAGCTCCAACTTCCGTTCACTCTTCTTTATCCTGAAAGGTATGCTCTCCTTGTCAGTCTTCCCACTTGGTTTTATCGCATGCTTGCCACCCTCATGCCTGCCACCGAGCCTCACGTACGCAGCACTCACGCCCAGAACGCTGGCTTGTATGCGCTCCGGCCTCTCGACAACCCTTTCCAGATCCGCCTTCCTGGTCTTCGGCCTCGAGTACATATGGCCATAGCACGCATCGTGCAGTACAACAATCGTCTCCGCCGGTCTCTCGTCATCCTCAGTAGTGTGCAGCTGCAGCTCCTTTGCAAAGTGCGCAGCAGCTATGCTCTCGGCCGTCACAACGGGCTTTGGCTTCTCCTCAGTCCTATCCTCCATGCTACCTAGCAGTGATCTTGCGCTCGCGTGACTATAGCTGTTTATACTGGAGTACGAGCTCCTCCGACTCGGACTCGCTCTAGGTGATGCGCCGTTCATATCCATAGTCTTGCTATTTGCGTTCTTCAGACTGTTCATGGACGCTTTGCGCAGCAGTGTTGGCTTCGGCTCAAGACTCATAGAGCTGCTACTCGGTGTGCGGCGCACTATGTTCTGGCGTTGCGCTGGCCTTGGGTTTTGTCCGCGATCGGAAATTGGTGGTGGTTTCGTTGCGCCCGCAGAAGTTGCAAGTGGTGTCGAGCTTCTGCTGTTGCTTCTGGAAAGCGAAACTTTGGGTGTTTGTGGTCGAGAGAGTGGTAGAGGATGTGATGTCGCAGATCGTGTAGCTCCAGCAATGGAGAGTTGGTTCAGTGATTCGAGCAGCGCGTTCTCTGTTGAGGTTGTTCTGGATGGCGTATGTGGTGGCTCGTGGCCATTGTCTGGCGCACCGCTTGGGTGCAACATTCCGGCAGGATTATGTGTCAAAAAATGAGTTTTGAAGTAAAGGGAGACGTTAGCCAAAAAAAATGTTGCGGTTGTCTTGCGCGGCTACTGTCGTGATGTTGATGTGAAAAGTAAACACAGTTTCCCAGTAAAGCCGGCGTTTGCAAGGGAACCGCGACTATCGTGCAGTGCCAAGCGATAACGACCCCCTTTGTGGACAACCCTGCAGGGTAGGTGCGGTCATTGAGGCCTTGCAGTACAGTATAGTCTCGGTAAGACGATGTAATCTATCCCGTGTCAAGAAATCGTCTTAGTAAATATATCGGAATATTGAATTATTAC
>RCNJ01000298.1_pt1 | contig 25894 bp, 30 predicted proteins | sample 2041171 | NCBI WGS metagenome assembly RCNJ01 (sample SAMN09708213, study PRJNA481090) | feces metagenome | biome: feces | host: Pygoscelis adeliae | place: Antarctica: Rookery Lake | collected 2010-03-01 | reverse complement strand
CTCTCCCTTCTACCCTCTCCCTTCTACCCTCCCTCTCCCCGCTTCCCTCTCTCGCCTCTCCCCTCTTCCCTCTCCCCTCCCACTCACTCTCACTTTCGCCAACTCCAGACCTCAGCCATCCATCGCTCGTGCGCTCTCGGCGGCACACAGAAAGTCATCGTGCTCGGACCACCCCTTCTATCTAATCCCACGTTCCTCCCCTTGTCCTACAGAGTGCTGTTCCCAAAACCTCGCTTCACACGGCAGCAAGCATCAGCAGCGCCATCCGCGAGAAACCACTGTTCGCGCGACCGAACACCGCTCAGCTTTTCAACTGATGTCACTCCTTTACAGGCAGCAAACATCGCGAATACAGTACCTCGTTTCTCGGCCACTTGGCTAAGTACTCGCGCAGACATGGGGAAGTGGCCGGAATCTAGATCAGAACCAATGAACTTCCCAGGTGGCGTGTTTTTGAATAACGTGCCCAGGGCGATCGCCTAACGATATGCGGCCGTCCCAAAGCACTCTCCAAATCACCCAAAGAGTTCCCCACTGTTTATGTTTATCCTATCTCTTCGTTCCAATATTGGTTCGCCCTAAAGCCATCGACACAGATCTCCTACACAGATCTCCTACACAGATCTCCTACACAGTACTACTCGTTTTGTCATCCTCACACCACGTTTCCGGTCTCGCTCCTCCTCGTTTTTGTTGGATACTGTTTAGGTTCTTGCTGCTACCTTGGTAACACGACATGCTTCCTCTTTTGTTACCAAGTGACTTCCCAACACCTCTAAAGCAGCAACTCTGCAGGCATCGCACACACCGAGGGTACGCACACCAGCAATGGAATCCTGCATTAGCAGGACACCGTGCTTGAGCAAGGATGCCACAAGCCAACCTAACCAAAGTGTCAGACAAGTGCCAGGAAAGTGCGCAATCACGATTTTTAGACAGCCGCCCCTTCCGTCGCCATACATCCCGTCACCACTTCACCACCTCAAGCTTCACCACGGTCCAATATCATGACCCGGTTTCCGGCATAATCCGATAACCCTGGTAACTTGCTAAGCGAAAAATAATACTGAATATCAAACAGGGTTCGTGGCGATATTGAAGACCACAAAGATAGTTTCTTGCTTAAAACTTTCAAACTGCCAAACTGCCAAACTGCCAAACTGCCAAACTGCTTACTCCTCGTACTCGTACTCATCCCTTGTGAGCAGTATGATGAAGCTCCAAAAATGGACTTCATCGTTCATCGGGGCGCGGCGCTCTGGCGACGACAGTGTACCATCTCGTGGCCGATCTTCCTTGACTTCTCCCAACCTCACTCAAACCGCAACATGGGACTCATGATCATATCTCTGCCGCCTTGCTAAGACAAGCGGCCAAGAAGCTCAGACATCGCAACACCTCAATTTCAAATTCTCCGCCAAGCGGCAAGCCAACCGTCTATGGTGCTTCCATGGCGGCGAGACATTTTTCAAGAGTTGGCCGCCGCAAGTCTCAGACTTTCAATATTGGGTGGCCGCCACCACACCCTCTATCTCTCTTTCCCAGAACACTTGTTTGGTGGTCTTGGCATTTCGCCGCCGCTCTGCAGAGACTCATTTGGACGAGTGAGTGTGTGACGAGTAAACCAGTGTGGTAGACAGGTCTGGCCCGATACTAGATTCGCCGAGCGGCGAAGATACCTGTGGCAACCAGGCATCACACGGCCATGACCTACCAGCCGTGAATATTGCGACTACTCGTGGTGGGTGCAAGGCGGCAAAGCGCGGCGAGACGCTCTTACCGCCCTCATCCCACGTCTCACTCTTCAATAAGCTGAGCAGGCTCCAGTCATCTTGAAACAACCTAATCGGAGACTTTGCAACGCCAGCTTCACAGTATTGACTCCAGGATGCGCTATCTGGCTCATTGCGGAGTACATTATTGCTTACCTTACTTTGTATTAGAATGATGAGCTTGATACTGAACTCGTCCGCGGAAGTGCTCCTAGGTTCGCGCCCCGTATTCGTCGATTGAAGTCAAGTGATCGAGATCCTACGCCTCTCAACAATGCAACAACGGCTACGGGCCGCAATGCGCTGCGCCTGTGTAATACCTCACCCACGAAGCGGTGGTTAAACAAGCAATGCAGTCAGTGTTATCTGCTCGCACTCGTATCGCATTTCACCTTTTACGTTCGCTTGTTTGAGGCAGAAACACAGGTCACGTAGCCAATGCTTTCCCCGCGGCTATCAAACTAAGCTGCAAATCGCCGAGGTACGTGAAATAGCAAAAGATGTCTTGTATGTGAGCCCTACGGCGAGCCATGGAAGTCCTTTAGGAGGTTACCTCCGTATCTATCGTGCAACCTCAAAGCATGCGAGGAATAGGACGCAGTAAGACAGTCTCAACAAGTCCCTTTGAGCTACGTGACACACTCAACTTGACTCGCACTCAAGTACGGCGCCGTGTAGAGCCTCGAAAGTTCGTAAGAGTAGGTCAGGCGCGAGGAGGTAATATGAAGGAATGCCGCTTGCTCCGGCTTAGCATTGGGCGGCCGCTATGGAGGCACACCGACTGGTTTTTGGCGACAGCATCAGGTTATGGTGCGGCTTTGCTTCTATCCCTTCCCGAAGTCGTACTGACGGAGAGAGCATGGGCAGTATTTTCCGCCGTAATCGTACAGGCTGTCCCCTGCAGGAACGTCAAGCTGTATTCTGTATAACTCAAATGCCGAAGAGTGCTAGCTGTACTCGCACCTCGGTGCAACTCGAATGCCGAAGAGTCATGCTCGCACGAATTCCCTACCAACCATCATCGTCAATCGCTTGAATGCGTTATATGCCGATGTCAACCTCAACCTCAACCGCAACTATGTACTTACGCTGTGCATACTAAATCAAATTCTCCGTCATGCTTTCCAACTTCATCGCCGCCATATCTACGTTTTCTGATTGCACTGAAGAAGTTCATCACTGCGCATGAGCCTCGCATAAGCTCGAAAATGCCTCACTACATCACCTCATGCACACCTCTTGCTGTTTCGAAGTCAGGCCACGAGTGCATCGTGATCTTGCAGCCTTGTCCACACCACGCCACTACTCACCTCGCCGCCTCAACACCACCTTCAATATCGTGGTTCGTTAACGGGGTGCCAAGCTCAACTCAACCACAGCTCAACAACCGACCAGTCATTTCCTCAACCACAGGTTCGGCGGTACGTCTTGTCCTGAGCTATAGAGACCAATGAGACGATAGAAGCCCTTTGCGATATCTTTGATCTTTGAAGAAACGTGAGCAGACATGTCTTACCAGAAGAACTGCTCCAACTTGGCATCCAGTCTCCAGTCAACCCTCGGTTTCGGATTTCGCCTACAATACCACTTTCTTTGCATGGTCGCGACACTTCTCTACCTGCTCCAAGATGGAGCCCTCATTCATGGTTGAGCTTCCAGGGAAACGAGACGGCCGAAGCAAGGGAGCAAGAACGTGCGCTAGCTGTCCCGCCAACCCATAGACGCTGCTTTAGCCCCCTCTAGCGCTTCCTTAGCCCGCTTCTCGACACACTAGAGTAAGGCAACGCATTTTAGCACATCCTAGTTCCCCCTAGCGCTGGACCTCCACCAACGTCGAAGCTCTTTGAGCTTGCCGTATAACTGTTTCGCTTCGCTTCCATAGGCTGAGGAATGTGACCACAAGTGTGATATCGCATTGCAGGCTGAGACCAACAGGCGGGGTAGCGGTCAACAAAGACCCTCCTCTGTGGGTCCTCAACCTCGTGCTGCTGGATCACCCCCTTGCTTTGGAGACGTAGTCGCCGCCGTCAACCTTTTAGCATCAACCACTTCTGTTGCAATAGTTGATAAAGCAGCACCCCGCACCTCGCATCTTTAGCGCTGCGTAACACAAGACTTCATGCGCAAACTCCTTGTCCGCTTCGCGCTAAGGCTCAAATGATGAAGGCTTGCGGAAGGTCAGGCTAGAGCACGATACCACGTGTGCTCGCGTGCCGGTTATCCAGTAACAGATGTGGTTGGGGGGGAGCGCTCACGATGCGGAACATGGTGGTGTCTAATCGAGGAAGGACGGCGAGGTGCCTGTTGTGCGAGGTAGCTGTGCGTGTGAGACTGGTGGGGAGAGGCGAGAGGAAAGAAGAGCGGGTACGAGCAGTATGTGGAGAAGAGGAGAGAAGCGTGCTAACCGGTTTCCCTCAGAGTTCGTGATTAATCACTATGCGTTTGACCTTGCATTAGGGTCCAGTACGTTTCTCAAAACTTGATTCATTTTTCTTGCCTCGCCGCAGTCACATTTACCCAACGCCGACCGGCTACCAAACCACAATTTATAAAAGCCACAACCCAACCACGAAAACCCCCTTCCCCCAAATCTCCTCCAAATCTCCACAAGCTCCTCTCTAGCCAATTCGACGACTTGCGCAACCTACACATCTTCCTCATATTCACCCTTCCCAAACCATCCACCTCAATGATGACGCAAACCAATGCATGGATATGGCCCGCAGGGTTCTCATTCGCAACAGGATTGTTGTAAATATTGAGTCTGTTGCCAAAAGCGCATCGGCTAAGTCATTGTTGGGTTGGTAGTGTCAGATGATGAGGGCTGGCTGGCAGGAGGCGAGGGCCGAGATGGCGGAGCTGGCTTCGGCTGGTTGAAGTTCGTGGCGTCGAGGTTCATCCAGTTGTGGACTTCTCATGCCTTGGTCCACGTCCCAAACGTGATGATGTGCCGTGAAGAGGTTGTGATGAGAACGGGCAACTACTTACTGACATGATGGTCGTGGTGTGGGGCCTTCCGTGGTGAAATGGAAAATGATGATAACTTGACAACTGGTTGCTTGAGACTTGCACTTTCTCTGGCTAACTTCGATTATACCTACACACCTAGAAGAATCCCCGCCTTTATATGCTAGCTATCCCTCGTGATATAGCATGTGGTCTCTATGGCAACGCTCTTGGACCCCAGGCCCAAGATGCCTCATGTCCCAATTAAGAGACAAAGCTCTCGAGCTGAACAGGCGGGCGCCTAGCTGGCCACACTTCCGCGAATGCTATTTGGTTATGCTAACTGCTCATACTCTCCACTAACAAAACTTTGAATGCCGCAGGAAAGACTCATAATATGTTGTCGTCTTCGAAAGATCAGTTGTCTGTCAAAGGCTAACTCTGTGCCGGCGGCGGCCGGGGCGGCAACCCGTGCCGGCCCACCGAATCCCTTCACTGACGCCTTAACCGAGCCGCGCTCCGACCCCGTCTGCCCAGCAAATGCTCCACCACAACCACCGACGCAGAGGGCAAAAGTTGAGTCTCTCTCGCGAGAACTCGGGGATTGAGCCCGAGGCGGGGCTCGAACCCGCGACCTTGAGATGATCTTGAAGACACCCTGTGAGGGGAGATGGTAAGAGTCACACGCTCTACCGATTGAGCTACCCAGGCGATTTTGTTGGAAAGGGCGCGCTTAGCGCGGGTGTTGACAAAATAGGCACGACTGGAACGGCAGACGGGGAAGGTGCGAGGGTGGCCAAAGAGGGAAAATTGGGGGCTTGTGATGAGGGCGGGAAAGAACGATGGGGCTCGATCGACAAGCCACAAGCCACAAGCCACACCCTGATAATCGTTTTCATGCGCCCTACACCCTGTGTGCTATCCTATTGGAAATCAGCAACGCTAGATCGAATCTAACAGTGCCAAACACGCCTTGGGCGACTCCTTCAAGGTTCGCAGTTTCTGCTGTCAATCAAATTCTTCTTTAATGTCGCGAGTCGTTTCCTGCTTTCAATATATTCATCCTTTTATAGTACTGTTTAAGGAGTCCTTAGAAACTTCTATGAAATGACTTCACTCCGCAGCCTACTCGTACCTCTCTCGATAACATCGGCGAACAAAAGCGTTGTTCATCGAAACATGCAGGGGTCGGACAGGCCACGGAGTCGGGCAACTGGTCTGCCCCTTAGTGCTGGACAAGGTTGCAATCCTCCACGAACCATCACGACTCCACGAACCTGTCAAGGCATTCACCAGCACAGCCTCGACCACCTGAGCCGGACTCAAGCTTGAATAAAAGCCTGCTTTCCGATCGCAGCCCTGCGGCGAAGTCAACACAGGCATTAACTCGCCGACATCCGTCAACCCCGAGGTTGAGTTCTCCTAGCTCGCCCTGATCGGCCAACGGCTCCCTGTTGGATTCTCCGCATCGGGCAGCCTTACCGGGTATATCTCCATCAAAATCAGGGAAAGCCCACGGGTTGGCCTTGTCAGGGACACAGTCTGTCGAGCTAGGCGCAGGGGCTTGAAAGTCTTGGGGCCGGTAGTCCAATGCGGATAAATGCGTGATCTTTCTTGCCTCCAAAGTTGATATAATGCTTTTTCTCCCGCGTCCGCCATCGTGACGCAAACATTCCAAATACTGTAATACAAAATGGCGTCTAATACGGAAGGCTTTGAAGTCTACAAAGTCATCAGCATCTGCGTCCTAGCCATCTTCTCCTTCCTCTTCAGTTTTGCCGTCTTCATCGCTGTCACAAGAGGGATAGGGAGACATGGCGGCTGGGCCTACCTCATCCTCGTCTGCGTGGGGCGCATCATTTCCAGTGCACTAAATCTCGGTTTGACGGAGATGCGAAATAGTTGGTACCGGAAGGACTATGAGGAATTCGACAGTAGAAAACATTCTTTGGACTCTCTGAAATGGGAGAAGATCTCTTATGTAGGGATGGCTTTCTCTGCTGTGGCGGATGTGTTTGTGGTGCTGACTATGCTCGAGGTGGTGCATAAAGTGTAGGCCACTCCTCCCATCCATTCCATCAAGGCTCTTGTCACTAACTTCACATAGAACTTTGAACTGGTCAAGATCATTGAAGGCCATTCTCCCAATCCTCCACGCCCTCCAATGGCTCTCCCTCGCTTTACGACTAACCCACCTCTTCACGGTGCACCCCGAACTGTACCTCACCAGCTGGGCAATCAACGCCTTCACCTTCGTCGTCCTCTCCTTAATCACCATATTCTTCCGCTGCAACCCCGCTTCAAGGCACCTCGACCAGGCACATACCCGCATCCACAACTACCTGCTTTTCAGCATCCCGTTCTTCGGTGCACATTTTGGATATGCCGTGTTCGTGGCTACCAATGATTGGATGTATAACAATGACGGTTATCTGGCCCAGATGTTGGGACAAGCCATTGCGTTTTACGCGATGCAGGCAATCGCGGTGCTCTTGTGGTGTATAACTGCATTAGGCGTGAGGAAGTGGAACGAAAAGAGTGGAGACGGGGTGTTATACCATAGGCATGCGACGGAGTCGGATGATGTGGTTGTGTGCTGAAAGAAGGATTAGTGAAGGGAAAGTGAGAAGGAGGAGGATATACCCAGATGAAGGAGCACCACGGTTGTGGTTTTAGCGTTGCATTTATGGCAAGATAGGAGAGTGTAAATGACTGTGTGAACTAATGAGAGTATATACCAACGAAGTGCACGACTTTGGTTTCCCGTACCACTGCCAAAGACGAATTTGAGATCTCGGTCCCTTTAGGACTCTCGGAACTTGCAACTGGTTGTTCTCGAAGCTCCTGAAGACCGGGATCTATGCCGCAAGACGTGTGGTCGTTAGGGATCGTCCCGAAGTGGATGGCTGACCTGCAGGCGGGGACTACCTCGCGCGAACCGGTTGGTGATGCTTCGGTTACAGCTTGATGCAGCCACTCTGCTAGTCGATGCGGAATCCAACTGTAAAGTACAAGCTTCACAGATAACTCACTGATGAGCTACCTGTGTTGTGGTGTCACTTTCTTGCTACCTGCTCACAATCTGCATTCTCATATAAGCTCGACGGCATCTACTTCGTTCTTTGGTCCTTTACCTCCACTCATTCATTGTTAAGCTCTCTGAACAAAGCTGGAATAGCTCTCCATTCCATTAATGGCAGCGTTGGTAGCCGAAGTGGCGCGGAAAAGTTCAAGGCTATTAACCCCGAGGTATAAAAAGCTCAACTACGCCCTGCCACAATCAGAACATCAAGCCAGAATTATCCAGGTGATCTATCAACTTATGAGCTTTCTGTGCGGCTCTCATCAATCTGTTCCCTCAACTTCGTCTTTGGAATGAGCTGCCTGTACCCATCGAGCACTCAGCTTCCTTCCCTCGGCGACTTCTCTTCCACAACCGCTCGCGGCACTGATTTTGAGCGCAATGGTGATAGTAGATGAACGGTTCAGCAGCAGTCTTTCTGCTATCACTAACATCGGCAGGAAGTATGGAGAGCGCACCAGTTTTCCTCCCTTTGTATCATCTATTGCGTCTCATTTGTGTCCGCAGCACCTTTCACGATCCACCCGGCACCATAGTTTGTTCTCGGACATTGTCTTTATTGATGCTGACGGAGCAATATTCCGAGCTGGAACGAGGTTCCATAGACGTCCTGGTTCGGAGTTGAGCTTTCAATCCGTCGTCCCACATCTTTGAGATCAATACAAGAGCCGATAAAACGAGAAACGCCAGGACTGTCAGGTATGAGATATATAAGGGCATACCTCAACCAAGCAGTTAATACGGCAAGCAAGAAAAATTTGAAATCACCCAACGGGCTGACGAGCTGCCTGTATTGTACCATGCCACCTATTTGCCGTCTTTCAACGGCTTCCACACAACAAACTACTTCCTTGTCGTCTTCAACAGCCACTATCCGCCTGCTCGGCCATCGGAGTTCTGGGTCCCGAGCTTAACTAGTGTTGTTGTCAACGCCATATTCGGCTGCACCACAGCTAGCTGTCACCATTGTACCGATAGTCCTGATGGCACAGGTGACAGGTTAACAAAATCAGATTGCAGAGCACTCATAACTCCTCACGGCGCTGGCAAACGATCGTGCGGCTCTCTCTGGCCTTGCGATTGACAGTTAATCGTGTCTTTGATCCAGCCTAGGTATTCACTTACTTGGGCCAAGTTATATATTCATGACAGTGGTTGAGTTAGCTGCACTTGAAGGAAATGACTGGTTGGACTGCTGAGCCAGAGCAGTAGCGATAGTGTTTCAAAAATTCGACGTAGCCGATCGCTATTCACTTGTAATGGCCGGAGGGGCTGCTAATACCTGGTCCATTCTTAAGGTATCTTTTATTACGCTCAATCATCATGTCTAACCACTCTCTCGCTCCATGCAGCAGAGCAATTAGTATTCGTGCTTGGCGTTGGCCAGCTTACCTATTCTTCCAATTTTGTGCAGCGTCGACTCAACCCATGAGCCACTCATCTCGCTTATGCTGCACTCTTCTTCGATTCCTCCTTCAACTGCTCATCAATTTGCCTCTCAAGCTCATCATCCATCTTTCCCTGTCTGCCTCTTGGTCCCGGGCTCTTATCCTCAGAATCACTCTCATCTTCATCACTATTCACCGTCGAGTTCATGTTACTTGAGCGCGATCTTGTCATCTGTACATTGTTAGCTCCACTCCTCACTTCACTCTTCACTCCCATCCTTCTCCTCCATCGAAAGACTTACCCAAGACCTCACACCACCAATCAAACCCAAACTATACCCCGTCGCAAAGTCCGCAGCACCTTGGCCTGGGATTTCAAGTCTTTCTCTGATATGGCTCAGGGCGCTCGGAGATGTAACGCCACTACGATCCGCACTCCCACCCTCACCACCATACATCATCCTAATATCCGCGGCACTCTGACTCCTCATCGGGCTACCAGGTCTAGAGTTCTGCCAGAACTTCTGCAACTCCTTACCCAGCTCCTGACCTGTGGTTGTCCAGTTCGTCTTGATGCTATCGCGGATCTCCAATACATGGCGCTTAAGATCCAGCTCGTTCTTCTTCAGCCACGAGACGTTAAGCTCTTGGCGGGTCGAGCCACGCTTGAATTGGCGGGCGATATATTTTTCGTAGTCGCGAACAATCTTCGAGATGATTCCGGTTGTCGACACACCTTCCGTCCTCTGCGTAACCAGAAACTTCCCCGCCTCCTTAATTGGCTTGTAAAGATCATCTCCCTCAGCACTAGCATAAGGCAGGTCGTCGTGCGCAACATAGTCAATCTTATGCTCCTCCAGAAACTCCGGTGTGACGATCCACGGGCAATCTTCTATGACTTCATCAACCCACTTGCAGTGCCTGACCGTCTCGGCGCGTTCTTGGCCAGACAGGACGGTCAGGCCTTTGCGCTTGTGTGTCTCCTTGTCGCCGGTGACCCCGACGATGAGGTGGACTTCTAGGAAGGCTTTTTTCGCTTGCTCGAGCTGGCGCATGTGTCTGGATCTGTTAGCTTCGACTCCTTCTCCTTCCTCTCCCACCACCCCTTCTCGCCCACCTTCCTCCTCCTCGACAAAAGACGGTACGACCGGTGAAACATACCCAAGATGAAACAAATCAAAAACCCCATCAGCATACACCCTAACCGGCCGTCCCACCGGCGGCGAATTCGTCTTGTACCCCACCGGATCCGTGAGTCTGCCCACAGGAGGCGCAGCCATGCGTTCCGTCTTCTCCTCCTTATTCAGCAAGTCCTCAGAACTGACACTGGCACTACTTCCACTTCTACTTCCACCCTCCCCGTCTTCATTGTCCACAGCCCTCTCGCTATCAATCCCCGATCTCTGGCGCTTCTGCGGCGGGCGAGCTCCGGTACCGACAGCAATAGTAGGCGCCGCCTTCTTCGGTCTGCTTCCAAGCTCACTGGCAAGCCCAGTACCGGTTTCTTCGCCCGAGGCGTCACGGGAAGGTGGTTGCCCGATGGAAGCGCAGTCGCGCTTGCGCTTCCCGGCTGCGGAGCCGCTGGCTGATGATGTTGGAGACGACATGGTGGTGTGCGTTGTGGTGTTGCCCAGTTAGCTCAGTTACTTGTGCTGGGCGTAGATGGTCTGATTCTCGGTTCAACTTTTATCGGTGGTTCAGGATGGAAAGTGAAGGGGCGTCAATTGGTCCGGTGGATGACACGTCGATGTTGGCAGGTGTTTGTTTACTTCGAAGTGTCAACGGGTTGCGTCCGTTGGCCGATGGCAGCTCTGCGTCAGTGGCGGGGACCACGCTACTCAAAGAAATGGGGTTCGCGAGCGTGCGAGGTACGACTGATGGCAATCAACAATCTCCTTCCGCTGCAGCGATCAATTTACGCGTCGGGGTTGCAACTTCTCAGTAGTCGCAAAAAGAACGACGTGTCGTTATGATTTCAGAAGAAAGTTGGTTTTAGAGCAGAAGGGGTTTCTATAACTTGTAATCTCCGATCCTTATGCTCCGTCATGGGGCTGGGCAAAGGGACACTTCATGTCTGTGGCTCAATCGAGCCAAGCCTGAGGCGCGACCAAGTTTCCGCACAGCACGTCAGCGCCCGTGTTGATCTAGACGTCAAGCCACAGCGAACCTCGTCAATTATTGCCATTGTCGTGCTTAGCCGAGGGAAGCGAGGATTTTGTGAGGTGCGAGTACGAGTACAGTAGGATAAGATAGTACAGTAGGATAAAATGGAGGTAAATATTTGCAGCCTGATTATTTAGATTTTAAAAGATTATCTCGTCGAAAGAGCATACTTGTGAGGCTTGGCATGGACTTTCTCGGTCACCAGTTCATAGTGTACAGAAGCTCTTGGGTCACTCCTTTTCACCACCTTGAAATTTAGGAGCTCATATTAGTTTAACGAAGGTGGGATAATCACCTAAAATGAGGCAAAATAATAGCAAATTTTTCTTATTGCGCTGAGTCGAGGTATCATCATTGAGTTGTAAAATGCAGCAAAAATTGTCCGAGACTTAGTCTATACCATCATCTCCCCAACCCCATGATGGACGCAAAACGAAAGCAGACGCTCGCAGGAAAGTAAAGGTTCTCATAAAGCCGATGACCCATCTGCGCTGGCAGCCGGCGAAATGTCAAGAAAGGCGCATGCACAGGCGAGGCTCGAAGGGATGAGGACGTAATGGTTGGATATGGTATGGTTGTCGTTCGATAAACAAGGAGACCGAAGATACGCTCGCTCTCTCCTGCGCCATTGCTGAATGAATATCAAACCGCCAGAGATCGATGTGAAAATCCACCTTAGGCGATAGACGGATGCATGCAAAAGTTCCCAAATCCCGTTTCATCCCAAATATTCGCCCGCATCAAGTCGTCTAGCCACGTCACCCCATGTCGGTAGTCGTAAGTCGTCAATGCCAAGTCGAGGTCATCAAAGACTCGAGCTATAGCATCAAATGTCTAGACGTTTACGTCTGCTTGTTTCCGTGATTGACTTGCTTGTCGATCGCCTCCTTGGCATGCATCATTTGCTCGTTGAGCTTCTCTGGCACGCTGCCGCCCTTGGCAGCCTCCTGCTTGGCCTTGTTGGCTTGGTTGGCAAGGTCGGCGTCCTCATCCTCGTTGTCGATCATGTTGGTATCTTCGGAGCCGGTCAGAATTTGGCTTCCATCTCCAAGATAGATGATTCTACTCTTACCGCCACGGAAGCCGTTTCTTGCGCCACCCTGCTGCATATCCATATCTCCGTTACTATCGCTATCCTCAAAGTTGTGGTGAACTCCCGGACCGCGGAACTCGGCTGCGGCGAATGACCAATTAGCCATGGAAAAATGGTAGTAAAAATGGGGAGGGTCCTCACCATACTCGACTGGCGCACATGGGCCGTCTCCGTTGGCGACACGCTCAGCAATCTTGTTGTACCACTCCTCCTGAGTCTGTCCGTTAAGGATACCGACAATGGCGACGGTCATGTTGTCGCAGCCGACTCCGCCGGTCTCAGAGTTAGAGGCAAGGCAGTTGTCCATCATGTTCTCACAGATCTTCTCGAGCGACTGCTTGGCGGCAATACCACGTCTGACAAACTCAATAACAGCTTGGGAGGACTGGCAATCCCAGATACCTGGTTAATGTCAATGCGTGTTCCGTTCTTTGCGCTTGCGCTAGAAGCGCCAGACCAAACTTACCATCACATGCAACGACCAGGAACTCATCATCCTCAGCGATATCGTGGATAGTCACGTCTGGGAAGGCGGTAACGATCTGCTGCTCCTCGGAGAGCTCTGGGGACTTCTTGAACTCGAAATCACCAATGGCGCGGGAAAGGGCAAGGTTTCCGTTGACGCGTCCGAAGTCGACAAATCCTCCAGCAGCGACAATGCGTGCCTTCTCACCTGATTACTAGTCAGTACCAAGCTCCATCAATCTTCATTTCGCATCTACGCACCCTCGCTTTGTGGCTTGTGGTCGAAAGACAATGGTTTCGCGCGTCCCTTGACACCAAGAACAGTTCTTGAATCTCCGGCGTTACCCTGTGTCGCATTAGTGCGCGATCCCAAAAGTGAAGACTGCAGCTACGTACGACGTAGACCTTGTTGTTGGAAACAATTGCGACAGTGGCAGTACACCCGGAGACCTCCTCCTCATATGATGGATCTATTCAGTCAGTTCAACGATCTGACCATAAGAGTTCGGAGTTCGCTAACCACTCAGGATAGCACGGTCGGTAGCCAAGAAGCCATCCTTCAACGCCTGTTCGATATCGCCCTTCTTGAACGACTCCTGGTTCGCGACAATCTTGTGGATGTTCTTGCCAGCGAATATTGCGACCTTGTCACCTCCGTGTCCATCATATACCCCGAAGAAAGAGAGGCGCTTCTCGACTGGGGTCTTCTCGTCCTTGTCCTCGGCCCGAAGATCAAGAATGGTAGCGTGAGCATCCTCCATGCTGATGCGCCATCCCTGCATAGAAGAGATGCCATAGAACAGGCGCTCGTCACCTCCGCTGGCGGAGTGCTGTTGGAAATTGTTAGCATCGGCTATTCCGCAACGCCTGACAGGTTCCCCGCAGCTACACCCAGGGCCCGCTGACTTCAGAATAAACTCGCTAACTGCAGCATATAACTATACCCGGGTATCTTTAAGCTTCAGTACCATTGTGCAAAGTCTCAGTTGCCATTCCACCTCATGATATTCATAAAAAGCTCGACTTTGCTAGGAAAGGTGTTCACAGCTACACAACGACGCCAGATACCAACGCACCTTCTCGACAACTGGCTCAGAAAGAGTCTGACCCATCTTGACTGAGTATGTTGACAAGTAGAGTATATCCTAGAGTGGTATGGCGAATTGACGCGTACAGAGGGTATGGGGTCGGTGAAAAGACAGCTGGTGACTGTCCGCAAATATCTAGAAATGCGGGGTCGGACGTAGGGATGAAAAAAGCGTTTGGGTATCCAGTCGTGGTGGTCAACTACTTGAGAAAGTGGTCAGGTTGTTAATGTGGTGGAGTGAAGTATCTGTCTTCAGGGAAATTCTTTTGTTGTTCGGTGTACTGAGTGGTTTCTTGTAGCGGGAGAACAGGAGGTTGTGTGGGATGACGATCGCGCGGTGCCAGAGTTCAAGGCTAATTGTGGCTTAGGGTGGATTCACAGGTGGGCGGCGACACAATTGGCGCCTGAGATCTGGACCTGGGGGCCAGGCAGAAAGGAGAGGCGCATGGGCCATGACGCAGATTTGGACGTGTCAGAAGTCTATCTTGAGCGGTGCACTGAAGAACTGGGACAAAGACGATGTCGATATCGTCCTCGTATGGCCTCTCCCAATTTTCATCATTCCCCTGAAGCTGGAACTCAACAGTATCTGTAGTAGAGCTGCTGGTATGAAGCTAAATTCTAGCTAGGGATGGGGTATTTACGTCTTTTTGGAATTTATGACAACATGGACAAATGCTATGGACAGTGACAGTGACATGTCAACCTGAGACGCCTTTGACAGCACCTATTTTTTGCCCATTAAGCTTAGCATAAGTGTCTAAACCAGGGTACTAAACTTAAAGCGGTGCTGTAACCTTGCAGCCTAGCATATTTTGTCGATTTTGTCCGTCAGAAAAATAATTCACAGACGTTTGTCATAACAAAAACATGACATGTAAGGTGACAATGCACAACCCTAATTCTACCACGGTACAGTTTCAAGGACACTGCCTTGGTAGGTCCTATCCACCGCCACACTCCAGCCACAGCTGTTGCATCACAGGCTCGCCTAAAGAACGTGTTGGACCCTGGGTTTTGGAGCATTTTGTCAGGTTCTGCGGACATGGCAATTTCTGCGGACATGGCAATTCCTGCTCAAATTCCGTACAGATGGAGAAGTCGAGCACGTGAGCCTCTCGACCAGGTCTAAATCTACGCAAGTACGTACAGGTTACGATGGAACAGATTGATCGCCGCGGTTAATTTATTTCAAGCGCGCGTCTTCATAAACCAGCGGTGCTAGCTACCAGATCAGTATAACCTGGTTGTGGCGAACTCCCACGTAACGAAATCCTGGATTTAACCAACGGAACTCAAGATATTCTTCGAGTTCTGTATGGGGATAACGAATTCCTCTCAGTAGCGATATTCCGAAGGAATACTCTGATATTTGCGGGTATCGTTATTTGAAGCCACCAAACCTAGCCTAAAGTTTTCTAAAGTTAGCGGTTTTGAGCCAGATATCGTTTACGCTAGCCCTATTAGGACAGATTTCGGCTAGTTCCGCTATTGGCAGTATCCAATCCTCTTTGCAACGAAAGAAACCTTGTGATTTTTGCACATCGGTATAGCCAGTTTATACTGTATCAAGCTCTCCTGCTCATCTACAGTTTCCATACTCCTCTCTTTCTCACGCTTTCCACACCCAACCTCCACTCCTCCACTTCCATGTAAGCCACACCCCATACAGCCCTGGCATCCAAACGCAAAAAAAAAGGAATGGGCCACCCGCCCAAAACTGCAAAAAATATAGCAATTGCCCGTTTCGATCGGGCGACCTCCGGGTTATGAGCCCGGCGCGCTTCCGCTGCGCCAAATTGCTGGGTGTTGCACTCTTGTCACATAATTGGTTATATATACCACGATTTATGAAATACGGAAAATGAAAGAAGGAACGTCGGAACGATCAGTTGGCTGCTCTTGGGTGATGGATGGTGGGAGTGGACAGAATGACCAGTAGGAGAGGCTGCAAGGAATACAGGAGTGGCCAGAGCCACGGGCACAGCCGCACAGAGCCTAAATAGTAGCCGCAAACCTAGGGAATATGATGTTTATATGTGGTATTAAATTGTTATGTCTTCTAAGCGGTAACATGGCGACTAGCGCCTTTGATATTAATCCGTTCCCGTCCAGGCCTGATGCTTTCAGCCTTCGAGACATGCGACAATGCGCCTGTATATCAAACTCCTTCCCACCACACGGTTTCCCTTGGGGTATAACGCCGGGCCTGCGAAATGATTGCAATGCTTTTATGTTCCGTTCCTACATCCCATCCCATATTTCACCATCACTTCTCAGCTCTCTCTGATGCGCTCAAATTCTGGAGACTCGAAGTCCAGCGTTCGCCGCAACAACGCTGCTGTGCCTGCCGCACCTCCTAGGCACTGGAGGACAGCTTCGCCAGCACCCTTCGTTGTGTCCTTCACCAGCTATCCTTGGCGCAAACCTCTCCCTCACACCACAAAACTCCCATTTATCACTCGGAAACAACTCATCCAAATGTCTCCACAACTGACACCTCTCAACCTTGCAGAATCGACATGGTGAGGAACCAGGTGTGTGGCGGTTGAATGCGTATTCCAGCTTGTTCTTGCCTACGCGACGGGTGGAAAGGGGTAGGGGTGCACGTTCTGAGGCCAGGAAGTTCTCGGTGGCTGCCGTAACAGATTGGGAAGTGGTGGGGGTGGTGGATGGCGAAGGTGGGTTGAGACGAGGCAAGGTGAGCCGATAGGCGCTGTAGAAATGGCGGCTGGTGAGACCGAGCACGGTGCGGTTGATAGTGTCGAGGTGGGAGAATATCTGAAAGTGCAATTCGGTTGGTAATCTCTCCAGAGTGAGGCGCTTGGTGGGTACGAGCGCTGCCTGCGTTGGTGCGGTAGTGAGCTCTATCGGAGCCTTGAGGATTGGTTGTGCGCCACCTCTGCTCAAGAGAGCCTGCTCGAATTCGAGGGCGGAGGATGGTGCGACCATAGTTTCGCCCATTTTGCAGGTTGTGTATAGTATGTGGAATTGAGTTGTGATTGAGGAGAATTGGTGAGATTCGAGGTGGTATTGACTGAGACGGACCCTAAAGCGAGGGATTAGCTTCTGGCAGTTGTAGATCCCATGATGGTTGCAAGCATCCGCCTTGTGGTTGCGTGACTTACGACCAATCGAGGGAGGGAAAGGTAATACGAGGTACTTACAGTTGTCCGATTGTTGCTCACGACGCGGACAAAAGTGGCTGTGGCACGATGGTGCTATATAATCGTTCGTTGATGGTGTTGTAAAAGCCCGAAGTAAATACGTGAAGATTAATTCGAGGACCGTATTCGCAAGTGTTTTGGATGGCAATTGTCAATGTGTCGCACGGTACGAGGCAGCAAAATATTTTATAGAGAACCTGTCGTCGGCTCAAGTGGGTCGCCGGATGAGGTAATGCCCTATACTGTAGGGTGTATCTTTATATTCCGACTGATTGGCGTTTCGGGCAGAGAAGTGTTGTTGCAATGCGATCAACAGAATCTTCGCGACTTTTAAGGGTTTTGGCTTCATAAGTGTACACTCTCAAGTCTATCCACACCCTTCAAGGCTACACCCCGCCACGCGACGTCCTTTCTCAGCCTTCTGCACGGATTTCCCGAGCACGCCAACGTCCAGCCCTTCACATCCTCCGCTTCAGCAGAGCATATTTCCCAATGCAGACCTATATCCTCAGACCGCCCCCTTCATGCTCTGTTGTCCTGGCCTTATCAGCCCAATCTATATTGTCACCCATGCAAAGCAGTCTGGTGACAATCTAGATCTGCCATTCTCCGAAGCCGGGGGCGAGCATGAGACCGAGCTAGCGAGCGAGTCCCCCTTGTAACAGCACATTACAGTGGAGCAGACTTGCCTAAAACCCCGTCAACATGTCCACTAACCATGTCTGGATCAATCGGCGTCCAAAATAGAAAAGTTCTCTCGCTAGAAGTGGCGCTAGAGGATTGACCGTTTGCACGGGAGGCGTTTTGTGGCCGTGCCATATCAAACGCCACCCCCGGAGCTGGACTTGGCGCGGATGGACAGATATGGCGGGAAGGAAGCGACGACTGTCCAAGGTCAGGGAAAGGATGAAAGGACAAGGGTAGGCGAGAAAGATATTGAGGATACCACTTCAAGGCTAGTTATGATAAAGCGATGATGTTGTCTTTACAGTTTTGGATAACGCCGGCAGTGATGTTAAAAGTTTGGATTGAGGTTACAGTGATAGGGGAAATTTAGGCTTGTAAAATGGTATCATTGGGCAGCACAAGACCCCGAGTTTTCTGGTTGGCCGCTGCCGGAGTGTTTTTCTTCAACCATTACTTTCATAACGCCCGATGCAGGGAAAATATACAGAAATATACATCAGCGCCTTTACTTATATAGTATTATTGACGGATTCTCCTCGGTGTAAATGGAGAGCCTTTTAAATTTTTGAGATATTGTTTTCGAAAACCAAAGTAACGACCTGTACTTCAACAACACTACAACTACGCCCAAGTAAGGGTATTATCCTCGCATCCTCTCATATTCCGAGCTAGCTCGCGTGCATTACGATGCAAACGAGTAGGTTCCCAATGATCCGGATACGAGATAGATCTCGATATTGAAATCCACATCCCCGGATGCTTGACTGATTCTCACTTTGCCGTTCGGCAACGGTGGATCCTAGATGAACATCATAGGGCTGATCTACAGTATTCTGATGAAAGCTCACGAGACAGTGGCAGCTTCTGAGGAACAAGATGTTTGGGGAGAGTGTTCTGGAAAGGAGCCATGGAATGTGAAGTTTACAAGCAGCATCATGGCATTCCAGACTTTAGCTTTCGTCACTGGCAAAGCAGCCGCATGGATCACTTCACAACGTTCTCTCTGAGTTGAAAAGATTCCAAAAACAATATACGTTCAAGTGGTGTACTTATGCACTCCATAAGTCTCTAGGTCCCGGATGCCCGCCCGCAGCAAAACCTTGGCCCCATAAACAAGCAAAAGATGGTGTTCTTGGTTCAGGTGGTCCTGAACCCGCAGAGATGCGGCTTCTGTGGATCGAACACAGTGCCTCCAGATAACGACTCCCCGAGAGGAAGTTAGGAACAGAAGTGAACTTCAGTCTGGCGCTCTCCCAAGTGAGCTAAAGCCGCTTGGTGTTGTTGTGGTCTGTACGTTAGGGCATACTAAATAAGGCCAACACATCTTGTCAAAAACGGATAAAACGTTGGCAAAATGAAAGACGTTTGACAGGCAGAGATAATGATAAGGAGGACATTAGGTGGTGTGGTGTAAATGGTCTGAATGCAAATCTATATGCTCATGGTATTGTTGGTACAAAGATGGTACAATCTGGATATACGCTCCTACCTCCCTCATCAAATCGTTTTCCCTCGTTCTCCCCTTCTTCCCCTTCAATGCATTTATTCCTTCTATGTAACCGCTCTAATCTTTCCTCTTCCTAATCAACGCCTCACTCTCATCGACATCCGGTCTATTCCCAAAGCCCATTCCCGACCTTTCCTTTGTCCGTCCCTTCCGATCACCATACTTCTCATCAAACTTCCTAATATTCTTCAAGCTCTGCATATCCTCACTGATACTCGCCGAGATCTCCTGCAACGCAGTACTAAAATGCGTTTCGTGCAGAACACGCTTGGCTGGATACTGCAACTTGCCCTTGATGCGCTGTTCTGCCCTCGAAATGCCTGCTGCGTCCGCTGCTTTTTGCGCGTTTGCGATTTCTTCGCGCACGCATGCTAAGGCGGCGGCGACAGCGACGTTCTTGAGGTCCGAGCCAGAATAGAAGGGCGTATTCTTCGCAATCTTCTTCAAGCACACTGACTCATCCAGCTCTTCGCCTTTCAAATGAATGTTCAAGATAGCCTCCCTATCCGCCTCAACCGGCAAATCGACCAACAGTCTCCTAGGCAATCTCCTCAAAATCGCCTCATCAATATCAAACGGCCGATTGGTGGCAATCATAATAAAAGCATCATTCCCCTGCATGCCATCCCACTCCCTCAAAAACTGATTGATAATCTCCCTATGGCTCGCCCTCTCCCTCCCGTCTCTCTCCGCGAAGATACTATCTGCCTCATCGATGAAGACAATGCACGGACTCAGCTTCTTGGCCAGAGAGAAGACTGCGCGGACGTTCTTCTCGCCTTCGCCTACGTACTTGTCGTACACTTCCGAAGCCGAGACTTCGAGGACGGTGACGCTTGATTCCTTAGCTAAGGCTTTGGCAAGGAGGGTTTTACCTGTCCCCGGCGGACCATAAAGGAGCACACCAGGAATCTTATCCTTGCTCAAAACACCATACGAGAAAGCGTCAGGCCGGGAGAGGGAGAGCGAAGTAAGAGTCTTCAGCGCCTCAATCGTCTCCGGCGGACACCTCACATCGTCAAACGTAGCTTTGAGCTTTGATACATCGCTTACGCCGCCTAAAAGCTTCTGTTCCCGCTTTGTGCATTTGAGCTTCTTGAGCTTGATTTTATCTGCTGTGTCGCCGGTGAAGGCGTCGGCTTTTATCTCGATTTCCGCCCCGTCTTCGATCTTGTCGTTTATGACGTCTTTGTCGAAGAGCTTGGATGAGACTGGGACTCCAGTTGCTTGTTCCTTGAGGAACATGGCTTTGTGCTCATCGCCCCATCGTATCTTGGCATAGCTTTGCAGGAGTGCTGACGGGACACGTTCTGAGGTGTTTACGGCTGAGGCTCCAATGACGGACGTGGAGAGGCGATGAACTTGGGCGTATGGCCAAACGGACTCCCCGAGCTCTTTGTAAAAGCGTTTACCGGCGAGAATGAGCTTTACCTCTTCCGGGCGCGGGTCAAGCTCTTTTGAGAAGGCTAGGACGATGGCGTCGATGCCGGCTACGATATTTTGGCTGACGGATTCTTGACCCATGTTGGTTATCATGTCTTTGATATGCCGGATGTTGATTTGTCTGATGCGCTCTGCTTCGTCGTCTTCAAAGGATCGTATCAGGGGTGCTTTGGCGGGTGTAACTAAGATCGTGCGGCTATCGCCGAAGACAACATCGGATTGTGTGTGTACGACTGCATCCATGATCTCACTAGGAGTTGCTTTTGTGTCGTCTATGATGTTGCCGATGGTAGTAGTGCCGACGAGAACAATACTCCTGCCCTCCAACCAGCGCTTCTTGACGATATCTCGCAGCATCTTCAGGACACGCACGCCTATTGGCGTCTTGCCTATCTCTCTGTACTGAGTGACATGGATGATAACGCGTTTTGACTGGGCCTCGGTCTTGGTCTCCTTTTGCGCCTCACCAATCAGTTCGGCTTGTGGTGGCCTGAACTCTGTCGCGAAACGTCTATTCCAAGATGAATCCACAAGAGCCTCGAGGACAGCTGTCAGCTTGAAATTTGACCATGAGTCTGATGATGAGACGGACGAAGTAGGTCTTTGATTCGGGCCTTGGCCAAAGAGTTCGTCAAACGACATCGAATTCGATGAACCGCGGTCTGACACAGCTAACGCGCTCAGCTTTGTCCCTGCTCTCAGTGCTGATGTGAAAGCCTTCATGTCCGCGCCTTCCGGCCCATTTGACTCGTCGCCCTCCATTCCTTCTGCGTCATCTTCCTCATCCTCGCTCTTCTTCATCTCATCCTCTATTTGGGAGACCTTGTGTGTCTCGTATCCCAAGAGTGAGTATGAACTATATGTCCAAGCCAAGTTCTCGCCCATGTACTTCCCAACGATCTCTGCGATATCGTCAGGGTTAAGCCGCACCACATCGGCGTTCGATGCTTGTGCTGTTGTGTCCACGAGGTCGTTCAGCCATATATTCGCATTCCGCTTCGGGCACTGAAGCACGATGTCCGGTCGTAATATATCCTTAGGCTCCACACCTGCTGGCGGCCTCTGGGCGAGCGCCCCCGACACGTTCTCCAGCACGTCATCGAAAACCTCCTGTTCAACAGTATAAGGGTTCGGCGCATCCTTATCCTTCGGCGAAGTAACAATAGTTAACTGTGTCTTTCCATCCTCGTCCTTTCTGGTTTTGAAGTTGATCTTATTCTTGCCCTCCAATGCCTCATCTACTTCTACCTCCACCTTGGGCGGCCCCCATTTTTCATGTTTCTCTCGCGTCGAGTATTCCGTTGAAGGCAATGGCCCGTCGTAGTCGCTCTCCCAAGTATGACTCTCCACTATCCTTATCTTCGACAAGTACGGCCCTTGCCACCTTATGTTCTGGTCGAAGCTCTCTGGTAGCACAATCGGCGGTACTTCCTTCACTTTGACTCCTCTATTCGACCTTCTTGCCGCTGCGAAGTCACCTCGTTGTCTTCCCCTCTTTGCTGGTGTCTCCGTTTCCGCGACCTTCACTTCCTCCTTTTCAGGCACGATATCGTCGACCTTCACCCCCTCCGCCTCGTCACTTTTTGCTGTTGTCTCATTGTCGTCCCTAGGCGTCTCTGGCGCAGGTTTCCCGGCATCGGGTATATTACACGCTCTCAGCGTATTATGAAATGTTCTACTCAACACCGGTCTCCTCACACCCGCAACAACGCGACATGCGCCATGCACTTGTGTCGCCCTTGCACTTCGAAGCGCGCCCCATGCTACAGCATGCATTCGATAGGTAATCGGGGCTTAGAAGCACCGAGATCGTGGAATTGAGTGGTGAAAAGAAAGTTGCTGATGTCGCGATGAGATGGCCAAAAAGGTTGCGGAAGGCTGAGAGATGTCTTGTGAGGCTTGAGATGAATGGATTACTTTGACCAGGTTTATTTATTTTAGCGTGGTGACTGGGGGGGCCAAGGTGGGGCGGAAATGCCGACTTCAGCCTTGTGGTTGGGCATCTATTGAGCTTCCCCTCTTTGGCATAGCTGCGTTGTACTGTGGAATTGAACGAATCTATATTGATCCGAGTATAGTAGCTTATTTTCTAAACAACCCTGAAGTCCATTGAAATATCTCTAATTCTCACTGGTATCCGTTTTCAGGCGCAAATGAGCGGAGTGATACCTTTTTGCCAACGTTAAGTAGTGCGCAGTGCTCAGCTCGGAGTTCGCTCAATATATTTTCATCATGAGCTCAGAGGCGTCTCCGTCGAAGACGGTATGTATGACTTTTGAAGGGTGCACAGTAACCCACCGCAAGAACGACAACGGCCATAAAGTGGCCGCAAGTTATCATTATGGCCACTACTGCAAGGACAACAAGAATATCACGTTGCGGTTTCCTATACGCGCCGCCGACAGAAGCTTAAAGTCGGCTAAGTGCAAGCACTGCGAAACGTCGTTTCTGCGCAAGTACAGCTTTCCCAGAACGGTTGAACATGTCTACATTACAGATGTGTACAAGTCACAGCAGCCGGATCTGACGACAGAGTCGGATGAGGAAGAGGAAGAGGAAGAGAAGGAGATTAATGCCTGGGAGTGTTTCCATAAATATCGCAAATCCACCCCAAAGAATGTGATGCGACCTTCTGCAATTAGAAGTATTGGACGGATCAATGAAAGTTGCTGAGTTTGAAACCAACATGGGTTGGCACAACTGTGGCGAGAGGGCGACCTTGAAGTATGACAACCCGAGATTTAAGGAACACATCCGTATCAACCTGCGGGACGTCCCACTCAAATCGGTCGGAGAGAGGATTACCAAGGATGGAGGGGAATCTGAAGTCCCGTGGTTCCTCCAGGACTGCGAGTGTTGAGAAACCACCATCATGTTTCCGCTCTCAGAGTCCGACGACAGAAAGGAAGCAAGAAGGTGCCCAAAGTGTGAAAGGAGATGTCTTCGACTACACCCAGAACATAACCAACGCCTATTTCCCCGATATTGATGATATCAATGGAACGACGGATAATGAGGATGACGAGAGAATGTACAAAGAAGTTTTGGAAAACGAGCATTACTGTTACGAGAACTAGGCGAACCAGTCTTCGTACTATTGGTTTCGCTTCCCAAGCAAAGAGGAAGGGCAGCCCCATGAGACGAAGGAGTGCGAGGAGTGCTGCCGGGAATTCATCATGAAGTATGAGAATGAAGTTTCCATTTCCGTTCCATATCAACATGAGCGATGTCAAGCGGATACCACCTTCGGTCTACGACAAGGACATCTGGGGGCCCAAAGAAAGACGAGGACGGCAATAGGAATTAGGAGCACTCTCCCTTCCATGACTGTGAATGGGCCAACGGGACAGCCAGTCTTCAAACCTTGAAGCCCGACGACTGGGAGGGGCCACGGCCTTGTAATGCATGTGATGGGAAGTTCATCCTCGAATATCCGAAACAGACCAACATTAATCTCTCAGATGTGGAACGCGGCAAGTCTGGAGACGCCGAAACGGAGACGGAGGTATGGCTGTATGACCACAAATGCGGGACGGACAAGCAAACCTCAGGTATGAGACTCGAATTTCGTCATAAGGGAGGAGAGACAGACGACCCCACTGCCAACCACTGCAGAAAATGCGGCGAGCGTTTTAGCCTGAAGTACGAATACCGCAAGTTTCCCAAACCCTTCCGTATCAAGCTCGGCGACGTCGAGCAGAAGACTTCCCCTATCTTTAATAGGCCAAGAGAGGAGTATTACGATCCGAACGACGAGATATATGAATCATAGCATCGAGTATTGGATCCTCAAATGCGAATGTGGCAACACCATTGAGCTTCCACTACACAAATCCGGCAAGTTGGGACGACAAGGTGGAAGAATGCGGCGGCGTGCACTGCGATCGCAAATACATTCTGGACTACCAAATCCGTCTTCCCGCTCTGGCGAGCAGGATTCCAGCTGATACTATGTTCAGATGGAGAAAGGTTATGAGGGCACGCACAGATGGACGATCTCGTTACCGAGTGGGGGCGACTATGGTGGCGATCAGTGGAATGGCTAGATGTGAGTGACATTCGCTGACGATTGACCTAGGAGCTTCTTACTGACAAGTTAAAAGCCGAAGATGTGCAAGGAGAGGGGCTGGAACCCCGAGGAAAATACTGCTGGACATTGCTGTTAAACGCTGGCGGTAGCATGCGATTATGCGGATAGAGGCCCAGTCAATTAGCTGTTTGAACTTGTAAGGCGCTACTTATGATACCAATGAAGCATTCCCATTACTCCTCAAAGCTATGAAACTCCTAGCACGCTTGCTTAACTTATCACCGTCGATCCGTCGCATTTCTCACCAGACCCAAATGCCATTCCGACCCTACCAACATCTCCCCAACGCCTCCCTTGGCGGAACCGTATCCAAAGCCAAAATACACATCTTCCCACACCCCGTACATCTCGCCTCCTACCACAACTCCACACAACAGTCACACTCCCAATCGTGCGTCAGACACTCCACAAGCCCTTGTTCGTCCTCGGCGGGCATATAAGCGACATCTGGGAGGATGAGCAGTGTGGCTTCTTCGAAGGCTTTATCTTCGTCTGAGCTGTCTTCGATGGTGTATGGTAGTTTGTAGGTGCGATCGCACTGCTGGCAAGTAAATGTGTGGTCTGGGGCTCCGATGGAGCAGGATGGGATGTTGAAGAATTCGCATTGGTAATTGTATATTTTTTGGTCGTTGCCTTGATCGTCTGTAGAAACATTGTGCTTGACGTCGTGAAGGTTGAGTCTCACGTGGTACGGAAAAAAACATGGCGTTAGTGGACGAGGTCGACGGGCGCCCGTTTCGACAGGATGCGATACGGTCGCTTGAGGTGGTGTTGTTTGTAGATGCCGCCGGTAGCCAACGCAGGACCCATGAGTTGTGACTTATTCCGCGTACCTCCAGCCTTGCAGCTCCAACAACACCGGGCTCCGACTACAAACAACGGACTACACAAACTACCATGTCGACCGCTTGACCTTCAGTATCGCATCAAGCTACAGCACAATGTCTTCCGCCCCCCCCCCCCACGGTCCCCCCCCCGCCGCCCCCCCCCCCCCCCCCCCCCCC
>RCNJ01000297.1_pt1 | contig 25903 bp, 23 predicted proteins | sample 2041171 | NCBI WGS metagenome assembly RCNJ01 (sample SAMN09708213, study PRJNA481090) | feces metagenome | biome: feces | host: Pygoscelis adeliae | place: Antarctica: Rookery Lake | collected 2010-03-01 | reverse complement strand
TGATGAAAAGTAAGTAGAAAAGAATCAGAGTCAATTAAATTAACGACCTAATCCCTTGGGACGACTCTCTCCCCAATTAGGTCGTAACAGAACAAGATGGTGTTCACAAGGAAGAGAAGTGGCCAGGTCCAGCGTACTATGCGATGGACTTATGGAAGCTCGTCGGCGACGCTCGAGTAGATCTCATAGATGTTGCCAAACAAGATGGTCAAGAAGCTCTCCGAGGTACCTACCTTCAGCTCATCTTTTGTCGGGGATAGTGCCGCTTCGGCCTCGTTGTCAGAGCCCAATTCGGTATCAGTGACAGCGGGCCAGCTGGTAAAGACAACAAGGCTGAGCTTAAGCAAGTTATGCGCGCCTTCCCTTGACCTTGGATACCTAAAAGTTGATCGTGGTGTCTGCGTAAAGTGGATGTAAATCTTTAGACAATACCTGGGGGTTCCCACCAAGAGATTCCTCTAAATCATGATAAGATTGATTTCCCTGACTCCCGTTTCTAGAATGCTACCGAATGTTTGCGTTTTGAGGTCTCCTTCTTTCGCGCCTGGTAGGCCCGGGTCTTGGCCCTGCTCCGGTCAAAGCGTCGAGAGCGCTTTGCCACAATATTCTCGAATATGCGCCTTTCTACCGGGTAATACAGGCAGACGCCCGCCATATTCTCGAGGTCGCGCTCATAATTGCCAAGGGCCTGATCTCTGATATGATCTTGCCGCAGAACCTCCATTTGTCCAGCGAAGACTATGGCGTCAAGTTTTGAAAAGGCGAACTCAAGGCAGACAGGCCGTGCGTTTACGTGTGGCTTCGAGAAGACCTGGCACGCCTCAACCCCTTGAAAACATCAGCGTAACTGCGGCCGAGCGTCAAGAAAGTGGCCAAGTACGCCACATGAGTAGTATTGCTGAGTGAGGTATAATTGCATGGCTTACAAGTCAAGCGGCGCCCGACCCCACCCATCTAGCTGCGGCTTTCAAGTTGCACTGAGTTCAACAACTGAAGACGCCTTAAAGTAGGCGCATTAACTCGGACTACGCAGCGCAGTTGAACCCAGCACCAACAGTTGACGTAGCAGCAATTGCAGGATAAACCGGAGAGAGAAGCTATTGCCTGATGACATTCCTCTTCTCATCCTCGTACCCAAATTTAGATGTATAAGAGAGGCATCCCAGTAGATTGGCGAGCTCAGTTACATCCTCCCGAGTTCGACAGTATAGGATGATCTTGTCTTGAGTATGGTTGAAAAGGTCCTTCCGTGGCCCCAACGACTGGACAAGGGAACGGCCTCTCCAACTAGAGTGCCTGCTCCTTTCTATCGTGTTACAACATAGCGGATATTTGGCCCATGTGTAGATTTGCGGATGAACTGTGGGCGGACGGGCTTGTTATGCTCGATAAACCTTTCCTTCATGGCAGTAAGACCGGAAACAGGTTCGTGTACGCCACCATCAGGAATCGGACTCTAGTAATCCAATCTCGACACCAGGCATCAGCATTCTGTGACCGGGCTCATGAATCTGGATCAAAAGGCGACATTAGTCAGTTAGTCTTTATTGTTTCTTATTTCCGATATCACTTTCCTGGAAAGGTGTCTTTGATGGTCTAACGTCATGATTTCCGCTTGTCATTCAACTCTTCGCAGTTGGAAAGAGCGGCAAAGCGCGAGACCGGGGTCTGGCTTCCCGTCAGGGAGTTTACACCCCAGCAATGGAAGACGCTCTGAGCTCATGTCCAGTTTTTATTTTTGGTTGATGGGTCAGTTGTACTCCTGCTGATTAGAGTGCTCATAGAACTGAACGACCTGGGCAAGGGATCTAGAGCCTAGGAACTTTGGATGCAGGATGCAGGCAACTTGGACCTCGAACTATGACTCGAGCGTGTGGGCTTCAATGTTTGGAATCCTTTCTAAACGCCCTATTAACTCGACGGTATTGCCTATCTTGTCTATCTAATCCATCAACCAACCATCGCTCTCCATCCACCTGCTCCGACAATAGAGCTCGCAATCCACGCTACTCACACCATTAGCATCCTTCTCTGATCCACAATTATAAATCCCCATCATCCAACCTACATACCTAATTAGCCTGCCACTCTTCCCCGCCACCCCCCATCCACTCCCCGCTAAAGTTTCCCCTGGTTATGCTGGCGAATCCTACGCAGTACAGGTCAGTTCACAACTCACATTTTCGCCAAGCCCAGTTTTCTGCTCTTGTTGAACTGTTCGAGGTATACCCACCCGAACCAGACGATGCCGATGACGGCGACCCAGGTTAGGCCCAGGACTAGTGGTTTCTTGGAGTGTTAGCTCTCTTCTCTCACGAGGCCCGTGGCGGGGGGTGGAGGGGACAGCGATGATGATGGCCCCCGAGTAGAAAGTATTATAAGTGCACATACCTCAGTCCAACTCCTCGACCCCGAATTTGAGAGGTCGTTGATTGCTTGGAGGCGTTGTGCGTCGCCTTTCGTACTCGCCGGCTCCCCAAGGGGCCCACTATTGCGTCTCTGTTTGAGGTTGCTTTTGCCAGCGCCAGCATCCATGCCCGGGATGTTGTACGATGAAGGTGCGGTCCCGTCATATGTCCCGGCGACAGCTGTCCCGCCTTCAGATTTATAGTTCAGGAACGTCGAATGGGTGTCAGGATCCTGGAATGGCGGAAAGATCGGATTTGATGGCCTCTCGTGTGGAGAGTGGGGGGCGTTGTTGTCAGGGGCGTAAGAACCCATTTTGTGTTGTTTACTTCAGCCGAGTTACTGTATGTTTAGTAAAACGGAGAACGGCTCGAAGGAATCTGGGGAAAAGAGATGAAGCATGCGCTAGGTTCGCGTAGTCGTTGACGTGACAGCTGACCAATTTGATTGAAGGAGTATGACGATTGGAGGTGAGATGACGCTTGTCAATGACGAAGGGGACTGCTTGTCAACAGGCTGTTGCTGGCTTGAGAGGTGCCCTCTGCATTGTGCCTCGTTGTTTCGGTGGCGACTCTGTCTCGTATCTACAAACTCCACTTCCTGGGACCCAGTTGCACAACTTGGCACAAAAGCAACGATGTTTCGATTCTTGGTCTAGGTCTTTAAGCTCTATGTCGGGTATTTAAAGCCATGCAGCGCACCATAATGCCACTTACAACGCCAACGCTATGCCCCCAGTAATTTTCTCTCTGTCTACCCTTCTCTCACTCATCCCCCAAGCCAGCATCCTCTATACTCAAGGACGCAAGTCAACTGTCTCAAATGCAATATCCGCAATATGCACATGACCTGGCTTCATGGCGTCTGTATACGTATCCGTCTCAGGATGCGGATGAAACAGCCCCGTCTTGGTGCAATTCAGTACATTAGGCATTCCAGGTGGGTCAGTGAGTCTGAAGACGCCATATCTGCATTCAGTTAGCAAACTTGTCCTCCACAAGTTGTCAAGGAAGGAAACGGGGCACTTACGAAGGCGTCCTCGACGGCGCACAAACAATAGCAATCGCCTCCGGCATCATAACCTGAAACCCACAATGCGTATGCAGATCTCTACTGCTCATAAAACAGCTCTGCGTTGGGTGGGTATGAATCCAGCCCAACACCATCAGGTCTTCTTTATCACAGTATTCAAATAGTGCGCCCTCGTTCGTCATCTCGCATGTATCGGACGTGCCTTCCTGCTCAGGAATAACCAGTCGTGAGACGAATAGGGCATTACTGATAAGAGTGCCGCAGAGTATGCCACATGTCTCGATATTGTTCCTTGTGTTTGGCGCTGCGATGCGGAGGAAGCTCTCGCGCAGTCCTGGTGGAATGAAGAGGTGGCGCAAAGGTGTGCCCTTTTCGAGGTAGGTGGCGGCTTTGAATGTGTAATCTGAAGAGTCACCGTCGATTGGTGACAGGGAGAGACGTGCACGAGGAGACCCCTCTTTTTCTCCTCGTATAGAAGGCCGATATGAAGACTCCTCCTTGATCTTGGAGGGAAGTGATGGTGGACGGGTGTCGTAATCCATATTTGTTATATGTATCTTTACAGGCCGAGGGGGTGGCCCTATTTCCCCTTCATATAGTCTCTCTCTGCTGCGAGGCCTGTCATCGTAGCTGAATGGTGTTGGCTTCTTGATCGCGGGATATGAATAGGCTGGAGGCTTAGAACCGACATTGAATGACCTTGCTGGCGATCGACTCTTCAGCAGTTTCCTTGGTTTCACAGGCTCGCTGTCTGTCGACATGTTCATCTTCCTCCTTGTGTCCTCCATCCTGCGGCGCATACCGTTCTCGTCGTCGGCACCCGTCTCACTCCAGCGCGTTCTTCCCGACCTGTTGTGGTCCGAACGTCTTATCATATCTCTGCGCTTGGATTCCTTATGAAAGAGCTTTACAGGAATATTCCCATCATCTTTAGACGATATCACCCTCTTTCCAGCTACAGCTGGGTCGCTTTCCGAGTAATCACCAGATCTCTTACTTGACCGACTCATTACGCCATCGCTGCCGAATCGTCTGCCCGTAGCAACGGCTCTAGCTTGTTCCCTCTCAAAGTCGTCAATTTGGGCCTTGATTCGAGGTTTTAGAGTTTCCAGCTTGTCGACGAGGCTCGGTAATAGTTTGTACACTTGTTTCATCTTATCTTTGTACTTGGGCAGCTTCGCTTCGTGGTGTTTGCTCAGTTTCTCAACGACCAGATCGATGTAGCGCATAATAAGCATGTAACTCTTCCCGAGGTTGCCATCATCCTCGTAAATAGCGGCCTGCGTATGTTAGCTGTGTGGATATTATTGTGGGTGGGGATTGAGTCTACCTCTTTGAGCAAGTAATCACTGGTGCGCAGCCACGCGCCCAAAGGCACGGTGGTATTGAACTCATACTGTTTGGCGGTATCACTCAGCTGCGCAATTGTCAAAGGCGAAGTCGGCGCCTGTTCTGGATATGTCGACGACATGACGGTGTGGTTCTTTGTGCTCTGTGGACGATAGTGGGGTAAAAGGTTGGTGAGGTATGAGGTTTGCACCACGTCCTCCTGCATGCGCCCACAGTTGCGGCAAACTGTCCTCAGTAGTGTATAAAAGTATTGGTCAAACAAGTGAAGTGACGGTGTTGGTGTTGTGAAACTCGTGGGTAAACAGTTGTTGAAAGATGAAGTTTCCTGTGAGCTACTCATTAGCTGACCCATGCACTGACGAGTACCTGGCTGGTTGTCCACTATCCTGTACTGTGGCTGGTGGACGAGGCTGGGGCGGTGGGCTATTATCTGCTTACCATGCGGCAGAATTTGTGTGGCTTAAGAAGCTCTGCACAACATTTCTAGAGCCTCGTCCATTTGGACATCGAGAATAAACATCATCTCACCAGTTAGACGACAACTCTTGTTGCATTTCATGCCGTCGACAGGAGCTCTGCTACGAGTTTCACTCCTCATTTCTCATGTTAGCTAGGCGTTCCTTGAGCCGAGGAATAATATCAATTCGGCCACTGCGAACACCTACCTCGTCGCCGTCCACTGTCGCATACAGACTTCACAACCGATGCCTCGTAGATCAGCACAGATATTATAGTAACCAAAATGATAGTACGGTAACGAAAGAGGCCGCCGCAGGTCACTCTGCTAGCGGCCAGACCGAAAGCACCTTAGCTCCGAACAAAAATATAACTGGTCGCAAAACCGACATACGATTTACGGACATAAGCGGCCAAAAAGATGTAGCGCCGAAAGACTCTACACCGGCAAACTCGACGCCGGCCAGCGGTGGAGGCGATATGTACAACATGCTTCAAGGCGAGGTGTTGGAAGGATTAGAAGCGAAGGCGAAGAAACCTCGAAAGAAGCGGACCACGACGGTGAAAGCAGCAGATTCAACCGAAGACATAAAAGCGCCAAAAGCGCAGCCTAAGAATAAAGAGACCAAAGCCATGGCAGAGTCAGAAGGGTCAGCTGAACCGAAGAAGACCCGTAAGAGGAGAACAGCTGCTGAGCTGGAGGCGGCTGGCGAAAAGAGCAGAGCAAGGGCTGCAAAAGCCGGCGACGAGCCTAAACCTGAGAGAGCACCACAAACAAAAGAAAACGCCCAGCCATCAGACTCAACACCTGGCAAAAAGAGATCACTCAAGACAGTACAGTTCAACAGGAACTTGTTAGCTGCATTGACGGAATCATTCAATGCGGATGGGTCGATAGCACCGAGGTCAGAAAACGATGTCGCTTTTCAGACCGGCCAAATTACGGCGCAGGCAGATACCTCGAGGATGAACATTGTTAGTGACATATTGTGCGAGGATGTATTAGAACGGTTGGGACCATCCTTAGAAAAGCACAAGGGCTGCGACATCATAGACATCAACCCCGGCATCGCCAAATGGTCAACCAAGCTCCATGACCACCTGAAGCCACGGAACCATATCCTGATGGAGCCAGACGAAGTGTACAACAACCACCTAACCCTCCTCGAGGCCTCAGACCCGACCTACAAACTGATCAAAAAATCCGGCATAATCTGGAACAACCTCACCAAACTCATCACCGACGGTCTTCTCCCCTCCCAAGTCCAACGTCCCTTCGGCGACTCCGAACTTGACAAGCCGAATGATACACTCCTCGTCACCATAAATATAGGCTACTACCCCCGCCGCTCCTACATCGGCTTCGCCTCCATCGCCCACCTCGTCATGCATCAGCTCTTCACAGCTGCACGCGCGCACTCGCTATTCCAATCTTACGGACAGGTACGAATGTTGGTCTGGGTGCAGGACTTTGAGAAACGCACATTCCTCCCTCGCTCACTGAAGATGCGGAATAAAGCTGCGGTTGAGGCGGAGACGACAGTAACTTACCTACACGAGATCTGTGGTGCGGATCAGGATAATGATCGATACCAGCGCGATCAGAGTGTTGAGATAGAATCCGCGCTCAAGGTGTCGCAGAGAATGAAGGATGCTGGTATTTCGACCCCGCCACACCGCATGAGTAGACTAGAGGAGCAAATACAGGGCCTCGACCCGAATAGTGTGGGCGAAATGGAAACGTGGCGAAACTTCCACGCTGAGATGGATGAGCTGGAACAGAAGCTGATGAAGAAGGAAGTACCCATTCTCCAGGCTCCGGACAGGGTGGAGTACATGGAGGATCTGAACCAGCATCTGAAACAAAGGGGCTGGGCATGTCCTGAAGGCTATCTGAGCTACCTGACGCCGGAGTTTAAGCGGTGGAAGGAGCTGATGTATCGGCATGCGAATCGCAAAGCCACGTCGGAGAGAAATGAGAGGCTGTGTAATGCGTATAAGGACATGGAGTCGCGCTGGCTGGAGTTGAAAAAATCCAATGACAAAGAAAAGGAAGAGAAAATGAGGGGAGTTGAGGAGGAAATCGAGCAGTGGCACGAGGAAGTCGAAGGGTTGAATCAGATGCAGTTACGGGACCTCAACGCCAAGATCGCGGATACGAAGTCCATTGCTCAGGAGCCGCCAGTGTTGCAGTGGGATCGCAGGGCGTTTGAGCCGCTCATAACTAAAAACGAAGAGTTTTGGCCGAGACAACCTATGGCGTTGCTCGATATTATGCCGAAAACCATCTGGCCGGCTCTGCAGAAGAACTCGTTGAACGATTACGATTACTACGAGCTCTTGTTATCGGCGCTCTTTCACCTCCCTACTCACTCGATAACGAGTAGATTGCAGGCACTTGCACCAGGAGCGGATGAGTGGATCATTCCTCGTTGCCCGTCATTCAGGGATGTGGAAAGTGGTGGGTTTGCCGACCTGGAGATGTTGAAGATCAGAAATCTGAATGAGAAGATGCTTAAAGAGTGCTTTGAATCTTTTATGGATTGGCCGTTCAGGCCGTCGAAGGGGAGGCTGCTGCAGGCTATGGGGAGTCAAGATGTCCATGATGAGAGTGCGGTTGATGATGAGCATCTCAAACCTTTTTGAGAGGCTGAGCATCAGGCTTTTTGAGTGGGAAGGGGAGGTGTATGATAGTGTATGATCTTGTACTATATATTGGGGAGGGCTATATAGACGACGTATGTATAGAAATGGGAATACCAACCAGTTTAAGAGTCGGCAATGCAGTTCACCCACTTAATCGCCTCACAGGCTGGTGACGGGAAGTGGCACGTGGCATGAAGTTACGTCGAATCTGGCGGATATCGCAGGAAGTCGTACCTAATTTGGCCTAGCTTGACGTGTCGAGTGCCTCGGCAGCCAATTTGGGCCCTTAAAAATAACCCTCCGTCAAAAATGCAACCTATGAGATAAAGTAGATGCCCATCCAGGTCACCCTGTACCTCAATGTTATCTCAGAATGCGAAGTGAACAATAAGCCAAAAGAAAACACTGAGCATTAGCTCAAAGCGTCTCCCGACTCTCTGACGGGGTTGAACCATGGAGTTAGGAATCAGTATATGGAGTGGGCCCTTTCCTGGAATTAGAGGGCCAGAAATTGGTTTGTTGAATACATACCTGATGACGGAGTCGATGTTGTGGTTTGGCACTCTGTCTACAACAACCCTTACACTGGCTGCAAGCACAAAGGATATGTTATGGGAGATAGTAAAAGTCCTCGCCAGGAGGGAGTTTAAGGGAGCTTGTTTGGTAGGTGGCACCAAGTCTACGGTCAGTATATGACAAACGCAATGACAGTCTTCAGTATGGGACTAGAGCGGCATTGGGAAGTTGGGGTGGGTGCAAACGGCCCTGGAACCCCAAAGTGCGCCCAACTAGGCCTGGTGGGTGGTGTTAATCAAGTGGCACATAGCCGTGAGTATGAAAGGGGGGGTTGCTTAGCATGTTTGCTTGTACCTTGTCGAAGGATAGAGCTGAAAGGTTTGATCGTACGATGCCAATGGCGAGGTGTCTGCTTTCACGCCCATAAGCAAACATTATGGCAATCATTCCGCTCGCCCAATGGACTCAATATGAATATATATAGATCACTCAGTACATAGCAAAGAAGAAAGAGATCAGAGAGAAATATCTAAAGACAACGAACATTATCCTGCGGAGATCTTCTCCCTGAGATCGTAACGGTGAGTCAGAGGGAACAGCAGATCTGCTCGCGGCTCCACGGCAGCAAGGGCAGTCATCTCACAGGGGTGGATTGTCTTTGCCTCTCGCCCTGTAGCCAATCCTAGGAGTCGATCCACATCGACCTAACATATTATAAGAAGGTGCCCGGAGGCCTACCCAAAATAAGGCAATGGTATCTGGTACATCCCTGCAGCAGCTGGCGAGTTGGGTGATGATACGGACTCGAGTGTCTTAGGGGGTTTGAGGGTGTCAATCAAAAATGATTGTGTGAAGTGTGTCAAGCGTGATGTGTTGGGCGTGCTGTATTTGTGTTGTAGGCTGAAAGCCCGCCAGCAATGTTAGGGGATGAGATTTGCGTCGGATGCGGATGGGGATGATGGTAAGTCAGTAGCTATACGTACATACAAATTTGAGCAAATAGTATAACAGGAGATAGACTAGTGGATACGCAGAGGATGTTTAAAGTCAGTATGCTATGCTTTCTATGGCCTGACCGGGCATGATAAGGGACCGGGAACAAGGGGTAAGGGTGATGATGCATGGAGACGATTGGGAGGGATAGGGAATGGGAGTTGATAGTTTTTTGTGGAAGGGTTTATGAGCTTGAGTCCTAAGGAGGCGTGAGAGTGATTATAGAAGGAGGGATGTACATCTATAGTCTCTGTCTGTTGGCAGTGTTATTGTCCACTGTGCGTGCTTGCGGTTATGGATAATGTGAGTAACGAGTGTGCGAGCAGTGGATGGAAAAGTTCATCTTAAGGTCAAATAGGATACAAAGTACTTGTTGAGGATGACGGACGTCCCAGGTCCTTCTAGAAATAGAAGAGCAACGGGACTGCGATTGGTTGCCTAACAAAGAGTCTAGGCTAGCTAAACGGTTGCATTGTGTATGCGGTCTCTATAAGAAGGGGTCTTTCCCCCTTACTTAGTTGAGAGCGACAGAACTGAGTTGGGAATATATCAGTTCCAATCATATGAAAAGGTATGTTAAATGTGATTAGTTAACTTTTTTATGGTGTGTTTGTGGATAACTGATATTCTACCGTATCTATCGCCCGACATCTACCCAACTGACATATTAGCCATCGAATGCCCGCTACAAGATATGTAATCAAAAAGAATGTGTCTAGTGACTGTCTGTTTGTCTGGCAAGATGTGCTGAAACATAAAAAGTAACGTCCGAGTCTTAGTCAGAATTATTCATTCGAGACTCATCCCAATCCAGCGCCCCCATTCAACGCCGGAACATCAAAAGTGTCAGCCCAAAAGTCCCAAAGTCATACACAAGACCCATATAGGTATCTCGAGGCTCCCTTCCTCTCATGTCTTATTCTCTTTCTCTTCCCACAAAATGAAATGGCCCTCGCAGATCAGTTCAAAAGTACTTAGCAGTGGCCATCTCCAGCCCCTCGAGTACCCCAAAATCAACACCAGTCTGTCTCATACAAACAGCGACAAGATCAAAATTCGCCTCGATCTTCTCGCGCGTAAACTGCGCGCCGTCCAAGCGACCCATAAACTCGGCATCATGCTGCGGCACAAGCGGATCATGGTACATCAGCGCGTCACAGCCAAGCTCCTCCATCGCACGCGCGAACATCAGACCAGGAGAGCAGGAAATAGCACTCTGGCCCGGCTTGAAGGCGACACCGACAATCAAGACGCGCGGGCCGCGCTCGCGCGTACCGCCTCTGGACTTCAGCCTGTTCACCGTTTGTTCGTGGAGTTCGGAGGCTAGTTTGGCGGGCCGTGCCCACATCTTGCTGCTTGCGTACTCGAGAATGGGGAGCTCGTTGTTGACGAGGAGGTAGTACGGATTTACTGGGATGCAGTGCCCGCCGACTCCAAGCCCGGAGCGGAAAGCTTGAAAGCCGAATGGCTTTGTGGCGGCAGCGTCGATGACCTCGTTAGCGTCGATGCCGTGGGCGGAGCAGGCGTCGGCGATCTCGTTGACATACGCAATGTTGACCATGCGGTAGCAGTTCTCGTACAGCTTGGTCATTTCAGCGACCTCGGGTTGGGAGACGGGAACGACGGTTTGGAAAACCTGAGAGTAAATTTCGGATATTGCCTCGAGAGCACGCACGGAGAGACCGGAGATAACCTTCGGAATCTCGATGAGAGTTGGGGAAACGCGGCCGGGGTCCACGCGCTCTGGAGACATGCCGCAGTGGAGGCGGTCGGAGTGAGGAGTGAGGAGGGCCCGAGTCATGCCGACGGATACTGAAGACTCGATGACAACCGTTGCTTTTGGGCGGGCGAAACGAGAGACCATGGAGATGGCGGAAAGGAGATGGTTGGCGTTGACGGTATGGTCTTTGTGGAGGGTTGTTGGCACAGCGATCAGGTAATGTGTGCCCTTTGCCAGCTGAGAGACGTCGGAAGTAAGAGTGACTTTTGAGAACGACTGAAAGTCTGGCGCTATCGTGTCGAGACGTGGTTGTGATACATCAAAACCAATTGAGGTGAAAACCCGTCCAAAGCCTTCGAGAAGCTCCTTGCCTACATAGCCAACCCCAATGACGCAGACGACGATGTCGCTATTGTTTGTGATATTGATAGGTTCGAGGGCAACCGCCTTTTCTGGTTGAATGCTGAGACTATGTAATTGTTAAAAGAGAAGTCGGCAACCGGAGGGAAAGGACCTACGTCTTGAATTGGCGGGGTGAAATAACAGCTTCAAACTGTGCAGCTTCCTTTGGGACATCTTCGATATTGGCGTTCGCTTCCTCACCGAGATCAATGGCCGAGTCTCTGCGCAGCAAATAGCTGATATCGCGGTATATGCTTGGTCTTTTTGGGCCCTTGAAAACCAGACCTGCTGGTGGTGCTGCATTGGTCATCTTCCATGGTGGTAGGACTCTGTGTGGTGTTGGGGTGCCCTTGGTTGAGACGGCATAATCAATTTTCTTGAGGGCGATCTCATTATGAAGCGGCGAGCTTCGATAGACGTGGTCAAACGCTGCTGATGGGGGCATTGTAGAGTGTATGGCAAAAGTAGCGAAGCAAGATTATAATATTCTAGTAGGTGGTGTGGGTTTACTTTTGGAAAAGGAGTATCTGGGATATCTTATATACCGGAACTCCTCGTGCTGCCTGGACTACAGGTCTACAGGACTACAATGCTAGGACCCGTACGATTGAAGGACGATGAGACTTCGCGCCGCTCATGCTCAAGCTGCAAACAGCACAATCGGCCCTCGACAGCTTCTACGAGAATCTGGATGGCGACAGCTGTTAGTCCATTTGACCCAACGACTAGTTGAAGCCGTCGGATTTGGAAGATAAGTGGATACTCTTGGTTAAGGAAGGGGTGTGGGAAAATAATATGAGAGAAAAACTAGGTCGAACTGATACACCAAACTGCGTGCACCTTTCCAGAACACCAATGCGTTGCGGATTAAAGCTGCAAAGGGACTAACCATGCCCACGGAACCCCAAAGCATGCCTCACTGTAGCCAGGTGTCCATTTGCGCATCTTATGAAGTTGGGACTCCTTGGACCCGAGTGTAGCAGCCCGTATGTTCTTGCACGTTATCTTCAAGCCGATATGTGTAAAAACATTGCGCTCGGAAGATAACCAGAATATGAGAGATAATAACATTGAGACACTGTAGTAGATCACAGACCTTGAGGCAAACTTTCCATCAAGTCGGTGAGACACGTGTCTGGCAATAGACAAGTGCGGGCGAGAACTGGAACTCCAGTAGCTACCAGGCACGAAGCCACGCAGAGAGGAATGGCATGGATGTGGCAAAAACGGTAGCCCAAGCAGCCACTGGATCACAGCCAGCTTACTAAAGGGGCTATTCCGCTTGCACGACAAGTTAAGGCTCTTTGCCACTCATCCAGGCAAGTGGTAACGAAGTCGGAAGGTGTTTGAGGAGGGCTTCACACCCTAAATTCCATTCTTATGACGTAGGAGGAGCAATAAGCCTGGTCCGACGTCTAATCGAAAGTGAGCTGATTTTCATGCAAACACGTATTTTACATAGACAAATCCGTCTGAGATACAGTATGTTCGGCGAGCTTTTGTGGGACTGACGAGGCATGCGGAGCGTGCGGAGTGAAGTAGGGAGACGCATTCGTTCCAGAACCCACATATCCGTTCCCAAATAATATCGAAAGGTCGACAGTCTGCCGCTGGCTGTTGATACTAATTCCTGAATCATCGTTTTGATTAAACTTTCCAACCGATTTGCGCTGCCATGACACGTAGCTTTTGCTTGGTTTCGTGGAGGGAAGCAAAAAAGATCGTGCGGAGAAATCATCGGCGTGCAGATGAACGAGGCGGCCATAAAAAACATCAGAAAGAATAATTGGTACAAGGTACTGGCTTCCGAGCAACATAATTGAGCTGTGGTCATATCTACTTTCAAGTCGGCTGGACCTCAGATTTTTTGTCCAGTCTACACAGGCTGGTGCCCGAAACGGCTTGTCGTCGGCGACGTGGTATGATCTTAGGCACAATGAAATACAGGACACGTGAAATTAACAGGAAATATGAGAACCCACTTTCGCCATCGAGGAAGAGGCCTCCGTTTCCGCGAGGTATTCGTCTGTTCACGGCAGTTAGTATTGCAGGATGCTGCTGTGTTGTCGCTAGAATATCATCGTGATGGAGAATGTGGCCTAACCCTGTTGCGGCCCGCGTGGAGGGAACCCCTGCTGGTGGCGTGTCTTCCTGGTCGGCCATGCACAACATGGCGTTTAGTGAGGCTCAAAATCACGGGCGCACAGGCCATTGCGGGACCCCGGCCGCTGGCGACACCGCCCAGCCAGCATGCCAGCACTCGCCACTTGCGGAATGCCTCTTCTTATTGCCAAGAAACTCGGCAGACGCTCAAAGTCGGCGACGAAGCAACGGTAGGAGTCTCAAACCAGCCGCGAGCATACTGGGGATACAGCATATCCTACACGATATATCCTGCACGGCTGAGTCGGCCATGATGAATTTCGCTGTTCCTCGGTCAATGCTCCATCTCAGTCGAGTGGCACTCAATAGAAAGATAGTAATCCAGTTACAAATGACAGATAAATCAGAGATCCCAGACGTGATGGAGGTCCACCAGAGCTTCGCCGTCTTGGGCGGAACAGACCACAGCGGACCGCAACCCCACTGCCCCATAGTTCGCGGAACACCGACACATGAGACACGTTCCCTGCAGTTCGACCGGCGGGGCTTCCTCAGCCAGGGCCGTTTGCAGTCGCGTGGTTCTCGCCGGTACTGGGAGTATTATAGCTAAAGTGAGGCACCCCGCGCCTTCGAAAGAGGTCGCAAGGACCATGCCCTTAATCACTCTTGGCACTTCTTCGCCTCGTGTTCGGAAACAGCGTTGTCTTGCAGCATCATCCATAATAAGGACTCTACGCCATTGAAGTATCAAACCATTTGACAACCAACTTTAGCTGTTGTTGATACCTGCTCTGTGAAACCGGATGGAGTAAGGTTGCGCTCAAAGTATTTCCTACCTGCTAGCTATAAGAAGAGTCAGCACCGGCGGCCGACAGGATCGGCATGGATGTCGAACGTAGGGTGTGGAGAATATGTGCACCACGTTTAAACGCAACCCACTCTTCGCTCTTTTCTGCGGCAGACCTTACATATGCTTGGCTTCCCTTCATGTCTACATCTTCATTCTATTCTTAACGTGTGACAAACTGCCAACTGTTTCTGTCAGTATTCCCGCGTCTGTCAGGGTCCGTTCGAAATGTACACAGCATGAATATGAGTCCCTTGTCGTGTATCTGCGTATTCCGCCAGGCTTGGAAGAAATGCAATCCATGGCGCAAGTCTGCTTCTTCCAGTAAAATCCCAGCCATCTTACGCCAGAAGTACCCTGCTTCAAGCTCGTACAATCATCCGTAGTTATCCTTTGCTACGAGATGGAACTAATTCCTTAAAATTTTTGGGATGGTGCCACGTCGTCGAGTATTTAGAGCCTCTTGGAGCCTATTTGGAGGATTTATAGGATTCCGAAACCTGGTTTGGAACTGAGTGAACGGTGCGCCTTTGTTCAGGACAGCTTCCACTGCGTCAAGCGGTTCCAAGGACTTCTCCAACTCCTCGTCGGAAGTCTCTTCCGATTCCCCTTCCGATTTGTCTGACTGCTCGGAATATCCATCTGAAGTGTCATCACTCTTTCCAATATCATCCGCATCAACTTTCGTTACTATCGTGCTCTCAGCTGACTTTAAGAGTTGATTAAGTGAATACTGGCGATCCCCTTCCGTAATTTGAAAACCCGCATGACTTGTTCTCTGGCTAGATCACTTGGCTCCAGTAATCCTATAATTCGAGCTGTAACTCTAATTCGTGGATACTTCCTGCGTAGCATACCAACTGCTTGAGGTTGATACCCGGTAGCTCCCATCCTGAGGGCGATGAGAAGCCCCTTTCGTAGAATGTCATGGGTTTTAGCAAATCTTGCCATCCAAAGCTTTGTAAATGCCGCCTCATGCAAAGACTTCAGCTCATCCTCCTTGAGGAACTCTGCTGCTAGCTGTTCAGCCGCATTAGTGTAATCAGCCTGCTTAGAAGCGTTTATGGAATCGCTCGGTCCCAGAGAACCAATTATGGAGAATATTGATGAAATATCTGATATGCCGGACCCAGCCTCTGAGTCATCCTCAGCGTCAAGTCACGAGATTACCAGCGGTTGTTGAAGATTCGGAATGCCGTCCACTCGAATACAAACAATCATAAAGTCTGGTTCCTGTGCTTGAGCTTCTCGTCCCACGTTTCGGTAGATGGATACCATGTTGGTCATGCTGGTCAGCCTGTCTCGATGGCCCACTCCGGGTTTCTTCCTGCGAGTCCCTGTCACTTGCATCTCCAGCTCTTCGGCTGCATCCCATTGGCCTTGGTTCCAGTACGTCGCCGCCAGGTTGGCCATCTTGGTCAGCCTGTCTGGAAAGTCCGCTCAGAGTCTCTTCTTGCGAGTCTCTATCACTTGCACCTCCAACTATTCGGCCGAGCCCCACCGCGCCCTAAGCATATATGCTGACCCTACCATTGTTATATTGTTCAGCATATCCCTGTGCTCTCCACCAAGAATATTCTTTCTAAGTTTCATAGATTGAACCGACATCGTTTCAGCCGTCACTCCATACCTATTTTCCACGCATAATATTCTGCCTTGTACATTATTGAAGCCCAGTGTCTCAAAGAGTATTGTCTCTCCAGCTGCTGTGCTGCTGCCAATTGCGCGTGTGCGAAAAGTGCCTGATACCATACCCAATTCTAGCGCTCTCCTGTCGGAAGCTTGCGTCAAGAACCTCGATAAATAGCTGTTTCCACCTCTCCTGCTGCCCGTGAGCTTCAAGCCATTTCCAAGTGGCTAGCTGTACCAGTCCGTGCATTTCGAGGTTTGTTGCCGTTCGCATTAATGGAGATGAACGAGTAATTCCGTAAGGCCAAGACATCGTCTTCAAACCCATCACTTACCCTAGACAGTGATGTGTCGAAAGCCCCGAAGGTACTGTTGCATGGAGTAGCGTGGCAATCTTTGGGAGATGTATGCGGCTGCCTGAACAATGGCAAGCAGCATAAACTCAATGCAGGGAGCTCGGTAGCGTCATTGGCAGCATCGTGCCTTGCCAGCTTTTTCTCAAAGAGTGGCAGCGCATCGTCCCTACTCATCGGCTCGATTGCCATGATATTGCGCTGGTCAACCAGTTCTAGAGCCGTATTTCGGCTCCGTGTTGTTATGAGAATCGATCCATTCGTATACTGTATAGGTATGACGCCAGCGGCCGTGAGCACCCACTCTCTATGCTGTTCGTTTGCCCATGCTGACCAATGTTTTGAGCCTCAACGAGGAAGCTAGCATCATCCCCATTATCATGTGTCAGAACCCACTTTGCATTTCCATCATCGCGAAGCAAGTCGCCCACGAGCTGGAATACATTGGCCGTTGTATTATGCCGCCCGGAGAGCTTGAGGCAGTTTGCAATTTTTTGAAATCTGCTCAAACCGAGCCGCGTTGCTTGCGTGAACCCAGAAAACCCACGTTTCCTGCGGATTGGTCTCGTGTTTCGTATGCTTATTTGATAGCGAATTGAGACTTCGCGGTGGTTAGCCATTATCAGTGACGTTACCGTTTGTGCTTACGCGACGCCGCCCAAGCTAGCGTGCGCTGTCCGAGACCCCTTCAAAGTGTATTTCTGGTCGATCTGATTAAGTTCTATCTCACGCTCGGCAAGGTCTGTATCGCGTCTGAAGGGTATGAAGGCCGACGGGTTCGATGGGTTTCTGGTCCCTTTAGAGCGAAGCCATGTTCAGCGCCTGTCATCTTGGATTTCGCGACTTACCGGTAGGGGCATGGCGATGAAACTCAGCATTCACCGGACCGTTGATGGTCCCGGCTTGGAAGCCGGAGTTGGTGCCACCTGAACAGAGTAGAAGAGTTTATTTGAGCTGCAATTGGGTGGTGACCAGAGATGGGCATTGCGGCAAGGGGCTCTCCTACATAGCCTTCCGAAATCCCTACAGACCTCAAAACAAAGCATACATGAGACTGCACTTCGACCAGCCAGAAATCCGGTTTTCGTAAAGTAGAACAGAAAAGCAGGTTAACTTATATCTATCACCAGCACACCAAGCCCGGCCATGCTTTTATTACATATCGTACAAAACGGCCCCAACTCCCACTAAACCTACCTTCTTCAGCAGCTTGGCCAATTCCCCATTCCTTCTGTGACTGCTCCCTGCGGATGTGTCATTCTCCTTGCCTTTTTGAGACACTGCAGCAACGGTATTGTTCACAGCCAGGCCGCCCGGGTCGACGGTACAGACTGGCCGCGTCGACGCTGCATTGCAAGCCTGCGACCAAGATGCGCTGTCTGTGGCAGACGATGTGTTGAAGTACAACGCGATCTTGAAGATGAACATGGTGTTGTCGGTAGTTGGTGCTTCAGGACCCGAAAACGAACCTCCATTCCCCCACATGTTTAAGGAGATGGTGCCATTCACTATCGGCACATCTTCCGTGAAATCTGCGCTCGGCACGCCATCGATATAGAAGGTGGTCTTGTTGGTAACCCAATCGAAGCGGTAATCGTGCATCTGACTCGTGACGCCACTGTTGGGGAGGTAGACATCACTATTCTGCGACGGCTGATTGCCGAAATGCACGGTTTGGTCGTTCATTTTCGATTGCACTTCGATATCAATCTCCTGCGTGTCGTTGGCGTAGAAGAAGTACCCGGCGACGGAGCCCGGCGACTCGTCGACCACGCTGAGTGAGGCGCGGAACGATCCATACAGAATGTCTCTCCTCGTCGTCCGAATTTGTCCACATAAAATACCCTCGTTGTTCGACACGTTGTACGCTGAAGCGGTCAGCTGCAGCGTGTTATCCTTCCAAACGACATTCTCCCTCGTGTAGTTGAGCGGAATGGTGGCCTCGCGCACCAGTTCCGACACCGACCAGTCCGTCGTCTCTGCCCATTGCGAGTTGTTGACTTGGGAGAAATCGGTAACCAGACTGTACTGCCAGACGTCGCCGGTGTTGGTCTTGTAGCCGCACTCGCACGCGGCATTGGCCAGCACTCCGAAGAGAGCCCAGTTGACTAGTTTCATTGACTTCAGCATCGTGGCGACAGACTAATAGATCAACCACGGTTGATGGGACAATCTGCGGATCACTGGTATCGTGATAAACGGCTTTCAAGCGAGACACATCAAACTTGATTGAAAGTGAAAAAGCGGACAAATGAAATCATTTGAAGGCCAACTAAAAGAAAATCTGCACGATCGGCCTGGGTGGCACCATTCCCAATTCCATCACTACTTAGCACAGCCCACGATAGGTTTGCCGTCCACGCTGCGACCGCCTCAAGACTGGGACATTTCTCTTGAGAATGGAGTTTCCTCCGTAGTTCGGCACTTGTGGTATTCTAGAGGGTGAGATCTTCGCAACAATCCATAATGCCCAGGAAGTACAAGTGCCGACGACCACCGCCGAGGGCCGCATGCGTCGTGGTAGACGCGGTTGACGTGCGGTTGGCCCTGTTGGCCGCGCGACGACAAATGCGTCGGCGTCTGGATTGCAGTATTACGGCGGCCCAGAGCGTGGCTAGCACCTTTTCCGCCACTCCTCGTGCTGGATGCACCAACACAGTCTCGACGACCAATTTTGCGGCTCAACCTGTCCCCAACAGCATTCCACAACTCTTGGTGAGGCCGTGTTCACACAAATGGCCCAGGTTTTGCCCCACGTTTCCTGTCGCATCGCATCGCTGGTCGCCATCCTCGCAATGGCAACGACACCTCGCCAGACGGAGAGAGATATGGGCTAGATCCGACGCACAATGGTCCTTTTTTCTTGTCGCGCACTGTCGAGGTGCATTCCCTAATCGTTCGTACGATCGTGGCGGTCCCTTCGTCAACGACCAGCCATTGGGATCTTTCCCTATTCGTGATAGTTAGACGACTGCAATCGTACAATGTTTGCAGATGCGGTCAATTTCGTATCCTCTGGGCACGGTCGATGTATTGGAATCTTTCGTCAGCCTCTCCTTTTTTAAAAAAATCATCTGCCTATGTCAAAGTCTTGCTTTTCATTATGAAGCAGAATTCTTCTTTTTCTTTTCTGAGACCACTACAGCATTCCCGGTGGAAGCTTTCTTGAAATACAATACCTGGCAAATACAGAATGTCTTAATACATCAGTCTCACTCTCAAAATACTACTTGCAATGCCTGGCTGTACTGAGCATAGATTGCTTTGATTCGTTCAAGGCAACGGCGCCATCCCCACGAGAGCAAGAACTTCAGACACGAATCAGACTCTACAAGCCTTGCGTCGGCCTGATCACCAATGGCCAATCACGACAACCCGTTCAGCACGCCCTCCAAAGGCTCCAGTGACGTCGAAGCCGATGAGCTTGATACCAATGCCATTGGTGTGGCACTGACGGCAGATGCACGAAGAAGTCCGAGCACGAGTAGTCACCGCACTCATCCAAGTTTATCAACTACAAGCTCTCAACACTCTGAATATTCCAGCATCATTGGCGTGGCATTGACTGCAGATGTACCAAGAAGCCCGAACCCGAGTAGTCACTGCGCCCACCACAGTGTATCGACCATAAACTCTCAACATTCTGGCCATTTCTCAATTCCTTTCACTCGGCCATCCACTACCCAGCCGGATCATCCGTCTCATGCGAACAGAGTCGCGCGGTCTTCGCAACATCTCCCAGACACACGTAACCGAGGCAGCTTGAGCGTAGATGAGTGGGGAGCTAGCGTCTCCAGTGCGATTCTCAATGTTCAGCCGGCATCACGTCCACAGTCACTTTTTGGGACGCCTCCTGACCAAAATTTAAGGACGGTTGCAACTTCACGCAAAGATTCCCACATACGTTCAGTAAGTCTCGGTGCACCTGGCGTCCACAATGCGGAAACTTTCCGACAGGCGGCAAGACGAGGTCGGCGTCAATCAGAGGTTTCAGAGCAAACGGCCAGTGTGTCCTCACTTGACTCAAATCAAACCTCTACCCGTTCGACAATACCTGCACAACGAAGTACCTCACGAAGAAGCAACCGCACGCCGCCCGTCTCCGTGCGTCGTGTCCCTCTTGTCCCATCCAACACATTAGACGAACCCAGAGATCCCATGGTCAATTACCCAAGATTTGAACAACCTCGAGGGACGAACACAGGTCTCCCAGAACCTAGCCGGCTTAAATCATTATTCAGGCTGCACCCCACCTCGACTGCCAAGTGTCAACCTGGTATCGTAATCCAATCTCCCTCTCCTGGTTTTGCCGCGCATGGCCAAAGTCAATACCACCCCCGAGAATATGGCACCGGGTCTTTTGGCGCAACAATAAATGAGCACTCGATACCCGAAGACACTCGGGAGGCAGGCCAACGGCATTCCAGACAGAACTCTACGGTTTCAGCGACCTCGGAACAAAGCTCCTCGAATCCACATGGCGTATCACTACCTCTCACCGCAAAATGTAGTTATCAGGGAAGAAAGGGCTTACATGTTACCCTTACTGAAGCGAATTTAAGCGCAGAAGGCCAGCTGCAGACTCCGTCTGCCTCGAGGAAAGCTTCTTCTGCCGAGGATCCAATCTTGACACATCCAAACAAAGCAGTTTTACCTCCACCTCAGAATCCATTTGAAGACAGCTTTTCTCACGCTACAGAGCACTCATATATTGATTGCCAGGATAAGATAGCCAGCGTTCCGCACTCATCGGCGAGCCACTCGCGCAGGCCTTCACGACGGAGCAGTTTCTTTAGCTTTAGAAGGTCCAGTCGCCAAATGTCCCAAATAAGGCCAACCAACACTCATACTCGGAGTAACTCTGCGCCAGATGACCAAATCCCATCCGGCAGACCAACATTATTGAATCCGCAGCCAGCCGCAGCCATCGATGTTACACAGGAGCCAACTCATGGTCGCTCCAAGTCCATGTGGGAAGGGACATCCTCGTTTCGTAATCTCTTTCACAGCCGAACCCATGATGACCCGGAAGCTCATCTCACGGGAGGGCGTCGGAACAGCGCACCAGTTTTACGGCGGCCTCCAATTATGAGACGGATGAGTTCCATGGTGGTACCAGAGAATCCTATCCCGAAGCGATACCGAACGAGGTCGGTCTCCTCATTGGCATACTTTGTCACTCCAATGGCGAAGAACAATGCGACAATCCCCATTTTTGCAGAAAATATTGAGGAGGAAAAGGAAAATATTGAGGAATTTCTGGCAGGCGTCGAACGCTTGCAAGCACATGCAGTCAGGAAGCCATGGGAGTCCAGGCTATTCAAGTTTTTCTACTTTACAGTCATCTTATGCATCATCTACTTCGTTTTCGTCGGTCAACCGATATGGGACGGAGTTGGGCTCATCCTTTACAGATGGATCCATTCCGAGGGCGTTGGCGAAGCTGGCAGTGCAATTTTCATGTCGTGGGCCGCCTTCCAGGCCTTTGTGCCGATGCTTGGCACGCGCTTTGAGCAAGAGGTTGATGATCCGGAACAACGAGATGCGAGTGAGGTTGCCCTAGTCATTCCGGCTTACAAGGCCGCCAAGATCCTCCCGGAAACAATCAAGGCTGCTCTGAAAATTTTCAAACCAGAACAGATCTTTATTATCGCCAATGGAAATAATCCGACTCCTCCGGACGATACGGCGGATGTCTGCAAGGAGTTCGGGGTGAACGTTGCTTGGGTACCGATTGGCTCGAAAATTACCGCCGAGTTCGTTGGGGTCGCTCTCACGAAAAATTACAAATATGTTATGCTTATCGACGATGATGTTCATCTTCCACCCAACCTCCCCATGGTGACGCATAGGATTCAAGGACAAACCAGGTGTATTGGATACACTATCAAGAGCACTGGTGAAAATGGTAGCAAAGGAACACTTATCCAACAATGTCAGGATATGGAGTACAAACTGTCTGGCCTTACGAGAACCTTCTGTGGAAAGTACGGATCGTCCACCTTCCCACATGGAGCCATCATTCTCTGGGATCGTGCAACGCTTCAAAGCCTGTTCAATATCCATCCTGGCTACGTCATCTCCGAGGACTGGTATTTTGGCCATGCCGCAAGAGCCTCCGGTTTTCGCATCCAGTTCTGCTCTCAGGTTTTTGTGGAAACGGAAACTCCTCCGGCTCTTTTCAAGGACTTTGGCCCTTCACGTGGTGGTTATGGCGAGATGACAGTGTTCAAACAACGCTTCACACGCTGGAACTTTTTCTTTGTATTCCGCATTTGGGAAGATTCTGTCTACATCCTCTGTTCCTGGCGTCTCGGCTGGAGGGAGATCGTCACCAAAATCTGGGTTCTGGTGGAAGTATACGACTCCATCATGGCCTTCTTGCGCCCTTTTGTCGTTGTTCTCTCGTTCATGGTGAATTGGCGACTGCTTCTCATTTTCGTCGCTGGGCTGATGGGTATTTATATCCTCGCCTTCTCTACTTTCAACCTATGGCATCTCCGCAAGAAGAACGAGATGATTGCCTGGAGGGTCCTGCCCGTGTACATAGGTATGAAGTTCTTATTACTCTGGGTCAACGTGATCAGTGTGTATTGGGATTTATACTGTTACGCCAGTTACTTCTCCGTCAAGCACCCTCGAGTGATTGAGACTCGAAAGGTGCTGGAAGCCGCCTATCAAGCACGGCTAGGCCCGAATTTGGTGCCTTTGACTACCTACTTGGGAGACGCCGTGGCGGAGGACGGCGTGTCGGAGACAAAAGAACCGGCCGCTGACATGGTGGCACATGCAGAGAATGAGGTGAAGTATACGGGACACGGGATTTACAGCAACACACATGATATGTTCGATCCGCGAGCACTGGCTGCCACTGTTGAGGACGAGGAGGACGATGAACCTCCCACTTTTGCAACGAGTGGTCTGAGTGGTCCAGAGAAGGGTCCCGCCGCGGGCCCCTAGTTTTTATCATATTTATCAACATAGTTTGCGTCTAAGCGTTTTGGCATATTTTTGAGGATAGAGTCTGTGAGACAAAATTGCATTTTAGATTTAGATGGAGTATGAAAACTACAAATTTCACGTGGCAACTCATTAACTTAGCACTTTAATAACTTCATTGAGCTGATATCCTGTACAAAGGAAACTGGTCACATTTGCAGACTGTGCCATCGTGGGTTCCTCAGACTCCAGCAGAAGAGCCGCAGGTTGACTCAATTAGACCGACCAGTGCCTACGCCACGACCTCCAAACGGCCTGGCAATGCCGTCACAGAGCCCATCTATTTAGCAAATCAAGCAACTCAATTCATGTCTACAATGATTTACATTGCCTTATTCGGACCCCGGGCTGTTTGTATATACATATTCCCAAGACTTGTTTACTGCTGGTGGAATTAAATGAAGCTGCCCAAGCGTATTGGTCAGGAGACTTGCTTTCTTGAGGTAACTGCCCTCTCGAGACAAACATAACTTTACATTTCTAGGGCAAATTAATGCTGGAGATTCTGGGAAGATTATAATCTCTACTAAATAACTATCAGATGCCAAGTGATTCTTAAAAAAATAACGCGGCTATTGCCGCTCACAGCCCCCACAACCCAAGGCCCGTCTTACCAGATGTCCCAACGGATATCTGGGGGTTGATTACATCGGACTTGTATTGGCGCCCGTGATCCTACCCCACCTACGGCACGTGGCGCCGCACGATTTGCCTCGGGAGTTACCTCAGCGGCCTAAAGCCAGTGTGTGCCTGCTCGAAGAACGTAGCCTTTTGATTCTCAAAACTATCTGCAGACGATGTGTAGACGATAGGCGGACCGGACGGAGAAGTGTTGAATGTACACTATCCGACCTAGAAGATTCCCGTCCCAGGGGGGAACTTTAGAGAATGTTCGGGTCGATGCATGAGTTCTTCCATGCATCGACCAGCGGCTCTTTGAGCCTTTGTCTCACGTTCTCTATATTAGGAGAACTGTATCCCACTTAGATAGAGAATATGAATTTCCATTTTTCACGATACCAGGTACCTTTCGCACCCAATTCAACAAGTATGAACCGAAATTTTAGGGGCATGAGTATAGGAGTCTCAAAGACGATGGAATAATATCGTCGTCGGCCTGGAAGACATTGACGAGTCCCTTTCCACCACAGAATGTTTCTTTGTCGCCAGTGCAGGGTGTATTACAGTGGGTCTGATTGGTCGCCCATTCAAATCAGTTTGTATTAGAACATCCACGGCCTTTGAGATCTCATCGGCCTTGCGCTCGTCCAGAAAGAACTGTACCGGAATGGGCTTCCATACGACCTGGTAGGTTTGACCTTGCCAAATCGCGAACGACGTGCGTAGAGCCGAGTTTCGATCAAGCGAGCGTTGACAAGCTTCTTGAAGAATGACAGGATCGACTTCAGACTCGAAATTGAAGATGAAGTAGTTGTTGTAGCCCCGGTGACGCGTGAGTCCACAAGACCGAGCCCAGTCCTGATAATCGGTCGCGGGAATATCACATCTTCAACCTCGGCATCCGGATTTTGCCTCCAGTAACTTGTTCCCTCGGCTAGTTGCCACAACGACACTCCTGGTGCTGTCGGAAACTTAGCATATGGGAGTTCTGCTCGAGACGCTGATTTGGAAGACGAAGCCTTGTTCATGGCGTCGAGCGTGAGGAACCGGAAGATGCCGGTATTTATTTATTTATTTATTTATTTATTCTTACTCCGTTGGGCCGGTCGGCCATGCGGTACTTCTATGTTTGTTAGTTGGAAAGTAAAAACCTCGCTCGGTGTCAAAACCTTTTCCCTCGAGGGCCGCTAGGCCGGCGTCCCTAATCACCCGCAGCCTGTAGATAGCAGAATAGGATCTTCGTGGCTATGCGTCGATCCGATGCAAAACCCCCTTCCCTATCTTGCCTGGTCAATATCCTGCACCTCCACATGTGCATCGGTGCTGTATATTAGTCTCCCCGCCAGTAGGAACTGATCTATGCGCTGAGACTGTATAAGCCATCTGACTAGGGTCTTTGTTTGGGCCGGCAGTCCGACTTGAGTAGTCCACTGTGGGAGGCGCCCATATGCGTCACAGAGAAGGTGTCTCCGGCTGCTCTCCAGTGAGCATCGCATGGCTACATGTGCTACAGTCTCCTCTCCCCCCAGGCAACTGCACTTAGGGCTGTCTACCGTTGGCACCCTACAGTGGTACAGGAAACTTCGAAGCCCTATACAGCCGGTACGAGCCTGCACCAGCACCGAGCTCTCAGCTTTGTGCAGAGTACAATGGAGTGCGAGCACCCTGGGCATGGGCTTTGTGTCCAGTGCAACTTCTTTACGTGTCCGTATGTCAACCCTGATAGTCGGGCCTATTTCCCTTGTCCAGTTGTCCAGCCAGTCCTGGCTTACAGCCCTTTGGACGCTCTTCTTATACGTTTCTCCTCCCTTTATGTAGCCGTTCACCCAT
>RCNJ01000296.1_pt1 | contig 25977 bp, 25 predicted proteins | sample 2041171 | NCBI WGS metagenome assembly RCNJ01 (sample SAMN09708213, study PRJNA481090) | feces metagenome | biome: feces | host: Pygoscelis adeliae | place: Antarctica: Rookery Lake | collected 2010-03-01 | reverse complement strand
CCCCTCCTCCGTCGCAATCTGCTGCAGCAAATCCTTCGTAATCGGACCAGTGTACTTCCTAAGTCCTCGTCAGCATTTCTCCGTCACAATCTCTTTCTTCAAGTAAACTTACTTCCTCGCCCCAGCAAACCACCACCCCCAAGCAAACAACGCAATCACTCCCCCAACACAAACAGCATAATTCATATTCCCACTCGTAACCGGCCTAATTGTCGGGAAGAAAAGCACCACGGAAATAAACACGACCCAGATAATCGCAATATAGTTCAACGGCTTCTGCATCCACCCCAAGACGTATGGACCTGGTACAAAAGTGATTTGTGATGCATAGAAGTTCCGCGCGAAGATAACGGCGATATAAGAGAGGTCTAGGGCAGGTGCCGTGATGTTGAAGATGGAGACGATGGTTTCGGTGCTGCCGATGCCGATGCAGTTTAGGAGGACGGCGAAGGCGACCACGAGCCAGACGGCGTTGATGGGCGTGTTAGTGTAAGGGTTGACTTTGGACCAGAAGCTGCGAACGATAATTAGTACGCTACGAATAGGTAGGAGAAATTGAGTGAAGACAGAAACGCTTACCTTGAGAATGGAAAGGCGTTGTCGCGAGCGAACGCAAACGCCATGCGGGTATCGGCTAACATCGCCGAGCAGCCAGTAAAAACCTGCACGAGGATAACAAAGCACCACATAATTGTGCCTCCCGTTACACCGCCAGCGTTCAAAAAGATCTGAGCGGCAGGTAATCCCGTCGGCGAGTTGATAATAGCTTCATAATCCGTCGTGCAGAAACAGAAGGTAACGTTAAGGAACCACCCCATAACTCCAGAGATCGTTACGGCCCAGCGAATAGCTTGTGGCCCACGAATTGCCGCATCGTGCGTTTCTTCCGACATATGGGTCGTTCCATCGTAGTCTGTCATTACCCAGGCGACGGAGAGAAAGCTGAGGAAGAAGGAGAATGGCGTTCCCCATCCGGAACCATTCTCGAAGTGTCCAAAGACCCAGCTTGCTGGTTGAAAGTTCGGCGTGAGGACGAGGAGCGCAATGCAGATTGCGATCGTGGCCAGCACGTTTATTGGTGCGAACCACAGGATCAGTTCGTGTAGTCTTCTCGTGGTGAGCGAGCAGATCGCGCCTATCATGACGAGGACAGCCATGGACAAGAGGACTGTTTGCAAAGCGGTTCTAAAACCATCGTTAACGGAGATCACAGATGCAGCATGAGAGCGCTTACGGTGCAAAAGCGTATGTCTCGCCGTTGAAAGCAGAGTTCATGCTCACGGCTGCGAGTATCTGCTGGGAGATCGTGTAGCCCAAACTCGCAACGCCAGCAGTCTGGCCCAATAAGTTACACCAACCGATCACCCACGACCAGAGCGCGGAGTGCTTTGGTGGTACCACATTCTTCGTCACGAAGTACATACCACCAGCTGTCGGATATGCAGAGACCAGCTCCGCCACTGGAAGAGTCAGCAAATTTTCTCCGTTTTCTTAATTGAGCAGTCTTACCAGACATCGAGATGACTTGTGCCATCAAGGAACCGAATGCCCAGCACCATACTACTGCTCCTGGTCCGCCGAGAGATAGTGGGATACCGAAGGTTGCTGGTACCGAGCCGAGAATACCTAATACTGAGACAGCATATGATACTGTCGAGTACTTCGTGAAATGTCTTTTGAGTTTCTTCTTGTGTTAGCTGATAGCAATGTGAAGCGGATGGGCCTGTCATACCTGCTCGTATCCTAGCTGTGCCAGTAACCTCTCATCATCGTCGTGCAAAGTCGCCATTGGAGAACGCGCCGTAGCGACGTCTTTAGTTCCAGGGGACGAGGTAGGTTGTGATGCTTGTGATTCGCGTGGGCCTCCTGGGCTCTTGACGTCGGATTCCGACATTTCAGCAATTGGGTTTGATGGAGATGCCGTTTACTCGAATGTACTGAAGATTGGCCTTGCCCCACGGTATGAGGAGTTGGGAGGACAGACAGGATATAGGAGAATAGTGCACGAACCATGAAGAAGTAAGCCGAGGCGGTCAGGGCCAATCTTTTCCTACCAAGAACAATGAGAGGTGTCAAATCTAACCCGAGACAGCGGTAAGGAGCGTGCGGGAGGACGGGTATCCAAGTGCCGGTTGGTAGTGGGAGTTTGTGTGGGAAGTGGACGCGGAGGCTGAGAGCACTCCAAACTGTTGGATCAATTGATTTGTGGACATGCAGAGCCTGAAACGGGATTGGAGGTGATGTAGCAGGGCAGCGAGAGGAAGCAAAGATATCTGATGTTGGGTTTGGTGCAAGAAGACCTGTAACGGAGAGGAAGGACTTAGTATTTTTGCAGGCGGCCCAAGAATGGGCAATACCCAATGCGACTCGACGGTGAATCGAGATGGAAGACCATGACGAGATGAAAGGAGTCTGGGCAAACGTGGGCTTGAGACTTAGCTCATAGTTACGCACAGCTTTTGACGAGGTTAAGTAGTGTCCTAGAAGAGCCGAAGCCACCAGTCGATCCAGCGTATTCTTTCCCTCTTAGTCTCGAAGTGATCCTGGTCGATGTTTCATCGGTAACAATATTGGTATCCAACGTCCCAGCTCTCCACCACTGGCTCTCTAGTGGTCAGCGACAGCTTACCAAGAGGATGGGACAGACGTCAATCGTGTAATACAATGATACAAAGTCCTGAAAACGCAGTCAATGCTCGGACTTTTCACCTTTCGCGCCAACATAGGTGGAAGCCGCGCACAGAGGGCAGCGGACAGGCAATGATAGTTGGACGCTTCTCATTCCCATTCCCAACATCTCGCTTCGTTTTGCAAACCTCAGATTTCCGCGTCGAAGCCACGTTGTCTCATGCGGTTGTGGGCAATTGTTGGTCCTTGGTCTACTTGAAAGTGATGTCGGAGAGGAAAGAGGGCAATATGATCAAGCCACCTTCGTAAAGCAGCACCATATATTCGTTGACGGCGTGAACTTCGATATTTTTTGAGATTTTTGTTTCTAATCTGCATCAAGGACTATTAGAGGAGCCAACTCAGCTGAGATGGGGCCAAGCTCTGACAAAAAATCCTCAATTGAATTTGGGAAGTCATTCCAGAAGCTGTCAGTCCTTCCATCGTGATCACAAGGATTAGTGCATGACAAGGAGTGAGTATCTCGGCTGTCAGCACTCCAAACTCTCCGACAGAAGCACCAGGATAACCCTGCCAAAATCACCAAAGGCGACATTGACATTGGCTCTCGTGGCGTCATCTCCGAATTCCACGAACCCTTCTGTCGGGATGAAACACGCCGGCGAGATCCAAAGCCGTGCCAATGCGGCCGATCCACCTTCAATCCTCGTTCCCCACGCCGACGACATGAGGCGCTTTGCCAACAGCTTAAGGACCATGCAAGGCGCTCACTCTGGCTAGGATTTCATGCTATGACGATCAGATGATGGAGAGGAAAGGTCGTATCAGATCACTTGTGACGGCGCGGATTGAGCGGTGAATGAAAACTTTGTCTGACCGAGGGGCAGACGTGGTCTGTGGGAGACGACGATGAGGTCGGTGGATGTTTCGAGTCAAGGCGATCCGGCATATTCCTCACAATGCCGCGATATCATTTCGTTTGGCTTTCCTGCTGATGCCATGGAATTAGGGATGGCAGAATACGGATTTTATCCTTCAGATACCGTATCCGTACATTATACATGTACAAAATCTGAAGCTATACGGTACAGGTACAGAACGCCAAGTGCTACTTACGCCATATCCATCGCAGAAGAGGCCCAAAGGAGGACAGAAGCTCAAGGAGGAGGACGAAAGCTCAAGGTTAAGGCCAAAATAAGGCAATTTTCATGTCTGGCGCCTCTGTACATGGACAGAGTCCTTCGGAAATACGTATCTATACGCTTACAATACGTTACGTGACCGACCTGTACATGTACCAAATGCCAACCCTACATGGAATGAACTGCTTGCAGATTGCCAGGAAATCTGATTCCATTGAGCCACACCCAAAGCCAGGTTATCTTCAGATCAAGTTCTCAGCAAGTATAGCCATGCTGAAACCGCGAAAGTGTTGCGATTGTGAAGTCAAGCAATAATGCTTCGTCATTGTTGCGCTCCATTGGAGGCCTGCCGTCGTGCCGTGAGCATCCAATGGACCAGTAAGAGCTGGCCACGTCTTCTACAAGGTAGCTTTCTTTGTCCGTGGAGTCCCATGAAATCCTCGAGGAGAGATGTCATTTCTCCTGTTATTCGACACCTCGGGGAGCACTGAAACCCTGCTTTGAAGAATTTCAGTCGTGTCTGGCTGCCACGTTCTGCACCTACCAAAATCCAGCTGAAGGACTTTCGACCAAACCACGATCTCCAGCTGCAAACACCATATCGCAATCCCGAATTTGAGTTCTTATGCGCATGGCGTGAAGCCACGCTGCGAGTCTATCCAAAAAAAAACATGCAGCACCTCAGGTCGTACACCTGGGGTATTGGCCGGATGATCATGGCAACGTCGCATCGCAGGCTATGGCGTCCTCAGTCAAAGCCACAGGGCCGTCGAGGTGGAAGCAAATATGGCGCAGGGCTGTCCAAAGCTTGGTTGAAAATCAATAAGCTGTGTTCCTCGTGAGATAAAGGTTCATACTGGTGAGGCGAGCAATGCCTATTTTCGATCGTGCTCGAGGTGGTCGATGGTTTGCGACGACAGCAGCCACGATGTATCGCTGCATAATTGGTAAGTTGTCAATAAGCAGAATATTCGTCTGTCAAGCAGTCAGTATCCTGTTCTAAGGCGACGGCATGGTAAAATGTTACCGTAACTGCGTCTGTTGCATTGTGGTTCCTGTAGTTGTGGTGGTTCTCGATCTCTTGAACGCCAGGGCTGCATATCTCGTTCCTCGTACACACACACCAACAGGTGAGCGGAAGATCCCGCGTCATTGCGGTCTCTCTAGATCCTCTTAAAAGTTTCGGAGTCTGAAAGGAAGTTGACGTTCATAGCAAGCGCGCGCTGCGGCTTGTCCCCCTCAGTAAACGTCGCACCCTTCTCCCATCAGCTCTTCAAACTTCATTTTCGTATCACAACTCATCTATGGACGTTTGAGTATATCTGATCCCTTAACGACGAGGATCTAACGCCACACCAGCACCATGCACCCCTCCTCTCTCACGAGACCGTCACACAACCAATTCCTCATCCACCGCGCTTCCACTCCTCCGCTACTCCCATCTCCCGACTCCCAGCGTCGGTCGCATATCCCTCATTCTCGCTCTCATCATCTACTATGTCACCGTATGGTCTCGTGACTCCTATAGGCCAGTCATCGCCGTCATTCCCAATCTCCTCCACCTTCCCACCTTCCGCCGCCTCCCTCTCCGTCCTCGTCCTCTCCTTGAAAGCCGAGAACCCGCTCAACGCAGCCGTCTTTCTCAACGTCCTCCTCGGCGCGCAGCGTCCAACAGCTTCTTCGGCCATCCTCTCCACCGCTTCTAGCTTCTCCTGCCTCATCTCCCCCCCTCTCCGCCTCAAAGACCCTTTTACTCTTTTCCGCCTTCTCGGGGATCCTTCTCGCTTTCGCCATAACCAGAGTTTTTTTCCCCCCAGCCGTCTTCGCCACATTTGCTATTTTGATACGGCGACCGGTGTCCTGCTCCGCCTCTTGCGAAGTCTGCGTAGGCGTCCTCCTCAACCTCTGCTCGTGCATCTCATTTTGCCGCGCGACGAGGTTCAGGTACTGACTGCACAACTTACAACTCCCCGTCGGCTTGTGGACCTCATAGATGTTGGCGAGGAGCTCGCGGAACATTTCGTTGAAAGTAAGGGGGGCGAAGGGGATGGAGCGGGTGCGGCTTTGGTCTAGTTGGACGTTTGCTGGGATGAGATGGGGTTCCCGGATTTTGCAGGGTATATTTGAGTGGTGGTATGTCGGCATCTGGCGTAGTGGAGGATGAACGTTCGGCACATGTTGCTGTGTGAGTGGACTGCTGGGGGACTTACTGGGAAGATTTGGGGTTTGGGAGCGGGGCGGAAGGGGACTTGATATGCTGTGATAGAACATGATGATTGAAGACGTTGTTCGAGGACAACGTCGATATGCGGATATGCGGAAGAGGAAGACATTGGTCTGAAAGCCGTGAGGACATGAGGAAGTAAATGCAGAAAGATCTTTGTTCTTGAAATAGAAAGCTTTCTTCTCGAGGACAAAAAGACGAATATACCGACGAGTGTGCGGCGATACAAAAGACTTGACGGAACAACAAAGACGAGCAAGGAGACAAGGGAAAGACACCCAATGACGACGTAGCTTTGGGCTGTGAGTCTCTCTTCGCGAACATAGTGTCACGATTGACCAGCTACAGTCCCCTGGCTGAATATTGGCCACTTGGCTCGTCTTCGCAACTTGAACTTGATTGAGTATGTTGATGCCCTGGTTTTATGCTAGTTACAGAGCTCAATTCCTTACGTTTCGTTCATTCCTGTCTCACATTCAGAGGTGATGTGGAGTCTTACATCAGAGACAAGAACTGAGGGCTAGACGACGGTAAAGTGCAACGAACAAGAAAGACGATACATGCAAGACCAGATAGACCTACGATATTGGCGCACTTGCGGCCATGTGGTGTTGGAGTGTGCTGGCTGGAAGAGAAACGGTAAAACGCAAGATATACAATTCTGGGTATTTATACAGCCAATCGCCAATGCTTAATGTCTAACCGCTTTTCGAACAGAGGAAAAACTTGTGATGAACGCCGGGTCATGCAGTCGTGTTTCCTTCCTTGTACCTCTTCTCAGGATCAATACACCGTCTCCTCCGTCTTCTGCGCCTTCTCCGCCGGCTCCGTGTCCTTCATCTCAACCATCTCATAGCTCCCGCCCTCATCTCCTCCCCGTCCTCTCGTTGAACTTCCCATAACGAAGCCCGCCTCTTTACGGGCTTCTTCACCCCCAGCTACCGCACTTTCGGAGCCACCTGCTCCGTCACCTCTCCCCGGTGCATCAGCAGCCGCAGCACCGCCAAACATGATAGGCTTCAACTCCCTCCATCTACAAGCATATATTCCACCCATAGTCATGGACGCGGCGCTGACAAACTGCAAACTCCACCATAAAGTGTTTGAGGGTATGGCTTTGGAGTACATGGTTACGACGACGAGATGGATGCCGTGGACGGTGAGGGAGAAGTCTAGGACGAGTTTTGAGCGGCGGATTACAAGGAGGATGGCTATTATTCTGCAAGTGTTAGCGATTTCCCTTCCCACAGCCCCGTCACAACCCGAGTTTCTCAGAAGAAAAAAGGGCGGATAAAGGTCGAGGAAGGAGAAGACGTACTCAACGAAGGCATCACCACACCACACGAAACCTAACATCCACCCTGTCGTTGTGTCCCCTCTCAGCGCATCCCAACCCAATACCAGATCCAGACTGAATTGTGTACCCATCACGACACAAGTGAAAAATATCAGTATCACGGCTGTGACATAGTATATTGCTTGTAGCGCCGCGATCTGTTTTGCGATTTTCCAGGGTGAGAGCTCGAGAAGGGCGCCTGGGCGCCGTCGGGGTGGCATTGCGCCTGTGTTTCTGAAGGTCGTGTTATATCCCCCGCATGCGTAAAAACAGCACTGAAGCCCTATTGAGTATATCGGCTTGTCGCTTGGTGGGTAGTCGTTGTATAAAAGGAAATTTGGGTGAGTATAAATTATTGGTGTTGATAAACCCTCCAGGTGCACTCTACCGGCTTCAGCGTCATCCCCCCTGCCATGTCAGCCTTGTCGCAGTTTCCCCGCCGCGTTCGCACGTGAGGCGGCCGCGACTCTATGGCGGCGTGCCGACCACTACCTCATTGGCGCCAACTACCTCAACAACCACAATACACAGTCAATTTACGCCTTACCACACCAACCACATCCTCTACACACACAGCCAAGATGGGATTGTTCGGATCTTCTGCGCCATCATTGCCGCAGCCGAAGGTATCGACAGACGGAACGCCAATCGCACCAGATCGCAGCCAGAGAGCAATGTGCTGGGAGGCGAGGGATATTTATTTCAAGTGTTTGGATAAGCATAGTATTGTCGATTCGATACGGAATAAGGAGGAGGCGGAGAAAGCGTGTCCACAGGAGCAGAAGGAGTTGGAGGGAAACTGTGCGAGTAGCTGGGTGAGTACCTCACATCATGCATTGGATTGGGGTGCGGAAGAGGGTTGTGAGGAGAAAATCGGACGATAGCGGAGTGAGGAAATAGTGGAGGAGAGGCGGGAACGGAAGCTGTGGCGTAATATGGGGAGGCTGAGATAATAAGAGTGAGAGAGTGGACGGCTAACAGGTTAATAGATCACACACTTCAAGCAAAGACGGGTGATGGAGTACCAGCGCGAGCAGCAGTTGAAAAAGCTGAGAGAGGAGGGTGCGATGGAGTTACCACCCGGAGTAGGACCGATCCCACCTGACGGACCTGTGAAGTCGAGATAATTGAACAGCGGATTGTGGCGACGACATGGAAGCGTTTGGACGAAGAGAAACGATGCAAATAGTCTCGCATATAGCTTTGCGGCAAGCCGAGGGATATCCGCGGATACTTGAAACGAAGGAAGGCAAAGCGATGCACACGCAGAACGCGGCTCGTTGGAGACGTCTTGCCGCACATGTCAGACGACTCCGCATGCCTGCCGCGCTACCGCGCGTGCGACGGCGACGATACGGTATAATATATGTAGGATTAGGAGGCTACTGCAACGAATGATGCAACTTACGATCAGTATTGGTTGTCATTCAAGAGCACCGTTGGCATTGTGAAAAAGGTGAAGGTTGTCACGAAAGTCCCAATCTCCAATTCGCAACCGCTATCGAACCATGAATTCGCAAGTCGCACGCTAGCCGTCTGTCAAGAACTAATAATATATCAAAGGAGCTCAAGAAAAAGAAGCTAACGATTACAGCGCCACCATCATTAGAATCGTGAGAAACCGTACTGTGAAACCTCTTTGTCTACCTCGATACCAACCTACCACTTTAGGCGTTTCGTTTACCTCATTATCACTAGTACACCTCTCCTCTTCTTCTGTTGTCGGGATTACAGTACCTCGACCCAATCTGCGAGACCGAATCGCTGGGAGCCACTGTGCCTGCGAGAGAAGCCTCATACACACTCTCGGGTAACGGCGCTCTCCTCGCCCTCTCACTCGTGGTCGTGTCGCCGCTTCTGTGCGAGTGTTTACTCTTCTCACTCTTGACAGAATGAACACTGAAGCCCGTCGCCGTGCCTCCAGAATGGTGGCTGCGTTCTGATTTCGCCTCGGAAAGGACGCCCGAAACCCCACTCTTCGAGACGGACTTCGCAGGCGTGACAGTCGATGCCTCAGAGCCGTCTTTCTCTCTCCCCTTTCTTGATGCCGAACTCCTGCTAGAGCTGTGCTTGCTTTCCGACTTCGAGATATGCGATTCCGGTTTGACACTCTTCGAGCTCTTACCACCACGGTCACTTCTGTCCCTGTCCACATCTTTACTCGTATGTTTCGAGGATCGCGAGACATGGCTTCTCTCTCCATCGTCTTTCTCCCTTCTGCTCTTTGAGGTATGATGACTCGCAACACTCTTCGGAGAGCTAGAGTAATCCATCCGCCTCCCCTCCTCGACTCCTTCCAAGAATGCCCTTTCCTCTCTAAGTGAGCCGGCACGACTTCCAGCTCGGGAACCAGTCTCTTCGTATTTGAGCGTATCTTTGCGACTTTCACTCCTTGAAACCTTGGAGCCAGAAACGGACCCAGTCTTAGAACCCCTTCTCTCCATCTGTGGTGCTTGTGGGGACCCGGCAATATATTCGTTCAGGTGATGGCCTTGCTGCGGTGCGGTTTTGTAAACCATCTGCATAGGTATCGGCGGCACCTGGCTCGAACCACTGCCGGTGCTCATCATCGTGGGACCGGAGGTGAGGGCGTGCGCAGGTGGCGGGTAATGCGTAACGAGCTCCGGCCTCTCCTTTTCCGGTTCTTCACTACGCACCATGGCGTAGGCTACTGCTGCGCCTGCTGCGGCTCCGATGAGGGTTCCGATGAGCGCCTGGTTACTCATTCCAGAACCTTCACTCAGCTTCTCAGTCGCTTCCGTGAATTGGCTCAGCATCTGTCCGACCGGAGCGGTGGCTGCTCTCAGCAACCCCGGCAGCACACCTAGGTCTGCAATCTGAGGTTGCTGGGCCGGGGGAGGAGTCTGACGGACGGTCGTCTGGGAAAACGCAGACATGCTCGGTGCGGTTGGGACTTGTGATGGGACGGCGTATGATGAAGAAGTGTGCCGAGAGGGAACTTCGGTTTTAACACTCGGCTGACGGATAGCGAGAGCGCGTTCACGGTCTTCATCTTCGTCTGCACTAGAGACTGAACGCGCGACTTCGCGTTGCCATGATAGGACGCGCTGGGCTTCTTTGGCTGTTGATGATGTTGTTATAGTGGTGCCCTGATTGACAACCTCTGTGTGAGTGTGACTTGAACCAATTTCCTCACGTTGCAGTCTCCTATTACTCCTGACAGAGCCGCTGCCGCTGCCTCTTCTTTGTTTTTGAGAACCAGAGCCAGGATGACGTTCATAAACAACCTCCAACAAATTCCCATCAAGATCCACAGTTCTTGCGAAAGCCGCGTTCTCGTCTTTACTTATAAGGTTTGTGTTACGACCTGTGGTGTTGGCTTCTAGAGCGCGAGTGTGGAACTGCGTGACTTGTGTTGAGTTTGAGGCTCTGAGTGTCATGGTAGTGGGGGATAAACGAGGTGATTCTTGTAGTGTGAAGATCGTTTCCGATGGAGGTATGCCAAAGTGCATGCATTTTGAACCGGAAGCACTCGAGGATGTGTTAAGGTAGGAGATACCAAGCGGCTGGACAACTTGAGCGTAGAATGAGTGGGAGGAGGGGAGGTGGGTGACGTGTATTAATGGGATGGACATCGTGCTTGTTTTGCAGCCCTTAAGAGACAATTGTTTGGGATTCAAATTTTGGTGGTGAAAGGTGGTGAAGTGAAGATTGCTAATTCGATGTCGGCTTTGATGCGAAGATGCGAAGATGCGCAAATACAGGGCAACGGTAAAAAGTGCATATGCAGATGAATTATGGTACTAAAAAACTTCGTTGTAATAATGGCGGTCTGCGTTCTAACTTTTCGGAAAAGAAACAGATTGACAGAAAGTGAATACTTCACCGTTATAAGCAGGCCAAATCTTCTCCATCTCACTCCACCTTGGCTTGGGGTACCATTCCTGCAGATCCAAATGAGGCGGCCCAACGAGGCAAGATGGCCTCATCGATTCCTGCTATTCGCGGATTTCTTTCCGTACAGCTTAGCGGAACCGGCGGGGAGGGAACGGTTGGCGAGTAAACAAACCATATCATGTTGACGGATGCGATGCATCGCATCTGCCGAGGATGTCGTAGTGTATCTCCGCCTTTTGGTTACCATTTGTCCAATGAATACCATCGCTGGGCACGAGGAACTGGACTGCTATGATGTCGCATAGTATGCTTCATCTTGCTTGGTTCGAGCTGCGTGGTGGCATGGTATCATTGCCCGAGTTGGTCGAACCCCACGCATACGTGCCAGCGTTGTTGTCTTAGAGCCGTGGCAGCCGTGGGGAGTGGAATCGGGCCAAGTCAATTCTGAGGACCACGAAGCGGTTCATCCTCGTGGACTTGCTAGATGCGTCCAAGTGTCCATCTCAGGAAGCCGCTCATGTGAAACTTCGTCCGATGAATTCCGCAGGCCACGGGAAGGAGAAGCTCTCAGCCGGCGAGTGCGGGTGTACTCCGTTGCTCTGCTTAGCTTGCGGTCGCTGTCTGGAAAAGGAGAAGGCTGTTGTGTCGCAGAAGTCCATCTCAGCCTACGAGCGTGCTGCCACGTGTGTTGTGCTCGATGAGTTAGCTGCCTGTGGTGGAGTCTGCGGTGTTCTACAGGTCCAGAACGCATACTTATGCAGGTCTGTGGAGGTCGTTCACAGCGAGCTGCACGTTGTAGCTCGGCATCGCCTCAGATAAAAGCTATTGGCTGGTGATCGACAAGTAGCTATGGAGGATGAGACTCGGCAGATGCAAGATACGGTGCGGCGCCAGCCTCGAGTACGTTAGGGCGAAATCATCAGGTTCTATTTAGCGAATGGAAAAAGGGGTATATATGGAGTTGTGGAAATGGTTTGTCGGACATTTACAAATCGTTGATCGCGGATAGGACTCGCATATCGGCGGGCGGCGGCACAGCACGGATTCTGGCAAGATAGAATCACGAGTAAAGCACATGGTGAAGGAGTGGGCGCAGTGTGAATTTCGATGAAGGCTTCGAGGCGGAAGTAGCTGGTAATAAAGAGCTGGCACAACGAATGAAGAGTAAGTATGAATGAAGGATATGGAACAAAGACGTGGTCATGTGGCACAAGTCGTGTTGATCATAGTGATCTGGACTGCCATCTGATAACACTACTCTTGCTCGCGAGCTGATAAATATTCCAAAAAGCTATTTTAAAGTCCTTACTGAGTGTTGGTCTGAAGCTTTCCATTGAAGAGATTTAGAAAGGTTACTCTAGGGTTCCGCGAGCCTTGCGCTCGTGGCATCATCGCAGCACTAGGAATGTTGTGCTTGATGCCCAACGCCGAAGCTACTGCCAACTCCTGCATATGCATACATAGGCATATAAGTTTCACCAAGCTCTGAACGGGGCGTCATTCCCAGTGGTCGGCCATTCTAGCTCTAGGGGTACAGTTATCAGATTGCTCGCGCATTCTGCGTCGTGTCGGTTCTTACCATACTCAAGACTCAGAACTGACGTCTCAGAATCCAATCCTGAGGTTCAGACGCCATCACACAACGCTCTCAGGAATAACCCAGAAGTAGCTGTGCTGGTGCCATAAACCTGGAAAAGCGAACTGCGCTAAATACTTTGCATGGCATGAAGAGAAATATCGCAACTCATGAACTAGCAGTGTCTAAGTCCAGGCATCAGGAAGAGATAATGTGATCACTCTCATAAGTACGGATCAGAAAAGTCTCGAGCAGTCAAATAGCACTAAGATGATGTGAGGACGCTTTTCGTATTGCTCCAATAAGACCAAACTGGTGCTCTGTTTTCTCGTCTACGCTTCCTTCATTGCCCAGGTTGTTACGAACCCGGCAATCATACAACGCGGCAGGTCCAGTCCACTAACTGGAAGGTATAAGCAAGGCAGGAAATGCCGCGATCTCGGTTCGAACTCGCCTCCGTCAGGGGGTGGGTGAACTCGTCCAACGCTACACCCAGCAGTCCTCGAAAAAACTACTGGGAAATTCCAATCCTTGCGAGACTCTGTCGTAACCCTTTCCCTCACACCATCCCTTGTCCTTGACTCTTCCATCCTAGATCAGCCATTGTTGTTGTGAATGGTTATGGTAAGATGGAAGAACAGAGGTGGTAACGGTGCGGTGATAGGAAAAAGTTGAGGAGATCGTCTGCCGGCTGTATCCTCGTCCCAAAATATCCCAAGGTACGCGTCTCCTCCTTCCTCCAACCATTGCTAGTCAAAGCCGAGAGTAGCGCAAGTGTCGACTTCCGTCAGGAAGACGGCACTTAGATGATGTTCCAAGCGTCCTCGGCAGCATGGCAGAACTTCGAGCAAGCCACGGAAGCGGACAGCGAGAAATTCGAGATCGAGATCTTCTCATCCACAAACTCATCCGCGAAGTTATCAGTTCCCTTAGCCATAGCACCCACAAAAACACAAATACTCTCTCCCTCATTCAGCTTCTCCATGTATTCTCTCACTTTGACAACTGGTGCGTCGAAGGAGAGTGTGATTTTGCGGCAGTTTGGTGGAAGATGATCGGTGATAGGGTTCTTGATGACTTTCAACAATTTCTCCTGGGAGTTGGTAGAGCGGATGCTGAGGCGGTGGAGAAGCTGCACCATCAGGCCGGCGAAACGCTTGAAAGTACGTGGGATGCGGACGGTTGGGCTGACTTCGATGAGGACGCCTTTGGCGGTCGCGATGTAGATTTGGAGGAGGCCGGCCTTGTTCACGGGGGAGTCGAGGAGGGTGAGGAGGCACTGTTTTCTTTCGTTAGCCCTCATCCTTACTCTGTCTGATCTGGAATCTCAGCGCAACTCGACAGGTAAACCGGAAACGAAAGTGATGGAGACGACCGACATACCTGGTGAGTGATATCCGGGCGCGCATCCGAGATATCCCTATTCATCTTCCTCATAACCCCAATATGCTCATCCGAGTTCAACAAACTATACTTCTCATCTCTGCCTGGGGCGCCTGGGCGCGCCGGCGCTCCGTGAGAAGCCTTGTAAGTCTCCAAGCTCGCATTGCTCAGCACTACGATCATTCTCTGCGTGCTCTTGTCGGTGGCTGTGATAGGCACATGCTGCTCGGCCGTGAGGCGTGGGAGCGATGGTGGTGGTAAGGACTGGGTTCCTGTCATTTTGACGTCAGACATCTTGACGTGTTGAACGCGTTTCTTGGTTTGAGACGTGGGGAGCAAGTTGAAGGTTGGATTCAATGTTGCTTTAAGGAACACTGGGGGTAACAATAACACCGCGGTGGTTGGGATTGTGGTTGTGTTGTTGTAGTGGGAGGTGGCAGCCATGGGATAGAACCGACGAACTTTTTTCGAACGTCGGCCAACGAATGGCCGACCGGCTGCCATTTCCAACCAACCAACCACAGTAGAGTGTAAATGTAAGAGGGTTACTTACTGGCGCGTTTGACGTTAGGCTTATCTGCGGAGGACATCTTTGCGATATTTTTACCTATAATAATATAATCCGAAGTATATGTTTAGGAAGAAGGGTTCTGGTGTTGTGCTCAGAGAGTTCGGAGTGTATCGGGCCTAGGCTGTGAAATATTTGACGCTGGCTTGTGACACTTGTAGCGGGGTGGAACGCTAAATGCTGGGCAGGGGTGCAAGTGTCTGATGAGAGTCGTTGTACAAAAGCTTGATATTTAGAGTTGGCCGCACGTTTTATAGAAAACAGAGGGTGTTATTAGGCTAGGACTAGTTTATATTGGCCTAGCTGCTAAAGCAAGCGGATAACATGTGTAGTGCTACGCGACGCTGAGAGACAGCGACGTCGCTCTGGATCGGACCTTTCGTACTCGGACAAAGTCTGCGGGGTTCAAGGAGACCCCCGGGAGAAGAAGCCGAAAGACAGTGGCTCGGCTAGAAGCCGACTCTCAAGCTTCTTGCTATTTACACGAGTAATATTCTGCGGAAGCCGATAAACACATTCATATTGTCTCCCCAGAGGTCTTAGGTGTAACATCGCAGGAGATACCAAGACTCAGTGACGCCTGTCATTGCCCTGTCATTGATCCGTCACTCCATTATCGCTCCAGTTTGTCTCCATCTCCAGGCTGTATCGGCGGTGGAGTTGTGGAGAGGGCCAGCCTGGAGATGGAGGCTCAGGGGCAGGCCGACGTCGAAGCGTCACGTTGCACGCCTCCTGAGTGGTCGGTGCAAACTTGTACGAGCTGGCGCCGAGATAGGCGTCTGCAAGCCCCATACCCGGAGTCCTTCTGGCTGCCGCGTTTTCGTGATAGTTCTCAGGCCGTTGTTGTCAGGATCTGAGGACAGCGAGATGTCAACGTAAAGACTTTTTAAAGCTTGCTCATGCTTTCTCTGGTCAAGCTACAGTACAGGTTAGCTTTGACGACGCACAGCCTAGAACAATCGTTTAGCTCTATATACATTGGCGAAGGTGGTAGGAAGAGACTTCTCATATGTATCTCCAGGTTAGGCAGAATCCAAAAGTACTGAGTGGTATATCCAAAATACTAAATCATACAATATACATATCATACACATCTCCCTCACTCAAGCGAGATGATCTTCCAAAAGCCTAGCCTCCTCCCGGCTGGCCAACATCTTCTTCCTTTCCAATTCCACGATCTGGATACCCTTGGCCTCCAAATCCCTCCCAATGGCCCTTCTCCAACCCAGAAATCCATTAGATCCTCCTCCACCAAAATATTGAGGCATCGAATAGAGTCTTCCCAGAGCACTCTCACCACCACCCTCATCCCTTCCCACCCGTCCCTTAACCTTCAAAATATCCGTGACCACACCGTAGGTTTCTTCATTCATCTCCATCCCACTGTTCAGCATCTCGTTGAGGAGTCTGGAGACGCCTTTGAAGTCGTCAAAGGTGTAGTAATGCACGCGCATGAGCTCGTTGTAGAATGGTGTTGAGGCGCCGAGGATATGGGACGCGAGTCCCAAAGACTTGATGCGAGGTAAGACGTTCAACACCAACGAACTTGGCTTTGAGAAAGCGGTGGACAGGAGGCGGAGAGCGAAGAGCAGAAGATGGGGATACAGAGGGCTATAAGTCGCCATATCCAGCTTCGGTTCCTCCAGAGCCAGCTCCTTCGATGCCGCTTCTTCTTCGGCAATCTGTTTGGCTGATTTCCTTCCCCTCTTAACCTTGAACGGTGCCCTTGACTTCCCGTCCTCAAGGCCCAGTCTCGGAATCATGCTAAACACCTCGGCTTCCATAACTCTCCACAACTCAACATCAGACTTCGCCTCATGCAGTAACGCCTCAACACGTAACCTCTCCTTCGTCCTCATATCATCCTGCGACGTCATAATTTTCTCCGCCTTCTTCGTCACCTTAATCGGTTTCTTCCCAGTCAACCCCAACGCCTGTGCAGCCACAGCCCTCAACGCCTGCGGGTAAGACTTCAAATCCGACATCGAACCCAGCGCACCATCAGCCGCCGCATGCTCACCAGCGTCATTCATGATCTCCGCCAGTCTGCGCTTTGCATTTTCTGGGTCGACTTTTGCCTGTGCCGCTCTCGCCGCAGCCTTGCCAGAGGAATTGAAGGTGCCGGCTTGGGTGCGTGCATAGATGTCGCTAAAGATAGACTCAAATGCGTGGCGTTCTTCCAGGGTTATTGTTGACTCTCCGGGCCGCGAAGCGGCGGGTATGGAGAAGTTTGGGTCACCTTCATCTTCGGCGAAGATGTTTTCGTTGTACTCTTCAAACGGATTGTAAGAAGCATCATTGTCAAAAGCAAAATCGACCTGTTTCGCTTTCTTGGCGATGGAGATATCGTTATCCCAGGGCAAGTCTTCCGGCTCTTTGGCCTTGGTTAGGTGGTCATACTTCCCCATTGGGACTTTGGTGATGCTGAAGCTTGGCATATAATCTTGTCGACCGGTTCCGTCTTGTGGCTCACTATCGCGGGGGAGATCGATGGCTATCTTGCGGATTGGAAGACCTTTGCGCTGTACTGCTGTCGTATGGATCGGTGCACCATCTTCACTTCTGCCGATTATGTGCATGGCTGGCCTAGAGGCATCATGAGCCTCAGATGTCTCGTGTGTGATGGAGGCTGTGGATTGCTCGGTATCGAACTTCTCGTTGTTGCGGTGACGCTCGGCGGCGCAGAGACGCTGACGGGAGGTGGTATGCAGACATTGTCTACTTGGAGGACGACCAGCGAGCAGTTGTTGTAGTGCCAGTCGTGGAATTGGGCGTGGGTTGGATAGGGTCTTGGTCTGATAGAGGAAGGGCATTGAGGTTGTGGATACGGCGCGAGCGGCGCGTGGCGCGGAGTTGGATGCCATGATGGCTTCGTGAAATTGACAGGGTACAGCTCAACCTCTGCTAACCGGTTGGTGATTGTATAAAAGTGAAGATTGTGATTTTGGTGTTGAGTTTCACAGGAATAGAGCTTGGGCGCAACCTTTCAGTCCTTAGATTATTTTTACGGTGGCCAGGAATCCTTAATTCCACCCGGCGCAAAGTCACGTTTCAACGCGTGGCGTCATGCTCCAATCGCCTGTCACCTCGGCGCGGTATTGTACATGACGCTGTCTTGCGCCCTTCCAGTCCGTCTTTCAATCTTCAGTCGCATTGAAACCGCGCAAATCATTTACATAGTACCGCCTTATACTATGAGTCAATCGACAAGACCGCCACCATGTCACCAAAAATAAAAACCGAAGAACCACCCGTAAGCGCCTTCGAGCGCAAACGTCTCGAGAACATCGCCGCAAACCGCGCCCTGCTCAACGACTTAAGCACAACAGCTGCGAAAATCGCACTGAAACCAAAACCGGCGCCGAAGCCGCGCACCTCATCTACGCGCTCACGTCTCACAGGTACTCCTATGAAGAAAGAGCCTGCCAGACCTACCCGGACAAGCTCACGCATAAAAGGGATTGAGGCGGACTCAGAAGTTGCCAAGAGAAAGGCGGAAGAAGAGGCTGAGCTTGCGGTCGCAGGGGAGAGGCTTAAGAGGAAGAGGATATCTGGGGATTTGAAGTTACAGGATATCAAGGTTGAGGGCGTGAGGTGGAATCAAGGTGATGAAGTGTTCACGCCGATTGAGACCAAGAGGGGCGCGCACCCGTATCTGAGGACGTTTACGGAAAATGATATTAAGGAGACGAGTGATGATGAGTTGAAAAATTTGAGGAAGATTATGAGTGGGTTGGAATTATTGGATACTTGGAGTCCCCCTGGTAAGCTTCAACTCCGCCCGCGAACTCCGTGGACATATGGAGATAGTGCTAAAAGTGCTTTGCAGATATCAAGATAACACCCGAGCGTATATACTCAATGGGTTTCCACCCCCGCGCCGACAAACCCTATATCTTCGCAGGCGATAAGGTCGGCAATTTGGGCATCTTCGACGCCTCTCAAAAACCCGAAATCGACGACGAAGACGAGGCCGACTTGCCAAAAATAACAGTGATGAAAATGCACACCAAAACCATCTCCTCCCTCCTTTTCCCTGTGGATAAAGACTACCACGTCTACACCGCCTCTTACGACTCCTCCATACGGAGTTTCGATTTAAATAAAGCTATTACGACAGAACTATGGGCACCACAAGATACAGACGACGAAGAAGGCATCTCCGCCCTGGAGCAGCCCTCTACAGACTCCAACCTGTTATATTTTTCGCGTCTGGATGGCACATTTGGTCGAGTCGATATCCGCGATCCCATAAAGTCGCAGAAAATATGGCAACTCCAAGGCAAGAAAATCGGCGGCTTCTCGCTGCACCCCCTGAACCCACATCTCTTCGCTACGGCTTCGTTGGATCGGACACTCAAGATCTGGGACCTCCGCAAACCTTCACAAACAGATTCGAACGCCGAGCCACAGTTATTATATGAGCATGAATCCCGATTGAGCGTCTCCCACGCAGCATGGAACGCAGCCGGTCAGATCTCAACATCCTCCTACGACGACACCATAAAAATCCACAATTTCCCCTCCGCCAAGGAATGGGAAATCGGGCATCATCTGGAGAAGGAGGATGTAAAGCCTGCGGTTACAATCAAACACAACAATCAAACAGGCCGATGGGTCACCATCCTCAAGCCTCAATGGCAACAAAGGCCGGAGGATGGGATACAGAAATTTGTTATTGGTAATATGAATAGATTTGTCGACGTATATTCCGGGATGGGGGAGCAACTGGCGCAATTGGGGGGGGATGGGATAAGCGCGGTACCTGCTGTGGCTCAATTTCACCCAAGTAAGAACTGGGTCGTTGGTGGAACGGCTAGTGGGAAGTTGTGCTTATGGCATTGAGCTGTTAAGAGTAGCGGGCGATCAGAGCTAGGAAAACTCCCAAGATTGGCGTTCGGCGCCAAAGCGCGAGAGTGCGGCCATACCATGTTTGCCAATTCATCGTGCTTAAGACTTTGCATATACCACAAGCGGAAACTGTTTAGATCTTTATTTACATTGCATCTTGGTTACCTCGACCTCCCTCTCTCCTGTCTGATGAACTGCAGCCAGTTACTTCTTCTTTGGTGCAACGTTGAACTGCCAATGACAGATATCTCCATCCTGAACCACATACGATTTTCCTTCTTGTCTGTATTTACCAGCTGCCTTAATCGGAGCCATCGACTTCTGACCATTACAGAGGTCGTGGAAGTCCTTGTATGCCACGATTTCGCCCTTGATAAAACCGCGCTCGAAATCTCCGTGAATAACTCCCGCGGCCTGTGGCGCCAAAGTACCCCTCTTAATCGGCCAGCAACGGATTTCCTTCTCGCCGGCGGTAAAGTAGTACTGCAGCCCCAACTTCGTGAAGCCCTCCGTCGTGATCTTGCCGAGCTTCGACGGCACCTTGACCTCTTCCAACCACTTCTTCTGCGCCTCAGGGTCATCTCTCATGGACCACAACTTTTCTTCAAACTCAACCGAGAAAGGGATGATATCCGCCTGTGTGCCTCCGTGGCCCTTAACCCACTCCATCACCTTCGGCAGGTATTTGCATTTCTGCCTCAGATAATCCTTCATGGTGAGGTTGACGAGGTAGATTACCGGTTTCGTCGTAATAAGACTCAGCTTCTCATTAATCAACTCGATCTCTGCACTGGTCCACTCCCCGTCCCTAACCGGCTTATCCTGCTCCAACAACGCCTTAATCTTAGATGTCGTCTCGTAAAACAGCGGCAGCATCTTAAACTTGCCCCCAGCCTTCCTCACTATAGCTTCCTCGGCCACGATTGCCTTAACCAGGATATCAAGATCTTTCTTACACAACTCGGACTGAATCGTGTTGAGGTCGCGGACCGGATCAACGGAGTCGTCTACGTGCAGCACTTCGTCGTTGTCGAATGCGCGCACGATGTGGTACATCCCGTCCACGGCCTGGATATGGCTGAGGAACGCATTTCCGAGGCCAGCGCCCTCTGAGGCCCCCTTGATCAGACCTGCGATGTCAGTGACTTGCAAAAAAGCCGGGTATTGGGATGGCGGGTTCCAGATCTTGCAGAGGAAGTCCTGGGGTTGTCAGTCTTTATCCCTCCTTCACCTTCCTTCCAGTCTTCTGTCAAAATGGCATCACGTGTGCCTCAATATGCCAGAATCGCGGACGGAGTGACAGTGATAGACGCAACTTACATAACGGGGATCTGGGACGACACAACGAGCCTCGTTTGGCTCGATGGTGCAGAAGGGGTAGTTCTCCGCTGCGGCGCTTTGCTGTGTCATGAGGTTGAATAGTGAGGATTTGCCGACGTTGGGGAGCCCGACACAGCCCATTTTTAGGTTCGAACGGACTCTTCCGAACGCCACGACGTTGTTGGAAGTGTCCTCCGTTGTTATCTTCTTTGGGGGCATGATGACGGTTTATTTTGGGTATATGGGGGGGTGAAGGAGGTGAGGGGAAGAGGCGGTTTTAAGAAGGGGTTCAAGGGTGGATGTCGCCAAGGCTTTATAAAACTTTGGGGTTGAGTTTGACATTTGTGGAGATGTGGCCATGCAGGCGACTCAGGAAACGTACGATTTTTGGATGTAAGGAAATATTACACAACTGGAAAATTGAGAGTGTTTTCAACGTTGCGATGACATGAAATGAAATTCCAATATGGCGAAATGCTGAAAATGAGCAGGTTGCATCACAAGACTCACAATTAATTGCATTAGTCTCTTCTCATAAAGTCTTTCTCTTGCAGCACCAACTCCAGCTAATTGCTGGGACGTGCACCGAAAGGACCTGTGTTGTTAAGAATATTAGGGGCATCGCGGCAATAACAACGATGATAATTCTACAGTCTGGTATTGCAAAATAAACGGAGTTAACTTGTCTGATGATGCTTGATGATTATGGTCAGAGGAGAAGGACAACCGTGATAAGGTGTGGCGGCATGCGGTGTGGTGGGTTAGGATGGTTTGGTGCATTTCTGTGGGTTGTGTGGAGTGCGGGTGGATATGTGGGTGGGTGTGCGTGTAATTGTATATAATTCTGTGAAGTGTGAACGGAGCGTGATTGTATTGGTATGATGAGAGGAGGAATGGCGATGGAGTATATATGAGAAGGGGCCCAGAGGATGGGATGCCTTGTTCGAGGACAAGATCGTTTCCCTTCAGAGTGAATGTTGGATGTGTGAAAGAACGAAGAGGGATCAATATCTAACCTTGTTGGAGGACATGGTCAGTGTTGTGTGAGAGGAACTGTTCTGACCTTGGATTCCAAGGAAGAGAAGGGTGTTTTGTCAAAGAGACAAGCCCAATTCGTCCTCCTTGGCCCCCCAACTTGTCTCTTGCTCTCGATAATTTGAAAGGCATTGTCTCTCTTCCACCCACGAACGGCCACGCTGTCCCCTCCAAAAGCGTTCTTGTCCTCAGGCAATGTCTTTCGACCTCTTGTTCCTCCCATCTAGGAAATGTTCTCCCCCACAATGTTTTCTTCTCGTACCACACAACCACATTCATCTGCCGGCCAGACCTACCAACGAAATGTGCTACACGCTGACAACCCACCACTTCACCTGCCACCATTCCACCACAGAAATCGCGTTCTGCGAAGAACAATTGAACGGTTTCACAGATCTCACCCCTTTAACCTGTGTCAACAGATCCCACTACCAACCTACATTCGAAATCAGAACTACCAAGCCCTACAGAATCTGCTGGACTTCGTCCAGTCCAGACTTGAGGTTTGAGGAGCGATGGCAGCTTGAGGGTGAGATACTGATGGAAGCGAAGGAAGCGATGAGGATGGTGCTGCCGGTGCCGAGGAATGGATGGGAGGTGGAAGTTGAGGTTGTTAGCCTCACGCAGGTGCGTCTACCTGCTCAAAAGGTTGCTGATGAGCCGTCAAACGCTGCTTTGGATGACCACTTCGATTCCGAGAGTGTCATTACTGTTCTCCGTGGCGGAAATGAGGACGATAAGCAGGTCGATGGGTACGTTGATTTGACTGCAGAGACCGGGGTCGAGGATGCGGATTTGGCGGACCTTGCGGCGGAGAGACTTCTCTAGTTGCCCTGCAAGCTTACTATTTCCGGCGGGACTGGAAGGTGACTATAAATGTTGAATGAGTGTTTCTTCCATCTCAAAATAGTACTATATACCGTACCCTGGAAAATCAGATCTTTTCTTCTCACGGCGTTTGTGGCGTAATCTGTCTTAAATTGTGCTCTGAGTTGTTCAATGTGTCGAAGCCCTCAACATCCAAACCTCATCTTGTCGGTTTGCTGTTCACCCTAGATTAGCCTTATACTGCACGATCGAACATTAAGATGTGCTACACAATCTCAATAGTCCACACAGCCTGTCGCCACACCACAGTCAGCATAATCCAATGCTCTCAGCACCCGTTCTGTCGACGAACCTTCGCAATAAAACAAGACGTCACGTAGATTTGCAAAAAGCCCACACGCGATATCCGCCTCGCACCCAAGCTCACCAAGGGATTGCTAAATGGGGATGCTGTCGAATACCTTGAGAAGGAGTTGGGGGAGGCTAGAAAGAGGCTCGCAAAGCGGGAAGAGGACACTACGAGTGAAGCGGCCGCGAAATCGACAGTCGAGTCTGTCGATGCGATTATGAGCACGCCTGTGAAGGAGGCGCAAACACAAGGGAGCGTGCCAGGTAGTGTGAGCTCTCCTGTAGTGGGATTGCGTGGTGAGGTTGAAGAAGATTGGATGGTGTTTGAGAGTCGGTCGAACAAAAGACGGGCTTCCGCATGCGGTGTGGAAGACGTGAGGAGGTCAAAGAAAGTTAAGGTTGTTGGTGGTGTAGTTGCATGAGGGGGGAAGAAGGGGTAAAGGTTGTCGTTGAGGTGTTGTGCGGAGTGGAGTACCTATGTACTTGAGAATTAATTTTGCCGATTAAGTGAGCCATCTCACTGCCATTGTTATCCTAATCAGCCATATAGCAATTAGAGCACCATACAATCAACAAAATGATTTTTCAATGCCATTATTCGCATCCTGGTTCCTTAGCTTTATCAGTGTTCAATATTTCAATATTTTTTCCGAGACATCGTTGAGCTAACTAAGCATACTCTCAATAGCAATTGTTTGTCCTTGAGCATCTACACCTTTCGGAATCAAGCACAGAAGCCACGCAGCATAAGAATTGAGTTTTGTATTGGTTTGCAAGATGTCATTTATTTATAGACCCTAGGACATCCAACTATTCTGCTCGTCTTTCAAGGCCGAGGTGTATATACCTAACTCTTCCCTCTCTTAATCCGTTGCTCCAGAATATCCACACGACCAGAGCGCCACCCAAGACAGAAGGAAAATATCGCCTACCTCATTCGGTTAGCAAAAGTTAGCAATAGCCGCTTTATCCGCTGCAACCGCTCTCGTCTTCTCAACCTCCTTATGCTGAAAAAGGACCTTCTTCCCCCACTTCCATCCCCTCCATCTTCTCCTCATGCTCACTCATCTTCGTCATCAACTCCGTATTCTCCGACCCAAGATCACCCACTCTCCAAGCTCGTTGTCCACCCTCGAAAACTCTTGGCAAAGGTCGCAATTATGGAGATCAATTTCAAAGTCGTCCTCGGTGGAGGTGAGTTCGCCCTCGATGTGGCGATCGAAAAGAGTGTTGCCTCCTATCGCGCGCGCCCTGCCTCTGAGAGTTTGTGCTGGCAGAGGGGCGCGGCGGCGACCTGGACGGGGCCACGGATGGACGTCGGTGATGGTGTGGCGGCACTGGGTGTAGTGGGTGTGGACTGTTTGGCACATTGTTGCTGTGGGAGGTGATGTAAGTGGCGGCGGGGTAAGTATGGTTTCAAACTCGAGGAGGAAGGCCATACTTAGAGGCTGGCTGAATAAAGGGTGAGGACATCGTTCGAGGACACTGGTGGCGAGTAATCATCGGTTAAGCCGCATTGCATAGTCTTTGTCCCTTATTATGGGATGAGACTCGTCCTCTGCCGGATTTGGAATGCAGTCCTTGTCGAAAAAGACATTGGCCTTATTCACGGTCGAGCCACAACGGTTGTTGTCCTCTCTCCGCAGATCAACGCGTTTCCTCTCACGAACGCCAGTGTCGTCCCCAAGCAATGCCTCTCGCTCCGTCCCATCGAGGTGAATACCCTCGATTCGCACAATTTGAACCTTCGTATCTTTCCCACCACTTCCACTTCCACTCCGACCCATTCACATACACACATACACACACACACACATGTCAACATACACAGCCCAATAACAACCACAACCACGTGCCAAATGACACACACCCACTACACCATCTGCCGCCACATCATCACGACCATCACCCCGGGCACCACCCCCTCATCTTTCTCCATAACTCCCCAACCGCACCAACACTCAGAGATAAGGCCCGTCCCGTTTCCTTCTCACTTAACCGCAACATCTCCTGCGAGCTAATGTTGAATGGCGAAGCGCATTAGGGAAGTGAAGCAAACGACAGTCCCGTTCTCTCTGACATGATCCAGGCAATCTGTCGGGAGGCAGACAAAGGAGTTCGGCACAGGCGACAGCACGTCGCAGTCGACAAACAGGTTCCTCACCGAGTCACGACGTATAAAGCTACCAGTCGGACTCCAAGTTATCATAGAATAAACAAAATAGAAACACCTGAATTGAACCCGTTTCTAACGTCTGCAAATACCCAGCGAGTCAAGTGATGGATCGCGCGAAGTGCGCAGAGGGCGGCGGCGTGGAGGGTGGAAGCGACGGGTAGGGCGTTGGCGGGGGTTCGGACGGATTGGGGCTGGCAAAGGTGAGTGTCCGCTTCGGGTTGAAATTCTAGTGACGTGTTAAGTCTCATACGTGTGTGTTTTTTCTTGGAGTTTGTTGTAGACATAGACACTCTAGGCGCACAATGGGCTTAGTAAACACTTTAACAATGGAAATGTTCAATAAACCCAATTACTTCCTGCCAAAAGTGAATGCTGCAATTGGAGTATGACAGGGTAACTGGTGCACCCTCATTGTCATGATGCGATGATAACTGCTTTGGAGCAGAAAACATAAACTATAGCTAACTCTGTGCTCGCTATCAAGAACAAACACAAAAGCCAGCGGTATTTTTTAATGCTAGAGACTACAAGCCTTACTATATGCCCAGAATGTACAGCCGTAGCAACCTGGTATTGAAAAGCTAAAAACGGCCGACCGAAAAAGATGATTTAACATATAAATATAATTTACTTATAAATACACGACTTAAAAATAAACGAACAAATCTACATACAAAGTGATATTAACATTAGAATTGGTATGT
>RCNJ01000295.1_pt1 | contig 26105 bp, 19 predicted proteins | sample 2041171 | NCBI WGS metagenome assembly RCNJ01 (sample SAMN09708213, study PRJNA481090) | feces metagenome | biome: feces | host: Pygoscelis adeliae | place: Antarctica: Rookery Lake | collected 2010-03-01 | reverse complement strand
GACCAGGAGATTGTGCTCACAGTAAACTGTTCGTACGTATTAAGGTAGGACCTTAACCTGGCGCCATAACCAGCTCGGCCATCTGTCCTTAAGTGTTTTTTGGTGATGTATGATTAATTATATAACCGGACAAGATTGGCGGACGCTGTGATTTTCTAGATGTGGGCGTGTGACAAGGGCTGAAGGTCTGAAGAATTCGTAGCGGATTTTAAGGGACAGAAAAGCACAAAAAAAAAACATCAGTTCTTTCAAGTTTTTGAATTGCGCCTTGAAAGATTTATCATAACTAGCTCTAGCTCTTAAGAATTACATACATCACCCAACCCGCGAACGCATGTAGTACGGAAAATGCGAGAATCAACCCCCAGTAGTAAACTCTCGCCCACAGGCGATCCAACTCCTCAATCTCGAAGGGGGGAAAGAAGAAGAAGGGGCCGAGCTCTACATGCTGTGATGGGTTAGTGGTTGTCTCATTAAATAAAACGTTGGATGGATGTTGGGTAGATGTTGCGGAGAAGGAGATCTCACGATGCAGAGAATGGCGGTCACAACGGATAAATTCTGTAGTGTGATGGGGATGACGGATGGTTCGGGGACGAAGTCTGGATCTTGGGCCCGAGCGTGCAGTTGGGCGGTGAGGTGCTCGAGGAGGATTTCAGGGTTTGGCTCGGCCGCCATCTGGCCAAAGTAGACTCTCTGATGATTAGGCTAAGCAATCGCTTAGCTGCTTAAGCTCTTGATTAGCAGTGAACAGTATGAACGAGCATAGTCATTCTTACCACGTATCTCTTAACTTGAGTAGTGAACAACAGTGCTCGTGCTGTGTACTGTGGAAGCTTTGTGTAAAGCTGTTCAAGGTGGCCTTCACTTCACATATCAGATGCACATGCAAACACTGTGCGATCACCCCGTGCTCACGTCGTCACTCACACGTCGCGAAAGACGGATACTGAAACGGATATCAGATCTCGAGCATCGATTCTCGCGATGAGACTACCCAGCACGTCTACTTAGACCCCTCCATCAACCCAGTCGTGCTCGTCGCAGTATCCAAGCCCTGATTGACCTGATCCACTGTTGGTTCCGACGGCCTGGGTGCTCCCTCAGCTGTTTGACCTGCAGAGTTAACCGGGCCCACCGGCGCATTACCAACACTCTTAGTACTATCAGCCTCCCACTCCTCGCCATCCGGTCCGCTCCCCTTTACCATGTTCACACTCTCATCGTCCCCATCCTTCTCCTCAGCCTCAATCCTAGACGTCGTACTACTAGCCTTTGACACATCTCGCGTACCGGGCGATTCTTCCCTAATACCGATATCCTTACCAAGGCCTGGCGCCTCCTCATTCCCTCCCTTCCAATCCGTCGGCCCAGTATCCCTAACATCCTCTTGACTGCCCGGCTCATGAACCACGACCGAATTCCGTCTTGATCCAGCAAATCGCCAAACTACTGCTAGACGGTCTAGTGCCCGTGTACCCTTGCGCAAGGAGCCCTTAATCCCATCCATCTTATCCCACTCAATCTCAAAAACGCCATTATCATCCGGCACACCCCCCTGCTCTGGCCCCTTGCCTTCGAAGTGCGGGTTGAACCATACGTGCGCGACACTCGTAACCATCGTCATGCCGTATCTAACTTTGTTGCGCCGCTCGAAATCGATATTGATGTCGCTTGTCGGGATTATTAGCGGCTCCGAGGGTTTGAAAACCACTGCCGCACCTCCGGCTTCGTCGTCACGATCTGCGTCAGATGGGTGCTGCAGCGCAGCAGTCGCGGACGCTTTGGCCGAGCGGTCCTTGTGGTGAGAGTGGTGAGAGTGGTGAGAGTGTTGAGAGTGGCGAGAGTCGGTGGTGTGGGATGCAGCAGCGTCATCGCTAGGCGTCATTGAGCCGTCCATAGCCATAGTTTTCGACTTCGCAGGTGTTGAGTGCGGATCGGCCATATCCTTTATCCAGTCTTTGAAGCCACCTCCTCCAGGAGTCCCGCCTTCTACTATAAGTCGTTCACCGCGTTTGAAGACGTGGAAGCATTTTGTCCTCTTGCCGTCGTCGACGAAGGATTCAATGGCCACTTTGACGCCTTCGCGCAGGCCCCAGACGTGGATCTCCATGATTTCGACGGGGCGGGAGACGTATTTCTTGCCGCAGCGCGTCCAGCGGTCTATGTAGTCTACCCAGCGGAGTTGGGAGGGAATGGAGACACCAGAGCCAAAACCGGGACGCATCCTGCGCTCCGTGAAGCGCGTGAGTGCTTCGTCTTTAGTCCATCCGCATTCTGATATGAGATATGCACTCGCCATTGTGCCTGAGCGCCCCTTGCCAGCCTTGCAGTGTACCACCACCACTCGTCCTTTAGGATGCTTCTCATCCAACTTCGTACCCTCTGGTCCCATCTGCCCAACTTTCCCTTCCCCATGATCTGAGCCTTCAGCCAACCAATTCCTCATCCCTGCCATAACAAGCGGCACGACCGCAAAAGGCGGAGGATGGTGATCCGGCCACGGATAATGCCTAACCTTCCCCCTCACCTCCTCATTAGGGTAACCCGTGCCCTCCGCGCGGAACTCCCAGATCATCCATTCCTCGCCGTGTGTTTTGTCGAGGTAGGCGACCAGCTGGTCGAGAGGATTTCGGTAGGCACGTTGGGGGTATGTGCCGCTCGGGCCCGAAGTCGCGATTAAGAACGGGGTGACGTAGCAAAGGTCGAGGTTGGAGGAGGAGTGTTTGTTGCGTGGCCCGGCGATTATTTGGCGGAGGATGGAGGCCATTATTGCGCTGAGTGGTGAGAGGATGGGTGAGAGTACTGGTAGGAAGATGAAGCTGTAAAGCGCGAGAACCGTTCGTTTTAACCAAGCAAATGCTGAATTCATGTATGCATTCTAAGCGCCAAACCAATTGTGTATGGGTATATGAGAAATGAGAGGAGTATATGAAGTATGAGGTGTAACTGAGAGTTGACTTACTGTATATGGGTATTGGGCTGACAGGCCAAGGCAGACCAGGCTGATTAGCTACCGCGGCCGCAATGGGGCGTCATCGGTTGGGGGGTGCTATCGGCGTCGGATTTAATATTCTCCTTATGTCGGACTAATGATAATATTCCTCAGACAAGGCTATGCTATCAGCAGCCAACATTCCCCTTGAAGCATCTCGCACAGCCTCGCCTGACATGTGATCTCCGGGGCTAGCGGCAATTACGTTTAGTGCTCAGCCACATTCGCATCCATCGTCCGCAAGTATCCACCTATCATTTGTAAGACAGTGTGCAACTTCAAGTGCCACCACAAGGAGGAATCCTATTTAAACCTGTCTTCGCCTTTCTTAATTCTTCATCATCGTCGCGGTTATACTCAGACTGTATTATTGAAGCTCAAGATTATCTTAAGGTGATAAATTTCTTGCGTCATCGGAAGTTCCGCTTTGAGATCGAATAACCCCCACTTCGAGCTTAAGGCCAAGAGATCTCCATCATCAAGGTGACGCGTCGTCCGTACAAAGGGGACCATTTCGAATAAGAGGGTTTCTATTATTTTGATTCATTTCTGAACAAGCCACTACTGTATTCAGAGTCCAGAGCTTCTGAAACAAACACCTGCAATCACATTCTCAAACTTCGTCCCGTAAAACTCGACTACGTCGCCAAGCCTCGAGCTACAACTTCTATAGTCACCACACCACACACACCTCTTGCAACGTCACGCTCAAATACAATGGCAGACAAATACAACGGACCCCCAGCCTACGGCAACCAATACCCACAACAACCACAAGGCGCCTACTACCCACCACAGGCCGGAAACCAAGACTACTACGGCGGCGCACCACAGGGCGGCTATCCTCAGCAAGGGTATCCGCCGCAGCAGGGCGGATACCCACCACAGCAGCAGATGGGATACGCGCCGCAGGGCCAGCCTGTGGATGAAAGGCGGAATGATTCGGGAGGCGGGGGTGGCGGAGGATGCTGTGCCGGTATTTTGGCGGCGTTTGCTTGTTGTTGTTGTTTGGATTGTTTGTTCTAAGCTGCTCACCACCCACTACTACGTGGGAGGGAAAGGGAGGGCGAGAATGGACAAGAGGACGGCGGGAGAAGAATGAAGGCAAACTGTCAAGGGAAAGCGAATGGGAAGCTTCACAAATATTACAAGGGGCAGTGTATGAGGACGAATCTCCTATGTGCTCAGCATTGGTGGTTCAGGTGGAGGCAGGTGGCGTTCGATTCTGGGACGGAAGATAGGGGGGACCAGGAGATTGAGGAGCATGCGGTTGCCATGGGTTGTCGAGGGACTCGGTCGCAAGCGCTTTGGCTGGGAGCGAACTTGGGAGTTATGCTGTATGGTTCACATGGCTCGCATGGCGGCGCGCCTTTGCATAGCAATGTTACTCCACGCATTTATTTTGTGTCTGTTACGATCATGGCTGGGAGGAGATGCCGCTAGGGTGGATAGTTAGGAATCGATTGATTTTGAGCAAACCACTTTGGCTACCATAAATCTTTGTGCCTGTGTGTCATAAACTCACGTACTGCGTTATAGCTGAATACATAACCAACTCCGTTTTACAGCAATTTGTTCACGCACGAAAGAGCACACAATTCATCGGGCCAGACTGAATTGCTCTGTACATCCTCGGAGAACTCTTCAATGCCATCAGCTCTTAACAATGCATAATACGGTGTAGAGGGCTGGAGGTCTTGACCCTGGCTGTCCTCTGTACTATCCGATCCTACTCAACTCGTTCATCTCTCACTTCTTAAACAAGCTAGGCACACCAGCCGCGTCCCCTCACAGCAGCAACACCAGCTACATAAAGAAGGTCGGACACAGCAGCGCCCTGCATCACTTTCCAGCTGCTGGGAGATTCATGTGATTGGAAATACGACGATACCCTTGGCGAGACTCTTGAGCCAGGGTTAGTAATTGGCAGCCAAAGCTTGTCTAGTGTCTGCTGCTTTAAGGCGCAGTATAAATACACCACCAAAACATCATCATTTTCACACGGAACTCGTCAGGCTGGGTGGACTTTCGGTCGGAAAATTATTTATCAATCAACATTTGAGAAGCCTGTATCACTACTATGGCGTCGCAAATTCCGCCGTCAGTTAACACTTCTTGGACCATTTTTTGGTACTCTTTTTTTTTTTTGGGGTGAGTCGTTTACCAATGTCTCGTGTTAGAATCTATTTGGTCTACTGCACTAATAATTAGTTGTTTGTAGCGAGCCTGCTGATGGTAGACTAGCTTGGTACCCATCAGTAAAAGGTAACCACTTTGCGCAATCACGAAATGACAAGTATATGGCATTAGGCGCAATACAAGACTTCGCAAGCTCGTTGGCCTCGGTATTGCATGTCGTTTCAAATTGGTCCAGGTCCTTCTGGCAAAAGCGTTCCTGGTTCAGAGAAGTATTCGAATGATATACGGTGTAGAACAGCTTTGGAGTCTTTAGACCGTTGAGCCGAGAATAAGTTTCGCCAAGCTATACATAATCTTATCAGATCATCTACGATCTGGAGCTTCAACCCCGCCAGACTCCCCTCAATCCTTATCGCATCGAATCCTACGCAACTTCATTCAACGGCTGTATATACTTAGTGTTATATATTCTAGTGCTGCGCATCAGCGCCTCGGAGCTCCCTCCTAACAGGTTCCCGCCAGTAAACCCATGCAGCACAAACCGATTAAATCGCGCTCCAGCCAGTAGCTAACTTCCAACGCAGTCCCCTGTCTCCCTATCAGCCACAATGGCGGACCCGTCCCCAGGCACCGCAGGCCTCCTCCTCCGCCAGTTGAAAGAAATACAATCCTCGCGCGACATCCCCGGGATCTCCTGCGGTCTCGTCTCCGAATCCAACGTCTTCGAATGGGAAATCATGCTCATGATCTCGGACGACTGCAAATACTACGGCGGCGGCAACTTCAGCGCGCGCTTGCGCTTCCCACCTACTTACCCATTGTCGCCGCCCACAATGACTTTTATGAGCCCTGTGCCGTTCCATCCAAATATTTATGAGGATGGGAGGGTCTGTATCAGTATTTTGCATGAGCCGGGTGAGGATCAGTGGGGTTATGAGAAGGCGAGTGAGAGGTGGAGCCCGGTGCAGACGCCGGAGACGATTTTGGTGAGCGTGGTTAGTTTGTTGTATAGTCCGAATGATGAGAGTCCGGCAAATGTGGAGGCTGCGAAGTTGTGGAGAGAGGAGAGGAAGACGGGGAAGAGGGGGGAATTTGGGAGGAGGTGTAGGAAGATTGTTAGAGAGAGTTTGGGGGATGAGTAGGGTGGAGAGAGAGGGGAAGGTGAGGGAACCGGTTGGATAGAGGCTTACATGCATGGAATGGACAGCTTAAGCGTTGGAGAGACGGGCATAATCCAGCTGGCTGGCGGAATTTTCGGGCGTTATATGAGGGCGGCAACAGACCACAATGTCATGCTAGAGATATGCGATGAAACTCGGGGGGATTTGCGTTATTCCCATGAACCGAGGCTGAAATTACGTCTACTCGCAAGCTCACTGATAATTCTTGCTTTGTAATCAACAATTAACTGACTGGTTTCTGTGCGCTTTTTAAGCGATATATGCATCATAACCGACTTCTGATATGTAGCACCAACCTTTCCATAATCGCCGCTCACTGCTCGTCCCCGAGCGCCATGTTACAGTATCTACATCGGTTTCCACACGTTTATTTTCCTCCCTCGATGGAACAAGCAATGAAAAGCAACCATAGAATACATCGGCGCATCCTCACTCGCCGGCAACCACGAAACCTTCCAGCGCGGTCTTGATCGATCTGGATATACCTTTGCCAAAATCTTATTCAACATCCAACCCCGATTTCTCGCGGCCCAACCGCTCGTTCAGCGACAGCTACAGTCAACTATTTGAAGTAGGTGATAGAGCACTCGACAGCACTTCTTGTTCTCAAGTCCAACACTTCAATGCCCTCCTCATGCCTTGTGCTTGAAGCGGCAATATCTGTTCACTTTTATGTATAGAAGCTTGTTACATAGGCCACCACTCTCTCAAGTTCAGCCAGCTTAGTTCTTTCTCCTAATGGCTTGACCTCAACTGTAATGCTCGTCACTCGTGTCGTGCTGCAGATCATATCTTCAAGTTGGCATTAAAACCATGGGCTTCTGACCTTAGCTTTTGGTCGCCTACCTAGACTCCAAATCTGACCTGTAATTTATATCAAATCGATAAAACTTCATTTACAAATGCCGAGCAAACCAAACTACATTCTCAATGCCAGTCAGCCATTCACAAGCGTAGGCCAAAGCTGCGAACTAACACTGCAACGGCTTTCCTTCCCTCCACTCACATCTTGCATGGCTCCTAAACCATATAGCACTTTTTCACGATCAAATTTATCTCTCCATATAAGCCCAGAGATCTGCCGGATGATTCAAAACTGCAAGGTTCCATTGTCCGGATCTCCCACCGGTTACCTGCATATACCCACAATCCGGCGCCGACGACGAGCAATCCATTTTTACCGCCTCATTGTTCTGGACGTTAGCCTGAGTAATTTCAGTTCCGAGGCCCGATTCACACCTGCAAATACTTCTGGCTGTGGAGCCAAAGTCAAGATGGTTTCAGATAACCCAGAATGGCCACTAAAAGATGCACGTGCACCCAGATATTCAATCCCTCACTTCGGGTGGAGTGAAGCTTAGATAGATGTTGACAAGCAAGCAGATCATCTACACCGGGATAGTAGGTGGAGTTATGCTAGCAGCACTCCTGGAATGGATACTCTGGCTTTCGGCGTTCACATACTGTCTTGTACAAGCGTTTAAGAAGGCGGAGCATTGGAGTAACATGGTTTTGGCTGTCGTGGTTGGGGTTGTGTTTGTGGGACTGAGGTACGAACACCCCTCCTTGATGCCTCACACTCTGCGTTGCGACATGGCACACCGGGATACAGCTAACCAGTTGACAGGCTTCTCTTCCTTCCAATCATGATCTTCACTCTCCCCCATCCCAGCGCAGTCACAAAGTACTACCCGAAAGTTCTTACGTCCGTCCTCCCATCCATCGCCCTCTATGCCTTCATGGTCGTCCTCACGGTGCCCTGGGTGATATGTCTGTGGCAGCATCTTACCCAGAGACTTGGTCGAAAGAAACGCCTCAAGCAGGTGCTTAACAAGGATACAGCCCCAAAAGTCGTAGTAGTAATGCCCGTCTACAACGAAGACCTCGAAGTGCTCATCACGGCTATCAACTCGGTAGTTGATTGCGACTATCCCCCAGACTGTATACATGTTTTTCTGAGTTTTGACGGGAATGCCGTGGAAGGACTATACAAAGAGACAGCAACTCGACTCGGCATACCAGAATGGGGAAAGGAGAAATACCCAGAAAGCATCGACCTAACCTACCACGCCTCCAAGCTCACCTTATCCCGCTTCAAACACGGCGGCAAGCGCCACTGCCAAAAACGGACGTTCCAACTAGTAAATAGGATATACGCCGACTACGTCCTAAAACGCGACGACCTCTTCGTCCTCTTCATCGACTCGGATTGTATCCTAGATGAGGTTTGCATCCAGAACTTCATGTACGACATGGAGCTCTCCCCGTCAAACAAGCGGAACATGCTAGCCATGACCGGCGTCATCACCTCAACAACCAAGAAACACTCTCTAATCACTCTCCTGCAAGACATCGAGTACATCCATGGCCAGCTCTTTGAATGCGCTGTAGAAAGATGGCAAAATATTACTTTGCTGACAACCTAGGCCAAGCTCAAGACCTGTTTGATTATGCCAAATGCCATCTCGGAGATGATCGATGGTTAACCCACCTCTTCATGATTGGCGCAGAGGAGCGGTACCAGATCCAGAAGTGCACCACCGCATTCTGCAAAACCGAAGCAGTACAAACCTACAAATCCCTCGTCAAGCAACGCAGACGCTGGTTTTTGGGATTCATCACAAATGAAGTCTGCATGCTAACCGACACCCGAATCTGGCGTCGCTACCCCGTTTTAGCATGTGTGCGGTTCCTGCAGAACACTATCCGCACCACGGCCCTCCTCTTCTTCATCCTCGTAAAAGCACTAGCCACCACGAGTAAGAAAACAACGGATTTGCCTATCCAATTCATAGGTGTCTCCCTCGGTTTGAACTGGGTAATGATGATCTACTTCGGGCTGCGGATAAATCGTCTGAAGACGTGGCTCTACCCATTAATATTCATCGTTAACCCCTTCTTCACCTGGTTTTACATGGTTTATGGCATCCTGACAGCCGGGCAAAGGACTTGGGGTGGCCCACGGGCTGATGCTGCGAAGGCTGGTGCTGGGACCACGCCCGCCCAGGCGGCGGTGAAGGCGAAGGAAGATGGTGACGACCTAAATGTCGTTTTGGAGACGTTTATCCCGGCTGGCATGGTAAGGACGAAGAGTGTACCTCTGCATCCGCCTAACATTCGAAAAGGAACATTTGCCTCGCCCAATAGACTGCCAAATGGGTGGGGGGATCTGGAGGATTTTGAGAGTTCATTGAGGAAGCCTTGGTTGAGAAGTGGAGAGGATTCGAGGGGTTCGTTTGATGGTTGGGTGTTGAACGCTATTTCGTTGCCGAGACGGTTGGATGCTATGGTGGCCGAGGAGGAGAGGATTGGGATGAATAGGTTCGATATTGCGCAGAGGCAGAAGGCCTGACTGGAAAAGCCTGTGTTTCCAAGACCTAGTCGCGAGGTATTGACGAAGCCTGCGATTCCATTGAGGAGTGCCAAACATAGAGCTCGCGAGGATCTTCGTATCGGGTGTCGGGGGAGCGATGAAAGCTCTGCCTCTGATGTTTATGCTCCTTTGTTTCAACCGACACCCAAATCAATTATCAACGGTAGTGAAGTTCGTAGAAAACCCCACGCTGGTTCTGCTCTTAATGCTCAAGCATATATAATCGAGCCGGCCGTCTCAACAAAGATGGCAACTAGCGAGAAGACGAAATGGGAAGATATAGGAAGCAGCAACGCAAGTAATAAAGCAAAGAAAAGCCTGGGCCAGGTAGAGACTGCGACCCAGCAAAACGAGCCTAAGGCTTACTTTTCAGACCCAGAGTTTTCGGATGTTGACCTCGAAGGGTCACGCCCTTTAAGAGATCAGCCGGGACAAAGCATGAGATCACTTTCGAAACTGAGGCGAGTTTAGCAAAGACTACTACCAAAGGAAAAGTGACGGCGCATCGAAAAAGAACGAAAGACTGAAGAATGGAGAACATAAGCAAGACGCAATGTATGCAGTGCCAAGAACATAGATTGCATTCCGCCATTAAAATCGGTGTTCGGCGCTTGGTGTTGTGGTTGCGAAAGCGGCTACTGTATGGAGTGATCGTTGGCCCGCATTAGGTAAATCGAGTAGGGAAAAGCTGTTTTATATTTACATTATTAATTTCTGCCAAGCATTCGTCATGATTGGCCATAACCTTTGTCATCAACCTAAAATCACGAGCACGATGAAGTCACTCTTTGTTAGGTCCCCCACCATACACGAATCGTTCAGGCACAGATTGTGCGACTTAACTTTTTCTTGTTCAGCTGAATGAAGCAGACAAGGAGAAATTTAAGTGTTTCGAGTATACTAAGGCAAATCTATACGAGGGTATTGAAAGAGCCTAGTTTAGCGCAAATTAACTAATTTAATGAAGCTAACATTTTGAGCTTGGCAGGATGTCAAAAATGCCAAGTAACCAGGGAACTGCGTAGAAGGTTCAAGTTGCTTCCCGTTGGTGGGGCAAAGGCTGTGAAGAGATCCAACTTAGCCTGGCCAGCGCAGCAACAATTTCGTAGAAACATACCGCTGCCTCATCCCAAGCGCAACAACTCCCCATAAACACTCTCATCCCAACAACGTGAATATACCCTTTGCCGCCCGATAACAATTTCGGGCGACCTCAAGAAACCCGTACTTACGTACCATCACAGACGATAGTCAATAAACCTTGACACACAAGGACGACTTCAACTACACTACCTCCCCAAAACCACAAACAAAACTTCAGTCACAATGTCTGTCGTCGGAGTTGATTTCGGTACCCTGAACACTGTCATTGCAGTGGCGAGGAACCGTGGTGTTGACGTTATTACCAATGAGGTCTCCAACCGCGCCACACCGTAAGTCTTGTGAAAAATACCGTTCATGGCGCAAATAGCTAACATGGCTTCTACAGATCCCTTGTTGGTTTCGGACCAAAGTCCAGATACCTCGGAGAGCCAGCTAAGACCCAGGAGATTTCCAACCTCAAGAACACCGTCGGATCGCTGAAGCGCCTTGTTGGTCGCTCCATGTCTGACCCAGAGATGGAGATTGAGCAGCAATACATTTCCTCCAAGCTTGTCGACATCAACGGACAGGTCGGAGCTGAAGTTACCTACATGGGCGAGAAGAAGCAGTTCACTGCCGTCCAGTTGACTGCTATGTTCTTGAGCAAGGTCAAGGCCACCGCGTCTGCCGAGCTCAAGCTTCCAGTTAACGATGTGGTTATGTCTGTCCCAGTCTGGTTCACCGATATCCAGCGCAGAGCATTGATGGATGCTGCTGAGATCGCCGGCGTCAACATGCTCCGTCTCATCAACGACACCACCGCTGCCGCCCTCGGATGGGGTATCACCAAGACCGACCTCCCAACTGGCGACGAGAAGCCAAAACGTGTCGCATTTGTTGACATTGGACACTCCGAGTACACTTGCTCCATTGTTGAGTTCAAGAAGGGTGAGCTTACCGTTAAGGGTACCGCATGGGACCGCCACTTCGGTGGACGTGACTTCGACAAGGCTCTCCTCGAGCACTTCGCCGTCGAGTTCCAGGAGAAGTTCAAGGTCGACATTAAGACCAACCCTAAGGCTATGATCCGTGTCCAGGCTGCTACTGAGAAGATGAAGAAGATTCTTTCCGCCAACCAGCAGGCACCTATCAACATTGAGTCGCTCATGAACGATGTTGATGTCCGTGGCATGCTCACCCGTGAGGAGCTTGAGAAGCTCGTCGAGCCACTTCTGGCACGCGCCCAACTCCCACTTGAGCAGGCCCTTGCTCAGGCCAAGCTCTCCGTTGAGGACATTGACACCATCGAGGTTGTCGGTGGCAGCACCCGTGTTCCAGCTCTCAAGGAGCGTATCCAGGGGTTCTTCGGCAAGCAGTTGTCTTTCACCATCAACCAGGATGAGGGCATCGCCAGAGGTTGCGCTTTCGCTTGCGCCATCCTTTCCCCAGTCTTCCGTGTCCGTGACTTCGCCGTCCACGACATTGTCCCATACCCAATCGAGTTCACCTGGGAGAAATCTGAGGATATCCCAGATGAGGACACCTCCCTCACTGTCTTCAACAAGGGCAACGTCCTTCCATCCACCAAGATCCTCACCTTTTACCGCAAGCAGAACTTTGACCTCGAGGCTCGCTACGCTAAGCCAGAAGAGCTTCCAGGAAAGGTCAACCCATGGATCGGCCGCTTCTCTGTTAAGAACGTTCAGGCTGATTCCAAGGATGACTTCATGATCTGCAAGCTTAAGGCTCGTGTCAACCTTCACGGTATCTTGAACGTTGAGCAGGGATACTTTGTTGAGGATGTTGAGGTTGAGGAGCCAATTCCAGAGGAGCCAAAGAAGGAGGGTGAGGCCGCTGATGCCGATGCCATGGACACCGAGCCAAAGATGCGCAAGGTTAAGAAGCAGGTCCGCAAGGGAGATCTCCCAATTGCTGCCGGCACCGCTGCTTTGGCCACTGAGGTCAAGCAGGGCGCTGCTGAGGAGGAGAACACCATGATCATGGAGGACAAGCTTGTCGCTGCTACCGAGGAGAAGAAGAACGAGCTCGAGACTTACATCTACGAGATGAGGAACAAGATCGATGAGCAGTACGCCGACTTCGCCTCCGACAGCGAGAAGGAGAAGCTCAAGGCTAAGCTTGAGGTCGCTGAGGTAAGCACCTATGATCTCGTGATTGATATTGAATCTATGCTAACTAGTCCTGCAGGATTGGCTTTACGAGGAGGGTGAGGACACCACCAAGGCCGTCTACGTTTCCAAGATCGATGAGATCCGCGCCGTTGCTGGTCCAATTGCCCAGAGATACTTCGACAAGGTCGAGGAGGAGAGGCAAGCTCAGCAGGCTGCCGAGGATGCCGAGCGGGCTGCCAAGCGTGCCGCCGCCGAGGGGGCAAAGAAGAACGAGAAGCCAGCCGAGACTCCAGTTTCCAAGGAGGAGACCATGACTGATGCGAGTACCCCAAATGTTGAGGACGTCGAGTAAATAGAAGTAGACGGGAGTTCTTGATACGATCTGATGATTTGACGAGTATGGAAAGAAAGCCAAAATTGGGTGTGAGCGGGAGCCATGACATTATAGACAGATAGTCGTGATTTGGTCCTCTTTTTCATTAATTTAGATGAATTTGTCCTGATATTGCCTTTTCTCTCATGTGTGAATAAGATCTGCAATCGTACTGTGATATAAAATGGTAAGCTGCCTTGCGCCATCAATTAAGCACCAACAGTAATAGCACGAGACAAGAATAAGAATGATCATTTATAGATAAGCTATCGTTAAATAGTTAGAGATGAAGCCGTTCTACCATTTGAGGACGAAATGTTGTCCCCAAATCACTTGTGAGCCAATCACAAGCCGTCTGTCTTACCTCCGATCCTACGACATTTGGCGCTCCGCGTATTTTTTGTTCCACACCGTGCGTCCTTCAGCCTCGTCCAGTCTCCACCAAATAATTCCCAAGGCGTCACCCCACAGGAACGTAGCGTCCGCCCACGTATTCTAGCTTGATCCTATCCGATGCGCACAGGCAGCGATTGCTTCAACACCACATTCATTCGCAAAGAACTACAAGCCAGTTGACGACAGTGGCGATACCGATGTATCATTTTGCAGACCCAGAGATCTTTCATAACTGGTACCCATTGTGCAATCCCTAGAGTGCTGGATAGGAAGATAACCTTGCTAAATTCGAATGTGGGAAGAGCAGCTGATGCTGATATACTGATTTACGTTTAAGATGGATCGCAAACGAAAAAGTAGGCTCTCAGCTAAAAGACCAAACGATATATGAGAAGCTAATAGCCTCGCAGGCGAACTCGGCGTTCTGAACGAGAGAGCGTGGAATGGAGAGACCAGTTCGTCAGATCTTACATCTCACTGTGCGCCTTACTGATAATATACCAGACGTCTTCCCAGTCGCCAAATCTCTCGACAGCTCCCTGAAGAAGAACACCGCCTTCATTAAGCGCCTCCGTACCGCTGTTACTGCCGCGACGCTCAATACCTTCATGCAGGAGATCAAGACGCTCAGCTTGAGCAAGTACCTTTCCGAAATCATATCTGCATGCTATGAAGGCCTCTGCAAGCTCAAGTCGCCGGGCGAGATCGAGGCGGGTGTTGAGATCGTCAGCGCTCTGCACCAGAGATTCGGACCACAGGACTTCACGGAGTATCTTGGCTGGTTGGTGGGCAAGGGCCTTGCGACACCAGAGAAGAGCCTGCTCAAGGCTTTGGCTGCGGATGTGAGGGAGAAGGAAGAGAAGGAGAGAATTATGAGGCAGAGAGTCCTACTGAGAGTTGTCACTGAGCTCTGGCTTGTTGGTGTCCTAAGAACACTGGATGATGTTTCTCGCCCGGACGATGCGACCAGAGGCAAGGAGTGCCTTGGAGGATCGACCGAGAAAAAGAGAGCAGCATCGAACGGCAGCAAAACAGGTGGTGCAGAGCCATTTCCATTGGAGGTGCTGAAGGACTTGCTGGGACACGATAGGGACCACAGCAACCTGCCACTCCTGGTTATCTTCGTCAAATCTTTTGGATGGGACATTCTTGGTGTCAAGGAGCACGGTGCCGATGGCCGCAAAACTGTGCAGGAAGACGGCGCGACCACAAACGCAACCACAAAGCCAGATGGAAATGACGAAGAGTCTGGTCACGATGAGACGAACGGCACGGCTGAGGGCGACGCACCACTTGCCCCGCCGGAGCTTCAGGAGCGTTTTAAGAACATCCTCACACGTTACTTTGAGGACGTCAAGCAACATATCATCCGCGATCGGAAGGCGTTGGCCAGCCAGCACAAGCGCGATGCTGAGGCATATGTCAAGTCAGGGCAGGTCTTTGATGATCGCCAGGCGAACTATGAGAAGCAGGTGAAGGCCCAGGAGAGACTCATGTCTAATGCCCAGGTTCTTGCCGATGCCATTGGTGCCGAAATGCCAGAGCTCAAGGACAATGAGGATCATGGCCCCCAAAATGGCGGCATTGGACTAGTCAAAACTGGCGAGTACTTGCGTGGCGAGGGCGAAGGCGCCGGCATTTGGGAAGATGAGGACGAGCGCCGCTTGTATGAGAACCTTGTTGACTTGAAGGGCAAAGTTCCAGGCATGCTCCTCGAGGAGCAGAAAAAGAAGAAGACAGACTCTGATGAGCAGGTCGGCAAAAGAAGGAATCCCGAGACAGAAGAGGTCAAGGCTGACGACATCGATGAGGCTTCCATGGCTATCGCGAACAAGACCATTGGAGCCCAGGTCGATGCTCTCCTTGCAAGACTTCCAGAGCTTACGAACAAGGACCTTGTTGATCAGGCTGCTATCGACTTCTGTTTCTTGAACTCGAAGGCGTCGAGAAACCGCCTGATTAAGGCTGTCTGCGAGGTGCCCAAGGGACGCAGTGACTTGTTGCCATACTGGGGTAGACTTATTGCTACTCTTGGCAGGTACATGCCAGATGTCATCAAGTGCTTGGTCGATCACCTCGATGCGGAATTCCGCAGCTTGCAGCGCCGCAAGGAGAAGGATTTCTTGGGTCAAGTTCGCCTCAGCAACATCCGCTACCTCGCTGAGCTCACGAAGTTCGGCGTTGTCCCTGAGCATGTCATATTCCATTGTCTCAAGGTCAGCTTGGACGACTTCTCGAGAATGAACATCGAGATTATCTGCAATCTCCTCGAGAATTGTGGGCGCTACCTGTTCCGCAACCCGGAGACTTCGCCTCGCATGACTTCTTTCTTGGAGACATTGCAGCGCAAGAAGGGTGCTCAGCATATCGGCCAGCAAGAGCGCATGTTGATTGAGAACGCTGTCTACTACGTTGACCCTCCTGTCAGAGCTGCCATTCCACAGAAGGAGCGTACGCCAATGGATCTCTTTATTCGCAAAATCATCTATCTCGATATGAACAAGAAGAACTACACCAAGATCTTGAGACAGATCAGAAGACTGCATTGGGAGGAACCTGAGGTTATCAGACTCCTGGAGAAGGTATTTTCGAAGCCAGGGAAGGTTAAATATGGTAATATTCATCTCCTTGCAATCCTCGTTAGCGCCATTCACAGGTATCACCAGGATTTCGTTACGACTGTCATCGACAACTTGATGGAGTATATCATCCTTGGACTGGAGCAAAACGACTTCAAGTATAACCAGAGGAGACTTGCCGAGGTTAAGTATCTTGCCGAACTCTACAACTACCGCATGGTGGATCATCCAGTCATCTTCGACACGATGTACAAGATCATGACTTTCGGTCATGGTGGAGCACCGATTCCAGGTCGCGTCAACCCATTCGATATGCCAGACGACTTCTTCCGCATCCGCCTGGTCGCTGTTCTGCTTGAGACTTGTGGTGTCTTCTTCAATCGTGGAGCTGCTGGAAAGAAGCTTGATTACTTCTTGTCGTTCTTTCAGTACTACATCTACACCAAGGATCCACTTCCTATGGATATTGAGTTTATCGTCCAAGATATCTATTCTCTCACCAGACCACACTGGAAGCTTGCCTCGAATATTGAGGAGGCTAGCAAGGCATTCCAGCTCGCCATCCAGCAGGATCAGAAGACGTCTGGCATTATTCTAAAGGCTGAGGAGCCAGAAGAGCCAGAGATGGACGAGTCCTCTGGAGATGAAGCTGATAATGATGCCGCTGAGGATGCTGCCGAGGACTCTTCAGATGACGAAGATGCCGATGGCAGTGATGAAGAAGGGCCATCAGGTCGCGACAGTGAATCAGAAGAGGAGCAGATCATCGTCACTAAGGAAGAAGAAGAGTATGACCCAGAGGACGAGGCCGACTTCGAACGTGAGTATGCAAAGATGATGGCCGAAAGTCTGGAATCCCGCAAGTTCGAGCGCAAGCCACTCTTTGATGTTCCCCTCCCAATGCGCCGTAAGGACCGTGAGGCCACCGCGCCAGCCAACTTTGACAGCGACGGTGACGCGCCAGCGCTTCCAGTTCAACCAGCAAATACCATGGCCTTCTCCCTTCTAACCAAGCGCGGCAACCGTCAACAAACTCGAACCGTCGAGCTCCCATCGGACTCCAACTTCGCCATCGCCATGAAGACCCAGCAGCAAGCCGAACGCGAAGAACAGCAGCGTATCAAGAGCCTCGTGCTCAACTACGACCTGCAGGACGCGGAGGACGCAGAAAGTAATACCACACTGCCACCCCTTGAGCCAAACTATAATATTTACCCTCGCGCAGGCCAACTCGAGAAGACGCATCCGTCGCACTCCCGCATCGACAAGAGCGGGAGCAACCGCAGCGGGCAGCGCAGCAGGAAGTTGCAGCTGAGCGACGTCGATTGGTATGGACATAAATCCTCTTCTACTGCTACTGTTACCGTCACCGAGGCGAAGCCGGATTTTCCTGGATCGGATCGCTCTGCTACATCTACTATTGTTCCTGGTTCTTTGAAGGAGCCGGCTATTGTTTCCACGAATGTGCCTAAAGCGCAGGCTGGTGCAGCTGACTTTGTTCCCTTTAATTCCCTTACCGGCTCGCGCAGTCCTCCAATCGGTCCTCGTTGCATGAACGTGCAAAGGAAGGTAACACCGCTTCCTCTTGAGCCGCGCCTGAGTCCTGGTCGGAACCATACTTTCCGTCCTAATAGGCCTCTTGTCCAGCCGAGGCAATTCCCGAAGTCGGGTGCTGTTTTGCAGTATGGACCGACGTCTTTAACTTCTGGACGTATGCCTATGTCGAGAGCTAGAAAAGAGAAAGCGCCGAATGTGGATGTGAAGAGCATCGCTGATTTTCCCCCGTTGGGGTTGTAGGACTTAACCTTTGTGGTGTAGCTACGCTGAGGCGTAGTTACTTCTACTTACAACTCGATACTGCTAAGGCAGATATCATCTTTGTGCGACATAAGAACGCATGGGCCGACTGGGTTCGAGGTCTTCGGACATCAGGACCTAGTCAAGGATGCTCACAACTGCGGTCGTTCGCGGATACACTGCCATCCCTGGGAGGCTTCGCGTGAGCTCCGTCAGGCGTCACATCTACAGCTGCCCGAAAAGTAGTGCTTAAGGAGAGGATAATGGTGGTGGCCACATGGCTCAAGCCGTGCTGGCGGCAGAACGGTGGGGAGCAAAAAGGCTAGGGAGTGGCCATAGCATTGGTAGTATGTGCATTACGATATGCTTGCAATAAAACGTGGTTTAGCACCACATCTACAATATTTAACACCGTGGGTATGCTCATTTTCCTGCGACTACTTTTACATTCGCGTTCTTCGTGTTCATGAGTGTGCTCATCGGAAGGGATCAACATGTGCTGGACCTCGACGGAGCGCCTTCCTCCTCCTCTCAGTCCGGATCCATACTGTGACGAGGTCTTGCATCCTCGAGCACGGTTAGACTGCGTCCAGTCTTCACGCCCTGGAGTAGCTCACGGATCGCCATCGGTGGCTTCAGCCAAGTAATTCTTATTTTGTGCAGATGTCGAATAAATGGATTCATAACTCTGGAGTAGGAGCGTGGTATCTCACGTATCGTGCAATTTTGGCGCCAACCGGTTCCTGAGGGCACACTACCTGACTACCGTAACAGGTTGGTAGTTGAACCGCTCAAATGAGCAAACCAGAACCTGGTATTTCTTCGAAGCAAGTGCTAACCGAAAATTACCTGAAAGCCACTTTGTGGCTTTGCAACATCAAAATAGCCACTTGAACGCTTCATGGCAGATGTTCCCCCGGCTAATTTATTGCTTTAGCAGTACATTACTGTTGCGAATTAATAGCTTGAGGGCCGGGATCATAAATGCTCTTAAACTGACATTGAACTGCTAGTGAAGGCTAACAGGTTACCACGCCACTTGAACATAAACTCTTGCTTCAAAGGATACAACGAGAACTTCGAAATTGATATGCTAATTGAAACTTCAAATAGCTAACCGGCCCGCCAAGTAGTCTCGTCTCAAAAGAAACCACGAGATCCTGGAATAGACATGCTTACAGGAACAATAAATAGTTGTTCAGTTAGCAGCCATTGGTATGTAATCGTTAAGCTCAAAGTTTTTCCCTTTCGTGGCCCATCACAACCGTAGGTCGTTCATCAAATCGACTTCTGATGGCACAAACAGGTTAGCCTTATGATTATATATCACAGGAGAAGTATTGCTGTTTTGAGCGACAGAAGTGAAGAGGGGTGGCAGTTTTGATAGCAGAATCGCAAAAAGTGGCACTTTTGTAGTAAACCGGCCACCGGGTGGCAGATGGGTAATTTCTGTAGTACTTATAGAAACACACTGTACGAGCAGTTTACGTAAAAGCGCATGCATTCAACTATTACCACTAACTAGCCATCGCCATAGCACTTCAATTCTTCGTTAACGCGGAAACGGTTCAAACTTACTTAGGACACTCCCTCCTGTGCTTACGACACCCTTCACAACCACCCTCAAACCTATTTACCTCGTCTCCATGCGCCGCATACCAATGCCTGACACCATAATACAAACCCTCAGGAAAGCCTTCTCCCTCCGGTTTATACTTCGTATGCGCCAGTCTTCTATTATCCTCCACCAGTCTATGTCCTTCATAGTTGGGAGGCTTAGCTCTGCCATCGAACTTCTTCAACTTGAGGGCCTCCAACTTCGGCCAAGTCAACATGGAGCCATCTTGCAACTCGATGGTGCGGACGTTGAGGACTACGAACTTGGCGGGCTCGAACCTACCATCGGGTTTGGTGGAGGCACAATCGATGAAGACGTCGGTGGCGCAGGTATTGCAATGCACTGGGAAACCGCCGTCTTGGGACTTGAAAGTGTAGAATGTTGAGGCGCCGATGGGGATGCGGAATTGGATGGCTGTGCGGGGGATGTAGATGTTGTTCATTCCGCTCTGTTCCTGTTAGTCCTCCTCTCTTACGATGCATCGTTTTCTTATCCTCCTTCCACTAGATGTCTGCCAGGCTGCACCCAGCTAAGGTTGAAGGAAGCGAGGGATGAAAGTACGTACCTTGAAACACCAACTACAATTACACACACTAACATCCCACTCATCGAACGGCTTTGTGCGCACCACATACCGGATGTTTCCACAATGGCAATGTCCCTGGTACTCCACTTCTCCTTCAGATATCTTCTCGTCGCCTTTCCATTTCCCCGGCTCACCCTTGGTGGGCTTATACTGTGGCAACCTCTCGGCAGCACCTTTGTAGCGGGACACGGCGGTGGACTCAATTTCTTCAAAGTCTGCTAGGGCCATTGCCTTCGTCGTGTTAGCGATTCATCTAAACCGTGTCTCGATTCAATTCGGCAGGGTAGGGGCGAACATTAATGCCTATCAACTGCACGCCATCGCCCTCCCGTCTCGCGAAGAGGTTTGTGCCGCAGCCGGGACAGAACTTGTGGTCCAGCTCCCCACTGCAAAACTTGTAGACCTTCAGATCCTTCTCGTCACCCTTAAGCCACTCGAACTTTCTGACACCTAGGGTATTGAACCAGATTAGGCCACGGAATCCATTCTGTGGCGAGCAGTTAGCATCTCCTCTTAACATCGCCGCAAATCCTCTGCAATCCTAACTGCTATCCTAACTGCTATCCTAACTGCTATCCTAACTGGCAACCTCGCCGTAACGTGAGGCGTCAACCAGTCAGGCGTTCCAGAGTGACATGTACGAAAAGATGTGGGAGTTCAACGGCGAGGCAACCTACCATAAAACAAATACTACAATCACACTTATTCAGCTCCTCCAGCTTCGGGTGATGGATTGCAAACTTGAAAGCCCCGCAGTGACAGTTGCCTTCATACGTCCTGAAGATGGACGAGTCGAGCCCGGCGTCGTGAATCATGCTGCCCACTTCTTCGATCCCAAAGGGCAATGTTAGTAGGAGTATTGTATCGGGTGCTGAGAGGTGTTATTGGTTGTGTGCTCACGGGTAAAGAGGTTGAGAGTCTAGTGGGAGTTGGAAATTGGAGGTAAGAGGAAGATAGGCTGATATATAGACCAAGCTTGATCAACAACTGATCAACAGCCTAAAGCCTAAGTGGCCTGCTAGTGCCTATGTAGTTATCAGGCTGTCAAACTCGTCGATGGCAGGTGGATATCGCAAGGCGGTTGCCTGTCTTGACATGCGGGGTTCGGGACGGCGGGGTAATTTCCATTGGAGAACTTCAAGAATGCTTAATAACGTTACGAAGTACACTATCTACAAGGATTGATCGACAGTATGTACAACGGATGCAAAGAGACTCCGGGAGTCAGACGTCGTACTCCTGGTTTCTGTTGTCTCCCTCGGAGTTGTGGGATGTTAAAACGTTGCAGAAAGATTGTCGAGGGGCACACCTTCACCGGGGTCCAAGTCGTGAAACAAGGTATCGACCTTATGCCTACCCAAACGTTGAAGCGGTGAAGCTTTCTTTAGCGGTTGTGTCAGCCTATTGTAAACTCCGATATCAATCATAATAGCTTCGTGCCGAGCAACTAGGAGGGATTCTAAGTGAGCTTTCAAGGACAGATAGCCACAGCTTGCTACTTACAAACCATATAAATCTCCACCAAGACGGCTTCAGGATAACGCTGTGGGTCCTTGACTCTTCATTTGGCCTCTTGTATAAACGGGACCTCTTACAAAGCATGATGTAGTCTCTTATAATCAGCTTTTATTTCCTCGTAGTGGACACTCTATCCGTTTCTGCAAAAGAAGGTTGAGACCTGAGGCAGATGTGTTGAAGCAAGTGACATTGATGCTCGCTGAAGTACGGAGCAAAGTAGCTCGAAAGAGAAGTGTATGGTACAGACAATTACTTCCACCGGATGTTCCCTCCTTTCATCCTATGCATAAAAGCCCCGAGCATCCCGCTCATCCAGCTAGTATATACTAATGTACAGACCTACCGCACAGTATGCACCAAGCTTCCCTTCTCTTGTGTGGTTTCCTCCTCCCCTTCGACTCTTCATTTCAAGTTTTCAACCAAAAATGATATAGCAGATGCCGATTTACTCCAAGTCAACCATTCCGCCATCATCCTCGAAAGTCTCTCCACCTGGGACACCCTCATGCCCCTCGCCCTTAATAACCCTCCCATCCTCATAAGTCACGCGTCTCCATCCGCACTCCTCACTCTTATCTTTAATCCACTCCGTGCACGGGAAGTAATGATCATTCTTCTTCATCGTACAGATCCACGGCACGTTATCGAAGGTCATGCACTTAAGGCGGAAATCTATCCCAAAGATCGTTAGCAAAAGACATCCATCTGTTGACTTTGAAGTCAGGATAGGGGATTAGAAGTAGGTACATACAAGTATTATCAGGAATCTTAACCGTCTCCTTAACAAAAGCCTCCAAATCATTGGTCTTCACACCATTTACATGCGTGATGAAGTTCGTAGGCGCCAACCCATACTGGTAAGAAGGCGAACCCTGAGTGCGAGCCGAGATATAGATCTCACTATGCAACTTGCGAATCTGCTGTCTAACAGCGTGATGTGGGCGCTGGAGAATCGCACCACAGAAGCTAACTGCACGATCGGTCTCGATATCCTCGGTGGAAGCAGTTGGCACTTTAATAGTAATCTCCTTTGCGTCGCGGACGATGACCGCCTCGAGCACCTCGTGGTCGTACATCACGTCCAGCTCTGGGGTGCGGGTGATAATTTTGCCGTTGAGGGACAAGACAACGTCCCCCTCCTGAAGGGTGGAAGCGTTATTACCGCGCTCAAAGGTGCGCTTGCGAACCATGAAGAGCTGGTGGTGGGCGGAGTTGTCCTCAGCGACCTTAATGATCCACTCCTCAGAGACACCCATGATGCGCGCTTGGGACATTTGTATGGCGTTGAATTCGACAGAGAGCATGCGAAGCTTTGGCTCGATGCCGGCTTGAATCTTCTCGATGACTGGGAGGAGAGTTGGAGTGGCAAGACCAAGGTGGTAGTCGTGGTCCTTGTGGGTGGATGGAGAGCGCTCTCCGAGGTAGGTGAGCCACAGTGCCTCCACGGTTCCGTCCTCGGCGACGAGAACACCGCTTCCGCATTGTGCGCTTAGGCCAGTATCGACGGTGATGGCGTCGAGATTGATGGCTCTGTATCTTGGTGCTCCGGCGTTGGCTGGAATGGCAACAGCGGTGATATCGGTAACAGTTGTCTGAGCAACAACGATGCGCATGTTCTGGTTGAAACCAAGGAAGAAAGTCGACGCACCCTGCTTGATCTGCTTGGTGCTCAACTTTGCGCTCTTAACTGGTGCATCGACCAAAGATGGGTCGTACTTGACGATAGCGTAGTTCTGAAGTGGGTGCATGAAGACAACCTTTCCATCAACAATGATGGAATCAGCAATAGTGATAGAGATGTCACAGAAGTCGTATGGCACAATTGCACGAGAGATGATAACAAGACCCTTCTCAGCATCGATGACGAGTCCCATTCCCCACTTGCGGTTACGTGGGAAACCATCGAGCTTCATTGGCAAGTGGCAAGCAACACGAACAAAGCTCTTCACAACCTCAGCAGTGGCCGCGTTGGATGGGTTATCAAGCTTGATGAAGTTGCCACTGCGCCTAACAGGAGGGATAGCTGGGAGAGGATCAGACAAATCAGTGAAGTCCCAACGTCCAGTATTGTCGTTCCTGACTGCCATGCGCATCTTGCTCGACCAATGACGGTCAATGTAAATGACAGCAGTGTTGAGAGTGTGCAAATCACGAAGATGCTTATATGTAATAACAACACGAGACTTGTCTGGGATGCCCTTCATTACCTCGATAAAGGTCTTCAAATCGGGAGTGTTTTTGTGATCAACAGATACCACAATCCAGCCGGAGTCGGTGCCCTCAAATTTGAAGGATCCGGTCGCCTCGCAGATGAAAACACCGTTGCATGCAACTGCATACAAACGAGCTTGCTGGTAAGACAGGTCGTGGAAGCTTGCACCTGCAACAGACACGAAGCGATCTGGAGTGATGGCGTGCAAATCGCCAACGCTGACCTCAAACTCCATGTTCTCGCCGCCACGCTGAACAAGAAGCTTGACAGACTTGTCAACGTTTGAGTCAAGAATGTCATCAAGGCGGATGAACTGGGTCAAGAGCTCGTCGTTGACCTTCAGCAAGATATCACCCTCCTCCAACTTGGTGTCAGAAGGACCCTCTGGCAAGACGATCTCTGCGACCAACATTCCAGTCTCCTTAGGAAACTTCTCGCGCACGGCTGCCTCCCATTCAGGGGTCAATCCGAGTCTTCTGCACTCATCAAATGGCTTAATCATCCACTGACACTGAATTGTACCACGGGTGATTGGTAGGCCCTTTTGCAAGCACTCGAGAGCTCTCTTCGGTCTGGCTACTGGCAAGAAGTAATCTGTGGCAGCACCATCTGATCTTCCTCCAGCTTGTAATGCGATCGCAAATCCGTCAATGTTCACCACAGGAGATCCAGAAGATCCGCCACTTGCTGCCGCCGCAGCCTGGATATAGTTCGTGTTGAAGTCGCTGTATCCTTCCCCGTACTCTGGCGCATTGCGATCCAGTCGCGAGATGACACCAGACAAGATAGACAACTTCTCTCCCGCATCGTTACCGACGACTCTGATCTCCGCACCGACCTTCGCAAGATCTGGTCTCAGCTCCAGCGCCGCAACAGGCATATACTTGATCGCCTTAGGGTCGAATCTCAGAATACCAAAGTCGTGCACCGGATCGCGGTAAACTGGGTACGCGTCGACCTCCTCATGGTTGTCGAAAATGACGTAACCCCAGAACGGTCCTGAGCCAACGACGTGTCTGTTGGTCAAGATGTATCCTCTCTCGGCGTCGACGACAAAACCGGTTGCCTCACTGGTGAGCGCTGGATCGGTATCGAATGCGCACGTTTGGCAGAAGCGGATGGAGACGACGTTGCGCACGACCATCTCAATAGTCTGTTGCCACTCCGCACTCTCGCCTGGCCCGGCCGGGATCCCGACTCTGCTATCGTCCTCGTCCTCCTCGTCGACCTCCATCTCAACTGGTGATGATGATGTTTCATCCTCGTTGCCGTTGACTGGCTTAAGCTGCTTCTTTGGGCGCTCCTCGAGGGAGATGGAGTTCTGCTTGCGCTTCGATCTGGTGGATCCGTTCATAGCCATCTTGCCGAATTGAAGGTTTAGTGAACTGTGTAATGAACGAGTGGAAGTGTTTGTATAAGTAGTGGTTGAGGGAGTGTGTCTCGAAAGGGTGAGGCTGTGGTTGAAAGTACCTGGTCGCGTACTTCTTTGGTGGAGGGTAGGTGATGCTGGTGAAAGTAACGTTCTAGTGAATAAACCGGTATATGACTGCAACTTCAGTCCGCTTTGAATAACTCTATTCATTCAATCTTAAATAAAAATGACAGTGAAGGCGGTCAATTGAGCGCAGTTTGCCACGAAAGAATATAACTTTTTTGGTCGCGCTAAGTTGCTTTTTGGGGTCAACGTACAGGTACAAAGTACCTTCACAGCTGGGACCCTGCCTGAATCTGTGCCTTGGCGCGTTCGCTGTCACAGCCTTGAAGCGCTCCAGCTACGAAGTATCATCACTCCGACAAAATGCCGCCGCTCCCAGCACCATAACCTGGTTACGAGCATGTGAGACCTCCACAATTTAACACACTATTTATGCTACAAGGCGAAGTTTACTATCTAGTTTAAGAGCACTTTCATTGGCTGCCCCAGGTCTGAGTTATAATCTCCTTAATATTGCATTACGCCACGATATTAGTAACTACAAGTATTCAAACTATGCCCTTGTTCTCTTTGGTTGGACAGCGGCTCAGGATCCTCAATACAGTATAGTCTCGGTAATACGATATGCGATGTGCCGATATATTCGATAGTGTGATAATTTTCTCGGAACGGATTAATCCACCACCCA
>RCNJ01000294.1_pt1 | contig 26170 bp, 10 predicted proteins | sample 2041171 | NCBI WGS metagenome assembly RCNJ01 (sample SAMN09708213, study PRJNA481090) | feces metagenome | biome: feces | host: Pygoscelis adeliae | place: Antarctica: Rookery Lake | collected 2010-03-01 | reverse complement strand
TGATACTGCCTTCTCGACTTCCTTCGCTGAACCCTCAGAAGACCTCTGTCTTGTCTCAACCCTTTTCAACACAAGCCTACGACCTCGACGCCGCTATCGCCGCCTCTCCTGTCAACAGGCTTCACACCTTAACACATTTTACCTCTTTACATACACTGGAAAAATTGGGCGTAGCCGTTCGCGGACGCCAGATGGGTTCCAAGCTAAATCTTCATACCTTTGCTCAATTCGACGTGGAAGGTCCGGTATCCAAAATCATCAGGCGGTTCTCCAAAGACAATATTTTGCGCCATCACTTTGGTGTCGAAGATTGGGTCACATTTCAAGCTAAGGGCGAGCGTGCCAAATTTGTGGGCAAACAGTGTTGAGTCTAGGTGTCTTTACCTTACTCAAACACGTCTTGTTCTGCTGTCAAAACACGTTTTGCTGATGTTCTAACAACCCAATATGAAGGGCTAATAGCAAGTTGTATTCTAACTAGCTAGTCTAACATATTGTTTATATTAAAGCTAACGAAAGAAGTGAAGTCTATGTCTACGAGAATCTGCTGTCTTCATATATCCCGTATGCAGTGGTCTGTGCTCTGTCGTGCAGAGTCTCGGCCTGTGTAATCCGTAGCACGCGTTGCGGTTGAGATCCACATGTCGTCTACACGCAGATGGTAACAGGAGCTGTTGGATGGTAATGCGGAGCCACATGAGTCATGGACAATAGTGTGGACCAAGGCAGCTCGATAATGTGGAATGAACCGAAAACCCAGCACATGCAAATAGTGTGGGGCTGATATGAGTAGTGGGTGGCAACGTGAATCATGGACCGTGTAATGTCACGTGACTGGAAGTGGCTGTGTAGTGGCAAAGTGCGCAAGGCACAGCCTTGAAGGACATAAAGGCCCCAGCCTGTGGCAGTTTGTATACTTAAAGCTGGAGCATGCTTGGTTTTAAACTTGTGAATGGATTTGCAAGGTACCAATATCTCGGAAGGGTCGGTGGGGAACCCGTAGCGAGTTCCACCACTGAAAGCGTTAAACACAACCCTCGTGTAACATTCCTGTAATGAATCTCATGATATATTGTTCACGATGAATACTGAGAAACGCCGAAGCAACGAAGGGCGCACCCAGTGGCGGACTAAATGGCGCGAAGCATTGTCAGCACATATTGGTATGACCCATGCATATGCGAGCAAGTGCATGAGCTGGGGCTTAAGGTGTCTGTAATGGATATGAAACTTTATAACTCGCCGCGATGAGCGGTACGAATGGCATTTTTCCCCGGGTGTGGCTGGCTTGCTCACGAAGCGACCGAGTAAACAAAGTAAAGGGGCGTACATCTCACTTTGCAATGGGCTTGGCAAGGAATTGGGGTTTCATCAGGCCCAACTCCTACCTGTGTGACTTGTCATGTTATGTAGGAGCGAGTTGTTGCTTTGCAGCGTCAGTTAGACACTAGAATCCACGCATCAGCAAACGAGGATGAATTTGTATGATTGTCTGGGTATCTTGCAACTGAGTGTTGGTTTGGGTTCTTTGGGAGCATGTCGGTGACAAATCCATCTCCTTCGATCGGTGCAACGCAGAATGGGTTGATTTGAGATATAAAGATGCCTTCGTCCTGCGGAGCTCAATTTCTTGGACCAACGTCTCTCGGGGAAAAAACCCACCCCAAACTCCTCCTGTACATGATGATTACGAAGACGATGAAGGAATGAAGAGTCCAGTGGAGGAAACCCCATCACTCCGACCGGATTTCTCCGACGATGCTCCTCTTGAGAAGAAACGAAAAGGTGCGACAGATGCTGGCATGGCGAAAACCATGCCGCCAGAGCCCTTTTCACCTGGCAGCGTTCAAGGTACGCCAATGCCAGACGCGGGTGCAAATAAAGATGCCAAAAAGTATGAAGAGTACAATCCGGAGAAGAAAGACTGGGCGCGCGGAATTTCACTTAGCACAATTAATCAAAGGTTGGTCATCTCTGAAGTCAGCGACGGTAATGTTATGGAGATCACAGGATGGTGCAAAGTCAATGGTAGGATTAAAGTCATCGTTCGAACTGGGCCAGAGGGTGGAGAGGCTAGGAACCGTCCAAGCTGGGATTGCCGTGTAGTGAAGTCAGGTCTAAAACTGCAAAAGTGTTGTCCTCGCCTCTGACATCTCCAGCATGGGTGTTGGTGAGGGCAGCAAAAATAAACTCCCTCGGGTGGGCTTGAACCACCAACCTCTCGATTAACAGTCGAACGCGCTAGCCAATTGCGCCACGAGGGATTGTAATATTTTGTGCAGCCAATATTATATGTTCTATAGAAAACAGCAGATACAGAATCCGGAAACAGAGTCGATAAAAGTCAGTCGCTTTGTCCTCAAAGTATCTATTTTTTTTTTTTAAGGTCATGTCGACATAAGCGAGAGCACACTTGGCCGCGGTTACGCTCCTCTTAACCGTAATCAATCACCATCAATGGAAAAGTTGGGTATCCATTTTGAGATAGCTCGTTGTAACCTTATTATTGGGAATTACCTAACTGCCGGCAACTCTTTGAACCTTCAACATCTAAGTAGCCACTCCGGCTGAAGAACCTTTGCTGTAATAACTCCTTGATCCGGCGATCACCTTAACAGTTTCTTATTCACGCGAATTAATGATTCACAGGTCCGGGTGATAGATAGTGCCTTAAACCCCATAGGCAGCCAAGCAAACAAGCGCCAACCAGTCAAGGACCCTACCTAGCAGCCATAGCTTCATGAAACATCAACGACCGTGAAATGAACAAGCATATGGAAACTTCAAATAGGTAACCGGTTAGCATCCACCATAATATCATCTACTACCCCTACAAACATTTCAAGGATGGATGGCGCCGGTCCCATCAAACTCGAAGTTGTTAGGATTTGAGCAGAAGATAGTAATGTAACAATGTCACAAACGGGTGTTTCAAACTTGATGGAGTCAACTTGTCTATTGATAGTGGATGATTACGGTCGGAGAAGGACAACCGTGATGAAGATGTGCCCGCCCTTAACTCCGGCTCGACTGTTTCTCTAATACAAAGCTATTTAGGCACACAGCGAGTGACTTCCTAACGAGTCAATTCCTAACATATGCGTACTTACCCACCACCGGCGACAATCTTCTATCAAAGTCAACTTTTGGTTGTATAAACCGGTTAGCAGTTATTAACATATAAACTAGATATCATCTTGCTGCTTTGTGTGGCGACGAGTAGCGACAACCCTACCCTGACCCAAAGTCGTGAAGTGCAAGAAACAGTCAAGCCGAATCAGTTTTATTGAGTGGTTTCATGATTGGATCGGAAGAGTTTCATGCTGTCAAGGTCTGTTGGGACAGTTGGATGTTTCTTGGGACAGTTGGATGTGGCAAATGGTTCTGCACCGCCACAGAGGGCCAACCAAGAAGCTGCTGCGGCAAGGAGACATGGAATGATCGAGACGAGAAACAGCCCTCCGTACTCGTAGCCTTGTGGTATAAGGAATATTAGCGACATTCAGCTAGACACATTCCAGACTTCTGGTACATCCTTTCTGCAGCTTTGTATATACCTATTCACCCGCTTCAATCGTTTTTATAAGCATCATCCGTAAAAAAACTTTCTTGTGTCCACCACTAGCTCCTGTGGCTGAAGAAACACGCTCATCTCTCATCTCCCACCAACGCGGGGACTCGGCGACAAAGCATCACAACTTGGCGCAATTACCTTGGTAGCGCGGCACGCCAAGTACCCTACTGACCATAACGATCCTTCTCATTTCCATTCAATAACGACATTCAAACGACGACAGACGAGCACCAGGGAAGATATATATATTGTTTATTTTGGGTTGAAGCTATCACCATCCAAAAACAGGGAACGCGGCAACAAACGTGAGGAGGACAGTTGTGGAGACACATGGACACCCAGACAACTCGCATCCGCTGATGCCGGTGAACCATGAGCGGCAGCGCGATAGATGCGAACGCGGACGGTGATACTGGGACCACGAATCGCAGTGGTACAGATAGACATCTGGCAGTAAATACACAAAGCATACAAGGAGCTCCATTGAGAAACGAGCCATCACCTCTCCGCGCGGAAGTACAAAGAACGCCGCTACTACGAGCAAACACCACGCCATTACCGCCATGGTCAGGAGGATCGCTATCACCTGGCGTTACGCCTGGTGCGAGGTCGGAACCCAGGTCGCCAGGAGCCGGTCGTGACAGAGGATACTCATTGAGGAGAACATTATTCAGCAGGAATGACCCTCCGCCAGGGAGCACACCAGAAATTGAGCTAGCACCAGCGCATGTCACGGCGCAAGAAGGATATCCTTTCCCTGAGGTGCATACAAAGCTTGATCACAAAGATGAGTCAACAGAAGTAGTAGAGACAACCACAGCGAAATCCTCGGCATCGATACCACTGAAGACTGGATTGAGGAAGGAACCAACGACAAAGAATGGTACATTACCACGATACTCGCAATGGGTCAGACAGCAGAGGAAAGACGGCGGAATGCTGAAGCGCATAGAAACTGGAGGGGAGAGGGTATATAAGGAGGCTATGAAGCGTATATTTGGCATACAGGAGATACCACCAAGCAAGGACGGCAGACATATATACCTCGACCCTTCGGGAAGGCGGCCGTGCATTGATGGGAGGACGAACAAGGAATACGTTCCAAACTCTATCCGCTCATCGAGATACACTCTATGGAACTTCCTACCACGACAACTCGTTTTTCAATTCACCAAACTAGCCAACTTTTATTTTCTGATTATCTCGATTATGCAACTTATACCAGGTCTCAGTACGACCGGAACATTCACCACCATCGTGCCACTGCTGTGTTTCGTAACACTCAGTATGGCCAAGGAGGGGTATGACGATGTGCGCAGATACAAGTTGGATAAGGCGGAGAATAGGAAGATCGCAAGGGTGCTGACGCCTTACGAGGCAGGCAGGCCTCCAGCTGATGGCGAGGAAGGTGATGACCAGTACTGGGCCGACAAAATGTGGCAGGATATCAGAGTGGGAGACATCGTTAAGCTGAGTAGAGATGACGCTGTCCCTGCGGATATTGTACTGGTGCATTCGGATGGGCTCAACAATGTTGCTTATATTGAGACGATGGCCCTCGATGGCGAGACCAACCTAAAGGCAAAGCAGCCGTCACCGCTTGTCGCGGAGAGGTGCACGACACTAGATGGTATCTCTAGCTGTGAAGCACTCTTCGTCCTTGAGGACCCGAACATGGACCTTTACAACTTTGATGGCAGAGTTCAAGTCGGCGAGAAGACACTGCCATTGACCACTACCGAAATTGTTTATCGTGGCAGCACGCTCAGGAACACTAATACCGCCATCGGAATGGTCGTGAACACGGGGGAAGAGTGCAAGATTCGAATGAACGGCAACAAAAATCCTCGAATCAAAGCACCAACGATGCAAGCGGAAGTCAACAAGGTTGTCGTCATTGTGGTATTCTTCGTCCTTGCATTGGCCGCCAGTTGCACCATTGCTTATACGTTCTGGTCGAAAGACGTCGAGCGTAACTCATGGTATATTGCCGCAGCAAAAGTGCCAGTTGGCAATATCCTGGCGTCGTTCATTATCATGTTCAATACTATGATCCCGCTATCACTTTATGTCAGTTTAGAAATTGTCAAGGTTGGGCAGCTTGTGCTTATGCACGATATTGATATGTATGATCCCGTAACGGACACACCCATGGAATCTCATACCACGACTATCAATGAAGAGCTCGGACAGGTCAGCTATATCTTTAGTGACAAGACTGGAACCTTGACGGACAATATTATGAGGTTCAGAAAGATGAGTGTGGCAGGTGTGGCATGGTTACACGACTATGATATTCGGCGCGATGCAGCCTTAGCTTCAGCCAATGTGGATGTAACGGACAAGGGCAAAGGAAAAGCTGCGAAGAGCTTCGGTCGAAGTTCCAAGTCCTCGTTCTCGACGATAAGGAACGTGCAGTCTGAAGCCGAACATGGCAGAGCGTCTGATATACGTCCTGGCTGGAACAGTACAGCACGCCCCGCGAAGGGACAGCCTGAGCTCAAGACGGAGCAACTGCTGAATTACCTGAAGCACAAGCCACATACGGTGTTTGCCAGAAAGGCAAGATTCTTCCTACTTTCACTCGCACTGTGCCACACTTGTCTTCCTGAAAGGCAAGCGGACGGCTCAATCGACTACCAAGCCGCTAGCCCTGACGAGCTGGCTCTTGTCAGGGCAGCGCAGGATCTTGGATACTTGGTCATTGACAGAGCAGCGCAGACTATTACGTTGAAGAGCAAGCCGAATGGGCCGGATGGTCCTGAGAATACAGAAGTGTATACTGTGCTCGATGTGATTGAGTTTACCAGCAAGCGGAAACGCATGTCGATTATCGTTCGATTTCCAGATGGAAGGCGGTGTATCTTTTGCAAAGGCGCCGATTCTATCGTCATCAAACGCCTCAAGCTTGCAGATTTGGCACAGCAGAAGAAGGTCGAGGTTGAGCGCAGGACTAGCATGAGGAAGAGTATGGAGGTTGAGCACGCCCTACGAAGAAGGAGTGATGCTTATGCCGCTAGTCCTAGGAACAGCATCAGCATGGACTTAGGAAGGAGTCTCGACATTGCCCGCCACTCAATAGGTGGCGTGCCAAGGACAAGTGCTGTTGGCAACCGGTTTAGACCTCTTCGCGAAGAAGTAAAGACCTGGTTGAAAGAACGTCAAACTGATGTCGACCGCACGTCTGTTGACAACCCTAGTGCCTACTCTACGCCTAGAGCATCGATGCAACAGGGCAGACACTCTTTCGCCTCGGTCTTTGCTGACGATGAAGACTACTACGAGAACATGGTCGATGAGTCGTTGGCGGTGAACGAAGCTGCCGTGATTGAGCGCTGTCTCCAGCACATTGACGACTTCGCCACTGAAGGTCTGCGCACTCTGCTCTATGGCTTTAGGTTCTTGGACGAGAGTGATTATAATGCATGGAAGAAGATCTACATGGACGCCACGACCAGTTTGGTTAACAGACAGGAGCTGATTGAAGGGGCGGGCGAGCTGATTGAAAAAGACTTGGAGCTTGCTGGTGCTACTGCCATTGAGGACAAGCTTCAGAAGGGAGTGCCGGAAACGATCGACAAGCTTAGAAGGGCGAACATTAAGATGTGGATGCTTACCGGCGACAAGCGTGAGACTGCGATCAACATTGGCCAATCTTGTCGTCTTATCAAAGACTACTCCAAGGTTGTCATCCTCGACTCCTTGCTTGAAAATGTAGCCCCTTTGATGGAATCGACACTTTTAGAGCTAGAAGACGGCACAGTTGCCCACTCTGTAATTGTGGTTGATGGTCAAACTCTGGCAGACATTGAAGCCGATGACACACTCCAAGAACTCTTCTTCAGTCTAGCGGTTCTTGCCGACTCTGTCATTTGTTGTCGAGCGTCGCCGTCTCAAAAGGCATTATTGGTTAAGAAGATTCGCCAACAGGTTAACCGATCCGTCACTCTTGCTATCGGAGATGGCGCCAACGACATTGCCATGATTCAAGAAGCACATGTTGGCATTGGTATCACGGGCAAAGAAGGTCTCCAGGCTGCTCGTATCTCCGATTACTCCATTGCCCAGTTCCGCTTCTTGCAGAAATTGTTGCTTGTCCATGGCCGCTGGAACTACATGCGCACTGGAAAATATGTCCTTGGCACTTTCTGGAAGGAAATGGTCTTCTATCTCACCCAAGCGCTGTATCAGCGTTGGAACGGGTACTCTGGAACATCATTTTACGAGTCCTGGAGTTTGTCCATGTTCAATACGCTCTTCACGTCCTTGGCGGTCATATTCCTGGGTATCTTTGAGCAGGATCTGAGAGCAGCAACGCTGCTTGCGGTCCCGGAGTTGTATTCCCAAGGACAGAGAAACGAGGCGTTCAGTATCAAGAAATATTTTGGCTGGATGTTTGTTGCGACCTGCGAGGCCATGATCATCTATTTTATGGTGATGGGTCTTTTTGGCTGGCAGGTTTTAAATGAAGGAAGCAACGTCTACGCCATCAGCGCGCTAAGCTACACGGTGTGTATTGTCATCATCAACATGAAGCTGCTGTTCATCGAGCTTCATAGCAAGACCTTCGTCACCGCCGGTGCATTTTTCGTAAGTCTTTGTTCCTCCATTCTGTAGTCACACGAGATTGCTAACAGTCGCTTCAGATCACCATCGGTGGTTGGTTTGTCTGGCTCCTCATACTCAACTCTACATATGGACTCAAGGAGCAGCTCGCTTACAACGTCCGCCACGGCTTCACCCAGGACTTTGGAAAGATGTTGGAATGGTGGCTCACCGCATGGTCTATTATTACTGCCTTCCTTGTCTTCGACCTGGGCGTCTCTGCTATCCGCAAGTTTGTGTGGCCAAGCGATACCGATGTATTTCAAGAGCTGGAGAAGGATCCCGTGCTTAGACGGAAGTTTGAAGAGACTTGCAGAGATATGCTTGCGGATGCCAACGGTGGTAGAGGTAGCTTTGAAAGTGACAAGCTCAGGGAAGAGCAGGACGAGGAGGAGAGGAGACGTGAGGACGAAGTACGCGAGTTGTTGCAGGTTAGGGAGATGAATCTACAGAAGGAGCAGGCGAAGAAGGACACTTCTCCGGAACGCACAAGTAATGGGCTGGGAGCTGGAAGGGGAGGAATCAGCATGGAGCAGAGGCAGTCGATGGAAGGACTGAGGCCTATGAAAACACGGCCGAGTATGGACGGAAGGACTGCGAGTCAGAGAGGGAGGCCGAGTCTGGATGGCAGGATGATGGGCATGGGAATGCGTCGGAAGAGTGAGATGGGAGCGGAGATGACGTTAATGGAGGAGGGGGCTGGAGGTTGCAGCACAGCGCCTCCCGTGCCGGTCATCAGGTGACATATGTAATATGGCAAGTTGTACAAACCAGACTGGATTTTCTTTTTTAGTAGTTGATGTCGTGACGATGAGACGCTTTTCCTTGTCTTTGAGATGGGTGCTTGGACGGGAATGGGCTGCACTGGATACCATGGGTGGATTCTTGCATTTACATGGTGTGTTGGGTATGGGCGCTTTGATGGCTAGAGACGAAGTCTGAGAATATGGCTGTCTTACTACTGTACGTAATTGTTTGTTGGGAAGAGTATATATTTGTGTTTGTAACGTTTCTGGCTGTGGACCTGAGGCAGTGCATTCTTTTTACGGAACTACTAATGTAGATAGAAGCGAACAGCTCCCAACAGCGCCGCAGAGGACCGTGGTCAAATGGAGGTAGGATTGTGGTAGTTATGTCACTGCAGCTACTCAATTGTCCTGAGACATTGTCATAAGGAAGGTCGATCACAGTGGCAAAACTCACCGCAATATCAGTTTGCTCTAGGAATGAATTGTTGATACTTGTGAACCTTTGAAGGCATACGTATGGGTCCGTGCTCAAGGACCGCATTCAAAAGGACCGCATTCAAAAACACCACAGTCAACCACGACGGTCCCTCAGAATGGTACGAGTTGATTTATTATCAACAAATTTTAGGTAATTGATTTGCAATACTTGAACTCAACCACCAATTGCCTCTTTAGCTCAGTGGTAGAGCGTTCCGCTCGTATTTGACGAGCCGACGGAAAGGCCCATAGTTCGATCCTGTGATGAGGCTTGTTTTTTTCTTTAAAACTGTAAGATTCGTCGGCCCATAGTTCGGCCCGCCGTTGTGATGCTAACCCGTTTTTACTACTATTTCTAAACTTTAGTTTCAATCGTTCGACCGGGCATTGTGATGCCAACCAATTTCTACTACTTATTTTTTAGCCTTGTCTCAATCTTGCGTCTCAACGTTATGGCGAATTTATATCTGTCGTGCTAACCAGTTGCGGTTACTATTTCTAAACTTTAATTTCAATTTATGCATGTCGAAATGCTACACTGGATTTTATTCGGTTGCCGTACTGTTTCTTAATTTTGCTTTCATTTCCTGGCCCAAACTCGCCGTATGCTTCATGCTAACCGGTTGTAATTTTCTGGTCGGGTTTTCTTTAAAACCCCTCCCAACATTCAATTGAATATACTCAGTAGGGGCCATCCCTCCACCCAACCCCTAGCCTCTTACCACCTCTCGCACCCTCCGCTCCAAGTGAACCCATTGCACTTCTCCCACTCATACTCATTTCCATTTCTCTCTCCCTCATTCTTTGTCTCTCTATCCCATCCATGCGACCACCCATGCCCTCTATCCATCCACCCCTTGACCAACCACCGCCTGCCACTGCATCATCCCCAATCATCTCATTGGCACACTCCACACTCCCACAAAGATCCAGCGTCCTTATCACAGCAACATTTCTGCGATTCGGCAAGCAGCTATCTGGCATCTCGAACGGGTAGCCGTCTTGGTATGGTAACGAATGATAGAGGGGGTTCTGTATGCGCTGCAGTTGATGATATATAGCGCGGCAGGACGGCCCCGCGTAGAGGGTTGTATGGGTGCATGGATAGGTAAGGAGGGTGTAGCGACACATTGTTGGCTGGGAGATGGTAGGTGTTTGCTGAAAGTGCTGGGTGATAGGCAGGCTCCGTGAAGCGATGCCTGGTGGGGGCTGGTAGGTGTCTTCGCCTCCTGTCTTGTAGAATTGGAGTGGTGGGTACCGTGTGGTAGAGACTGCAGAGCTCTATCGCCGACTTCCTCTGCCGTATCTTTTCCGGCGATCTGATGCTGATTTGGCACTGTGATATCTCCAGAAAATGCTTCCCAAAATTTTCAAGGAGGAGCAACCACCTAACAGCGGCCTTTCAACTGATAAACCATCACCGCCATTGAAGCAGTCACAGAACTTCCATCACCTCGCCCTCACCTGGCTTCGTGACTCCATCAACAAACTTGAACAATCGTCGCAGACATCTTCTGAGACGACCACGCCTATAATAATAGGATAACACGAAGGAGAGCATACAAAAATTCATGCGGCTTGTATTTCATGATCAAGGAAAAGCTGCTAAGCCAACTCTGTAGTCTGCAGTGGAGGCGCTTGCCATGATCAGCAATGAGCGCGTGGCAGTTTGGATTGAAGTAGCAGTTTGAAACGACTATTGGGAGGAGTGCAATTGGACCTGACGACGTTTCTATCGCATGGCGTGATAGGAGTTGATACAAGAAATTCAGGATGCGGCGCTGTCTCAAATGTTTGAGACTTCATGGTGACAGCTCGTGCAGCATCAACTGAGTTTGTGAGACGGTTTCAGGAGAACGTGCTGATTCCACGTGCTGATTCCACGTGCTGATTCCACGTGCTGTGCAACGTCGCCCTGAAGCGACCATCAGCACGACAAAACGATGGAATCCTAACCTGCATATACTCGAAAACTATCTGAGTAATATCTCATGCTCTGCCAACCAACCATGCTCCGACCACAACGAAATCGTTACAGCATTATGTACAAAGTACCTCTTAATAACCACGCTGATGGGCGGTGGCAGCATCATAATGATGTTCCGCTCTCATAATGTCCTCGACACTTGGATGCTCGGCCACTGTGCTGAGAGCGTTCAGAGCACGGTTTTCCTGAAGCTCCTTCGTGATAGCATCGACATCGACATGAAGATAGGTGTTCAAGAAGTTGCCGACATCGATGTTCTCATGATTGCCTCTCAGCGATTCTACACCCTTCGAGCCGTAGATGTTGACATCAACAGCTGAATGCCCGTGAGTACTCCATCCAATCCGAGCACGTCTGCTGATCATGTCGGCGAAGATCGGAGAGGCAATCAGTGGCTGCTCAAGAACAGCTGCTATCTCTTCATCGGTGGCATCTAGAATGCCAAGACCGTTCTTGACAAGGTCGTGGCGAACATACTGTTCAAGGTCTGCCTTTGAAGCGGTATCAGGGAATGCTTTGTCGAAGAGCTTGAAACCGAGGTATTCTGCGGAATGAGAGACGTTAGAAAGAACCTCGGGATACCACAGATACTGTGGATAGGTTGGGTGGAGTTGCCTGGCAATCGACAAGCCACCGGTTTCGTGGTCGCTCGTGGCGACAAGGACGCCATCATTCTTGCTCTTGTCCAAGAATGAGAGGACGCTCGAGAAGGCCTTGTCATACGCCAATACCTCGCGGACTTGAGCAGCTGGATCGTTTCCATGGCCGGCGTGGTCGATACGGCTGCCTTCGATCAAAAGGAAGAATCCTTTGTCGCTATCCTTCGTTGCCTTCTCTAAAGCAGTCAAAGCCGTTCTTGCCATCTCATCAAGGGAAGGATAGATATGATCCATCTGCTGGCGATCAATCTCGAAAGGAATATCCGTGGTAGCAAAGAGACCCATTAAAGGCAGCTTGGCTTTCTTTCCAAGCTCCAGGCTGTCGAAGCCAGCTCTATCATTGACATAGTTCCATCCGTACTTCTCCTGTGCCAGCTTTGTGATATCACGGCCGTCTTGTCTGCAGCCGCCTTGGGTGGTGTTTGGGAGGAAGTGGCATCTACCACCACCAAGCATAAGGTCAACCACTCTACCAAGCGGGTGCTCCCCAATTTCTTGCGCGGCGATGCTGTCTTGCTCCGAGCGCATGTTAACGTGCGAAGCGAAGCATGCTGGCGTAGCGTCGGTGATATCAGTGGTAACAACCAGTCCTGTCATGTAGCCAGCCTTCTTTGCTGCCTCAAGGACTGTACCACATGGCACATAACCATCGAGCATCGAGATGGCTCCGTTATAGCTCTTGCGTCCGCAGGAGAATGCGGTAGCTCCGGCAGCTGAGTCCGTAACCAAGCTGTTGGTGGATCTTGTCCTAGACTGACCGAGCAGATGCTTATCCAGAGTGAGAATATCGTCGACGGCAAGACCTCCCTCGAATTGTCTGAAGCTGCGACTCAGAGACAGACTGGCTGGTCCCATCCCATCCGAGACCATGAATATAAGGTTGCGCTTGCCATTTGGCTTGCTTGTTGCGTCTTCAGGGCTCGTCTCGCGTCTATGTTGAGCAAGAACACCAAGTATAATGACTGCAGCTGTCGCTGCTACAGCCCAAACAAAGAGCCCAAGCTCCCTCCAGAATCCTGGCCTGCGACGTTGTGATGTTGCCGAGCGGTGGCCGAGTAGTGCGTCATCTTCAGTTTGTGCACGATCCTGGTTGAGATCTAGCGCTGGCTCATTCAGAGCAAGCAACGGCGTGCCGGCCATTATTACAGCTTTGTCTTGACTTCGAATGTCGACTACGTGAAGTCAGATTAAATCGAGATGTGCAGCAAGAGAGGTTAGAAATCATTCAAGATAGAGGAATCCGGCAAGGTTACAGCTGGTGCTCGAGACTGCAAGGGTCGCAAGCGTTATCGCAATGCGGCCGCGTCGTGATAAATCATCTGCCAAAAGTCACAAGGCAGATCTAGAATTGAATCAGGGCCACACAGTTACTTATCAAGTTACCGCATGTTTTAACACACCCATTTAAAGACACACTTAAAAGGCAGGTAAATCAGGCTTTTGGGACGTCGTGAATTGCTTCTTGATTTGAGTATGAAGCTTAATGCTAGATACAGCGAACCCACGCTGATTCATGCAACCTGGCCCAAATATTGACCCTCATAAACAAAGACAGCTGAGTGCACCGACCTAACGAGCCTTCTGCTGGGACTCCTTGAGGACCTTCTTGACGATCTTCTGCTCCTCGATCAAGAAAGCGCGGACAACACGGTCACGGACGCAGTTGCCGCAGCGGGAACCACCGTAGGCGCGCTGGACAGTCTTCTTTGGGCGGGAGATCTGAGCGTACTCGCGTGGGCGGAGAGCTGGGACCTGTTGGATGCGAAGTTAGTAGCCCGTCTCATTCACTGCCTTTATCGTCTCGAAGCCAAGCCAAGCAAAAGTAATCCAATCGTCGTAAAGCTGCGCGCAATCCCGTTCCCTCATTCCTATCCCCCATCGTGTTCTTTGTGTTTGGGTTGTATTTTGCGCCATCTCCAAATTTCGTGCCCTCTTCCATGTCTTTTGAATATTGTGGCGTTGCAAGTTTTCCGCTTGCATTGAATCCGTTGCAGCATTCTTGTGTATCCATAGTCCCCCACCGCGTTCCATTTTCAATGTCCTCTTGGCTTGGCTTCTTCGTCGATTTGATTTTAATATGTACAACTTACACCTGGGAGCTTGATGCCGCAGTCACCGCACTTTGGAGCGGTACCCTTCTTCTTGAGGTGAAGGTAACGGAGCTTTCCACCTGGGGTCTTAATGACGCGGACCTTGTTGGAGGTGGTGTTATACCTGATGGCGAATATTAGCAGCTAAATTTCGTCGCATCGCGGTTGTCGTCTCGAAGGCGCAATATTTTGGTTCTTCAATCGTTGTGGGTGTGCTTACGGGTTCCTCCGTCTCTGCAAGAAGTTGTCAGTATGCGATTTTTATGAAACGGCGCGATCCGGGTAAACATACGTAGGTCAATCTGTTGGACACCATTTTGACTGTTTGTTTTGTCGAGGGTCGGTGATTCGGTGGTTGCTGTTGTCGACACAATCGCAAGATTTCTGTACCTCAGGACGAATTTGGGGTTTGTGGGCTAAGATTTCGCTTAGCGACCAAAACCCATCGGGCTGAAGTGTGGCTGAATCACATGACAACAGCCGCGCTCCCCCAATCATGCTTAGCGCATGCCGCGCCTGGCCCGGAAAAATAATGGAGATTGACGTGAGGACTTGTCAGCCCAACGAGGCAACGCGGCGTACAATCAACAAGTTAACCTCCTCCTCATCGCCACGAAGCGAGCATCTTTTACATATCAAGTTTGATTGACTGAGAAACCTTCGACTATTAAAACTCTGCTAGGAGCGCGCCTACTCCCGTTTGGCGTCGTGTTCGGCGCGTCTACAAGAGTGGAGCTAGCACTTCGAGTGCCACTATAGCGTCAATACTGCCATTTTTAGACGACACTTTGCGAAATCTACGATACCCAAGTCACACCCCTTCTTCATACTTCTTCCATATGTCGATACCACCGCCACCTCCTCCGGGATGGAGCTCTTCAGCTCCTCCTTCAATGCCTTTGGGCGCACCACCAGGCGCGCCGCCGCCTCCAGGCTACCGACCACCTACTGATCCTCATGTCGCCAAATTCGCCCAGAAGAAGAAGGAATGGATACGGTCGCAAAGGCAAAGATTTGGAGAAAAGCGCAAGGGAGGCTTTGTGGAGACGCAAAAGGCTGATATGCCGCCGGAACACCTGCGAAAGATCGTGAAGGATATCGGAGACGTTTCGCAGAAGAAGTTCAGCAACGATAAGCGCAGTTATTTGGGGGCGTTGAAATATATGCCTCATGCTGTGATGAAGCTTCTGGAAAACATGCCTATGCCTTGGGAGTCAGCAAGGGAAGTCAAAGTATTATACCACGTCAACGGTTGTCTGACACTTGTCAACGAGATACCCCGAGTGATAGAGCCAGTCTTCCACGCGCAGTGGGCTACTATGTGGGTGTGCATGAGGAGGGAGAAAAGCGATCGTCGCCACTTTAAGCGCATGCGCTTTCCACCTTTCGACGACGAGGAGCCGCCTCTGTCTTGGTCAGAAAACATCGAAGATGTCGAGCCATTAGAGCCAATTCAGATGGAGCTGGATGAGAACGAAGATTCTGCCGTGTACGAATGGTTTTACGAGAATAGGCCACTGCTGGATACGCCGCATGTCAATGGGCCAAGTTACAAAGAGTGGAACTTGACGCTACCACAAATGGCGACTCTTTACCGCCTCAGCCACCAACTTCTCAGTGATTTGGTGGATAAGAACTACTTTCATATGTTCGAGCTCAACAGTTTTCTGACAGCAAAGGCATTGAATGTGGCTATTCCAGGCGGCCCTCGATTTGAACCTCTTTACAAGGACGTCGATCCAAATGATGAGGACTTTGGCGAGTTCAATGCAATCGACCGCATCATCTTCAGAGCACCTATCCGCACTGAATATCGCGTCGCATACCCATTTCTCTACAACTCCTTGCCTCGAAGCGTAAAGATCAGTTGGTTCTCCCATCCACAGATCGTCTATGTACGCGCAGAAGATCCGAGCTTGCCAGCTTTCTACTTCGACCCAGTCATCAACCCGATCTCGTCACGCTCGGTGGCGCCGAAAAACATCACCATTAGTCACGAAGATGAGCTTTTTGGAGCTGGGAACAATGAGGAGCCAGAAGATGATGCGTTTGAGCTACCTGCGGAAGTTGAGCCTTTCCTGGCTGACGAGGAGTTGCATACCAGCGAGACTGCGTCAGCAATTGCTCTCTGGTGGGCTCCATATCCATTCGACCGAAGGTCTGGACGTATGGTACGTGCTCAGGATGTGCCATTAGTGAAACAGTGGTATCTCGAGCATTGCCCTCCAGGACAACCAGTTAAAGTACGCGTCTCGTACCAGAAGCTTCTGAAGACTTATGTCCTGAATGAGCTACACAAGAAGAAGCCCAAGGCACAAAACAAGCAGAATCTCATGAAGACTCTCAAACAGACTAAGTTCTTCCAACAAACTACGATTGACTGGGTTGAAGCTGGTCTCCAGGTTTGCCGTCAAGGGTTTAACATGCTGAACCTCCTTATCCACAGAAAGAACTTGACGTATCTCCACTTGGATTACAACTTTAACCTGAAACCGGTCAAGACTCTCACCACGAAGGAGAGAAAGAAGTCGCGTTTCGGAAATGCTTTCCATCTGATGAGAGAAATCCTTAGATTGACCAAGCTTATTGTTGATGCCCAAGTCCAATACCGTCTGGGCAACATTGATGCCTTCCAACTGGCAGATGGTATTCTCTACGCGTTCAACCACGTTGGCCAATTGACGGGTATGTACCGATACAAGTACAAGCTTATGCACCAAATTCGCTCATGCAAGGATTTGAAGCATTTGATTTACTATCGCTTTAACTCCGGTCCAGTTGGAAAGGGACCCGGCTGTGGTTTCTGGGCACCAGCATGGAGAGTGTGGCTGTTCTTTATGAGAGGAATCATTCCTTTGCTGGAAAGATGGCTTGGAAACTTGCTCTCTAGACAGTTTGAGGGAAGACATAGCAAGGGCGTCGCAAAGACGGTCACAAAGCAGCGTGTGGAATCTCATTTCGACCTTGAGCTGCGTGCTTCCGTCATGGCAGATCTTATGGATATGATGCCAGAAGGTATCAAGCAGAATAAGGTCAACACAGTTCTCCAGCATCTTTCTGAGGCATGGAGATGCTGGAAGAGTAACATCCCATGGAAGGTGCCTGGCCTACCAGCCCCGATCGAGAACATCATCTTGCGTTATGTCAAGAGCAAGGCCGATTGGTGGATTTCTGTTGCGCATTACAACCGCGAACGCATCCGCAGAGGTGCCACTGTCGACAAGACGGTTGCCAAGAAGAATTTGGGCCGCCTGACTCGTTTGTGGCTTAAGGCCGAGCAAGAAAGACAACACAACTACATGAAGGATGGCCCTTACGTTTCTTCCGAAGAGGCAGTTGCTATCTACACCACTACAGTTCATTGGCTGGAGTCTCGCAAGTTCTCGCCAATTCCATTTCCGAGTGTATCCTACAAGCATGATACCAAGATTCTCATTCTTGCGTTGGAGCGCTTGCGTGAAGCTTATTCCGTTAAGGGTCGCCTGAACCAGAGTCAACGCGAGGAATTGGCACTCATCGAGCAGGCTTACGACAGTCCTGGAACAACACTAGAGCGCATCAAGCGTTTCCTTCTGACTCAGAGAGCGTTTAAGGAAGTCGGTATTGACATGAACGATAACTACAGCACCATTAACCCGGTGTATGACATTGAGCCTGTTGAGAAAATTAGTGACGCCTACCTGGACCAATATCTCTGGTATCAGGCTGATCAAAGACATCTGTTTCCTGCTTGGATCAAGCCATCGGATTCCGAGGTCCCTCCGCTGCTTGTCTACAAGTGGGCGCAGGGTATCAACAACTTGGGCAAGGTCTGGGAGACTGCTGATGGAGAGTGCAATGTTATTATCGAAACGCAGCTCTCCAAGGTATACGAGAAGATCGATCTGACTTTGCTCAATCGCCTTCTTCGTTTGATCATGGATCACAATTTGGCCGATTACATCACATCTAAGAACAACGTTCAGCTCACCTACAAGGACATGAACCACGTCAACAGCTACGGTATGATACGCGGATTGCAGTTCTCGGCTTTCGTTTTCCAGTACTATGGTCTTGTCCTCGATCTTCTCCTCCTCGGACTGCAGCGCGCCAGTGAAATTGCAGGACCACCACAGAGTCCCAACGACTTCCTGCAGTTCAGAGACCGCGAGACAGAAACCAAACATCCAATCAGACTCTACACAAGATACATTGATCGCATCTGGGTCTTCTTCCGCTTCACTGCGGATGAGTCTAGGGACCTCATTCAACGCTTCCTCACCGAGCAGCCAGATCCTAACTTTGAGAATGTCATCGGCTACCGCAACAAGAAGTGCTGGCCAAGGGACTCTCGTATGCGCCTAATGAGACACGACGTCAATCTTGGGCGTGCCGTCTTCTGGGATCTCAAGAATAGACTTCCAAGATCTATCACCACTATTGAGTGGGATGATACCTTTGCCAGCGTATACAGTAGAGACAACCCTAACCTTCTTTTCTCGATGTGTGGATTCGAAGTCAGAATCCTGCCGAAGATCAGAAATCAGAACGACGAGTTCCCGGTCAAAGACAGTGTATGGTCTCTTGTCGACAATACAAGCAAGGAGAGGACTGCCAATGCCTTCCTTCAAGTGACTGAAGAGGACATCGCCAAATTTAACAACCGCATTCGCCAGATTCTTATGTCCTCTGGCTCAACGACTTTCACCAAGATCGCCAATAAATGGAATACCAGTCTCATCGCCCTGTTTACCTACTACCGTGAGGCAGCAGTCGCCACGGTTGAGTTATTGGATACCATCGTGAAGTGCGAGACAAAGATCCAAACCAGAGTAAAGATTGGACTCAACTCCAAGATGCCTTCCAGATTCCCCCCAGCTGTCTTCTACACACCGAAGGAGCTCGGTGGATTGGGTATGATTTCCGGCTCACACATCTTGATTCCAACTAGCGACAAGCGCTGGTCCAAGCAGACTGACACTGGGGTCACTCATTACCGTGCTGGTATGACGCACGATGAGGAGACTTTAATTCCGAACATCTTCAGATACATCATTCCATGGGAGGCTGAATTCATTGACTCGCAGCGCGTCTGGACAGAGTACTCTCAGAAACGTCTCGAAGCCAACCAGCAAAACCGTCGCCTGACTCTCGAGGATCTTGAGGACAGCTGGGACCGTGGTCTGCCACGTATCAATACGCTTTTCCAGAAGGATAGAAGTACATTGAGTTTCGACAAAGGATTCCGTGCTCGCACAGAGTTTAAGACTTACCAGCTCATGAAGAGCAACCCGTTCTGGTGGACCAGCCAAAGGCATGACGGAAAGCTGTGGAACTTAAATGCCTACAGAACCGATGTCATTCAGGCGCTTGGTGGTGTCGAGACCATTCTTGAGCACACTCTTTTCAAGGCAACGGCGTTCCCGTCTTGGGAAGGTCTTTTCTGGGAGAAAGCTTGTCTCGCAAAAGGCACCATGCTTCTTCGATATGATCATACTCAGGTGGCTGTCGAAGACGTTCAGGAGGGCGATTTGCTGCTAGGACCAGATGGAACACCTCGACGCGCGTTCAACATCGTACAGGGCCAGGAGCGCCTCTTCCGCATCACCATCGGCAGTCGTAAGGAAGATCTTGTTGTTACTCCGAACCATATCCTCGTCCTCCACAGGATGAAGGCTTCCGGCAACGTCTACGATGGACCCATGACCCAGCAGCATCACTCCGGACTTGAACCACTCGGTGATTTGCCTATCCCAAGCTCTGGGCCAGCAGCCGCCGGCCGGCACAACAACGCCAAGCCGAGACCCGATTTCCTGTCTGCGCTCCGAAGCGCAATCGCATGGCTCTTGAACGCAGAGCGCGGAACTCCAGGCGCTGCCCAGGTCCGCAATGCGTTGAATGGCACGATTGGGATTACCAGCCGCCAGGAGTCCTACATCGTCAATGTACCGGTTGGGCCGAGGAGCCGAGCAGAGTATGTAACGTTCGCTTGGGGCAATCCTGAGCGGACCGCCGTCAAGGGACATGCAGCACATCCTCCGGTGTTCTTCTCATCCAAGGACGAGGCATTTCAGGCTGCCGTTGCTAGAAGCCGCGAGATACACAGCTTAGGCGAGGTCACCCTGCAGAACCTCCGTCAGAGGTTCATTGCCAGGTCAGCGGATGGCAAGGGAGGCGAGCTGAAGCTAGACAGCAGCCTGCCGAATATGTCCCTTACATGGAACAGTGCTGGCTCCGGTCTCAAGATTCGCGTGTATTGCCCTCGAAACTTCAAGAAGCATGGACGCTCCTACACCTTCCCATCCATGCCTGCGTCGTACCTTGAGTCAGACGTTCTCGTCTCTATTTCGGACGAGGAAGACAACGATGACGATTTCGACCCCGCCGACCAACTCCCAGGTGTCTCAGCCTCGGATCGTTACGATACTGTTGAGATGACAGCGGCCGAGTTTGCAACACTCGGACGCAGTGAGAGATCACAGTATCGCTTGTTCCGCTGCCCTGGCTACGACTTGCCTCAGCAGGATGTGCCCTGCCACCCCTACTTCATGGGGCTCTGGCTTGGTGACAGGAGTCGTCGCCAGGCGGCTATCTATACCAGCAATGAAGCCGAAGTTCGCGAGTTCCTCGTCAGCTACGCTGCAGAACTCGATCTTCAGCTTGTATGGCAACGGCCGGAGAGACGCCAGGCTCGGCAAACCATCATCAGACAGCGTCTTGCGGCCGGCTGGACTGTCCAAGATGGCTCACAACCTGGAGAGCCTCGAGTTTGGCTTCCGCCGCTTGAGGTCCAGCCTAACGAGACAGAGATCGGCGGCGCAGGTGGATTGAAGCACCGTCACCCATCCACGAGCCCAGGATCCACGGCCCCAAAATGGTCTCAGCGACCTCGAATTGAGGAGCTGCAGACGGAGGAAGTTGAGGCCTCCTTCGCCTCATCCATGAGCTTCGAGGAGGACAGCCTGCTGGCTCAGCTTAGTGATAGCTTCCGGGACGTTATTGGGGCACCTGCAGTGAGCACCGAGGAGGAGGAGAACTCGGACGACCTCTATCTCGATCTGATAGATACTGACACCGACATTGAGGAAGGGCATGAGGATGATGATCCTCCCCAAAGCCAGCACACGACCCGCCTGCAGCCTGGCAGGCGGGCATATGGGGACTTGGATCTAGCGGAGCAGGAGCAACTCGCTGAAGAGATCCTCACTTCTCCTAAGGAGGGCTCTCTCTTGAATACGCTCCGTCTCGCTCTCCGTGGACTGGGGTTGACAGCCGAGCCTGGAGTTTCTGGCCCAGCTGCCGACAGGGAAGGCATCCCGCTGGCGTACATGCAAAACTCACGTTCTGTACGCCTTGCCGTGCTCGCTGGCTTGCTCGATACAGACGCGTGGTATGTGTATCCCGAGAACATGTTCGGCTTCGCCCAAAGTGAGCGCTGGCACTCGTGTTTGTTCTGGGACGCCGTCGCCCTTGCCCGCTCCCTCGGATTCAGCGTGTGGACGAAGCGGAGAATGATATGGAATCCGGAACACACGGAGCAGTATCCTCAATTGGTCGCTCAGATCTTCGGCAACTTGAAGGAGATACCGTGCCTTCTGACACGCAAGAAAGCAGCGGAACGATACATTCCTCAGGCCCACAGCTTCAAAATCAAGGATATCGTCTTGGAGGCAACGCCTACGGAATGGGCAGGCTTCCGCGTCGACGAGGATCAGCTCTACCTCCGCCACGACTATCTCGTGCTCCACAACAGCGGTTTCGAGGAATCGATGAAGTTCAAGAAGTTGACAAACGCTCAGAGATCTGGTTTAAACCAGATTCCGAACCGTCGTTTCACGTTGTGGTGGTCGCCAACGATCAACCGCGCCAATGTATACGTCGGTTTCCAGGTCCAGCTTGATTTGACTGGCATTTTCTTGCACGGAAAGATTCCAACGCTCAAAATTTCTCTTATTCAGATCTTCCGAGCTCATTTGTGGCAGAAGATTCACGAGAGTGTTGTCATGGATCTTTGCCAGGTCTTCGATCAAGAGCTGGAGTCTCTTGGTATCGAGACTGTTCAGAAGGAGACTATCCATCCAAGAAAGTCTTACAAGATGAACAGTTCTTGCGCTGATATTCTCTTATTCGCCAGTCACAAGTGGAACGTCACACGACCATCTATCCTCGCCGATACCAAGGATGTTATCGAGCCAACTACTACCAACAAGTTCTGGATCGATGTCCAGCTTCGCTATGGTGATTACGATTCTCACGATATTGAGCGTTATGTTCGCGCCAAATACCTCGACTACACCACTGATAGTATGAGTATCTATCCTTCTGCAACTGGTCTCATGATCGGTATTGATCTCGCATATAACCTCTACTCCGCTTTTGGCCAGTACTTCCCTGGTCTTAAGACATTGGTTCAGCAAGCTATGGCGAAGATCATGAAGGCCAACCCAGCTCTCTATGTTCTGAGAGAACGTATTCGCAAGGGTCTTCAACTTTACGCTTCCGAGAGCAACCAGGAGTTCTTGAACTCCCAGAATTACTCCGAACTGTTCAGCAACCAAATTCAGTTGTTCATTGACGACACAAATGTCTACCGTGTCACCATTCATAAGACATTTGAGGGCAACTTGACCACTAAGCCTATCAACGGTGCCATCTTCATCTTTAATCCTCGTACTGGACAGCTGTTCCTCAAGATCATTCACACTAGTGTCTGGGCCGGACAGAAGCGTCTGGGACAGTTGGCAAAGTGGAAGACTGCCGAAGAAGTTGCGGCTTTGATTAGATCTTTGCCAGTGGAAGAGCAGCCGAAGCAGCTCATCGTCACTCGTAAGGGGCTTCTTGATCCACTCGAGGTTCACTTGTTGGATTTCCCGAACATTTCGATTCGTGCGTCCGAACTTCAGTTGCCATTCCAAGCAGCAATGAAGGTTGAGAAGTTGGGTGATATGATTCTCAGAGCGACGGAGCCTCAGATGGTATTATTCAACCTCTACGATGACTGGCTCAAGAGCATCTCATCGTACACAGCTTTCTCGCGTTTAATCTTGATCCTGCGTGCTCTTCACGTCAACCAGGATAAGACGAAGCTTCTGTTGAGGCCAGACAAGACCGTCATCACCCAGGAACATCACATCTGGCCAAGCTTGTCAGATGAGGACTGGATCAAGGTTGAAGTCCAGCTTCGCGATCTCATCTTGAACGACTACGGCAAGAAGAACAACGTCAACACTTCAAGTTTGACCAGTAGTGAAGTCCGTGACATCATCCTGGGTATGGAGATTAGTGCTCCATCTATGCAAAGACAGCAGGCGGCAGAGATTGAGAAGCAGCAGCAAGAGCAGCAACAGCTGACTGCCGTCACCACCAAGACGCAAAACGTTCACGGCGATGATCTGATCGTTACCACTACGTCCCAGTTCGAGCAACAGACATTTGCATCGAAGACTGAATGGCGTACAAGAGCCATCGCTACATCGAACTTGCGCACTAGATCTAACAACATCTACATTTCCTCGGATGACATTAAGGAGGACGAGGAGCACTTCACCTATATTATGCCGAAGAACATCCTCAAGCGCTTCATCACCATTGCGGATCTCCGTGTTCAGGTCGCCGGATACCTGTATGGCTCGTCGCCGCCTGATAACGACCAGGTGAAGGAAATCAAGTGTATTGTCATGGTTCCGCAGATTGGCAATACTCGTGATATTCAGCTGCCACATCAGCTTCCTCAACATGAGTACCTCGACCAGATGGAGCCCCTTGGTATCATTCATACGTTGTCTGGAAACGAGCCTCCATACATGACAGCGGCGGACGTCACGCAACACGCTCGCCTCATGAATGCTAACAGCTCTTGGGACAAGAAGACAATCACAATGACGGTCTCATTTACCCCAGGGAGTGTCTCCCTTGCGTCTTGGGCTCTGACACCTCACGGATATAAGTGGGGTGCGGAGAACAAGGATACCGGCAGTGATCAACCTCAAGGCTTCAGCACGAACATGGGCGAGAAGTGCCAGCTACTCCTCTCTGACAAGATCCGTGGTTACTTCCTCGTGCCGGAGAACAACACCTGGAACTACAGCTTCATGGGTAGTGCATTTGGTAGCATTGAGAAGAAGCCGGTGCATGTCAAGATAGACACACCGTTGCCGTTCTATAGTGATCAGCATCGTCCGCTTCACTTCCAGAACTTCGCGGAGCTGGAAGATATTTGGGTGGATAGGTCAGACAATTTTGCTTAAGTGGAAGATTCAATGAAATTGAGAGTCAGAGATGGAAAGCGGAGATCAGTCCAAGTGTAAATGCCTTGACGACAACGGATATCATTGTTAATGGAGCGTTGTATCTGTGCGTGGGCATGGGAAGGGCTGTGTCGTGTAATTTGTAAACTGTACTTTAGCATGTGTATCAGAGATGATTTGAAATTTGATGCAGTACTGAAATTGAATGTCTGCAAACTTATGGTTGCTGATAGACAACCCACAATGCCCAGCTACTCGCAGTGAAAGGCACTGAATACCAGCCCTCCTGGTTTCTGGACTCTCCACACTTCCACTCTAAGCACCATAGCGAAATCTGAAGATTGAGTGCTCTCGCGGCCTGTGGAGCGGTGCAAGGGTCCTTTGACAGGGCCGATTTGAGAAGATATGGCCAATCGAATACAGTTTAGCGATATCCTAATCTGCAATCCAAAAAGGCAACAGCTTCTTTAGTCAGGCGCGCTGCCATAAGATATACTTTACCTAGCGTAAATCCTTTTTCAGCAGCCTGTTTGTGGTGCACAGCATATATATCCCCTTTACCAATCCATTCCGGATTCAATACTTGCGTCTCCCGCGCCGCACAATTCGCCCCGCACTCGTTACCATCATGGCGCTCGCCGCCATAGCAGCAGCGCAGCACTCCGAGGCCGACATGAAACACTTCCAATATGTCAACCAGTACATCCTCGAGATGTGTTCGCCGTTCAGTCTCGGATACTCCAGTCAGGAAGTAAAATTATCCACACTCGCCGACTCACCATTCCCCTGCGACTGCGTCATCTTCATCCAACAAACGTGCACGCTTCAGGGCATGTACTGCTCCGATTGCGACAGCGAAGCCGGCCATGCATTCGCCGTTAACGAGTGTCTGTGCCAGAGTCCGATCTGGGAGTTGAGCGCCGCGTGCGATAGTTGTCAGGCGGTGCGTGGCGTGAGCCAGAAGTTTATGGACGTTGACGGGGAGATTGGTTCGGCATTTCAAAAATCGTTGTGTGAACCGGTCGCCACTAAGAATTTTATGGAAATCTTGGAGTCGGTCTGGGAAACTGCATACGCGCTGCTCGAAACTGGCACCCATCGCGGAGTTGTCGAGCATCAGGCACAGGCGACGTTGGAGGATGATAGGGCGTTCAGCAAGACGGAGGTTAGTGCTTACTTTACTGGCTAGAGTTTAAGTATACTACGCTGGATGGCCCGAAGCCGCAGCGTGCTATCACGAAATCTGTTTTCAAGACCCTGGAATCGACATTTACAGGAGCGATTGGTCGTTATGAAACTCATATCCGCGGGGAAGGTCTTCCTACTGCTGGTTGTTTCGCGAGAATCTGCCAACACAGACTGTGACGCAAGAAACGCCGGCGTTATCGAGTGTAGCAGAGGAGACAGGAGCTAGCGATGGAACTGGCACGCAAAGTGCGTTTCCAGATTTTACTGGTGGAGCAGTGTCACTTAGGGCTGCGGGAGGATTTGCCGCAGGACTGCTTGGTTTAGTAGTATCGCTTTGAGCGACACCGTAGACAACCATGGGAAAGTGCGACTTGATGGACCAGTGGCGAAAGACAGCTTTGTGAAAGCAATCATTACCTCGGGCGTGGTGTCTATGGACAGCAGTGTCATAAGACCATAGGCTGGCTTCTAGAAATACTGAAGGTTATGCACTGATAGAGCCTCCATTTAATACATCCTTGATACTTCAATCTCAATCTACTTTCGCAATAACCCATTTCGTCCATATAAACTGCTGCCCCCCCCTCCCCCCCCCACTTCCTAGTAATATGCCAG
>RCNJ01000292.1_pt1 | contig 26243 bp, 22 predicted proteins | sample 2041171 | NCBI WGS metagenome assembly RCNJ01 (sample SAMN09708213, study PRJNA481090) | feces metagenome | biome: feces | host: Pygoscelis adeliae | place: Antarctica: Rookery Lake | collected 2010-03-01 | reverse complement strand
ACTGGAGAAATCCGAAGCCATTTACGCCACCTACCTCACCAGTATTAGGCTCTTCCTCTCTCTCTTCTTTGCGCTCTTAACAAGTTAGATATAACAATATAACTTATACTATTTTGTTGCTCTAATCTTAACAACCCCGAAGCGCCGAGAATGAGCTTACCTTGGAGCGGGAAGAAAAATGACGCGCTGCCGAGGATCTGGATATGAAGTGTGGTGTGTTTGGTGGATTCCTACTGTTATACTGGTGTATGTGGAGTATTTAGGATTTATATTGGAAAATGGCGCAACTTATCAACCGCATAGATTTACTACTGCCACTAACTGTATATTTTTCCAAGGCCATATTTATGTGTATATTTATTGGATAGAACAATCATTGAGAGGTTGTCTACTTGTGACACTACTCAGTGCTTTCACATTGTAGAGATATCGACGACATCTTCTGCTTCTCCACCTTTGGCTTCTCGCCCTCGCTGTCCAAAGCCAGCTTCTGTATCTCGACTTGTTCCCCCTCCTACGGCACATTAAGTATTGACGGGCCGGGCCGGACCCTCCTGGAGCAACTAGAGCGAGCCCACTATCTCCAGCTGTCAATCATTATGGCCCTTGCGCAGTTGGTTCGGACCCCCTGGGTCGTAGTCCTTCATGGAGCGATCACGCCGATACTTCCTTAGCCTCGCACAGTATTCATTAGCGTCGTTATAGACCTCCAGCTGCAACATCACACATCCATCATCCATATCATATCTTCCGCCCAACCAGTAATGTTGCTAAGCACACCACGCCAGATCGCGATGCAGATGCAGCGCTGCTTCTGCAATGCCACAACATGCCTTCATAATGCGCCGGCTTTCACGAAGCTGAGCCTGCGACCTTATTACATGCCAACCCCCATCTCCCTCGCACTTACAATAATTAATTGTAGCATGACTGCGCTGTCTAATGATGGTATTTTATAAGAAAATATTGAATGTTTTGTCGGGAGCTGGTCATAATATAGTCGCGCAGCACAATAACGGCGAACCCAGAATCCACAATGGAGATGTGCACAACAAGAGCAAGTTACATCAGCAAACTCCATCAGCAAGCGCAGTATTAGGATTATCATGCTGATTGCCACATATAGCATCCGAAAACCTCGTGAAGCTGTTGCCGTACGCTGCTGACGCAGGATTCAACTCTTTGAATAGAGAACATGAACAACCATGTCTGCCTGGTTACCCGAGTAGACGTTCCGGAACAAATATGGGCTGAAGGTGGAAGTGATGAGAAGTGTGTTTTCTGGCTGAGCGGTATGGCTGGGACGGGAAAGTCCACCATCGCACGAACGGCAGCTCGTAAATGCCACACATAAAATCAACTAGGTGGGTGCTTTTTTTTCTCGAGAGGTGGTAGTGACGCTGGTAATGCCCACAAGTTCTTCACGACTATTGTTACTCAGCTGACGCAGAAATCGCCTGCTCTGGGCCGTCGCATAATTGAGGCTGTCAGAGAGAATGGGGACATTGGCAGTCAGGCTCTGAGAGAACAGTGGGAGGTGCTCATTCTTGGCCTGCTGGCTATGACGAAGCCAGAAATACCTCAGTTACCGCTGCTTGTTGTGTGAAAAGGGAATGGGGCGCGTATGCTGTTTGCTTAAACCCTACCAGCCTACCGGCTACAGGTACATATGTCAAAAGCATGCCCTGCGTGAGGATAGTACTAAGTATTTGCTTGCCGTGGCAACGCAGCAGCTGTCTTGGTGTATTGGCAGGTACACAATCTTCGTAATGACCCCTGCTAATGTTCAAGGTAGGGCAACGCAGCAACACATTGTGTAGTCTCAGTATATCAGCGTAAAATGGCAACATGCAGCTGGAACGAGCACAGAACAGGATTCTTAGCACGGTAGTAAAGTCATGACATGGCAAGATTCACAGTCTGGAAACTAGACAACCCGCTGATTTCAAACATTAACTGACGATTGCAGGATAATACTGGCTGTCTGGGCTTGCAATAAACTAGACTTGAGACTGCAGGGTTCCCTTTTTAACAAATCGACCTTTACCCAAGCGCCTTGGGTATGTCCAAGTAGCCGAGTTGCGGAAAAATTGGAAAACCGCTGGGTGCCTGAAAAATTATCGATCAAAAGTGGCACTCGAGCGTTGCTTCCATGTACTTTTGAGGCATTTGGTGGTCTAGAAAATTCCGGAAAGTTAAAAAGTTTCATAAGGATGAATTAATTAGATCACGAATCTTGATACGGTGTCATAAGCTTTGACGTGACAATACGTACGCATATTCTCGACGACTTCAATCGGGCCGTCCGTTGAAGGCATTAAGTTAGGAAGTTATGCGCTTCTGCGAAGACATGAATTTGGGGAACAGAACCAAAACATAATTGCAACGCTACGCACCTCTTCATTCGAGCGGCCACAGAATAAGTGTAGCACGGAAGAAGACCGCAAGGGATGCGACTTCATTGGATGACACGATCATTAGGAAGGATTATGGAAATGCAAATTTATATTTGCCTCGGCGACGACATCGTGCGTCGAATCTATGATGGAAAGATCTATCCATCTACTCTCCATGATCTAAAATTAACGCCCGCAATAAGAAACAAAAACAGAATGGGTATCTTCATCTCCTAATCCGCCCTCTCACGACGCCAGGTAAACCATCAATCCCCTCTATCCCAAGGCTCATCCCGGCTCTATGCAAGACGCGGGCCCTTCACTTCGATGTGTGCTTTATGGGAACATCTCCCTCATGTTCTGTCGTGGTCCGTCTCTCTGCTCGCCTCTGAACCCACCACGCTTGCCACTTCCAGCACCGCCACGGCCACCGCCGCGTCCGCCACCTCCACCGCCACCACGGGACTCACCACCTCCAAATCCACCATGTCCTCCTGCACCAGCGGAGCGGCCTTCACCACCACCGCCGTTGCCGCCGCGACCTCCGCGGCCACCCGCACCACGTCCACCACCACCGCCTCCACGGCCCAGCTTCTCAAAATTGGCAACGACGTTGAGTCCTCTGACACCCTTCAAGCCCATCTTTCCAATAGTAGACTTTGGGATTCCTGGAACCTCTCCGGCGATCAAAGCCTTGAACGCAAACTGATTACCCTCATCCACAAGCTGCTCAACATCCCACCTCATCGCCTTAAGGTAGTTCTTATAGTAACCCAACCACGCCTGGTAGACCTTACCCTTGTTCTCGAAAGTAACGGCAGCCTTCTCGATCTCCGGAGCAGTGACAAGGTAATCAGCCTCAGCAGGCTGGAAGTTAATCTCTTTCAGCGTGAACTTGGGGAAGAAAGCCTCAGCCTCAGTGACGATGAAGAAAGCTCTACCCTCACGTCCAGCACGGGCAGTACGGCCAAGACGGTGAATGTAAGACTCCTTATCGGCAGGAAGACCGGCCTGGAAGATGTTGCTGACGTTTGGAAAATCCATGCCGCGGGCGACGACATCGGTAGCGACCAAAATGGAAGAGGTGGACTTGCGGAAGGCCTCGGTGGTGTTTGTGCGCTTGCCCTGGGAGAGCTTAGAGTGCAGGACCATGACCTCTGGCATGTCCTTGAGGGATGCAAGGATGTGCGCATACCAGTCTGCGAGGGAGCCGGTTGGAGCGAAGACGATAGCCTTGAAGTTCTCCTTGCCGGTAATCTTAATCTCGGATCTGATCGCGGAAACGAGGGCTGGCGCAACGTTGTGGAAGTCTGGGACGGTGACTAATAATTGTGGTACGCGCTCATGGGTGTTGACCTCGCCCTTTGGAATGGTGGAGATGAACTTGTACTCCTTGTTCAGAACAAGGTAGGCGAACTTCTCGACGTGTGGTGCGATGGTGGCAGAGAACAGCATGCCCTGACGCTGAGTGGTCTCCTTGTCTGGAAGGCACTTGATGATATCCTTGAGAGCGGCCATGAAACCCATGTCGAGGAGACGATCAGCCTCATCGAGGACAAGGGTGTCAAGGTTGCGGAATGCATCGCGGACACGAGCGTCGCTGAGGTGGTCGTACAAACGTCCTGGAGTGGCGATCAAGATGTCGCAGCCGTCCTTGGAGAGGATAGCGCGCTCCTCGCGGTCTTTGTTGGTACCTCCGATGGCGAAGGAGACCTTGAATTGTGGAAGATGCTGGAGAAGCTGGGATGCCTCCTTGGCGATCTGCATAGCAAGCTCGCGGGTTGGCGAGATGACGAGAAGGGAAACCCCAGAGTTGCGTCCACGCTTCTTGTTGAGCATAGTCTGAATAGCTGGAAGTAAGAACGCGATGGTCTTTCCGGTACCAGTCTTGGCCTGAGCAAGAACATCGATTCTCTTCTTGAGTAAGTCGTGGAGGGTAGCGGCCTGCACGGGCATCATATGGTCGAACTTGAGGTCCTCGATGATAGTCTTGAGGAGAATTGGGTCGAGAAGGTTCTCCTTGCCTAACTCGGCGAAGCGTGGGGTATCGAGCGGCACTGGCTCGGCGAGCGGTGGTGTCGAGACTCTTGGGATGTCGACCATGACGGTGTCTTGTCCTTCGGTCTTGGTGCCCATGTTCGCTCTTCCGCCCCTCTTGTTGCCATATGGCTGGTGCCTACGCGCAGGTCTTGCGGTGGACTCCTTCATCATGATGGAGTTTGAGAAGGTGCTGAGCGGTCTCGCAGTTGCAGTTGTTGTAATTAAAGTAGTCGCTTGCAAAAGGGAGGTAATTGTCTTCGAGTTGATGGAGCTGATGTTGTTCAACTGTCTCAACATAATCCGAAAATCGTGGATACGGTTTGTCTATAAAGAAGGAACCAGGAAGGGGGGCGGATCTCGCCATGAAATCTTGTCCAAGAAGATTCGATTTGACGCACTAGTAGGTACAAGCGTCCATATTCTGCCGGCCGAAACTTGTCCGCCGATGTACACCGCTTTCGTCATCAGCCACGGGTCACCTTCAAATAAGCCTCGAAAAATTGGTCTTTCATCAGCGGGTAGACGGCCTGTAAGTTTATGTGGTTGTTTGGGATATATATTGCCTGCTTCTATCCCAAAAAATCTAATACCCAACAAATTTAATCTACAGCGCATGTTCATATAACCACGGAGTGCCCAAGTCATGCTCTTCTGCCCTTGCTCGTAGGATCTCTGCTCCAACGCCATATGAAAAAAAATCCCGCGGTTTTTCCGATTCCCTTGCCGCTGTTTACATCGAATAGTCAAACGCAGTCATTGCTCTATTGTTATAAGTAGCAGCACTGAGATATGTACTGCGAGTCAGGTCCGATGCAACGGCAACAGGAACCCATTTGCCCAACGGTTTTACGGGAACTTCCCTGCCATGCCTTGAAGCAGCTCGAGGAACGTTCACCTCGCGAGACACTGCTGTCGACTTTGGCAGAGCAACATCGCTTCCACTCGCCGCTTTGATTGCCATAGATATCTCGACAGTTGGCAACGCCGTTACTGGTTGTGGCAATGACGCCTCTGTCGGTTCGACCAGGAGGTTCCTCCTAGCAAGCGCACGATGCGTATCCATCAGCAACTCCATCTTACCACGGAAATCCAGAGTCGCGGCCTTGACGTCAAACTGATCCCGGATATTGTCTGGTATCGACATGTACATGCCAGTCCATAACGCATTCTTGACATGCCGCAACTCAGCTGCATAAGTATCCATCGTCACTGCGACAGCCTGGCGAGATATCTGAGGGTCGAACTTCTGTGGTCGGGAAAGGTTGACCTTTACCATGTTGGCACGATCTACAAGCCTTTTGCAAAGCCCCGGAGAGTCGATGCCTTTGTTCAACAACAAATCCACCGTCATCTCATCTATCTTGCAAGATGAAAGTTGGGTAAGCTTTGTGTAATATCTTTGCCACACCTGCTTCGGCAAGCCCAAATCCCCAAGCCAACCCTCCAATCCTGCGTCGAAAGCGTTCGAAACAGACGACAGCGGGTGCTGGTCATCCAAGCGGCGTAAGAACTTTTCCGGGCGTGACCCCTTGCCGGAATTGGCACCACAGGCGATTCTGCTAGGACGATATTTGATAAAGCTCGGCCTGTCTTCCAAGTATCGCATGTACTCGGCCGAATTACCATTGGTGGCCTCTTGCACGAGGGAAATCTTCTTCTCTACGATGGCGGCGTGACGGAAAAGCTCGATCATTTCGTCCTTGGTCTCTTCGTGCTCAATGTGGTCGAGCATGCTTTGAAAGTTCTTGGCGTCGATGTCGCATGGCATACAAGTCTTCTGCTGCAGCGCACGGAGACCTTCGACACTAGGTTCAAGTCCAACGGCCTGCATGAGTTTATGCATAGTCTCCCTGACAAAGAAGTCGTACTGGATAAGCTGCATCCTTCCCAAACCATCCGCGAATTGTCGGCAGAGTGCTCCGAGAAGGAGAAGAAGGTAATAATGATGCCGCTCCTGATTCATGCAGAACTCTACCATATCATGCAAGAGCTTCTTGCGGATGATACATCCTTCTTGTATCGCAGTTCTGGCCCAGCCAATTGCTCTGCCGATGTCGTTGAAATGGAAGCTGCCGCGAATAAGCTTCTCATACAGCATCCCGTTCGTAGGTGCTCGTTGGCGAATATAACCTTTCTTGAAAACGACGTTGTTCTGTGCTGTCCAATCTCTGGCAGTCCGTTTACTAACAGTTACTGGTCGCTTTGTCTCATTCAGACCAAGGCCCTTCTCGAAGCCACGCATTCGGTTGATCGTGCGATCGAAGCCAGGCTTGTAATCAGTGACGATATAGTGCTGTAACATGGCGGAAATAGTTCTCTCGTTTGCTTTAAAGTCGCTCTCTTCGAGTGCTTTGATGACTGCGGCGGCGTGGTCGTGGGCTTGGTAGCGTGTAAATCTTGAAATCATGATGTTGAACGTTTCAATACTAGGCGCTGCCCCTGAGACCAACAGATTATAACATATACTGGCGACCATTTTGTCTAGACTCCTGTCGCCTCTCTTGTTGAGCCCGTCCCTCATAATATAGTTGATACTATCGTTGAGATCCTTGAGTTGAGTAGTATCCGTCTCCGAAGCGAACGCAGGACCAGAACAAGTCGCCGACAGCTCTCGTAATTTTTCGTAAGCGTCAGCCTTTTCAACCGTAGTATGGCCTTTCCCGTTCTGCTTGTAATGCCATTTGACAGACCAAGGTTTTGTGCCAGCGGTATCTTTATTCCGCGCGACTGTGGTTTGCAAAAGATCTGACACAAGTCCGCCGACCATATCCTCGACCTTGCTGACATCGGCTCGTGTAGCTGGCTTCCATTCTTGCATTCTGATCTCTCCAAACTTGGTTTCCCGCCCCCCGTCCTCCTTCCTCTCTAAGAATATGCTGTTGTCTTCCTCCATGATTTCTGCTAATCCATCCTCAGTGCCATCTTGCGGTGGCTCCACAATCTCCGCCAGAACCTTCTCCAACTCCTCCCGCACGGTTACAAATCCCCTGTGTGTCGGCGCAGTCTGCTCGAACGCATCCGCCATCGTCGTTGGCACGGCACTGACGAGTTTCCCAACTGACATGCTCCCCAACTTCTGCACGATGTTGGCATCTGGCGTGTATTTCCGTATCTCCTCTCCCATGATATTCTTTCCGGGCTCCGCCGCCTTCCCGATGCTTATCGAATCGGGCGTCCTTATGCTTGTCAAATCCTTCCCGGCTCTAACCTCCTCAATCGCCCTATCCCACTCCTTCACTCTCTCATCCTTCTTCCTCTTGTCCAACACCGCCGCAGTCGCAAACATCGCTGTAAAACTCGCCGTAAATACATCGCCTGCTTTAATCTTCCTGCGTCCCACCGCGGTCGACGTGCGGCGCGCGACTCGCGCGGTGGCGTGCAAACATGGTCCACATTGACAGGACCTGGTCTGCGCGCTGCGAGACCAGATTGCCTGCATCATGAGCGCATTCTGTGGGGTTTTTACGATCGTAGGAGTTTCGTGGTACTGGTCAATCGCTGAAAGTGACGTTTGGGTTGATCGAGATCGGACGATTTCGAGGTTAGATGACAGGGATGCGGGAAGTGTTTAGTCAGCATGACCTCTCAGCGACGGCGAGGCTGAGGCAACGAGAACTGTTTAGCATCAAGAAAAACAAGATGTCAGGCCAATTCTCAATCTACTTTTCCAGATGCAGTAATTCGAAGCACTGTTCTGGACGAGCTTCCGTTTGACTGCTAAGGCCGCCAATTTTTTTGGGTTTTCCCCTCTCATCACATCAGACGCCGCAAGGTTAGAACTGCGATGATCCGTCTTGAATATATTGTTTGCTTCCTTCATAAGAGGCGGGCTTAAACAACTATTCATTTGGAATTAAGGGTTGCGTTTCATAGGCTGGGCACCATTCCCTGGTCGCCAGATGCACGCAAACGTGCTTCGGTTTGCGAGCACAATGGAGTCCTCCCTTAAGATACATCGTACGCAAATGAATCTGGTCCTTACAAACGCAGCGTTTACGAAAGCCAGGCGGTTGGAAGTAAGGTATTCTTCGGACTTCATTCTCACCCGCCAATAAGCATTACAGTGCGGCGGAGAGACCGGGGACAATCTTCCATCTCTCCGCTCAGAGCTAGTATCAGAACTTCGTAATTTCATTCTGCTTGCTTCATTGTAATGCTAGGCTCAGGCGCTCTTTCTGATCTCCCACTTTAAGTCCTTGATACTGACCTCGTCGTTTGCCTTCTCATCATAATCGTACCAGTCACCCTCTTCAAAGCTGATAGACTCAAACTTGGTCCCCGACTCAAGGCCAGTGCATAACCAATCGCCCTCTGGCTTGAAGTCGACAAACTCAAGACCGCGGCAGTCAAACTCGATAACCTTCTGACGGGTCGGCGGAGACTTCTGCTCGTAGGCCGTTGGTGGGTTGAGGATGGTTGCTGAGGACTCGCGCTATGAAATGTCAACATGTGTCCTGTTCTGCTCCAACAAAAAAACGGCTTGCCTTGCACATCTTGCACTTCCAGACAAAGTTCGCCTCTCCTCTGCTTCCGCTCATCTCGTTCATCTCCTACTTCTCATCAGCTCTGTCTTGAAATTTTTGATATCCAGATTTTTGACGTACAAATCTGGATACATTGACCCAGTTTGGGTGCACCTCTCTGCAAGAAGTACATTGGACTTTGAAAGTGTAGTAGAATGGGTCCTCTGGGGTATCATCCGGACGGAGGTCCGTGACGCCGGAAGGTATTAGCACGTGAAGCACTTCTTTTGCCACAGAGAGGTCAATATTATACCTGGTGAGATCTGCGGTGAGAGTAAGAAACATCTTGACTGGTTTATCTGCCGTCGATGATTGAGAAATTGATTATCGTTGCCCCAAATCCAATATAAAATGACGAAGGAGCGTCAACGAGGGCAAGGCTGACGCCTCGCGCTTATTTGATCGCGTCTATCGCGGCAGTAAGCCTTGGCACGGCAACCCAAGAATTCACGTCCACCTGTGGCCCAGCCGCGTCGCGAACCATCACCAAATCACGAAATACACATTTTAACTCCGCCATCATGAGTGTAAGAAGTTATTCGAAGCTGTGGGATGATTAGATGGGAAGAAGCTAATGGCGATATAGGTTATGCCATTGAACCCGCGGCCTATGCTGCAGAACCTGTACGTTGCGACGAACTGCTACCTTGCAGCCTACCCTTCATAGCAGCACCATCCACCCACCCGTCGCTGTCTTGCGATCACATCGCCCAAGCGTTGCATACTCTTCGCAAATTATGCATACTAACCACAAACAACAGTGTCAACAAGGAAATCGCAGTCCGCCTCAAGTGGGGACAAACCGAGTACCGTGGCATCCTCGTCTCCATCGACAGCTACATGAACATCCAGCTCACCAACACCCAAGAATACATCGACCAGAAGATGACCGCCACGCTCGGGCAGGTCTTGATCAGATGCAACAACGTGCTGTGGATCCAGGGAGTGCCGTTAGATGGAAAGAAGGAGGAGGAGGATACGACGATGGAGGGTTGAAGTGCTCGAGCTGAAAAGCCAATGACTTTGCGACGCCAACGAGAGACGACTTCGAGGTAGAGGTTGCAGCGGTAGTTGGAGGGTGTTGGAGGGTGGCAATGATGAGCGGATGTGGATGGTGATTTTAGAGATATACCAAAAGTCTCATGCATGGTGTTATACTTTGGGTGGGGCGGCGTTGCACGGTCAACACATTTCGAGACACAAAGACCGAGATAGGACGAATTGATCTTGCCATTATCAAGCAGGACCGAACCTTTCAAGCACGGCGTAGATTTCGCTTGAAATCAATACTCTGCAAGTAAACAGATGTCGATATACTTGAGCTACTCCTAGGGTCCTTCCGCAGCATTCCGAACCAGCTTCAAAGACCAACACATACGTCACCGAGCCATAGAAGCTGCCTACTTTCTCAAGTGAGCGACTAACAGGCACAACCAATTCGAGAACCCACCAATGATATGATCTTTGTTCCGATTTGACGCAAACTACTACTTATAATAGTATGTCTCACCCCAACAGCAGGAGCGAAAAACGCCTTTGCTTTTTCCAGCCATTATCAACTTCGAAGCTGTTAATAACAAAGTAGCTATCACCAGCCTCCGCGGGTTCACACGCAGCATTTTCTCATGGCAACCTTTCAGCGATTCGCTCTGTACTACTCGAAAATTTCATGTAGAGCTACATGAAACGATAACAATCTCCAGGCACGAGGCTTTCCTTTATACGCACAAAATTCCCTACTGACACACATGGCCTGGCTTCCTCACACACTACACTTCAGAGTAGAACATGGCGATCTAGCGATTCAGAATCGGAGTCGTCACTGCTCCTCAAACCCCTACCCGAAGCTATATAAATAGGCACCTTCCTCTTAAACCCAGGTTTCCTTGATATAGGCACCAAATTTCGCGCAATCAGCCACGTCATGGCCTCCGGCTAAAGTCCACTATCAGGACATGTTAGATCTCGAGTCATCTAATCACTTGAAGTACACTCAACAGCATGTTACTTGATACCGTGTTCATAGACAGCTTGCACAAGATGACACACTGATCGTGCTAACTGTCGTCATCACCCCATGCCCGCCCCTCTCAGAAAAGTGGCTTATTAGTGTCATCAAGGAACCATAGGCACTAACAGGTTGAACCGAGTTCAACACTTTCTAAACAGTCTATAGTACCCCCAGCTTCAGCTTTCCTTCCTTTCGAGACAGCGAAACAAATTTGGAGGCTTTCCCTGTGTCATGATCAAGACCGGTAGTGCGAGGGAGAAAGGATTTCCATTTTAAAGAATCATAAGCACACTAAGTGGTTGGTGCTCTGGTTCTTAGGTAATCATGCGTTTTGGTATCTATCTAGCTGAAATAAAATCATCAATGTCATCAATGCCTCCCGAGACTAACTGGTCAGCTTTCCCCCATGGGCTGTCGCCATCACGAGGCCAAAAGGTCACATCACCGCATTGTATGCTCGCGTACTCCTTCCCAATCTCCATCTCCTTTCCGCCCTACCTTCCACATGACTGCCACCTACATTAAGCACCCTCCCTTCCTGCTCGATCCAACCTCACTAACACCCACCCTAACCCTCATACTCTCTCCAACAACCTTAAACGCTTCAACAACCCACTCATACCACACCTTCCGATCATCCGTCTGCCTCCAGATCGAGATCTCAACTTCCGAGTCGTCTGGAACAAAAAGGGGCGTCTTTAGCGGGAAGTATATAGGAAACCACGAAATCATGTCCTTGCTCTTAGCACCGATTGTGCCTGGGTGTGTTGAGATTTCCACGATCTCACCCACCACATTCTCCGCCAGCGTATTCACCCCATCATTGCCTTCAGTCTTGATCTCCGGCACGATACTTCGCCTGCCATCGTAAAGTATGGATTCAAAGTACCCCGCGATACCATGACACACACTGCGGTCTCTGACGACGAATTTCGTCCTCGAATACCTGCAATTGTGCTCGTTTGCCCCATCACCTCCACTCATTGAACCACCACCACCACCAGAAACACCGCCTTGTCTCCTAGCGTCCGCCAAAGCAAGGACTGCAGGTGGCAAAGGGTGGTCGAAGGCCCATGCTTGTTGGATCAGTGGATGGTCCGGCACCTGTGTAGCCAAGAAGTCGATGGCTTGGAACATCACCACATACGGTACGTTGCTAGCTTCCGGGTCGACGGATTCGCGCGCCTTGACGTCAGCATAGAGCTTTGGTGCTGAGATTGGGGAGAGGTGCGCGGTGTAGTTTGCGGGTATCGATATCCCCTGCGGCGCCAAGACATGCTGGACACCATCGAGGCACTCGGGGGAGAGTTCGTTGTCTGCGAAGCTTCCCAGCAACTCAGACACAAGGATATCGACCTTGCCATACGCCGGTGCTGCGCCATCTGAACCACTTCCACAGATCAACGGCCCTCTCCAGGCTCTCATGTCAGACTTGACAACAGACACCTGGTTATTCCACAGCGGATCCTCCTCGTTATGTCTCTGCAACAAGACATACGCATTAGGATTCTTCTCCACCGCCCAGACCTCAACCTTCACTCCCGTGATCTGTGATGCTCTCAGTGCTCTCGTCACCAACGGTCCTCTACCACTCCCCGCAATAGCGATAACGACGGCTCCAGATGGCGACGAAGTAGGTTTACCGAGGTCCCTCCAATCGTTCAACGCAACGACTATCGCAGCCTCATACCTTTCGTACTTGACCGGATCCTTCTCAAAAACCTCATAAGTTACAGACTCAAGGTTATCGGTCAATGGCTGCAGCGGTGCCTGGAGATAATCCTGATACCCGGCCCCAAACCTCTCCAGCTGACTTCTAGCCGGCTGATTTCTCTGCAAATGCCTCAGATAAATAAGATGCCCCGTCGCAGCCTTGATTTTCTCAGCCGCAGTCTGCGCCTGCTGTCTCAATCTAATGCTTAACTCCGCTGGTGTCGGACCTGGAAAGGCGCCTGGCGCAATAACGGGTGAGGCAGAAGCAGAGACATAAGATGATTCTTCGGACGGGAGTGGAATGTCAGGGACGGGCCCACAATCACAAAGGAGAAGCCAGGGTGATTGCTTCAGACGCGTATGCCTCGTAAGCAAGGTCTGATGGCTTTTGGATAACACAGGATGCTTAGCCTTGTTCGTCAAGAAGGAGTTTGGTTTGAAGCTCAGCAGGCGAAGGGGCTCGCAAAACCATCTATCCTGTACATTCATAGTTGGCAGGAATTTTGGGATTTGAAGCGCGATAGCGAGGCGGCTAGAGTATTTGCAGATCGTGCGGATGGTGTTCCATGCGTCCCATGTGCTGAAGATATCTTGGTCATCCTCTGGTGTATTGTCGTTGTATTCCTCACGGCAGAATGACTCTAAATCTCCCAGGAGGGCGACGTGGTGGGGATCGGCGTGTGGGAGCATGGGCAGGGAGACGGCTATATTCATAAATCCGCCGATGCTCAGCGCCTCTTGGGCGGCTCTTGCGTAGCGGACAATTCCGTCGGTGGCGGCGCTGCTGTTCGCGTTGTAATTGCGTGGGCCTGGGATAATAATGTTGGCGATGCCGCAGAACCCTGCGTAGGCTATCTCCATGTTGAAGACTTGGCGGGATATGTTTGCGACCAGTGGATCTGTCGAGGCGATGTCGATCCAGTCTGCGCAGACGCCGACCAGCTGATTGACGGTCTCAGATGGGAACAACGGTGTATCGAAGGCATTGAAAGGTGGGATGATGGGCGTTGGGATGAACTTGGGCGCGTCTTCTGCTTGGATGGCTGTTAAGTGGTTGGAGAGCAAGGTCAAGACGCGGGAATGGAAGTGGGGGCTCGAAATTGAAGTAGTGAGAAGATCGTACTATAGACGTTAAATTGGTGTGATGGAATGAGGTTTAAATGATACTTACACCAACTTCTTGCGATTGGCGCAAAACGGTTTCGGTGATCGGCAAGGCTCTCTTCTCAGACTCATGCTGGCCGATGTACCATGTCGGGATGAAGTGGTCAACCTCCATTTGGGGGTCACTTGCTGAAGACATGGTGAGAGCGATGCTGGGTGTTCTGAAGCTGAAGTTGAGTCTGAGATTATCTCAAGCGATTGATGGATGTAAGAGGTTGAAGATGTTGATAGATAGTTTCGCAAGATGCAATAGAGCAAGCTAATAAAGATAAGACCTCGCCTAAAAGTCAAAGTGTCTTGTAGTATATGCGAAGCTTCAAATGCCCAAAGATGTGGTAGACGAGCTCTTAGTAAGAGGTACGAGTGAGGTGTCGTTGACCTGGAGATGGCAGGCAAGATGGCGAGGCTGTGGAGGGTTTAAGTGGATGGTCGAAGCAATCAAGTAATAGCCAAACAATAAGCAGGCTTCAGGATTGCAGGGATGAAAGGATGCACAAGTACTACTGGGCTAAGATGGTGGTCCAAGTTAGGTACCGATTCAGTAAAGATGAAGGTGTCTAGACAGTGAAGTCTAGTCGTGCTCGCAGTTGAGAGCTAGATGTTTGCGTGCGGATCGAGCGTTATGGCGGGGCTGGGCTGGAGCTGAAGCAAGGCTGAGGAAACACACGAACCATGCCAAGACAATCATGTGATATTCCGCATCAGCCACACACCCTCCGCCCAGCCACTAGACCCTTATCTGCGCCACACCTTGTCCCTATCAGTAACTTTTTCTCTCTGGCTGGCGCTCTCAGCCTTGTGTCAGTCGTGCCTTTCTGCGCTTAACTATACTTAAAAGTCATCACAGAAAGTACGATCAATCATCCTCCATTCCTTCATTAACGACCCAACGATGACTGACCGTCGCCCAGAATCTGACGAGAACATGTCGTCAAGGAAGCGCGTCAAGGTCGACACCGACCCAAAGGACAATCCGTATCTCGCCCACATGTACGAGAACAACAACTCCAATGGCAACGGACACAGCGACGACAGCATCTTGAGCACATTCAGGCGCCATGCCACCACCGCAGGGCAGGCTGAGCAGGTTGAGAACGGCCCAAATAACCCCTTCACCGGCCGCGCATTCACCAAGCAGTACTTCAACATCTTGAAGGGCCGTCGCGACCTTCCAGTCTGCAAGCAGCGCGCCGAGTTCCTTGAGATGTACCACAACACCCAGATCCTTGTCTTCGTCGGAGAGACTGGTTCCGGAAAGACCACTCAGATTCCACAATACGTCCTCTACGATGACCTGCCACAAATCGAGGGCAAGATGGTTGCTTGTACTCAGCCACGCCGTGTTGCCGCCATGTCTGTCGCCCAGCGTGTTGCCAACGAGTTAGACGTCCAGCTTGGACAGGAGGTTGGATACTCTATCCGTTTCGAGGATGTCACCTCCAGCAGCACAATCCTTAAGTACATGACTGATGGTATGCTGTTGCGCGAGGCCATGCACGACCACAACCTTTCCCGTTATTCCACCATCATTCTCGATGAAGCTCACGAGCGTACTCTCGCCACCGACATTCTCATGGGTCTCCTCAAGGAGGTTGCCCTTCGCCGTCCAGACTTGAAGATTGTTATCATGTCTGCTACTCTTGATGCACAAAAGTTCCAGCGCTACTTCAACGATGCGCCACTCCTCGCCGTCCCAGGACGTACCTTCCCAGTCGAGATCTTCTATACCCCAGAGCCAGAGCGCGATTACGTCGAGGCCGCGCTCCGCACTGTTCTTCAGATTCACGCCACCGAGCCAGAGGGCGATATTCTTCTGTTCTTGACTGGAGAGGAAGAGATTGAAGACGCATGCAGAAAGATCGCCCTTGAGGCTGACGAGATGATAAGAGAAGCTGATGCAGGACCACTGAAGGTTTACCCACTCTACGGTACCTTACCACCAGCACAACAACAGAAGATTTTTGACCCAGCACCAAAGGGTCGTGAGGGTGGAAGACCAGGAAGAAAGGTTATTGTCGGTACCAACATTGCCGAAACCTCCTTGACCATTGACGGTATCGTCTACGTCGTCGATCCTGGGTTCTCGAAGCAGAAGGTGTACAACCCACGTATCCGTGTCGAATCTCTCCTCGTCTCCCCTATCTCGAAGGCATCCGCACAACAGAGAGCTGGTCGTGCCGGTCGTACTCGTCCAGGAAAGTGCTTCAGACTGTACACCGAAGGCGCATTCAAGAAGGAGTTAATCGAGCAAACATACCCAGAAATCCTCCGCTCCAACCTCTCCAACACCGTCCTCGAGCTCAAGAAGCTCGGCATCGATGACCTCGTCCACTTCGATCTGATGGACCCACCGGCACCAGAGACTCTGATGAGAGCACTCGAAGAGCTCAACTACCTCGCCTGTCTCGACGATGACGGAGACCTCACCGAGCTCGGCAAACTCGCGTCCGAGTTCCCGCTCGACCCAGCATTGGCAGTTATGTTGATTACATCGCCAGAATTTTACTGCTCCAACGAAATCCTCTCCCTCACAGCACTCCTCTCCGTCCCACAGATCTTTGTCCGTCCTGCGTCGGCAAGGAAGCGCGCAGACGAGATGAAGGACCTCTTCGCTCACCCTGACGGTGACCATCTTACCTTGCTGAACGTCTACCACGCATTCAAGGGCCCAGGACAAGCTGACCCAAGGTCCTGGTGCCACGAGCACTTCCTCTCTCTCCGTGCCTTGCAATCCGCCGACAATGTTAGGAGTCAGTTGGAGCGCATCATGGTCAAGCACGGCCTGAACCTCGTCTCAACGCCGTTCGAGGATAAGAATTACTACACCAACATCCGCCGCGCACTCGTCGCAGGCTTCTTCATGCACGTTGCCAAGAAGGACGGCAATGGCAAGTCATACGTGACCGTGAAGGATGACCAGAAGGTTTTGCTTCATCCATCGACCGTGCTGAGCCAGACGAGTGATTGGGTTGTGTATAATGAGTTTGTGTTGACCACAAAGAATTATGTACGCACGGTGACGAGTGTGAGACCGGAGTGGTTGTTGGATATTGCGCCTACGTATTATGATTTGGAAAGCTTTCCGAAGGGGGAGGTTAAGACGGCGCTTATGCGCGCAGCTGAGTCAGTAGCTCGCAAGGCTAAGCGTAGCGAGCGCTAAGCAATGGATCTCGGGGGGGAGAGTGTGATAATGGGAGTTGGGATTTAGCGTCGCATACCACCGAGAGGTTTCTATAGATAGATGGGTGAATGAAAAGTCCAGTAGTCTACTATGATACAACCCTTCCCCTTTTAATCCCGTTTGTTAACCGGTTTCCCACCTCAGACCTCAATTTCAAAATCAATCACCATGAGTATCGCCGGCGCTAACCGGTTTCTACTGTATGGAAATTGATAAACTAATGTATCGCCACTTTCGCCGCTTGCTGCGCCCGCGCTCGCTAGTCGGTTTTCGACGCTCCCTCATGCTTCCCAATCGGCTCGCAAGCTCGAACGAGTGAGAGCCCACCCGCTAACCGGTTGGTCGAGCCACGCCGGACTCCGTACTCCATACTCTTATGTTATTTAATTTTATTCGATTTCCTGATCCATATCGACTCGTTGGATGCTAATCGGTTAGTTGGCACGCACCTAAACGTGGTAATGATACCCGTCCTCGACGAGGTAGTAATAGTGCACAGTCCCGTCGGCATCGATCTCGGCCATAACGGGTGGCATCAAGGTATATCCATCTCGTGGACTACAAAACCGTCCTCTGGCACTGGTGAAACATATGGTGGGATAACTGGATGGACCAACCTCGCAAATCCGGGGCGTGGTGCAGCTGGCATCGCTGGAATCAGGCTGAACTCGCGAGCCGGGTCAAACGCGTGACATTCTGGTGGTGATAGGGACGGTGATGGCGCGCTGGCGCGGCAGCCGCGATCGTGAGCGTTCTCGGAGTCGGAGTCGGAGTCGGAATTTCCATTATCGCCGAGGGTGGAATCGGAGGGTTCTGAGTAAACCGGTTCCTCATCATCTTTGTTCTCTATGGACTCCAGCACGTACCCAAAACGGGGATCGATGCCATTAGCTGGATGGGCGCCATATCCCACCACAGCCACAGCACGGCGAGGGAAGATGCGGCGACGAACTACGTGGACAATATAGGAGCCGGCAGCGCAGGTGAAGAGGATAGCCACGATGGCAGCATTGCCCCAAAAGTGGGACGAGCTGGAGTGGGTGTAGATGACGATATAGATGCCGAAGACGACGAGCTCGGCGAATAGGAGGTCGATGGCGCCAACAGCCATGTAGGCGAGGAAGGCCATCATGGCCACGGAGAGGAGGACAAAGAAGCCGAGTGCGGGAAGCGGCATTTTGATTGGTGGAGATTGGTATAACCGACGTCGATGAGTGTTGACCGGTTGGCGAGAAGTCGAGAAGTCGAGGTCGAGAAAGTCGAGAAAGTCGCTGTTATCGATCTATATTGATGGCAACTGGTTACGTTCGTACGATGAGATTGAGAAGAGATTTCCGAGGTCGAAAAGTGCACGAGGGACGCGTTATAAACAGAAACGTCAACTTACGATGGTTACGTCTTTCAAACACACACCAGGTCCAAAACACCAACCGCGGCGTCAACACAACGAAAACAAGGTGTCAAAACGATATCCCGATTGGTTACCAGGCTTTCAGCACTTGAAAGCTTGTACTAGCTTACCACAACTCCACGATCTCCCCAACATCAGTCTAACACCCCACGATCTCCTACCAACCAGTTCGCTCAAACCCGTACACCGTGCTCACTTCCCATAACAATCTCCGGAATCTTCGCATCACCAGTGACCGCGCCAACCAGCTGATCCGCCATGCGACGTTGAAGACCCTTCCGTATCGCCAACACAGAGTCAACGATTACCGCATCAACGCCCTCTTTGACCTGAAGCTGGACTAGCTCCGGGTCGTTGTTAGCCATGCCGTAACTCACGCAAACAAGCCCACGACCTTTCACAGCCTTGACCAACCTCGGTGCCAGGATGAACGGCTCCGCTGCCGACACGATGCCTAATAAGTTCCACCTCGATGCAAACCTGATAGCCTCCTGGAGACTCGACGCTCTGACGTCTCCAACCTCCTCGGATCCGGCGTCGGTGAGGAACAACACAGGATAGTTGGGTTGCTTGAATGACATCGTGAGGCAAACGTCAGGATTGAATGATGAGAACACGATGTCTCGTCTACCTTCCTCCTTTCCATTGGGTGTTGCATAGTCGTACACCTTCTCCAACACCGTGTCGCAGAAGGAGTTAAGCTCCACAGCATAAGCATCCATGTTATGCTCAACCGACTCATGAAGCATCGGATACTTCATCTCGATATTGAACCCAACGTTAGGCGGCAGCTTCTTAAACATCTCTTCAAGCGTTGTGAAGGGTTGCTGAATGAACATACCACGGCTATTGGCCTTGTACCCCTTCGTCTTGATGGCATGCGTATACTTCATCCTCTCCTCCATGTAAGAATCAGTGTCAGCTGGTGCGTATCCCATCGAGAGGCTACGTGGTCTCATCGTGAGGTCTGACGTGACGCCGCCAAGGTCGGTGCCCTTCAATGCCTTTGATGGACGAGTTGGTGACGCATTACGACTCCGCGCCGGAGCGGGCTGCTTATTGACATGTAAAAACTGCTCCAATGTCAAGGTGTGAACAGGCGCATCGATACCAGTCTCGCCGACGAGGAAGTCGTGATAGATAACCGGCACATGATCCTTAGTAAGCTGGACGTCGAACTCAACATAATTGGCCCCGAGATTGGCAGCAGAGATGAAAGACTGGATGGTATTCTCGCCGAGCTGAAGTGAGCGTGTCGTCTCTTGGTTCTTGCCAAGTCCGCGATGACCGATGACCATGGTGTTTGAAACGGTCTTCCAGTATGTTTGTATCTCGGTGATCTCCATGTTACGATGCTTGAAGGGTGTGATGATTTGGAAGGTGAAATTGACCGTGCCGAGCACCTCCAAGCTCTCGGCGGCGATGATGGGGAGGGAGAGGGTGGCAGCAAGGTTAGCGCGGTTGCTACCGACGGTGGACCTGATACTAGAGAGCATGGCGACAGCACGGCCGAACTTATTTGATGGGTTGCCAGAGTAAGTAGGCAAGAGATCGAACATAAGCTTGACTTGGCTGACATCCTTGGTGTAGAAGATGACTGGCTCGGTAGCGATGTTCTCCTGGACCGGCAGATCGACAGTGGTTGGATCGCCATTCGCACCTCTCGCGCTGACAAGGATGCTCAGAGCGGTATCAAGCTTGGTCGAGTGTGCCTCAGCAATAGGGATCTTCTCGAGGTTGACAGCTTCAGTGGTCTTGCGGATGTCCATCGAGCCAAGAGAGACTAGGATCATGCTCTCGTCAGTGAGGTAGCGATGTCCGAAAGTCTTGACAGGTCGAGAGTCCTTGAGCTTGGGGAAAGACTTTCTGTCACCCAGTGACTTGTGCCCCTCGGGCACAGGCGGGCGAGTAGTTGTAGGTGGCGTGTTTGAACCAGAGCTGGCAGAATCGGAAACTAGCTCATCTCTGGGTGCCGCAGCAAGCAGCTTTTCGGCAATGAGAAGGTTACCTCTGAGTGCAGCATGCTCGCGAGCATTCCAACCGGAGTGGTCAAGCTTGTTGACTTCGGCGCCAGCCTTGATGAGTAACTCGACGATAGGAAGATGGCCATCAACAGCAGCAATGTGAATCGGCGTCCAGCCGAAGTACCTCTCAACCAGATTTGGATCCGCATTTTGCTCAGCTGAGCCAGTAAGGATAATCCCAGCACACTTGACATGACCAAAGCGAGCGGCGACGTGGAGTGCAGACTCGCCATTCTCGTCTTGCCAGTTGACGTTCACTCCTGAGTCAACAAGCAGCTTGACGATGTTGAAGAAGTTGGATTTTGTGGCAAGGAGGAGGATAGCGCTCGACTGTTCGCTCTTCGTAGCATCATTACGTCCAACAACCTCAAGCAACGCCTTGGTCGTGAGCGGGTGGCCACCCATCACACTGAGGTGCAGTGGTGCCATGCCTTCATTGTCCTGCCATTGTTCAGCATCGATGCCATTCTCGTGATTAAAGAGGTTCCAGTCGACCATGTATTTCATCAGCACATTACATACGGCGACGATGCCGAATTGTGCGGCATAGTGAAGTGGCATACGTCCATAAGAGTCCTTGGCAACGATTCCTTGGTACTGACTTGGCTTCATGCGCTCCAAGACATATGAGAGCATGTCAAGGATATCTGTGTCGAGGCTTGGGTCATCGGGCACCGCTCCTTTGCTATCCCTAGGCGCGAGGATTGGCTGTGTGGCTGGCTGAATAAACTGGTTGTTCTCAATCAATGCGGCTGCTTGCTCCTTATTCGATTTTCCGATCGCCAACACCAGCCTGTGTAGGCAGTTCCTTGAGTTGATGTCGTCCGGCTCGTCAAAGTTGTCAACCTGCGCCAAGGTATAATCAATGCACCTTGTGCTCTTTGCCGATATCGCTCTCAGCAGCAGACTGAGCTGCAAGCTGTGTAATGACAAGTCCTCCGGCTTGAGATCTGCTTCCTCCAACGACTTCCTCAACGCATCAACATCGTCCATCTTGAAAGCTTCCTTGACCTTATCCAGGAAACCGGTTGGCAAGCTCAGTATCGGTTTATGAACGCTATGCACACTCTTCTTATCCGTGTCTTTTCCGTCTTTTTGTAACGAGCTCATCCACTCATTAACCTCCTTCATGTCCTGTTCTAACTGACTGTTGTTCGCAAAAGGCTGGACATCAACTCTGCCACTAACATAGCTCTCCTCAGCAATGACGGTCGGAATTCTCTTATCCAGTTTTTTCACAATCTTCCTGAATCCGCTGCGATTGACCTCGCCAAACCACTTGAGATTTCTAAGTTGTCCGCGCAAGTCTAACAATGCAGCCATAAGCTCTTCGACATCGTCATGGTCGCGGGTCTTAAGTAGTGTGAGGCGGCGCGAGGCCTCGGTGAACTTCTTGTTGTAAAACTCGGACACCGTTTCGAGGTTTCTGTCCAGGGAGAAGAAGAACTCTGCGCGTCACAAGTCAGTATACTTTAGAGATGCCTTGTGAGGCCGCAGCGACCACGTCACCGTTCTCGGACGATGACATGAATTCCATAGCAATCTTGACGCAAAAGATCTGACTCAAAATCCCTGAATCGTGGAGTGGCAGATGCGATGGGTGCCATACCTGCTAAGTCGGCGTTCTGTGCGTCAAGCTCCGCGGTTTTGATGAGCTTTTTGAGGGCCTCGTAGTTTATGTAGAATTGCGACCATTCTGGCACTTGGTTGCGTGTGAGACTGTGGAAATATCAGCCACTGCCCTTGTTGATAATCCCTAGTTATGTGTAACACAGTGTGGGGGCGTAGGTTTGTTCACTTGCGACCGAACTTCATGGCGGTTATGGAGCGTAGCCTTGCGGGCTATTCTGGGGCAACGGATCGGTGAGCAAGGCGGTGAAGTCGATTTGAGTCTGGTGGTGATTCTCGGTATTTTGGTATCTCTACGAGTGCATCAGATTATTCTAGGTTTTCGTGATAGAAAATTGTAAGGGGTGTTGTAGTGAGGTGTAGAACAGGTTCAGAGGGATCGTCGTTCAGGTCGTCGAGGGACCCAGTGTGAACGAATACACGGGGAAATGTGGGGAAAATACGCGCGAAGTTCTCAGCCTATCAATCGACTCCGTGTGTACCGCGAGGCTGAAGCTTCACTTCAGATTTATTGTCCACAACTGACAGGTAATTGCCTTTTTAAAATTTGTGGACTTTGTTTGCTCGACCTCAATTTGAGCGGTCAACGGGCGTCCCATCCTCAGTTATGCAAGGTGTTGATGGTCGCCCTCGCTGCCTTGGCGGCAGCTGCACATGACGTTACACTGTGGCTGGTGGTTTCGAGAGAGCGACAAGGCTGAACACGGAAATTCCGAGGCTGGTCGAGGCCGCCTTGCCGGCTTTTCCGAGCCCTAAAATCCTTAGCGCACGCGTAAGCGGCATGAATATGCAGTACTCTAGCAATTAGAGATTAGGAGGCGAAGCTGATGGCGAATATCGACTGGCAACTACTCATATGTGCTTATGCGAGTAACGGGAAAGGCATAACTAATCCCAAGATGATCTCTTCCGTCAAATTTTCCGAGACAATTAGAGCTAGTGAGATTCTTTGCATAGATATTTCTAGTTTGTAATATTTATAATTCTGGTCTTACGGGAACAAGTGGTCAATTATAAGTGAAAAATTAAAGGGGAAAATCCCGAGTTTTGGTGGCGTAAACAAAAAACCAAGAGATAGAGCTCGATCTCTGAAAAGACTCGCTCGAGAGGTGAAAGGCCCCCAGATTTGCTAGTTAGGCTCGGCGCCTCGAATGCGTCATCTGCGGGTGCAAGGGATACGAAGTGCGTGATGGCACAGAAAATCGAGTCGTTGACTTCAGTAAAGAAAAAAATTGTTCTGTGAGGGTCCATTAGTTTGATGTTGGAAGGCATGCCTAAAGCGGTTGGTCAACTCACGGCTTTGGGCGTTTATTGTGTCCTTTGTGATGAGACAGTTTGACCTTCATGGCGAGCACATCCCGCTTGCTGTTGTCAGGACTATGTACGACCAGTAGGCGCACATCCTCATAGCAGAGCGCATCAAAGAGCCTAGTGTCCCCTCCTACTCCGCCCATATCAACGTCACTTTCGAGATCGTTGTCGTCGGAGCCGGGATTATCTCTTCGTTTCCTTTTTGCATCAACTAACTCCGCAGGCCAACACCCTGTGCCAAAGGGAAGGAGTAGTATCAACGCATACTGAACCCGTTGTCGCTCTGTACAGTATACAGATTTGTCACGGGCACAGTGGCAGTTGAGTAAAAGCAGGAGGTGGTCCACCCCTAAGACAGGCTTTGACTTGACAGTCCTATCCAGCGGAAGCGTGTCTATGAACTACTGGTATTAGCAACCTTAGATTAAACAGCGATGAACAGAAAGCAGCATACCTTCAGGACCTCCTTTCTATTGTTAGTATTCATGAGACGGCCATTCTCTTTGTTGAATAACATTTCAAACTGTGCTCTGTATTGTGACATGGCACCCCTCTTTGTCACCCGGTCTTTATCGAATATATGCTGGATGAATGATATCGCGGTCCTTTTAGAGCAGTCCCGGATCACAGAACGCCAGTCCCCTAGTTTTTCATCATGACAGAACCTAACCGAGAGTTAGGACAGGTAGCCACTCCAACAGCTCAATTTGTGTATTGTTCCCGTACCTTTTAAACTTGCTTCTAATAACCCCAACGTTGTCTATAGTGGCAGGGGCATACTTACTTTTAATAACAGTCGTTAGGTCATCATGCTTATCCTTGAGGCTTTGGTAGTATCCAGTTGGGCGTTTGGTCTTTGGCTTTGGTTGACGACGTTCGACACGATTATGAAGGCGTTGAAGTAGACGTGGATCGATAGGTGCGTTCTTTCTGGGGACCATGACGACGATGAGCTTGTTCCGCCTTGAGAGGGTGTGATTTGTGGTGGTTTAAAGACGTGACGGCATGCATGGGAGAGATGGGGGGAACACATATATACAGACGATGGGAGGGGAGCTTGAAGTGTCGGTAGGGTGGCTGCCATGGTGGCAGAGGGGTTGGGGATGGTCCCTTGATGTTGGGGGGCACCATCATAAGCTAGAAGTGGCAGATTTGGAGACAGGGCAAAGGTTTTGGTTTTTGGAGTTCAGGTACGGTACCTTTGCTCCGATAATTATCCGGTGGCCGATCGCCAAGCAGGGCACGTGATGAAATCTTGGTGTTTGGGGCTGCGTAAAGCAGCAACCAGCGCCAGCCGAAAAAAGCAGCTCCGACACCACAATCTCTCATAATGTTATAATTATGTTTTTTTTTGAACGATTATATCTCTGTGTAAGGGTCTTAATTGAAAGTATTATGATTAGAAAGAAGGCATTTCAAAAGGCCTGTTTGGAGACGTTTTCACCTGTGGACCTACACCATCGATATGTTACTCGGTCGTGACTTTGTTGCACACATGCTGGGCAGTGGTTTTGGGGTACGTTTTGTGTCCGGAATTGACTTAATATCCGGCCAGTACCCGCAGCTTGGAACCGATTTTTGGCTTGCATATGGGCTCGACGATCTGCCTCTTCAGCGAGACGTTGTTGTCTGATTATTGGGTCCAGAATAGGGGGGAAAAGACAAGCGGTGCTGAGCCAGCAAGAGGTCGTTGATAGTGGTAATGTGGGTGAAAATTGAGAGGTTGTAAAACTCAATTTGCCTCAATCCTGCTTTTAACCATATGCCAACAGAGAATACCACCCATTGAGGAGTAGATTGTCCCAGTACAGTTAGACAAAAGACCAAGACTGTTTTCTCAGCAACATTGCTCTTCTTGTTGCAAGCTTATATTGAGCCTTTACCTCATATAATCCAAAATGAGTAATTTTACCGATTACACCATAGAAGAAGGTATTTGACAAACCTAAAGGCGTACTTGATGTCAGTTGTGCCCTTTTAATATGGATTTCACTGAGTTGATCATCCAGAACTCGCTTTGTTGCCTCCCATACTTTGGTTATGTCTTTTGAAGAGCTTCCAATCCTCTTTTTGAGCACAGCATGACCTCCTTCAAGACGTGAAGTTGTTGCTATGCCACAATGAGATTCAGCTGCACCAAGGTCTAGCAATAGGGTGATCCAGCGATAGAGATGTCAAAAGGGAGAAAGTTATGCAATGGCACTCACCGCCTCCCAAATGGGAGGACGGGGGACCCGCTGGCTTATCACTTGAGGGGGTCTGGCGTATCACGACCCACGATGTTGGCGTTTTCCCAAAGTCGAGTTAAGGTTTTCTGACGTGCTGTCAGGGCCGCCGGTCCACCATTTCCCGGTGTTGTGGCAATGCCTTTGATTTCTGCGCTCTGTATAACCAGAATGTCGCCAGTTTAGGATGCGTGCCGAAGTTCCAGATTCTTAAGGTTTTTGAGCACCTTCTGTTATCAGGCAGTGTTGGGTACAGATAGACGCTTTATGAGAGCATGTGATTGTTTATTGAATATTTGTTTTTAAGTGCTCAACCAAAAGGGGCATGAGCATAATAGTCTTTATAGAGAATAGGAATTCCTTGTTAGTATTGGTTAAGTAAAACAATGCAGTATAAGATGTTTAAGCAGTATACTATGCGACGGCAAGCGGGGCGCGGTTTTCAGCGTCCTGGCTCGCATGGGTTTAGCGCCTCTACTTCGGGTTTGGCGGTGACCCGTTCTAGTTTGGCGTGTTCGGTTTAGGCATAATTGCCTGCCGATCTACACCACGCCGCTTTTCCTCAACCTCAGAAGTATAAGTAGTCGCTGCCCCTCGCTCCTCTATCCGCACTCT
>RCNJ01000289.1_pt1 | contig 26517 bp, 17 predicted proteins | sample 2041171 | NCBI WGS metagenome assembly RCNJ01 (sample SAMN09708213, study PRJNA481090) | feces metagenome | biome: feces | host: Pygoscelis adeliae | place: Antarctica: Rookery Lake | collected 2010-03-01 | reverse complement strand
CACAACAAAAACAAAAACAAAAACAAAAACAAAAACAAAAACAAAAACAAAAACAAAAACAAAAACAAAAACAAAAACAAAAACAAAACAAAAAATCAAATCCATGAACCAGTTAGCTGGTTCTGAAGGGTTATAATCCCTTCGCCCGGAATCGAACCGGGGGCCCCCGGATTAATGTCACATTACAGTCCGATGCTCTAATCCAACTGAGCTACAAAGGGGATTTGCTGTTATGCTTGAGGCGGAGGGCGCACTGAATCATTGGTAATGAAGGAAGGAGGGCTCGGGAGGCCACTGATTTAGGTTGAAATCAGGACTCACGGAAAGTAGAGTACATGGCGATTGCAAGCAAGTAAACTGGAAGAAGATGGCCTGTAGGAAGGGGCCATCCGTGGCTATAGAGGCGTGGCAAAGGTACAATAGCAAACCCAGAGTGAAGACTGCTAGATCAAGTCGTTTCAGGTTCTGAGAAAGGCCCGTCAGATACTGTGGTTTGCGTCCCTCCATATTCCGCAGCATCACGAGCCTCATGCCCACATCGAGTTGCGCCACAAAGGCGTTCTCCGTCCTGAGTCAGCGAACGCGATCGGTTACAGGTAGATGGTGGTTTACCCCGCATGTGGGATGCTCCTGATGGCTCGGCGGCCTTGGAGACGGACATCTGACTCGCCGCCACTGGAAATGCCAAGAAGTGCTTCGTTGGAGATGTTAACATGTACTGGGTACTTTTCGTCATTGAAGTTGGTGATGCTTTTGTTTGCATTTGTAAGGGCTCGGTGGAGCGGCCTTGACCTCATGCGACAATGCCATGTCGACGGTGATTCACGAACTCTTGGCTGAAGTTGGCATCAACGAGTAAGTTGACACCACACGGTAAGCCACTGACGTCCCCAGCAGGATCTCCTACAGAGTGTCGTTTGTAGAAGGGCCAAAATTTAATCGTACGAGCAGTTAGTTTCAAGCAGCGAGCCAATATAGGCATGCCTGGGCGCATCGCTATCTTCGCGGTATTCGAGCGGGTGTAACAGGGGCAAGCGGTATGAAACCGAGCCGGTAAGTTAGGGCTCGCTGATCCGGAAATAACAAACGAGATAGCTTTAGATATTCAAGCTGCCGAGACGCTAGCCTCAAACTTTACACTTACAGTATTTCAAACTCCTTCTCGCGCTGCTATGCTGTTCTCATGAAAGTCTTGTTTCGCTGGTCTATCGATGAGTACGGAGGCTGTGTGCGGTTCTCCGGCGTTGTCAATTTGATATCATGTTACCGATATCTGTGTTCCCTCAGCTGCTGGCCGGTTTCATCAATCAGCTTCCAGCTTATATCGTTGTCGGCCTTGTAAATTGCCTTGCATCGTTGTAATGCTGTACCTCCAACATCTTCGTTGACTCTGGTTTCGCCGCCATTCTTAATTGGAAACCTGTGAATGGTAAATGGGCTGATTCAATACCTCAAACCTCTCTGTCAATAGTTTTAAAATCCCCTATCTCTAAATATATGGTGCAAGGGAGCATCTTCTTTGTTCTCGATCCTATCCGCACAACTTTGCCCCATCCGGCTAGTCGACTCCACTGACAGCAAGTGGAGTCGCACTCTTGAAACAGCAAGTGCCAAGAAGGTCAAAGAGCACATCAACGACCTCCACTTCGATTCCAAGACACGACTCCTCATCTACATATCACAACCACCCTTCTACGACATGCCCACGACTCTACAACTACGCGACAACAGCCAGGATACCTGAACTTGAACTGTGACAAAGAAGAACAAAGGATACCTACGTCACTGAGGCAAGAATCAGGCCAGACGTCAACACCATCTTGGCGCGATACGACACGGCAGATAAGGACCTACATCCGCAAGACAACGATCACCGCTTTATTTCATCTGCCCTCGTCCAACTTTATACAAGACACATGGGCACCCGTCATCCGTGAGACACGTCGTCTTCAAGATGGGCGCCGAAGCATATCTGTACGAAGGCTTGCGCATTGCCGCTCGCCAGGCCAGCGAAAGTGGCGGTATCTCATCGAGCGCGACTCCAAGTCCGACATCCTCCTTATCATCAGCGACTGTTTCGAATACGACTACTGCGCCAACCACCACGCCAACTGATGGAGGAAATGATAATAATCCGGCACAGAACCCGTTGTTGTTCTTTGTTGCGCTGGGATTTGGGGTTGTCTTTACGAATTTATGGTCAGTTCCACTTATATACCACGCAGGGTTGCCAGTTTAGTGCCACCGCTCTGGCTGTCCGTTCTAGGATGTGGACACGAAATGACGGCCTAGAGACGAGACGCCGTAGAGCGATGCGAAAGCTCAAAAGAGACATAGCCAGGGACCTATGCTAACTTCTTACAGGATCATCGTAGGTGTGAAATACTGCTTCCGCTACAACGCACGCAACCGTGCTCCACTCAACGGTCAACCAATCGGACTGCAAGATGTTCAACCACACAGACCACGCAGACGCCGTGAGCGCAAGCTGCTCACTATGGAGGAGGTCAACACCCAGTTTCCATTGACGAAGTACTCCGTATGGATGGCAAGCCGAAACACACCCGGAGGGGTAGACGCAAGCGCAGCAGAGAGCATGGCAAGAGAAACAGCAAGAAGCATAAGAGATGAGCAGAGAGTTGTTGATATGGTGCCAAGTAGCCCAACAGGAACGAAGATGTCAATGGACAGAGATGCAGATGACAAGGGCAAGAACGGCGAAGAAGCCACAGATACCGCTGCTCCAGCAACGAGCACATCAACAACTACGGCGCCAACCACAAACTCAGCGACTCCAGCAACCACCAGCCGTCAATCCACAGACATAACAACCGACTCCTCCGAAAAGCCATCTGACCCACGCATCCTCCCCAAGCTCGAAGAAGTGCAAACAAACGCCACAACAGGCACACACTACGACCCCAAGAACCCGGACAACGATGCCCACCAATCCGACTCCGAAGACGAAGACGCCATCCAAGCCTTGCATCCAGATATCTCAGACCACCCAGGCGACTCATGCGCAATCTGTATCGATACGCTTGAAGCCGATGAGGATGTAAGAGGCTTGGCTTGTGGACATGCGTTCCATGCTTCTTGTATTGATCCTTGGTTGACGAGCAGGAGAGCGAGTTGTCCGCTTTGTAAACGGGATTACTGGGTGCCGAAGCCGAGGGCGGAGGGGCACATTGAGGTTGGGGAGAGGAGACGTCAAAGAAGAGCTGCCAGGAGGGCAGGAGGAAATATCACAGCGCCTGAGCAGGTCTGGGTCGTGCGTGGCAACCGCATGTATTTGCCGGGTAGATTTTTGGGCGGTGCACCAGTATACCTTCGCAACGAAGAATATGCACGTCGCGGGCCAAGGAATATACGGGAGCAACAGCGCGCACTCCGCCAGCAAGAAGAACTCAGACGACGTGAGCGAGAAGTAAGACGTGCAACGAGAGGGGATAGAAGGCCTTGGGCTGAGACACTCATGCCGTGGAGAGAAAGACCGGAGACTGTGGACCAATTGGCAGAAGCTCAGGGAAGACCACAACCACGGCAGCACAGGAGTTGGGCCGAGACTCTGACCCCGTGGAGGAGCAGAGGCCAGCAGGAGCAGCCAAGTCCTGGACAGGTCGAGGCTGGCCAGGCGGGCGAGGAGCAAACTCAGCGGGGTCAGCTGAATGCGAATTCGGCTGGCAGATTTGCTTGAGCGATCAACTATTCGATACAATATACTTGATCGGCTATCGACAGACCTTTAACAACACACTACTTAACACTTCGAGTGTATTTAATTTTGACAACTTAGCGAAATTTGCAGTGCAAGTGGGAGAGCACCACAGGAATGGCAGGCGATGGACACCACCACTGGAGTTGGAGGGAAGATGCTTTTATGCAGGACATGGAGTATATAGCTTGCTATCATCGCAATGCTAGGGGAGTGATATCAAGGACACGTGGCGCATATTGGAGGATCTCTGTAGATATCTAATATCAATTTACTTCGCTGCTAGATGTTTGAGCTTTTTGTGAATGGTGGCGAGAGGGTGGAAGTGGCAGACAATATCCCCGCGAGGCCCATTTTGTGGTTTCGATAAGCACAACTCGACAGCTTAGAGACCAGTGACTGGTTGGAGAGTATGATTCTCAAAGAGCAAAGCTGATGGTTGATGATAATTTGGGTCGCTGAGCTTCTCGATGGTCTATTTGACGCCTCAGTTGAGTTGGGTGGAAGAGAGAGGTTCAAGACGAATAAGTGTATATCTAAACCACATAAGTTAAACTTTGAAGGAAACCATGCCTAGGCTAAGCCCGGTTTGGAAGAAACCCCTCAGCACGCTGTTACATGAAGGGACCCCCTACTCGTGCCAACTCCCAACTATCTTGTGTGTGTCCTTGGTTGTCCTTCCGCCCCCGCTATTGCGTCTGGATTTTGTTGTGGCCACCTTTTTTTAATGCTTTAGATCAGTGTAGCTGTTACAGTCATCGCCATCACACGGGGTCGTGGTATACTAGTTCAAATATGAGGAGGGCTCCCCTCACCGCCATAAATACCTGGAGGTTTTCAGAGTTCACCCGAAAGGCGCTCCTAGGCCCACGGTCCATATTAATATGAAAATGAAACCGCGACGTTCCTACCAAGTTCGGGTGAATGTTGTCAACTAGAAATGCCACTGCACTTTCCTTTTCTTGCCAATTTCCTGTCCATTCCCTAAGGTCTACAGGTCGGCATGGAATCCTCGTGTCCTTGCCAGGAAATGAAACCTTTATCTCAGGCTTCCTCCGCGTTTGCGTCCATCGAGAAGAGTTTGATTTTACGTTCCAAAATTCCTAAATGAAGCAAAGTCTGACGACCTGAACAAGACTGTAGGCCACGGAAAGAAAGGGCGGTGCGAATACTACCAGTATTTCTTAGCTGGCTGAATCAACACGGTGGCATTTCCCCCACTGGTTTAGTCCGGAGTAGTTTATGTTCTTATCAAACTTGAGGTCCGGAGGTTTTTGTTCGTATGCCATGATTTCGGAGAGAGTAGTTGATGTCTAGCTGTTGAGGATTCTGAAAATATTGGTGGATATGCCGAAGAATGAGGAGCGCACGATGCACTTCTTACACCCTCAACACTACCCTCTGCTACGAAGTCTCTGTTATGCTTTCAACCTTCTCACTCAAGGGTCCCCCTATAAAAAACCCAGGCAAACATTCTCAGATCCAACCTCGGTCGTCAAACTCAGTTTCTATTCCTTGCCCACCTTCCAATAATATTTCAGACTTTCCGCCGCCACGAAAAATGGGTACTGCATCTAAGCTACAGGGTTGGTCAAAACCAAAGAGTTTGATCATACTCGCTCTTTGCTCATTACTACCTGCCAAAAGATTTTCTTGCCTCCCGAGCTCGCGAAACGGCATCTTCTCGTAACTTCGTAACTTTCTACACACAGCACTCGATCTCCATCACTACCCAGAGCCCGTTTTTCATCTCCTTCCAGTTACCACCAAGCCTCCCTCCAAGCGCCAACAAGCGTTCGCCTAATTTTCCACCCAGTCAACAAAAAGCGCCGTTAAGTCAACCGATGAAAGACCATTTTCGTCACCGCCGCACACAAAGCACCCAACATCCATTTATCGGACTACCTTTCGTCTAAGCAATCCGTTTTTTATTCGTCATTACTCGCATCTAACCACTCACATCTTTCACCATTCTCTTGCTTCCCTTACATTCACCTCCGCCATCTTCTGCTTCCTCCAAGTTCCGCAAACCATCATCGACCTTTCCGCTCTCGTCTTATTCCATATCATCTCCGTATCCTCACTTTCCACTCCCCTCCTTTCATCCTTCCCTCTCGCCCACTATATCCTCCCCTACCCCTTCACCTAACATTCAAACTCCTCCTTTCTTCCCAGTCTTTCCATCTCCATCTCCCTCTCCACCTTTCTCCCTACTCACACCTCCCGTCTCATCCCTATCCTTGCGCGTATCACCACCCACAGAGTTTTGTTCCACCTGCTTCAAGCGTCGTAACTCCTCAAAACGCTCTTTTAGAGCTGCTTCCGCCTCTCTGAGCTGCTGTCCATTAAGTTCGTCAATGCGAGACAGCCACTCAAGGTATTCTTCGAGAATTCTTGGGCCTTCGTGTCTGGTGTGTCTGGTTTGGGGGTTGGAGTGGACATTGTGAAACGGTAGTGGTGAGCTGAGTTGAATATGCCGATGCGGCTCTGAATGATGATGGACTGAGTGGTTGCGAGTTTTCAGGTTGCTACTTGGCCAGGTGACTGTGGGACGCGTCTGAAGTGGTGACGGATAGAGGACTGAGGATGGAGAGTATTATATAAGAGACAGGAAAGGATTGCTAGGACAGAGAACTGGAGTGAGAATCATGAGACAATGACAGGTGATGAACAGGTGAGGCTTTGAAGACTACTCATACAGCATATCAACATATTGGATCAAGCAGAGAGTCGGAATACTCAACGAGGGAGGAGGAGTGCAGAAGAGCAAGACTGAAAGAATGCCTGAATCGAGCTTGAAACTACCGCGCTGCCGCGCGCATTGGCGGAAAAGCCTTAAAATGCCTAGTTTGACATGACTGAGGAGTTTACAATACAATGTACCTTGTCTTACTTGAGTGGTTCTTATTGCGATGTTGCGACGTTATGAGACGGATACGGCTAAAAGGGTAATCTTCCAGAAGGGCGGCAGAAGAAGTTAATCGCGCACAGACCAGGCGGCACGCTAGCCAAGAGCACCAAGGAGGTGGGACAAAGCAAGCCTAACCGGCTATTAATGAACCATTCTGCATTGGGAAAATGAGCTTTATACTAGAGCCCTAATGGGTAGGGAAAGTGCATACTGATATAGAGGGAGCCCTTAATGTGCTATATCATTTTATACGCTGAATGCACATTAAAACTTGAGAGCTCCTTTCTGAGCTCTGGCCACATGGTGTGGCGACAAGTTCGCAAACCATAACGGCGAACAAAGAAAGTGCTTCCTCAGCGGCAAGTTATGACTTCTTCAAGCACCAGTGTAATATTCACCATAATGTAATATACTAATCTATACATCCTTTTGGCCCTTATAATATACATTGCTGCACTTCGGCAAAGCAAACGCGGCAACCGCATGGCAAACACGAGGGCCGCTACAGCGTCATAGCTTGTAGCCTTCACTGACAAGGGTCTGACGCTAAGAGGGCGACAGCACATGTTGGAGTCTTAGACACCCTTGACCGCTCAAGCTCCAGTCTCTCTGCTACCGCGTCATCTTTACTATCCTCGCCTTTCTCTCCTTGAGCTTCGGCGACGAAGAGATATAGAGTATACCGAATATTGTGAGTGAGACAGCATATGCGAGATTTGGAGGGACAATCGGGACCCCGCGCTTGTCAGCTCTCCACCCCACTAGCTACGATCCACTGTGACGTCCAGTCGGCCAATTCGCGATAGCTAGACCACGCATGGGGTAAGTTACAGAGAAGCGGTGAACCTAAAGAATAAACATTACTGATCAACCGGCTAGCAGACGAGCGAGCGATTGAAGACGACAAGCCCAAGACACTGGAAGCTTACCGCGCGCTTTCGACGAAGCGGCAGAGCTACCCCCACTAATCGCAGCAACTCCGAGATATACCAACGACGAGCGAGAGTTGTTGAGTACAAAGCGAAGAAGATATACACCACCAACCGGTTGACGATTGAACCTACGACAGAGTTGCGCCGGCTCCAAGCCGACACATTTGCCACCGCGCGCCGGTGTTGACGACCTCGCCACACATAAACAGCCCCCAGCAATCGATTATAGACAATCGCCTACACGATGAGGAGGAACCGCGGCGGACCACCCTATAGCCGCAATGGCGCACCCATACCCGATTCCCTAGCACTCGTGCGCTCATTCAGCGCCGAAACAAACCCAGCACGACCAGTGCGCCCCTCTCCTCTAGGAGCAAGCGGCATAATGGACATGCCACTAGACCTGGTGGACAGGATACGCAGTTTTCCTCTGTTCCTAAGCGCACCCGACACCTTTTTAGCAGCAATCGGCAAGCACCTGCGACCCCAGGTGCACGCACCTAACGATCATATTTTGACGGAGGGAGATGATGCGAAAGCGATGTACTGGATCGTGCGCGGCGTGGTCGCAGTTACAAGTCGAGACGGGGAGGCGATACTTGCTGAACTGAAACCTGGCGCTTTCTTTGGGGAGATTGGGATACTGATGGATGTCCCACGGACCGCGACGATTATTGCCAGGACGAAAGTTTTGCTGGTGGTGTTGAAGAAGGATGATTTGATGAGAGAGTTGCCGGGGTTTCCCGAGATGGAGAAGGCGATACGGGAAGAGGCGCAGGAGAGGTTAACAATATTAGATAAGAAGAGGGGAGAGGGTGGATATGGACCGACGATAGCTACTGGTGTGCCGATACGGCAGAGGAGCCCGAGGGAAAGAATATCAGGCGACGTAGAAATGGGCGAAGTTGGGCGAATAGGCGAAGGCACAATCAACATTCGAAAACGCAAATCACCATCTCCAGGTGCAGCATATATCGAAGACCGCTCCGCCGGCAGCGCACTGGGAAGCGGCTTTGTAAATGTGCGCAAGACTCTTAAAGAGTTGCCTCTCTTCTCAACCCTACCAGCTGATATCCTGCACTTTCTAGGCCTCTCGGCACAGCCATGCACATACCCACCATTTACCGACATTGTCCAGCAAGGCAGTCGAGGGAATGAGATATATTTTATTGTTTGGGGTGAAGCGGAAGTCATTCACCACACCCCAAGGAATAGAGGGTTTGGAGCCGAGATGCTGGAGACCTCGGGCACGAGGCCGAGACTGAGACAGGGGCAGTATTTTGGGGAGGTGGCGAGTTTGGCTCTTGCGCCGAGACGGACGGCGACGGTTAGGGCGATTACAACGGTTGAGTGTTTAATGATTAGTGGTGAGGTATTAGAAGAGCTCTGGCGTCGCTGCTCCCCTGACTTACGCCGGCAAGTCGAAGCCACGGCTAAGACTCGGTATGGGTCAGAAGGTGAAGATGCGATTATGAACGACGCCCATACTCACCTATCCGGCGACGAGTTCTCCAGTTTAAACCTCGCCGACATATCCCCCAAACCAAAGAACCGAAACCTACCACAGGTCACCTTCACACCGACCCGCCAGAGTCCGTCTAGACCAAGTAATCGACCGGTAGAAGAAGAGAATGTGGAGTCTACAGACCCAGATCCATATCTGAGTGTGGATATGGATAATATGAAAGCTCGTATGGGGCGGCGACCGAGCTGGGCGCCTTCACCGCCAGGTTTACCGCCGGGCGCGGAATCGGCTTCGCCCAAGGTGCAGGATTCGAATGATGCCAGCTCGCCTCTGACACGGAGCCCGCATCCGCGGTCCTCCCACTCGAGCTCGAGTAGTAATTATACACACCCCATTACCCCGCCTCATGATCCGCCAACGAAGCGCCCACGGATGGCCGATCAACGGAGGCCGTCAGAATGGAGCCAGGGACGACTGGGCGATAAATTTTTGATTAAGATCTTCCAATACCTCGATATATACCACCTCATGCGTCTCCGCTGCGTCAGCCTGCACTGGAACCGTCTACTATCTTTCCACCCCAGCCTCTGTCAACACCTCGACCTTTCCCTATACAACCGCCGTGCAACCAACCAGGCGTTAGTAGACTACATCTGCCCATTTATCGGCAACCGCCCGCGCACAGTCGACATCTCCAACTGTTTCCACACAACAGACCTCGGGTTCGCAGCTCTCGTCCAATCTTGCGGCGCGAATATCAAATCTTGGAGGATGAAATCAGTATGGGACATCTCTGCGGGTGCCGTCTTAGAAATGGCAAACACAGCCAAGGGGTTGGAAGAAATCGACCTCTCGAACTGCCGGAAGGTGAGCGATAATCTTTTGGCGAGGATTGTGGGCTGGGTCGTCCAGGACCCTGCGCAGAGTCGGAGGCCGAGGCCCTCGCCCTTCCCCCAGTCGAAAAGTGTCAATGGGGGGAGTGTCAAAGCCCTGCCCAACGGCACCTCGCAAGGGTTGGTGAGGGAAGGCCCGCCACACGGAACAATCGTCGGTTGTCCGAAGTTGTCCAAACTGACGCTGAGCTATTGTAAGCACATCACCGACCGTTCCATGGCGCACCTCGCCGTGCACGCCTCTTCCCGCCTCCAATCCCTCGACCTCACACGCTGCACAACAATAACAGACCAAGGATTCGCACACTGGGGCAACTACCGCTTCGAACGCCTCGAAAAACTAATACTTGCTGATTGCACATACCTCACCGACAACGCCATCGTCGGCCTCTGTCAAGCTGCTAAGAATCTCCGCGAACTCGACTTGTCATTCTGCTGCGCATTAAGCGACACGGCGACCGAGGTTTTGTCCTTGGGTCTGCCACTGTTGAGGGTGCTGAGGATGGCGTTTTGTGGATCGGCAGTCTCGGACTCCTCGCTCGGCAGTATCTCACTACATTTGCTTGAGTTGAGGGAATTGAGTGTTCGGGGGTGTGTGAGGGTTACAGGGAATGGTGTGGAGGCGGTCGTGGAGGGGTGTAATAAGCTGGAGGTGTTCGATGTGAGTCAGTGTAAGAATGTGAATAAGTGGTTACAGGGTGGTGGGGTCGAAAGAAGTAAGAATATGTATGGGAGGCCGGGGCTGAGGTATTTGACGGAGAAGTTTGGGGTGAGCTTGAGATGAAGCTGGGCGGGGGAGATGAGGGTCGGGTTGGTGGCGGAAGTCGAAAGGTAAATGGAAGGCTGGAAAGGCTAACAAAGGGATGCAGAAAGGTCAGGGAAACGGCTTATCATAGATTGGAAGCAAGGCAAAGGATTGAGCATGGAGTAGGGAGTTCAGCGCTTGGATAAGCTGTACAAATACCATCTTGTGTCTGGAGGTGTGTGCGTTAAGAAGCATTCTTAGGAGTATTGTTACCCGGCTACTAGCCAATGTATAAACTTTACTTGATTTGCTGTGCGCTGATGCGCTCCACTTACCGGCTGCTCCTGTCATCCGATTGTACCACTTGCCTGCTCCACACTTTTGCCATGCTGTTTAAATCCTCACGATCCCACCGCCTGTCGCTTGCCACCGTCCTGTGGTTCGTGCGCTACTGTTTCCTGTTCTAGCAATCATTCGCACCGCCTACTTAATACACCCCATTCCTCTTCACCTCTTTGCAACGCATCAGTATCACCCATCACCCATCCCAAACAGAATCGAGCAGTCGCTACTTGGATCCTGATCTGTCTGGCCAGTGTCACAGGACGTGACGGTGAAACTTTTGAGCATGTTCAACGTCGACACTATACCATCCACTAGATGAAATAACTCATGAAGAGCTATCCAAAGACAGAACTGGCAGCAAAAGTAATGACCCAGTCCCCCAATGTTTCCCCATATGGTATTTTGTAAAATCGATACCGACAGCGAAACATTGTATGTCAAAAATGACTGAGCGCAACGCATGTCAAGGGGGTGTAATAGGTACTGCTGTGATAGCCGGAATAAAGGTGCTAAGTTAGAAACTGCGCCGGAAATTGCTTATGCAAGATTTGCGCAAGTTGTGACATTCTGAGTTTAAAGGTTGTTGGAATAAAATAACACGTCCATATGCCACATTTCCAAATGCCATCTAGACGACCGTGGTTTGGTACGTTTTTGCAATCAAGTGTGGATCCCAGATACCGAACTATTAAGGACCAAATCATTCAGCATGTCCATGACTCTCACATCACTGGCCAACCAGGGAGAGAAGCCACTTATGTTCACCATGCTTTTTCTGGCCAGGGGCTGCCAGGGATGTGCGCAGATTCTTACGAAACTGCACCATATGCGGACGTAGCACTATCTGGAGAGAAAAGAAACATGGTCTTTTGAAACCAATGCCAATCCCGGGGCGCTTTTGGGCAGAACTATCAATCGACTTCATAACAGAGCATCCGCCTACTGACACTGAGCAAGCAACCAACAGCATGGTTATTACAGACCGCATGGCTAAGGGTGTCAACATCCAAAATATGAACGACGTCTCTGCGGAGGTTGTCGCTGCTCGTCTATTGAGCAAGTACGGGAGGATTATCAGTCATAGGGCTGCTGCCCAAGCATTCTATTGTATATAAAATTAACCGACAACCTTGAACATGGCGAGCACCACTGCCCGCTTTCAGACCGGGGACATGCGGAGGGGAAATTTCATGAGCGCTACAAGAAATGTCCGTCCCACCATCATCACACAAACACAGCGCATGATCATACTGCTCATTAGCATTGTGGCCCGACCGCTCGCCTTGCACCAACAAGCTAAGCTACTGGGCGCCGGCAAGACAGGCCATCCTGACCAAATCACGCCAACCTGGCCACTTTCTAACAATATAGCGCGGTAATCGGCTCGCCTGTGGAGAGGTGGCCATTACATCTCTCATGGGTCGATGGGGCCATGCAGAACAAGGCGAAACAGTTTGGACGCACGCTGGCATCCGGTGTATTTTGGAGGGGGGGAGACCGAAGACATGGTCTGAGTCTCATGGGCTGGCTGCCTGGCAAGGAGCACGGAGGCGGGAACGCGACGGGACATGAGGCGAAAGGTACCAAGGGAGTTGAGAAAGCACATCCGAATCAAAGTCCCAGCACATCCGGATATCTGGAGAAGGTTGGATAAAATCATGCTGACTTGCATACCTAACACCGGCGAATCTCCCACCTTTCTACGAGATGCGGAATCCTACAGCGGTAATAAGAGTATCAAGCCTAAGATCACCGAGCGTTCATTCTTACCCAACTCAATAATTGTACAGCGATTACAGCACAACTCTACATTGTCCGCAAGCACGATATATGACCTACCAACCAGGCAACCACCTTAAAGTCAGGAGCCAGAAAATAACATTATTTGCTCCAATGGATTGGGTGGGAGATTGGCATACTTCGATCGTTTCATGATCGGCCTTGGGTTGGTTTGGATTCTGAGGATGAGGATTGAAGCAAGATTTGTGTTCCGCTACATGGCCCTAGTCGGTAAAGGATCGGGATCATGCGAGGAGAGGACGCGCACACTTGGAGAAAGATGCCAGGAATTTTTCTTTGGCTCGATCAACAACTTATAGATCTTAGCTCTCGAGGAGATGTATAAGAGATGATGCAGAAGTTCATGACGGGATGAGAGGCTTGACGGGCCATCACTTCTCCACCTTTCTCTCAGCCTCAACGGTTGAAATTCATTTTTATTGACAAGCTTGTATGGAGCAGAGAAGGGAGACCTCGACCAGAGAAAAATTGCTAGACATCCAGAACATATAGCGAGGAGATGTGAAAATGGAAATCTAGCAAGTGACGTCAATTCATGAGAGCCAGAAGAGATGCGAGAACATAGCCTTAGTGGAAAGGATCTGAGGCGGCAAGATGAAACCCAACAGTTAGCAAAAAGAAGTTCGTATATAATAGAATATAATACAGTAAAGAATCGATTTTGTACTCCGCTTAACAGGCTACCCACTCGCAGGCTTACTTGCTTGCTATTATGTTGACACTTTCCCTATCCTCTATCGCTACCTTTCAAGTCTAAGAGATCTACTCCAACTTCTTCTCCAACACAGCTGGTGCGGTGATGGTCTTTCCCTTGACCTCCTCAAGGCCCTCACCGCCGTAAGAAATCAGTGGCGAGACTTCCACTCCATTGACGTCGCCTTCACTCACAACGATAGCACCAGCCTTCTTAAGCCATCTTTCTCCTTGAGCCAAGATGTCGCGTCTCGACGTAGCCTCATCATCCTCCCCCGACCCCTTCCCATTCTTCAACGGCGAGAATTCATCCTCGCGTCTAACCTCCATACACGCAAACCTACTCAACTCCAGCATCGGGAAACAATCAAAGATGAATTGCTCAAGCTTAATCCCGTTAGGCTTCTCCGGCTTGACGACCTCCCCGGTTTGTGTGTCGACATGCGCAATCTTTTTACGCGCGATGTGGTGGGGGAGTTTATCTGCCCATTGTGGGATGGACTCCAGGAAAGCGAAGGAGTAGTAATGGTTCACGATATTCGCCGCCCTGAACTTCAGGACGTCTTTCTGTGTCTCATCCTTCGCTTCCGCGGTCGCGGAGTCAATCTCAGAGTACTCGACGACGTCTGGCTTTCCGTTCTTCAGCACAATCAAGCCGACAGACTCGGTAGCGTTGCGTTTACGCACCGCCTTTGTGGCGATTGATACGTTCTTGGATGCGGAGAAGCCGAGGAAGGTTGGGTCGGCGACCTTGGCGAGACAGTTGTCTACACAGTAGGCGTGGATGTGTTCAACTCCCCTCTTGCGCATATCACCCAACATATTGCTGGTCACCAGCGCGGCGTAGATACCGCCATTTCCGTCAGGTGCGACAGCCACTCTGCCCTTTGACTCCAAAAGAATTTTCCCCTCGTTGGAGATACAAGGCAAAACACCCTGCTCGAAGATCACAACATTCTCCTCCTTCAGTCCAAAATATCTGTGCTCCTTGAAATACGCCTCTGTTGGACCGCGAGTCGGCCCAGACGTCATAACGTACCATGGCACCACCGCGCTTCCAGCTGCTTGACCAGAGGTTTTCTCAGCCAGCCGTTGGATCCTGAGGATGCGCTCGCCTTGGAATTGGAAGAGGGATTTGTGCGACGGGAGTCCGATGTCGTAGCAGCCCTTTGGCGCGCTGGAGCCGAGACGGGTGCCCTGCCCGCCGGCGAGGAGGAGGACTGCGACGCTGTTCTTGGCAACGAGGTCCAGGCCCGATTTGTACCAGAACTCGAGGTCCTCGGCCTTGGAATCCAGTACCGAAGCCCTGGCGGACTCAGGAAGTGGCTCGAGGGACTCTTTCTCGGAGGAACTTGCAGGTGGGTTCAAAGCGCGGTCGGTGATCTTGTTGATGTGCTCTGGGTCGAACTCGGTAAGCTGGTGGTAGAAAGCTATCTTCTCGTCATTCTTAAGGTCGTCGAAGAAGGTAAAGACGTGCTCCTGCTTGCTGGCTGCGTATTTCTCCTTCAGCTGTCTGATTTGGTCGGCGGTTGGTGCTGGGAGGGTGGTTGCTGGCTCGGTGCCGACGACTTTGTCGACGAGGTTCTTGACGGCTTCCATCTTGTTGTTTGTGTGCCTGACGGAATGGGTTGGATATCTTGAGAAGTTATAAAGGGGGTTTGGGGGGCCATGGGAGATATATATTGGCGAGGCTGAGAATGGAGCTTGGTTAGCAGCGGGGCCAGGAAAGTGGCTGCAGCGGCAGACCGAAGTTCTATATATAGCAAGAACGTCACAGCCGCAAACAGCTTCTACTCATCGGAATGTGGCAGTCTCCCCTGTTAGCGAAAACACCAAGGTCTTCTAAGCAGAGATGAATTGTATTAGTGGGAATAGCTTCAATTTCTCCCTGGCTGGTTAACAGTCTCCAACCTTCCCATCTCCTGCAACTCAACTCTGAATCGAGGGGCATTGCGGGGTCAACTTCAGCTTGGCGGTAGGCCAATCCACACAGACCACATCAAGATCACTCAGCTCACGTGCCCGCTTGGCATCCAGCGGCCGCGGCACTAACCACAATTGGCTATACTCGCCACTTCACGTCTTATATAGTCTGTAAGTTAATGCTACTTCTATTGTAACTTCTTAGAATTATAACACACTTGATACATACGTCACTTGTATATATGTATCTGTATGTTTCGTCCCCATCACTGCAGTAATATACATTGATAGTGTGAGCAGTAGTTGAGCATTGCCACATGAGAGTGAACTCCGACGAATTCCGACAGCATGGCGACGACGAGGGACAATGAGAATGATGGAATCAAAACCGAAGATGTGGATCCGTTGGCATCTGCGAGGCCATGTGCGAGTTTCAACGGAAGATTGAATCTTTCGGACTTCAATTTTCAGTCTCCAGCACAAAATATTGTTTCAGCTCGCAGCCCTACCAAGGACAAAGCCACCAAGTCCGAGCAAACCTCGCCTGTCAAGGATGGTGTGCGAAATGGCTTTTCAACTTCCTCAACCGGTCTAACACCAAGATTCGATGCCACAGCAATCACCATCTCAGAATCTCCCCCATCCCGAGCGGCCTCCCGTGCAGCAAAATCGAAGCCACCACAGCATGATGCAGAGCCCGAACTACGAGAAGCTTTTCCATCGGTCCAATCACCACTAATTAAGGCAGTGTTGGTAGCCAGCGGCGGGAGAGTAATCCCGGCTTACAATGCTCTAAAGGGCCTGACGGGGGAGCAGGATGAGAAGCCTCCGCTTCAACCAGTTGAAGTCCCAGCTGATGCAACACGTAACCTGTTTAGAACCAAGGGTAGATTGCCTGTGTCGAGGCTCGCATCTGATGCCGCAAGATCGGACGGGCCTACGAATGGGAATGACAAGAGTCGTGAAATTTCGACGGCGCAGGTTGTGAAGAAGGACGTCGAGATACCCGGCGACGAGCTCCTTCCGTCTGCCGATGCTGCTTCGGACTTCCTCGTTCAAGTCGACGAAAAAATTGCCGCAAATCAGGATAGCAGCGGAGCCATTCAAGCCGGCTTCCTCAGCTTTATGCCGGCTGGTGGTGCGCAAACCAGTACTGAAACAGCCTCACCTGGCCCTGTTTTCCCGTTAGTGAACCCCAGCCCGACAATCTTCGTCGATACCGAGCGTCTGAAAGCACGACACATCCCAAGCCACACTGAGGATCGTGAAGCGTATGCGGCGCAGACGGACAAGATTGGGGTGATTATAGCACGAGCAGCGTCCGAGGAACGCACCGAGAGTGAGCGCAGAGAACGCGAATGCAGGGAGAGAGGACGATGTCCCGACTGTGGTGTTCAATGTGGCTATGATTCCGATGGAGATCAGGACAGGAGCCGCAAGTGCACTGGCGTGGATAACGATCCGAAGCTTGAGCCTGAGACTATGTTCGCGAGGGTCAAAAGGCGGGCAGCAAAGAAGGCGACGAATTATCGTGTTACATGGCCAGATGTGGGCGATGATGAAGACGACAATCGATGGGACCTGCCTATGACGCGGGCTATGGCTCGTAAGGACAAGAAGCGTAATCGTAGGGTTGGCGAGGACGATGAGGACGAGTGGAATTCTCTCAACGGCTTCATCGTAGACCACGATGTCGCCACCTCCCTTTCTGCATCTGCCACAACCTCGTCATCAGCGACTCCACCACCTGACCCTGCTTCGGCGGTCAGGAAGAGGAAGCTCGTCACTTTATCCGCAATATCAACCACCACCACAACCAGCACACCCAAAAAGAAACCCAAGACCCCAACCGGCTACGCGCCCCCGTCAACCTACGCCCACCTCCCCGAGCTAACCGACGTCACGGGCGAAAACCTCATCGGGATATTTATCGGCCTCAACCCGGGCCTAAAAACCGCGGCCGTCGGCCACGCGTACGCCCACCCGTCCAACACCTTCTGGAAGCTCCTTTTTTCCTCCGGCCTGACTCCCGACCACAAACTCAAACCCCAGGAGGACAGAACGCTGCCCGAGAAGTACCAGCTGGGAAATACGAATATAGTCGCCAGGCCCACACGCAACGGCAGCGAACTCACTAAAGCCGAAATGGATGGCGCAGTTTTCGAACTCGAAGACAAAATAAGGAAATGGAGGCCGGAGGTAGCGATTGTGGTGGGGAAGTCGGTGTGGGAATCCATATTTCGGGTTAAGATGGGGACGGGGATTCGGAAGGGCGAATTCAAGTATGGGTGGCAGGATTTTAATATCGGTGTTGTGGATAGGTATAATCATGGGTACTATAGTGGTGTGGGGTCTTGGGAGGGTGCGAAGATCTTCGTGGCGACCAGCACGTCTGGACTGGCGGCTACGCCGAAGTATAAGGAGAAGGAGGTTATGTGGAGGGAGCTTGGGGATTGGGTGCAGGAGAGGAGGAGGGAGAGGAAGGCTGAGGCGGAAGCCGAGGCCAAGAAAATTTCTGTTCAATCTGCTACCACAACTTCAGCCTCGGAGGAGTTCGTGGTCCTGGAGAAGGATGATGTTATAATGACGGACTCCACTTTTGGCACCAGCACAACCAACACCACCACTATCACTGAGGTGGGGGCGAAGGCAGCTTGGAATGCGCAGCTTCCAAGCATTGCATCAGTGGGCCATCTGGACGAGAGTAAGAAGCTAGAAAGGAAGCTGGATGATCTTGCTGAGACGGAGGATTTCTAGAAGTGTTGATGACTTGATGACTTATGAGGGTCGAATATGTATGGATGTATAGGGATATGAAAGGGAGTGTGAATTGAAGGATGTGGAAATGGAAACGGACGCGCGACCAAATTGCTACGAGATACCAAGTCATTGCGGCGACATTGCTTTGCTTATATAGTCTTACTTGCTAACGTGTAATGAACCACGACCGTTGCGAATCAGCTTACATTGCCAGGTAAGAAGCCAAGAAGCTACAAACAGGTTGTCGTGATTAGTCTACACAGTGACTGCAGCAGATAGACCACGGGTGGCTTAAACAAAAGCGCCCCGTCCAAATAAAGGCTGCGTAATCCTAGTAGCTCTCCTGATCACAGTCCCTCCGTAGCGATGAGTATCCCACAAGTGTGCTTTGAGCTCCTCGCGCGTGTTGAAGGTGGTCTTGCCAAGGCAGGCATCACACACCCAGGTCGCTTCTTCCTCCATAACTTCGCCCTCAACCTCACCCTGCTCCTCGACCTCAGCGGCCACCTCAGCAACCGAACGTGAGGGGGGGGAGGAGGAGGCGTGGGCCTGAAGGTCGTAGTTTGGGAAAGCGTCCGCGAAGGCGTTTGGGCGGATATGCTCTGGGTGGATCTTCTAAAACCTGATTAGCTCTAGCACCTCTGAAGGAGAGAAAGAGGAACGAAAAAGGGAAAGGACTTACGGCGAGATGGATCAGGAGGGTCATGTTCCTGGTATAAGTCTTCTCGCACCCATCGATCGGGCAGGCGAATGGGCGGCGGGAAGCTGGTAAGCTGTTAGCGCCCATGTCTCTCTATTGAACAATTGAAGACGGGAAGGAAGGAGAAGGGGAAACTGGGTGAGGACTTACTGGTGGTCCTGCGCTTCTTGGCTGGTGGCGCGGCGGCGGGGGAGTTGTTCTCATCCCGCACAGAGGCCTCGGCTGCAAGTCGTGTTGGTGGTGATGGAGCTGGGGCCTCCAAGGGAGCGACAGTCTCGAGTTCTGATGCAGGTGCTGGAGTCTCAACTTCTGGAGCGGCGACAGCAGCGCCAACAGCTGTTGCGTCAGCATAACGGCGAGCTAAGGTAACATCCTGTTAGCCCCGTGTCACCTCAACCAAGAAAAGAAGGATAAACTTACCCTTCTTGTGTGTCTCCGTTTTCTTGGCAGCGATCTTCTTCTGCCTAGTCTTTGCCATCTCGCTGGGTTGGTCGTCGATGTTTGGTGGCGCAATGAGTAACCACGGCGCGAGTCTTACGTTTTACCATGTAACCTTAAAGGCGACACAGCGCGCTTGAAAGCCTGGCGAACGGTTAATGTGCTAGCGTCTTTGGACGTTAGGACTGGTGCGCTGCTAGCATCATAGATGGTCACATTGCTCCTATCATCACGAACATCACGAACGACAAATCGCCAAAACCCAAGAACGTGGCAAGCAAACTTGAAGCTTGGTACGTAAACTCTTTGCTAAGTACCGTAGGTATATACTTCGTCAGATTATTAAACGCGCTTGCTATGCAAACTACAATGCTACCCAAACGCCGTTTACCACTATACTTTTCCCTCCCCTGCCAGACTCTGTGGAAGAGTCCGTTTTATGCATAACGTCGTTATCAACAGTCCTCTTTCTCCCCCGTCTATGCAGGCTGTTGAGCTGCCTCGGCTCATCTTCCATGAGTTTCTCCTTGTTCCTTCTTCCGTCCGTCTTCTTCTCTTCCCATTATCCTCTCCTTCTCCGGCGGAGCGGACTTGCTGCCGTCTTCTGTTTGCCTGAACTGGGTTGTGCTCGATCCATTCAGCTTTCGCGCACTGCTGACGTTCTAGCGGAAAGTCTTTGGGCTCAGGCTCGTCCTCTCTTAAAATAGCCTTGTGCCTAAAAGCTTGTGCTTCCTTCCCCATTTGCCTTAATACCTCTTTTCTCCTTTGTTCGCGTTCCCGTTGATCGAAGCTGCCCTGCTCCTCAAACTATCCTTCCTCCCCGACGCCGACCCACTCGACATCTCCCTAAGCGGTGCTTGCATATTCCTAACCCTCTGCGCAATCTGTCTATCCAACCCCATGTCCTTCAACTTCTTCTCCGGGATCGTCAAACAATTAATCCCCAAATACTCACAGATGCTGTTAATAACCAGAAACGCCCAGCGAAAGTACACCACAACTGCGAACACAAAGTACGCTTGGAGGTAGAGAAGTTCGGCGCCGGCCGTTAATGGTGCCAATCCGAGAACTGGCAAGTTGAAAATGAGGGCGCCGCCGACAAGAGGCCAAAGCATGACGGTCCAGTACGGGAAAGGCTGTTTGGTGAGGTGCGCGAGGATGATCTTGGTCGTCATCCGTCCAAAAACAAACGACATGGTGAGGCAAAAGAGGACAAGGTGGTTGTTGGTCCTAAGAGTCGAATGAGGAGAAAGTAACCAACACCCAACACTCAGCGTGAAAACCGCCATAGGCGTCCACTCCAAAAACACCGGCGCAATCGGCAACCCATCGCGCCGGCGCGCCTTGATGACGTTGTGCACGCAGAAGGGGATGTGGGTGAGAAAGAGCGAGACGATGATTATGCCCACCCAGACGTCGCGGAATGCGACATCTCCTAATAGCGAGGAGCCGCCCAGGAAGTTGGATAAAGGTTGTGTCCATACCCCCGGGCCCCAGTGCCCGGCGATCCCCATCACGGTGCACGCGAGAATCAAGCCCTCGGTTGGTCCATTAATCACGCCTAGGTAGAGGGTGTGCGTGTGATACGTCTCCCACGTGCTGAAAAACATAGGCAGGCAGGGCACCAGGGCTGTAAAAACCGCGGATTTGGAGTTCCCCAGCCCCATGGCGGCGGCTTCGAGGAGGGAGCCGAGTGTGCAGTTTAGACTGTCGATGCCGTGGTCGAAGAGCTCGCCGAGGGGGGAGGAGGTGCCAGTGCGGCGCGCTTGCTTGCCGTCGATATTGTCCATTGTGGAGTACGACCAGAGGCCAAGGGCGAAGGAGTAATAGAGCCAGGAGGGGTCTGTGCCGTCCATTGTGGGCTGGTAGAGGACGAGGAGGGCGACGTTGGAGAGGATGCAGAAGAAGCCGAGGAGGGTGACCATGTTGGGGGCGAGCCATAATGGGAGGAATTCGACACAGGCATTCCACTAATTGGTTGTCAGAACGTGTCTTAATGTGCGCAAATATAAATTTGAAGCGGCAGCATGGCCCAGCCTAGAAAAGAGGACATACATAATGCTTCAATATATAGTTCGATATATAGCTCTCATCCACGCTGCTATATTTATAGCTCTTCAAGTGTACCAGTGCGTCTTCGCTCAGACACTCGGCGGCCGCTTCCTCTACAGTCGCTAACATGTCAGCGAATGTAGATGAAGGGATGTGGGAGTCAGAGCGCAGACGCAGGTGCGGTTTACTTCTGTTGGACGCCATTGAAGGGACAGAGACAGGGCGGAGGGGTGGAGGGGTGAGCGGTGGGGTGCGCGTCCTATTTTCGACAGAGACGAAGTGTAACGGCGAGCGACGGCGGGTAAGTTTCCGTGGTGTAGAGGGTCGTCGTCAAGATGCGACTGAAGTAAATGTGTCGCGGACAATTTTCGGTTTAAGGGCGACTATGGACAACACAATGTACCCCTTGTCCGTCGGTGTGCTGTTCAGCCTTCTCTATTTTGAGGCGGCGGCCGTAGCTAGATTGCGGGTAGCTTGAGCGCGATGTGGAGATGGCCGTCTGTCAGTCCTTAAGCTTCGAAAGGGGCGGTTTGGCGATGAATGATAGAATGTCGTTATTACTTTGGAGCCATCTCGAGAGAATCTGAGACCAGGTGAAGCAGAAGGCGAGGCTATAAAGCTTGGTGGGCGAGCGTTCAATTAATTGGTGTTCTTATTCCTTTTTTGTGTTCCTGATTCGGGGTCGTGCCAATCACAGGGATTAGCATGTGACTAAACGCCGGAAATCAGCTCTTATTTCCGGCGGTTAGCTGAATAGGAATCGCCCTGGATCACGAATCATCGCTTATTTATATGGCTAGTGAGCACGGCAAACGGTGATACATGGCGGTATTAGGCTTGTACCAATAGTGAGCGGAACGGAACACAGGCCTCAGCCGAGGCAAGCTCACAACCATGGACTGAGTGCGCTCGGGAACAATCTGGTTGACACGGCTCTCATATTATCCTACTGGTCTATAAACCAATCTTCTTACTCGACTTCTGCCCGAATCTCGCCGTACGCTCAAAGGACAGTGTATCTAAAATGCACGCTAAAGCTCTCAACCAAATGCTCGAAAAACAACCATGTGTACCGACCCTACTCTGAATACTAAAATCGCCAATGCATAACCTCTCTCGCCGCTTACATGACAAGACCGAAGACGGCAAACAGTCCAGCAGCTACAGCCGGGAGACCATACACACGTCCCAACTCAATAGCGCTAGCCGCACCAGTAGCAGCTGGAGCAGGAGCCGCCTCCTCCCCTTCATTCGACTCATCCGCATCATCAGCAGCAGCATCATCAGACTCGCTGTCTCCAGCAAAGTTGTCAAAGTCCTTTGGCGCATCATCCTCCTCCTCATCCTCCTTCAGAGCAGCGGTGCCGGTGGCGGTGCGGGAAGCGGTCTTGGAAGCAATGGTAGAGGTCGAGGTTACGTTGACGCGGGTTGGGTCGGTGGCACCGCATGGGTGGAGCTCGCGGCATTCGGATTGGCAGATGTTGTTTCCTTGGTAGCAACCGCGGACGCAGACCTTGGTTAAGCTGTTAGCATCTGTTTTTTTGTTGAGATTTAAGAGTGAGGAGGGATGGGGGATGGCGTACCTCCTGCCATCTCTGGCAAATATGATATGGAAGGGTGAGGGAGTATTGAGTCATGTTTGGCGCATTTCCATTACCGCACTCGCAATCGTACGTCAACTCCTCAGGATCGCAGTCGTTGAAATTGGTGTCCATGCTGCCTTCATCCTGAAGACACAGCTGTGGGCATGTGGCGGTCTGGTCGGAGCACCAGGTAGTCTTGGTGGAGATGTCGATGGACTCTGGGTCAATCCAGTACTGGCCCTGGGCCTGGACGGCGATCGAGGAGACGGCAACGGCGACGACGCCGGAGAGCTTGATGGAGACCATTTTGTTTTGATGTTTGGTGAGCGAGTGTAGTCTGAGGCGGAATATGTCAGCTCATGCACATCAAGAGCATATCTAGCAGGCATGAGGGTTGCTAGAGAGACAATGCCGTTCGCCGAGGAATGGAGCCTTCTGGCAGATGCTATCGACTGACCGTGAAAGCGCACAAATAACAACTAAATGAGCTGATCAAGAAGCCAAAAAGAAGATGAACGGTATTAAAGAGCAGCAGACAACCTCAAGGCGCAAGAAGTGGATAGATAGCGAGCGTGATGAGCCAACAAGTGGACGAGGATTCAGTAAAAGAGGAGAAGTCTCACGACAGCAACAGATCAGCGGCGTGAGTCTCCGCGCTGCCTCGATAGACCTGCGAGCTAGAGCTTTTTATGCACGACGGCGTGTTGCAGGTGGCCATGGGGCAATACACTGGCCACCTTTGTTTTAGCATTGACAGTAAATAGGAGAGAAAAAATCGACTACATCTTCATTCAGCGTGGTTAATGAGCTATCTAGGCTTTTTGCGGTCTTTTGTGCAGCGAGCAAAGCATAAACGTGATCGACATAAGAATAGACTGCATTGGGGCTCCAGAGGGGGACTAGCGGCGTCGCCAACGTGCATGTTGACGGATAATGGCTGGAACGAGGCCAATTAAATTATGGGTTGCAGGCTATTCCCCGGCCAACTGGGCCCAATGGTGGCGGCAGAATAGGGGCGGCCAAGGAATGTGTGGACATGGCCTCGCAGCATTATTTTGGCGCGAAGGGCGCATGAACGGCGGAGTTTCCGGGTACGAGACGTCAGACGGCCGATACGAGAGGTGGGACAAGAGATCTGACGTTCTTTGAGAGTGGCGGCAATGTGAGAGGAGAAGAAGTCATGTGCGTGGTACAGCTTGCAGTAGACGCAACTGAGAGGCATTCATAAACTTACCGAGGTATACCTGCGGCTGGACATGAGTATCTAGCTTCCGAACTCGTGAATTTGTCATCTGATACGTCGGAGACTGAATTGGGAAGATGGCGTCGCCATTATCTCCGACACAGCTTCATGCACGGCCATCAACGATCCGTCAATCTTTGATGCCTGTCACGAATCACAACACCGTGCCCGAGGCTAAACGAGCCTCGTCGACATCACGGGATCGGCGCTGGTAGATTCCGGTGGCTTAGGCTTGGCAATTGATTGATGTGGCGTGTCTCTGAAAGGCTTAGCGTGATTTAAGAGGTTAACGACCTCCCCCAAATTTATACGGAGTCTAGACCTTTGATTCACATTTGCGAACAACTTCATTATATCCATATCTGGTATAGCTCGTTAATAAGGCCTCATATTATAGCTTGGGTATCGAATGTGGTTCGATTTAGCAAAGTAGCGCATTATCAAAGACACGCCACGAACTGCCACAGCCGCCACTGAAAAACGGCTTAGAAGTTGTCAGCTCGTGACATCGATTCTGGCAGACTTTACACATCAAGTCAACGTCTGACAGTCATCCAATGGATGGCGGTCCTAGCAATGGACCAGATAATACCGGCGTAAAGCCACCACTCTCACCACCAACCTCATCTCAACCACCTCCTTCACCAACGTCCAAAAGGTCACGGGGTTCTCAAGATCCACCACCCTACACCTTCGACCCCTCAAACTCCAATGCTACAAGCCCACCATACTGGACTCGAGAACACAACCGGATCCACTCCACTGCATCCGTCGATTCTACCCACGGCCACGGTATTTCCATGAACGACAACACGATTAGTGGTAGCGAAACGAACGCAGCCTGCTGGGCAAAAAGCGTAACAATCAACGACTATCGGATCGTGAACTGGAGTGCCTTGAATGTCGGCGCGTTCGTGGTGTGGAACATTGAGATCGAGACACAGACCGTAAGCGCCATCTTCCCTCCCCCACGTGCCTTGTGTGTCCTTTTCCCCGCCGCTTAAACATTTGCGCAAGCTCCAAGCTCCCATCTCCCATCACCTCCATCTTACCAAATCACTCGCTGACAAACTAGGGATCCCTAATCACCCTGCGCAAACGTTACTCGGACCTCCATTCCTTCCGACACTCCCTCCTCCTTACTTTTCCGCTCTCAGAGTCTTCAATCCCGCTCCTTCCGTCGAAAGGTGTGTTTAAAAGGTTTGAGAAAAGGTTTTTGGAGAAGAGACGCGTAGGGTTGCAGTATTTTTTGAATTGTGTGCTCCTGAATCCGGAAATGAGTGGGGGCCCGGTGGTGAAGGAATTTCTGTTTGGTTGATGAGAGGGTAGGGGGAGAGGTGGGAAGGGAAGTTGGGGGTAAGGGACGGCTGTATACCAGAGATCAGAAAAGGGGAATGGGAGGCGACGGACCAGAGAGGAGAAAGACGGATGAAGAGGGATGTGTGCTTGGATACTGGGAGTCAATGGCGGTTGAGCGAACTTGCTTTTATTGTCCATGGTAATTTTGCATAACAGTCTTTTCGCGAATGCACAGGATACCAACCTTGCCCCTGTAAGGCCTATTCCCAACTACCTGCCTCCTACCAAACTACCAAACTACCAGACTGTCTCCTCGTCCTTTCAGGGTCCTCAGGACAGCAACCGACTCAACTCAACCGACTCAGCTCACGTCCACTCAGGCTACCAGTACTAACCTAAACTGTCGGCACGTTGCGGAACATATGATACCTCTCAATGCCTCCCAGGCAAGTCAGTCCATATATTGCATTGTCTGACGCCTCTGGCTGCCACGCACGGTGCGGCGGTGCTGGCGGTTGTGTTGAGTGTTAAGCTGAGGCTGAGGCTGTGAACGAGGGGGAAGAGAGATGGCGGATGAACTATTGGTGATTTCGGTGTTGGGGACTTTCTTTAGGTGAAGGGTAGAGTCGGGCTAGAAAGAGGGTTCACATGGTGTTGGAGTAGTGAGAACTTTGTCTCTTTAGGGCTTGAGGCTGAGTGTTGGAATGCTAGGTGCTGAGGCAGGGCAGCTTATTTTTTCGAGATATATGTGGGATGTGGTGTCGGCAAACAGACCATCGTTGTGGCCGGGGGAGAGAGATCGCTGATGTCTGAAGACCTACAGAGGCACAGCACTCTCTGTTAAGAATGTTGGGGAACAGGTGGTGGGTAATGTCGAAGCGTAGCTAGCGACAAAGATGTTAGATGCGCGGACGGCTCAGACACCGGCAGGCAACCATGCCCTTGTTTGCCTATTTGAAACAAGGCAACAGAACTTGTGGCCCGGGAGGGGGAAACCTTTTGGGTAGCTGGGGGGGGGGG